>WNFZ01001151.1_pt1 | contig 25421 bp, 17 predicted proteins | sample 5400081 | NCBI WGS metagenome assembly WNFZ01 (sample SAMN13153365, study PRJNA577476) | soil metagenome | isolation source: 80 cm soil or saprolite under grassland replicate 1 | place: USA:California | collected 2016-06-15
GAAGCCTCGGCGGACCTAATGCAATGGACCACCGTGCGGACCAATGTTCCCCTAGGCGGCGTGGTGGAATGGACCGAACCTGCGTCGAGCCAGAAATTTTTCCGTGCCCAGGTGCCGTGAAGTCGCACTCGGAGCCGGCGATACCGGCCTGGGACACGAGCGACGAAGGCCCCGCGTGGCTGATGCGCGAACGTTCCAGCCGCATCTCTTCGCACTCTGGTCAATGCCAGCCTTTGCGGTTAGGAGGCATTGGTGTGTAAATGGCATTGCCGCTGCCTGGGCCGGTGTTCGCAGACCAACCGCATCCGCTGCCCGCAGTGACGCTCACGCTGCCGCTGCCGCCAGCAGAAGTGAATGAAGCGCTCGTAGCCGAAATCGAGTAACTGCATGAGCACGCGCCTGGCCCTGTTTCGCACCGTCCTGAGGGCCGCAGGAATTATCGCCGTGACCCTGGTCGCCGCTCTCCACACGCGGCTCCAGGGCATCCTATTCATGAGATGGGTTCTTGCGGTTCTGAGCCTGGAGATTGTCCGGAACAGCCAGTTCGAAATCGAGGATGTGTGGCTCTCCTGGGCGAAGGTCGATCTCCCTGGTTTGCTCACCTGCTTTCAGGTGTGTCGCCCCGACCACATAGTGGCCGGCAGGAATGCCTGAAGGAATGCGGTAGAAGCCGTTGGTGTCGGTTATCGAAAAACAAGGATGCTCCATCACGTTCACGTAGGCGAACATCCACGGATGGACGTCGCATTTGATGCGAACGAAAAGTTCCGGGCGCGAGAAGGAAATTTCGTCGATCTGGCCGCGTCGGGTCTGAGCGAAGTTCAACTCATGGTTCTTCCGGGGCGTAAAGTGCAGGTTGTGCAGCACGGGATCGGAATTGCGCACGCGGATTCCCTGGTTGGCCACGACACCGAGCACATAGGGCTCAAACATGCATCCCACCTGGTCGAGCAGCGGAGGTTCCACACGCGGCGACGCCCGCAGGTTGTTGCGAATCCAGACCAGGACATTGGCCAAGCCTCCGTCGGCGCTCACGACGAAATGCCGAGTGGTCACCGGGCCGGGGCGAAGTCTGCCGCACGTCGGGTCCATCGGGATTCGGACCTCCGGTTGGGGAACGCCCACCAGGGTGACCCTGCCGGTCAGTCCCGGCCGATCACTTGTGCGGCCAGCCACTTGTGGCGCCTCTGCGCCTCGAGTGGATCCCACGTTGACCAGCGGCACAGCCGGCGCCGAGAGCGCCGGTGCCAGCAGCGCTGGTTCCTCAGCGGCCGTTGGCTCGCCTGCGGCCAGAACGGGGGGCTCCGCAGGCACGATCGAGCGGGGGGTGCCAATCCATCTGGCCGGTCGCGCGGCAGGATTGGGTAGCGGAGCAGTGGGATGAGGGCTTTCAGCCACGACCACACGTTCGGACTCTGTGGCCGAAGCCGGCTGGGAAACCAAGCTCGGCTTCTGAAAAGCGCGGAAGACCAGGAGCCCCAAGCAAATCAAGTTTAGGCAGAGGACCAGCAGGATCAGCCGGTTCAGAACGGGCGAGTTGACTGAGTTCATTGCTCAGTATCTGACGGGCCCGGGAACGCTCCGTATTCAGACCTGGCCGGCCCGGCCGATTTGACCTAACGCCCAAGCGGCGACAGACGCGACAAGCAAAAGCAGAACAAGGAGAAGTCGGTTTCGCTTGGAACGTGGCGTGCACATCTGGCCTGTTGGCCCGTGGTGTGAGAGAAGAGTTAGCGCACGCGGTCTGGCGTCAGCAAGGCAAATTCACCGGGTCAGATCACTGCGCCGATGCCACTCGACCTCTGAGCGTTCCCCTTGAGGCGTTCTACTTCGTTGTAATTCCTCCAAATATGGTGGCAAATTGCAGTTATCTACAACTGGACCTGAGAGAGCAAAGGAGCCCGCGCCGCCAAACAATGATAGCCCGAAATCATGAAGCCAGGATATACAGGTAATATGCCGGTAACATCTCCCCGATAGCGTGCCAATCATGATAATGAAATTACTGGTCGAAACATCGCCCGACGGCAGGAAACAACTCTTCGTTTTTGCCACGTTACTTGTTCTGTTGGTCGCGCCGCAAATGGCGCGCGGGGCATCTGCGGCGGAATTGCTGGAGAAAGGCATTTACGCCGAGGAGACCAAGGGGGAACTCAAAGCTGCCAAGGATATTTACCAGCAGATTGTCGAGGATGCGGGCGCCGACCGAAGCCTGATGGCGCAGGCGCAGTTGCGGTTGGGGCTGTGCCAACTGAAACTGGGCAACAAGCCGCAGGCCATCTCGGCGCTGGACCGGCTCACGCAGGAGTTCCCCGACAAAGACAAACTTCTCGCCGTGATCGAGCAACACATGCCGCAAGTGCTCGACGAAATCGTCCGACAGATCGAACGGAACTACATCCAGGAAGTGGATCGCGGCGAACTGCTGGAAACGGCGATTCGCGCGATTGTCGGCAAGCTCGATTCGCGGGGCGGCTTCCTGCGCACGAATGACCTGGAGTTCCTGGGCGCCAATGAGCTGCGGCAGGTCAATGAACAGATCGAGCAAAGACTTGCTGGTGTTGGCGCCGTGCTCAAAGCCAACGCCGGCGAAGTGGTCGTGCAATCACTCTTGCCCGGATCCCCGGCTCTGGATGGAGGGCTTCAGGCCGGAGATCGGATTGTCAGGATAGATGGAATCGACTTGCCCCGGAACCAGCTGGCCACTGCCGTGCAGCTGCTTCGCGGGCCAATCGGCACAACCGTCACTGTCGGCGTGAAACGCGTCGGTTCGGAAGATGTGCATGGGATTAAGCTGGTGAGAGACTCCATCCGGCTACCGAGCATTTTGGGCGATCGTCGGAAGGCCGACAGCACATGGGATTTCATGTTGGATGATCCCAGAAAAGTTGGCTACATCCGGTTGACCTACATCGGCAAGCAAACCGCCCAGGAAATGCGGGACGCGCTCGATGAACTTAAAGCCCGCGGCATGAAGGCGCTCATTCTCGATTTGCGAAATAATCCGGGCGGCCTGCTCGACGGGGCCGTGGCGGTGTCGGATCTGTTCGTGGAAAACGGAAGGATCGTCACCGTGAAGAGTCGCAAGGAAGAAACGGTTTATGACGCGAAGCCCGAAGGCACTTTTACCGGATTTCCCATTGCGCTGCTGCTGAATAAGCGAACCGCGTCCGCTGCTGAAGTTGTCGCCGCCTGTTTGCAAGACCACCATCGGGCCGTGGTTGTCGGCGAGCGCTCGTTCGGCCAAGGTATCGTGAGAAGCCTGTTCCAGCTGAAAAGCGGCGTCGGCGCGGTGAAACTTCCCGTCGCGGCTTATTATCGGCCCAGCGGCAAGTCCATGAACCGTTATCCCAACTCAAAGGACTCGGACGATTGGGGAGTGATCCCCGACGCAGGTTACGAGGTCGCGCTGACGGACGAGGAAACGGAACAATATGAGAAAGACCGCGCCGCGCGCGACGCATTGAACAGCGCGACAACGCCAAAAGTGGAATTGCAGGATCGCCAGTTGCAGAAGGCGCTGGAATCCATCCTGGCGCAAGCGCGACGACCATAGTCGGCCTCGCCATGGCGAAACAAATGGATCGTGACGCATCAACCAGCGACAAAGTCATTTTAAGGAAACTGGTCAGGACAATCATCCGCCGAGGTCAGGACAGTGATGTCTGGCCTGTGGTGCTCTTGTTGTTTGCGGTGCTCGTGCCGGCGGTGTGCCTGCTTTGGTTCATGAGCGCGGCGATGCGCAATGAACGGCTCGCCGCGCGGCAAAAGCTGGCGGAGGCTTATCGCGCCCAACTCGCCGTCTCGCAAGCGCGACTTCAACAGTACTGGAGTGAAATGGTGGGGGAGTTGGACAAATCAGAGGCGGCAGCTGCCGCACCCGCGATCTTCGCCAAATGCGTGCAGTCTGGACTCGTGGACGGAGTCGTCATCCTCGACGAGATGGGACGCGTCACCTATCCGAACGCGCCGTGTGCGGTTAGCAGCGACTTCGGTGAACTCGAACCGCAATGGCAGGAGGCCAGCCAGCTCGAATATCTTCGCAAATACACGGAAGCTGCCAGGCGTTACGAGGCGCTGGCCCGGGAGACGACTAACGCCAATGCCGCGGCAAGGGCCTTCCAATCCGAAGCAAGGTGCCTTGTGCAGGCCGGGCAAAACGATGCGGTCATCCAAGTCGTCAGCGATGTCTTCAGCAGCGAGCGATTCCGTCAAGCAGCCGACTTGCAGGGGCGACTGATTGCGGCAAATGCCGAATTGATGGCGCTGGAACTCATGACCAACCGCAATTCGCCGGTCTTCCAATCCATCGCGCGCAGATTGGCGGCGCGACTGGTGGATTACGAGAATCCTGTCCTGGCAGCCCCGCAGCGCCGTTTTCTAATGAAGGAAGTGCGAAGACTTTCGCCGGACAAAATTGAATTGCCTATTTTGGCTGCCGAACAACTCGCTGCGGAAACGGGTGAGAACCATCCGAAGCTGGCCAGCCCTTCTGCTTTGCAGCGCGGGGTGCTTCCCGACCTATGGCAATTCACCACGCCCAATCATCGAGTGCTGGCGCTGATTCGATCGGACAAACTTCTGGCCGCTGCGAAAGCCGCGCTGGCTCCGGACAATTCTCCGGCCGATGTGAAGGTCACCCTGCTCCCGCCAGACGTGGAGGCCGCCGACGCCTTCCTCACTTTGCCCGCAGGAGAGCCAATGCCCGGATGGCGCTTGGCGCTCTCAGTGAAGGATTGGAGGTTCTTCGACGTGACGGCGGGGCACCAGACCGCGGTCTATCTGTGGACAGCGCTTTTGGCTGTGGCCGGGATGGGAGTCCTGGCAGTGCTGGCCGCGCGTCTTGTGCGCCGGCAAATGACACTGGCGCGACTGAAGAATGATTTGGCCGCGACCGTTTCGCACGAACTGAAGACGCCGCTCTCCTCGATGCGCGTGCTGGTGGAAACCTTGTTGGAGTCGGAAAAATTCGATGAACAAAAGACGCGCGAGTATCTCCAGCTCATCGCCCAGCAGAACGAGCGCCTGGGTCGTTTGATCCAGAATTTCCTCACCTTCTCCCGCATGGAACGGAAGAAGTACAGGTTTCAGTTTTCACTTTTACCGGCGCGCCAGATTGTTGATGCAGCCATGGCATCGCTTGGCGGACGACTGGAGACTCCCGGCTGCCGCCTGGAAGTGCAGATCGAGGACAATCTTCCGTCGGTCATGGCCGATCAGGAGGCGTTGGTTGCGGCACTGATCAACCTGCTCGAAAACGCTTATAAGTATTCAGAGGAGATCAAGCACATCCTCCTCCGCGCGCGGACAGAGAATGGGAGCGTGATTCTCTCGGTAACAGACAATGGCATCGGAATCGCGCCCGGCGAACGGAGCAGAATCTTTCAGCCGTTCTACCAGGCGGATCCGTGCCTCTCGCGCAAAGGCGGCGGCTGCGGTCTCGGATTGAGTATCGTTCAGTTCATCACGACGGCCCATCACGGCAGCGTCTCGGTCGAAAGCCAGCCGGGCGGCGGTAGCACCTTCACTATTTCTCTTCCGATCGCGCCAGGGGCCACCAGGCTCAGGAAGGAGGCGGTCGCCTGATGCCTGGATCATCGGTCTTGATCGTCGAAGATGATCCTGCGTTGCTGCGCGGGTTGAAGGACAACTTCGAAGCCCAAAATTACCGCGTCCAACTGGCGCGCGACGGTCCCGAGGGATTGTCCGCCGCTCTGGCGAACCCGCCCGACTTGCTGATCCTCGACCTCATGCTGCCGAAATTGAATGGCTACGAGATTTGCCACGCGCTTCGCGCGAAGGGATTGGAAATGCCAATCATCATGCTCACCGCCAAGGGGCAGGAGGAAGACATCATCCGCGGGCTGGAGTTGGGTGCCGACGATTACGTGACCAAGCCTTTCAGCGTTCGCGAACTGCTGGCGCGAGCCAAGGCATTCCTGCGCCGACGTGAGGCCGCCGAATCCGATGTGTTTCAGTTCGGAGACTGCAAATTGGATTTTACGGCGCGCAAGCTTTTCAGAAAAGGCAAGGAGGTCGCTCTCACGACGAAAGAGTTTGGGCTTCTGGAATTCTTTTCCAAGCGTGCCGGCCACGCCCTGACCCGCGATCAGCTTCTCGATGCCGTGTGGGGCCACGACATCATGGTCAATGATCGCAGCGTCGATCGATGCGTGACGACGCTTCGCGCCAAAATCGAAGCGGATCCGCATCGCCCATGCTACATCCAAACCATTCGCGACATTGGTTATCGCTTTGAGCATCCCTGAAGAGGAATTACGCCAAACAAAGAACTCCCCGAGCAAATCCACTCACCGGCGGATCTGCCCAAAGGGAGTTGTGTGGTGGGTCATGCCGCGGGCCAAACCCGCGGAGGCGCCCAGGCGCCTGCTTACGGATGATGCGCGCCACCGCCCTGATTGCCCGGGTGGCCCTCGTAACCCAATAAACCATTACCCTGATTGCCCGGGTGCCCTTCGTAGCCCAGTTGCCCATGCGCTCCGCCTGGGGCGACCCGTTCCTCTAATTCGTCGATTTCCAGTTCAATTGGCTGTTCCTCTTTCATTTGTTGTCACCTCCGATCGCTTTCAGTTTTTTTGCTTTCAGTTTGTTGGGCAACCCTGGCCGGCCCAAGCCAGCCATGGCTGCCCCACGGAATTCGAGTGGTCTGCTCATTTCCGGAAGATTGCGTCTGAGGACAAAACATCTGCGGATTGCGCTGAGCAAAATGTCTACGTGTTCCTGCTTCGGTGCCGGTGTTGTCATTCACCGACCGGCATCGCCCGCACGAAAAGCGGTCCACAGCCGCCATGATACGTGATTAACCTCCCCCATGATGCTGCCAAGGAAAGTGGGGTGATGACCCCGTTAGTCTTCAGGGAACACCCTTGGGCCTTTCGACGGACGCGGCTTTTCTGTTTAACAGCCGACATCCTCGGCGACACGCAGGAGGCGCGAAATCATCCTGGTGTTGGAGAAGACCTCGGCGGGTTCGCCGGTGTTGGGGTCGCGGCAAAGGCCCCAGCCACCGGCTGGCCGGGAGAGCGGCGCCAGGAGGATGAGCGATTTCTCCCGACGCGAGAGATGGAAGACGATGTGGCGACTGGTCAGCAGGCGGGGGTCGTCGACGCCGGGTTGCCAACAAGCAGACACCGCGTTCAGCGTCTTGATTTTCCTCGGCTGTTCCTTTTCATCCCCGCGATCAAGGCATGTCCGGGCCGGAAGGCATCCGGCCAGGCTTTGGTGACTGTCTGCGCGTATGGCACCATGGCGTTTTCCCTTCAATGATTCTCCAGCCAGTCAGCGCTTGCCAGCGGCCCGTGGAGCCAGCAGGGTTTGGAGGTAACTCCTAAGGATCCGCGAGGACATTGGCAGGGCCTTGAAGGAGCCGGGAGGCGACACTGTGGCGACGTCGGTTGCTCGAGTCGGCGCAGAGGTCAGTAGAGGAACTTTATGCAACATGTTACCGGGATTGGAGGCTTGTTCTTCCGGGCGAAGAACCCAACCATGATGGCTGAATGGTATACGGAGAACTATGAGTGGATGCTCTTGCCATGATCGCAGAAGTCGCTCTTGCTTGGGCTTGGTGGCGGCTGGGCTGGCGCTGGCTGGTCGTTGCGGCGCGCAGGTGATTTCCGGTGAGTCGCTCCAGGATGATTCGACCAACCTTTTTTCCATGACGGTCAAGGTGGTCGACGCTGTTTCGGGGAAAGCTCTGGAACAGTCAACTGTGCTACTGCCCTCGATGGCTCCTCCACCCGGACGGAAATCCATGAATGAATGGCGCTTCGTGACGGACGAGCGTGGCGTGACGACGGTGCGTGTGCCGGCGGGCGCGGTGGGCGGGAACAGTTTCGGTCTTGTGGTCAGCAACGTGAGCTATCCGGTTCGCCAGGTTGCGTGGAATGCGCAGGGAGGCACGGTTCGAGGAGCATTGCCGGAGGAATACACTTTCCGGCTCGAGCACGGCGTGTCGATCGGCGGTTACGCGCGTGATGAGCGCGGCCAGGCTTTGGCCGGCCTGAAGGTGGTTCCTTGGGGTAACGGCGCGGGAGCCTATAACTACAATCCGAGCGCAGCGATGGAGTATTCTTCGTTGAATCGCGATGACAATCTCGGTGTCGCGACGGACGCGCAGGGATTTTGGATCTACACGAACTTTCCGCCCGACATCGCCACGTTTTCCATCGATGTCATCAGGGCCGACGGTAGCCGGAACGTGTTCGTGAGTTCCAGCACAGGGCCGCAATTTTTCCTGGAGCCGGGCGAACCGATCGAAGTTGAGCGCCTGCGGGCGACCAATGCGGTTCTGGTCATCAAGGACGGCGTGAACATACGCGGACTCGTGGTGGACGAATCTGGCAGGCCAATTCCGAACGCGGTGGTGCGAGAGCGCACGGGTGGCGCGCGGAATATGCCGATTGAGCAGGTCACGAACGACCTGCAGGGTCGGTTTGTGTTTCCGCATCGGACCGGCTCGCAGTATTTGATCACCGCGGAGGCGGATGGACACGCGCTGGCTTCGACGATTGCCACGGTCACGCCGGAGATGGAGGAGTTGAAGGTGGTTCTGCCGACGGCGCGACCGTTGCGGCTGCGGGTCCTGGGTGAGAATAACGAGCCGATGGCGGGGGCAGAGGTGAGTCTGACGGAGTATCGAAATCGCGGGCACCTGATGGCTTGGAGAGGAATGACGGATGCGGAAGGAAGGGTGGTTTGGACGAACGCGCCGCGGCAGTCGATCTCGTTGACCATCGGGGCCGCGAATTTTCCAATGCGGATGGCGAGGCTGGCGCCCACCGCCGAGGAGCAAGTGGTGCGCTTGCGCAAAGAGTGGGCCAAGTCCATCGCGGTGCGCCTGCACGCGCTGGACGCCGGGACGCGCCAGCCGGTGGCCAGGTTTGCTGTCTGGCGGGATTTACAACCGTACAACGACTTCAAAGAGTCAAGCTGGGTCGGGACCAATGGTGAGCTGCAGACGGAACTGAGCCAGGCGGATTTCCGGGAAGGCCGCGCCTTCGGCTATCGGTTCCAAATCAGGGTGGAGGGTTATCTGCCGTGGACCAGTGAGATGTCGTACTTCGATGAAGGAGATTTCGAAGCGACCGCATCGCTGAGGAAAACGAAGACGTCAGCAGGTGTGGTCTTGCTGCCCGATGGCCAGCCGGCGGGGGATGCGAAGGTGCTGTGGGTCTCCGGCCAGGGCTCGATCTTCATGAACTCGCCTGACAATCAGTACCCGGGGAGCGGCGTCATTACGATCCAGGGCGGGAAGGATGGCTCATTCAAGTTCGACGGGGCGGAGGATGACCAGCGCATGGTGGTGATTCATCGAGACGGCTTCGCCTCCGTGACCCTCGAGGAGCTTCGGCGCACAGGCAGGATTTCCTTGCAGCCCTGGGCGCGCCTCGCAGGCGTGCTGCGGGTGGGCGGCAAACCGCTGGCCAGGGAGCGGGTCAGCATCAAATCGCCGGTCTCCTGGGCGGCGCTTGACAGCCATCATCTTGTCTTCTCGGCGACAACCGACGACGCCGGGCGATTCGTTTTTACCAATCTGCCGCCGGGCAATTACGTTCTCTACCGAACGCCGCATTTGATCATGGGCATCTCGACGACGGAGAGTCACCGCATGGTTTTCGACCTGGCGGCCGGCGAATCGAAGCAGGTCGAGTACGGCTTTGGCGGGCGGACGGTCGTCGGGCGCGTCGAAGCCGGCGGCGAAGTGGATTGGAAGAACGATCCGCACTTGATCTCGGTGAAAATTCCGGCGGCTCCGGCGGCTCCGAACTACTACGCCTATGCTGATCCCAAGGAGTTCGAAAAGGCGCGCCGTGCGCATGGCAAATCGAAGGCGGTGCTGGATTACGAGCGCAGGCGTCAGCAGTTCCAGTTGGTGTTTGATCGCGACGGGAATTTCAAAGTGGACGATGTCCCGCCAGGCCAGTACGAGCTGAACATCCGCGTGACGAAACCGAACAAGAATCCGCGTGCCCAACGTTTCGAGGGGCGTGAAGAGGTCCTTGGCAGCGTGAAACGCGAGATCACCATTCCGGCCGGCCCGCCCGGTGAGGAGTTTGATTTGGGCGTCATGGAAATGGAAGTGAAGGAAAGTCTGGCGGGCCGTTCCGGGCCGCTGGATTTCACCGCGGAACAACTGGATGGCAGACTCTTCAATCTTGTCAGCCTGCGCGGCCGCCCGACAGTGCTGGTCTTCTGGGCCAAATGGGCGCCCGGTTCGGCGACGAAGTTGGAGGAACTCCGGGCGACGGTCGCGAAGATGGAGGCCAAGGATCGTCCAGCTCTGGTCACGGTGAATCTGGATTCCAACGCTGAGGACGCGCGCGAGGAATTGAAGAGTCTCGGGAACGACTGGATTCAGGTCCGCCTGGCGGGGGCTGGCTTGTTCGAGGTGACGGAGCAGCTGAAGGTGGACACGCTGCCGACGGTGCTGCTCCTGGACGCGCAAGGGCGGGTGATGGGGCGCGACATGAACGGCAAACGATTGGCGTCTATCGTCAAGAAACTGGTGGCAAACAAGCGTTGAACAGGAGGGAGCATGAAACTTCGATCGAGGATCGACCAACTCTTGCCGGCAGTCTTTATCGCGCTGACCGTGGCGGGGGCGGAAGAGCCGGGACGACTGGAGGGAGTGATCGACGGGGCGGGCGGCCAGCCGCTCAGCCAGGCATGGGTGTTCGTCTATTCCGCGGCTCCGCGCGAGGGTCCGTCGGTGATTTGCCCGACGTGCTATCCGGACTGCGTGAAGCGAGCGCGCACCGATGCGCAGGGCCATTTCCTGATCGAGCCGGTGGCCCCGGACTTGATGTTCCGGCTGCTTGTGCTCGCCAAAGGTTACCGGCCGGACTTCATCAAGGATGTGGATCCGCAGTTTGGCGGAGCGCAGCTGACCTTGAAGCCGCTCAAGATCACGAACACGACGTTGGAGACCCGGGTTACGGCGAAGCTGATCGATCCCGCGGGCAACCCGGTGGCGGGAACGCGCATCGATGTCGAAGGGACGCGCTCGGGTTTGTCTTCAATGTATGGTGGCACCAGCGGCAAGGTCGATCCGATGGCGGTGAGCGACGAGAACGGAGAGTTCTTCCTCGATTGCACCAATGGGATCGAAGCCATCACCGTCCAGCTTGAGCCGCGCGGGTTGGCCAAGCGGCGGATGTGGCTCGAGACTGGAAAGGCGCACCTCATCCGTCTCAACGAAGGCGTGGCGGTCAGTGGCCGATTATTCAACAACGGCCAGCCGGTCGGCGGGGCCACCATCGCGATCAACACCGAGGACCGATCGTCGGAGGTCTTCATGCGCGGCTTTGAGGTGGCAACTGACGCCGAAGGACATTTCCGGCTTCCCAATATTCCGGCAAACAACCGGTTCGTGCTTTACACGAAGATGAAGGAGATGCGGGAACTTGGGGTCTCGCTTGGCTCGCAACGGTTCGCCACCGGTGCCGACGGCTCCTCGGTGGCTCTGGGCGATCTGAAGGTCGGACCGGCCTATGCGCTTCGGGGCAGAATCGTCACGGCGGACGGCCAACCCTTGCGGAATCGCACACGCATTTACCTGGGCCGGGAAGACGCGTACGACAATCAAGAGACGCGAGCCGAGGACGATGGCTCGTTTGAGTTTCTGGGCGTGCCAGCGGAGTCGGTCAGCTTGAGCGTGCGAGTGCCCGGTTATCGAATTTCCGCGAAGAATCCGAGCAAGGATTGGCTCAATGAGGGACTCATTGTCGGTCGTCTTTCCGGCAACACGGAGGACTTCATCATTCATTTGGAACGCGGCGAGCGATTTTCTCGAAGCGAAGGTCCCCCAGACAACGACCGCCAGCCGCGCGACAAACCGTTGCGGGGGGCGAGGCTGTAATCGCTATTCAAGATTGAGGTTGCTTTCGCCCTCGCCCCGGCCCCCTCCCCCGGGGCTCAGCGTGTCCCACATCTTATTTGCTGGATACCGTGGGTTCAGACAAATCCTTGAGAAAATCGACGACAACGAATCAACTTTCTCTCCTTCGCACCGCCCGAGGGACAGTCACTCAATTCCGACAGGGATTACAAACGAGTCCGCAGTCATCGGTTACTGGTCATAACGCAACGCGGCGACGGGATTGACGCTGGCCGCACTGCGCGCGGGCAGCCAGCTGGCCAGGAGAGTCACTCCAATCAGCACACCGATCGCCGCGAGGAAAGCCGACGAATCAGCGCCCTGCAACTCCGGAAGGGCCGCGGAAAGGACGCGGGCCACGGCCCAGGCTCCGGCCAGTCCCACCAGGACGCCGCAGAAGCTCAAGCGCAGTCCCTGGCTCAGCACCAGCCAAATCACGTCGCGCATTTGCGCGCCGAGTGCCATGCGGATGCCGATCTCGCCCGTGCGCTGCGCCACAAAATAGGAGATGACCCCGTAGATGCCGAGCGCCGCCAGCACCAGACCAAGGACCGCAAACGCGCCAAGGAAGACACCGGCGAGGGTGAAATGTTCCAGCATCCGATCCACCAAACGGCGGGTGGCTTCGAGTTCGTTCACCGGCAGGTCGGGATCCAATTCAGCCACCGCGCGGCGCAAAGGTTCAACCAGACCCTCAGGTGCGCCAACCGTGCGCAATTCGATGACCACGCCGGGACGCGGCTCCTGCGCGAGCGGACGATAGATCTGCCAGAGCGTTTCCGGCCGACTTAAGTTCCCGGGGAACCGGACGTCATTCACCACGCCGACAATTTCCTGCCATCCGGGATCGGGGTTGGCCCGGTCGTAGCCACCGATCCGTTTTCCGAGCGGGCTTTCGTTCGGCCAAAAGCGGCGCGCCATCGCTTCATTGATGATGACGACATTCGGGCGGTTCGTGGTGTCTGCGGCCGTGAAGCTCCGTCCTAGCCGCAGGTGGAGCCCCATCGTCTCGAAATAACGGGGAGTGACGGCTTCCGCGTTGCCCATAGGTTCCTGTCCTGGAGGAGGGGTGGGCTGGCCCTGGATGAGGAATGGGCGGCTGGTTCCAAAAGCCCAGACCGGCAGAGAGGATGAAAGGGAGGCGTGTTCAACTCCAGGCAAGCGGGACAGGCGTTCTTCGAGCCGTTCGATCGACAGGCGACGCTGGTCGGGCGAAACATACTTCGGCGAGCTAAGCGGCACCCAGCCGGTCAACAAGCCATCCATCCGCCACCCGGGATCCTGGCGGATGAACCGGTGCAATCCAGCAACGAACAGGCTCGAGCCGGCGAGCAGGACGAGCGCGAGCGCGACTTCGCCGACGATCAGCGCGTGGCGCAATCGGTTTTGGGAGCAACCGGCGGTGGCGGACCGTGGACTGGCCTTGAGCACGTCGTTCATGTTGGTCCGGGTTGCCAGCCAGGCCGGGACGACGCCGAAAAAGAGGGCCGTACCAGCCGAGCAAAGGAGTGCAAACAGCAGCACGTCCGCATCCAGTGTCACGTCAATTCCCGCCGGCGACCAACGCGTGAGTCGGCGGCCGATCAGTTCGTTGAGCCAACTCGCCAGCAGGACGCCGGCGGCACCGCCCAGCGCCGCCACGATGAAACTCTCGGCGAGCAGTTGCCGCATGAGCCGCCAGCGGCCGACGCCCAAGGCCAGTCGCACGGCCATTTCTCGCGAGCGCGTGGCGGCGCGGGCCAGTTGCAGGTTGGCGAGATTGACGCAGGCGATGAGCAGGACGAAGCCGGTCAGGCCAAGCAGGAGCCACGCGAAGCGCCGACTGGCCTCGTCTCCGATTGATTCGTGCAACGGCGCGACGCGCAAGCTGGAATGCGCATTGTACTCCGGGTAGGCTTCGGCGAGACGCGCGGCGATGGACTTGAGTTCTGCCTCGGCCCGTGCCGGGGACGCATCTTGCTTGAGCCGGGCCACTAGATCGAGCCAGCCGTCGCGCCGGTCCTGGCGCTGGGCCAACGTCAAGGCCAGGGGACGCCAGGCATCGATCGGGCCCCAAAGTGGCGGATACTCCGCCGCGGCCGGCATCACCCCGATGACCGTCACACTTTCGCCGTCCATTCGCAGGCGGCGGCCGATCATGTTTGTGTCCGCCGCAAAGCGCCGGAGCCAGAAGCTCTGACTGAGGACGACGACCGGTTCGCGTCCGGGTTGGTCGTCCTCGGCGGTGAACACACGGCCTGCGGCCGCTGGCAGTCGGAGCGCGGGGAAAAGATCGGACGTGGTGGCGATGCCGCGCAGGCTTTCCGCCGGTTCGCCCGGTTCGGCCAGGCTGAATCGCGTCCGCTTCAAGGCGGCCATTCGCTCAAAGACGGTGTTTTGTTCACGGTGGTCGAGAAAGTTCGCGGCGGAGTGCGGCCAACTCCGCGATTGGGCCGACGTGCGAAAGACGCGCACGAGGCGGTCCGGCTCCGGATAGGGCAGGGGCCGGAACAGGATCGTGTTGAGCACGCTGAAGATGGCGGTGGTCGCCCCGATCCCGAGGGCCAGCGTGAGCACGGCGACGGCGGTGAAGCCGGGGTTCTTCAGCAACTGGCGAAGGGCGAAGCGGAGGTCGTTCATATTTGCGATTTGCGCGGAATCATGCGCCATGCCCTCAGTCCGGACGCAAGCCTGATGCCGGTGCTGACTGAGTGTCAATAGAGTTTACTTTTTGACGGCACGCGGGTCATGCTTCTGGCGGGCGGAAGAGGCAAGCGGGAAACATTCGCCAGGTTGTTCAAATGACCAAACTGTAAAAGCCACTCTCGCACCCTGGAAGAGAAAGCATCCCAATGTACAAAATTCTTGGAGCAGATCAGAAGGAGTACGGTCCGGCCGGCGCGGATCAAATCCGGCAATGGATCGCGGAAGGCCGCGTCACCCGCGAAACGCCCGTGCAAGCGGAAGGCAGCAGCGAGTGGAAGCCACTCGCGGGGTTCCCCGAATTCGGCGCGGCTTTGGCTGCCAAAGCGGCGGCTGCGGGTCTCAGGCAGGGAGCCGGCTCGGGCTCGACGCCACCGCCCATCCTGTCCTCGTCCAATCCATCTCCGTCGAGCGCTCTGGCCATTGCCAGTCTTGTGTTGGGCTTGCTGTCATTTGTCGGTTGCTCGATTTTTACCGGCATCCCGGCCATCATCACCGGGCACATCGCCCACAGCCGGGCGCGCCGATCTCCGCAACCGTCTGGCGGCGGCGGGTTGGCCATTGCCGGATTCCTGATGGGCTACCTCAGCCTCGCCATGCTTCCCATCCTCGCCGGCCTGCTCCTGCCGGCCCTGGCCAAGGCCAAGGAAAAGGCACAGCAAATCAATTGCGTGAACAACTTGAAGCAAGTAAGTCTCGCCGCCCACAGGTGGGCCAACGACCATGACGGAAAGTTCCCGCCAAACTTCACTGCCATGTCCAATGAACTGGGCACTCCCAAGATCCTGGTCTGTCCCAGTGACCGCTCGAAAACCAGGGCGATGAGCTGGTCTGCCTTCGGACCGGGAAATCTTACCTATCAATATCTGGAACCGGGGATGGACGAGAAGAGCGCGGCGCAGACGGTGGTATTTCAATGCCCGATCCACGGTAATGTCGGCCTGGGTGACGGGAGCGTCCTGCAAGGCGGTGCGCGAACCGGCAGGATTAGAAGGTGACGGTTGCTCGAACCAGATTTGGTAACGGTTCAGGCGAGAAGTTGAACCGCTAATCTCCGCTAATCTTCGCTAATACCGGACCGACCGTTCAGCAGTTGCTTGGGCAGGTGGGCAGAGCCTGAATGGTTATCAAATTTGTGTTGCCGGACTTCGCACGTTGGCCCGAGCTTCCCGACGAGCTCAGGATCGGCCAATCACTGCGGGGCCGTCGGTGAAACATCCTGGCACCTCCGCGATCAGTCCTTTTAAGCGATCATAGCCGGCCACCAGGCGGAACCCGGGTTGCAAAATATCCGCGCCCGGTATCTCACGGATGAGCCGGCGCTGGACAGCGGTCATCGATTCCCAGCCGGCCCTTCCGGCGATCGCGTCCACGTCGACCGGCTTCCCGCACCACGAGGCGAGGATGAGGTCAGGGCGGCGAGCGTGAACCTGCTCCGGTGAAACCACGCGGCCGGCCGCGGAACGCTCGCTCCGGACCTCCGCAAAAATATCTTCGCCCCCGGCCCGCTCGATCAGTTCGCTCACCCACGCGATGCCCGTGAGGAGCGGGTCGTTCCACTCCTCGAAATAGACTCGAGGCCGCGGGGAGCGCCGCGGAACTGGCGCCAGTTGTCCTCGAAACTCGCCGAGAAGTCGTTCGCCAAGACAAACGCTCAGGCCAGTTCCAGGCCCCTCATGGTGCCGGTGGACGAGGCGAACCGGTCGGTTTCCAGGCCCAGGCGCTGCAGCATCGAGACGAACAGGTTGGGCAGCGGATAATTGTGGGTGGTGTCGAACGAGAGGTGTTGGCCGTGCTTGAAACCGCCGCCGGCGAGAATCATCGGCATGTTGGTGGTGACATGCGTGTTCGCGTTGCCGAGGTTCGACCCGTAGAGAATCATCGTGCGGTCGAGCAATGGCTCGCCGTCTTCGCGCACCGCTTTGAGTTGGCTGAACAAGTCGGCGAGCAATTTCATGTGCCATTCATCGATCGCTTTGAGTTGGGCGAGCTTCTGGGCGGACTTGCCGTGGTGCGAAAGATTGTGGTAGCCGTCGCTGGTTTTGGTGTCCCCGAACTCGATGGCCGGCGAGTTGACGCTGTCGAGGAGCAGCGAGATGGAGCGGGTGGAATCCGTCTCGAACGCCAGCCGCGCCATGTCGTACATGAGGCGCGTCTTTTCCATGTAGGCTTTGGGACTGGCCGGATCGAGCGGCACGGAGACGCTGACTTTCGGCTTGGGCCTGCGTTCCCACTCGCGGGACATTTGCATGCGCTGTTCGAGTTCGCGGACGCTGGTGAAATATTGGTCGAGTCGATCGCGGTCGCGCGCGCCCACCGTGCGTTGCAGTTCCTTCGCCTGCCCGGCCACGGCGTCGAGGATGCTCTGGCCTGTCTCCAGTTTGCGCACCTGCGCCTCCGTTTCGGCCCTGGTTCCCTGCAGGAACATCCGGCCGAAAACGTCCGCGGCCCTTTCCTCGCACGGAATCAGGACGCCCGACCCCGTCCACGACAAGCTGCGCAGCCCCTGTTGCACGTTGACCCCGAGGGTGAGGGAGGGGAACCGCGTGAGATGCCCGATGCGTTCGCCGATGAATTGATCGAGCGAGATCGTGTTGCGGAAGCCGCCACTGCCGGGATGCGGCGCGGCCGTCAGAAAGCAATTGTCCGCCGGATGTCCGCCGTCGACGTCCGGGTGTGAGACGCCGCTAAAGACGGTGAAGTCTTTGCGATGTTCCTCGAGCATCTCGAGGTAAGGCGACGGCGCATAATCGCGCCCGCTCTGCTTTGGGAAGAACTGTTCCGGCAGCAAGCCGAGGTTGTTGCAGATGCCAAGCAGCCGGCGCGGCTTGCCTCCCGGGGTGGCGCTAGCGCTCGACTTGACCACGGCAGCGAACGCCGGCGTCATCGCTTCGAGCATGGGCAAGGAGAGCAGAATGCCCGCGCCGCGCAGGAATTTGCGGCGCGAGAGGGCCGGGCGGGTGGCAATGAAGGGGGCGATTGTGTTCATAGGCTGCTCGGTTTTGGACGAGGTGTCTGGGGGGATCAGTAATCAGTGGTCAGTGGTCAGTGGTCAGTAATCAGTGGTCAGTGGTCAGTAATCAGTGGTCAGTGGTCAGTAATCAGTGGTCAGTGGTCAGTAATCAGTGGTCAGTGGTCAGTAATCAGTGGCCAGTGGTCAGTTATCAGTTATCAGCAATCAGTCGTCAGTAAGCAGTATTCGGTGTTCCTTAATCAGTAATCAAGTGTTCAGTATTCAATAATTGAGTGTTCAGATCAGCGGGCAAGTTCGGGGGCGTCGTTGGCCAGGTAAGGTGGCGGCTCCTCGAGGAGAGTGTATTGGTGGGACGAGAAGGATTCCGCCTTGCGCATCATGGAGCCAAGCATTCGGCCGATTTCCTCGCAGAGACCAAGCAGGCGCGTCGAATTGTTTTCATCGAGGTAGCCGCAGTCGGCCGCCTCCATCAGCCAGTGCTGGGTTTCCATTTGCTCGCCGTCAGCGTCCGTGAGTTTGCTGATAAAGTGTTTAGGATAAAGTCGCTTGGCCCACGCCTCGGCAATCTGCCCACCGATGGAGCGAGACGCCCGCCGCAATTGGTCGATCAATGAATATTGTTCCTCGCGCGGGAAGCCCTTCGTCTGGGCGAACACATCCTTTGCCAGCTCACGCTGCCGCTTATAGACTTCCAGCTCCTTGAAGTGCTTCACGTATTCAAGTCGTGTCCCCATACTCGCAATCTGATTACTGATTACTGATTACTGATCACCGGTCACTTCTCGCGAAACAACTCGCTCTGCACCAACTCGTGCACCAGGCTGCGCACGCCGTAATGGCTGGAGCTGGCCCGTTCCAGGATGCCTTCGATCGGCGCGCGGTCGGCGAAACGCACCGGGGCGCCGGTGGCATAAACCGTCAGCTGCCGCGCCAGGTTGCGGGCGATTTGCTTTTCATCGGCGAGCAGGAGCTGTTTGAGATCGCGCACGTCGCGGAATTTCCGGCCGTCCGGCAGTTGGCCGCTGGCGTCCACGGGCAGGGCCAGATGGAAGGCAAATTTCTGTCCGCTCTTGCCGATGCCTTTTTCCGGGACGCCATCGCCTTCCGCGCGATAACGGTCGCGCCAGCCGCCCATCACGTCGAAGTTCTCCAGGGCGAAGCCGGGTGGATCGATTTTCGCGTGGCAGGCGGAGCAGGTCTCCAGGGTTCGATGTTTATCGAGCTGCTGCCGGATCGTGACCGCGCCGCGAGTGTCCGGTTCGACGGCGGGAACACCGGGTGGCGGGGGCGGCGGCTTCTGGCCGAGGATGCGTTCCATGATCCACGCGCCGCGCAGGACGGGCGAAGTCGTGGTTCCGTTCGCCGTGACCTTGAGGACGGCAGCCTGAGTCATGAGTCCACCGCGCGGGCTTTCCTTGGGCAAGGGCGTCGGGCGCAGGGCCACGCCACGCACCGGCGGCAGCCCATAGTGCGCCGCGAGTCGCTCGTTCAGCATCGCGAAATCGGACGCGACCAGGTTGCGCGCGGGCAAATCGCCGCGCAGCAGTTCCGCGAAGAAAAGTTGCGTCTCTTCCCGGGCCGACTCGGTGAGCAAATCGTCGAGGTAATAATCGGGATAAAGGCCGGAATCGGGCGCCGTGGCCACGATTCTTCGCAGATCGAGCCAGTAATCGAGGAATGCATCCACAAACCGGCGCGACTTCGGGTCCGCGAGCAGCCTCTCGGTTTGCGCGCGCAACACCTCGGGCTGATGCAGCTCGTTCTTCGCGGCGAGCCGGCGAAGCTCGTCGTCGGGCGGAGCGTTCCAGAGGAAGAAGGCGAGGCGCGCGGCCAGCGCGTAATCCTCCAGGCGCCCGGGTTTTTCCTCGAGGCAGACAAACTCCGGCGAGCAGAGCACCGCCGTGTAGGCGGCGATCATGGCGTCGGTGAAACTATTTCCCTTCTTCAACGCGCTGCGCACGACGGGCAGGAAGCGTTTGAACTCCGTTACCTCCGCGGGACGGCGATAGGCGCGCCGAATGAACTCGCGCAGCAACGGCTCCGCGTCCGCCATCGGCTTCTTCGAAAGCACTTCCACCCCGGGTGGCGGCCTGAACTTGCGATCGCCGAACCGGTTGGTTTCCCCCGAGTTGGTCGTGGCTTTGGCCACTTTTCGGGTCACCATCGGCAGGTCGCCGAAGAGCAACTTGTGCCCGGCCGTCGGCCACTCGTCGTAAATCGGGCCTTCGACTTCGAGCCAGCGAAAGACCACCCCCGGCTGGCCGTCTGGTTCCGCGAGGGGATTTTGCCAGCGGGCCGCACCCGGCCGCGAACGAAAGAGCCGGCCGGCGTCCGGCCGAATGGTTTCGCCGGCGAGCAGCCAGACGTCGAGTTCATGCACGCCCGGCTCCGGGCTGATATCGAATTTGCCGAGCCAGCGCAGCAAGCGCGGCGGCGTCTCCGAATAGATCACCACCGGCTCGTCGCGGCGCCCACGCGAGATATCGTCGAGATTCGGGATGAACCACTTGTTGCTCTGGCCCGGGCCGACCCAGACGGAGTAGGCGTTGAAGCGCAGTTTGTAGCGGCCGGCGACCGGCGCCTTGAACTGGTTGAATTTGGGTTCGATCGGCTCGTAGGCGCTGGCCACCACGCCCACTCCTTCCAGTTCGCGCAGCTCGGCGTTGGTGCGGCCGACGCTGATCGGGGCGTTGCCCGCCCGCACTTCCGGCTGCCCCTGGAAGCCGAGCACCGGGAAAGTGGCGCGCTCGGGGGCGGTGTTGAAGACGGAGAACTTCATCGGCCCGGTGTAGCTGCGCTGGTCGCGCGCGTAGTAGCGGCGCACCTTCGTCTTGGGCCGTTCGGCCTGGGGCGCCATCGCCTGGCGCAACGCGCCATCGGCCGCGCCGAGATATCGCGCCATTTGCACGTGCGACACGTCAAGCGCTTCGCCGCTCTTGTTGAAGCGATGCGCTTCGCCGTCCTCCGGCAGCGAGTCGCGCACTTGCAGCCACGGCGCGTGCAACAGGTCCCGCAGCGCATTCTCATATTCATAGCGATTGAGCCGTCGCTGCGTCGCCCGACCTTCCAGCGCCTCGCGCCCCTGTTCCGCGGCCACCAGCAAGGAGGACAACGTCGCGGTGAATGACTCCAATTCCGCCGGCTCGGGCCGGGCCTTTTTCTTCGGCGGCATCTCGCCGTGCTCGACCCGGTCATGCACCGTGACCCAGGTGGAAAAGTTCGTTGGATTGGCCAGGTCAAACTTCAGCCCGGTCAAGTCCAGCCCGCCCTTCTTCGTCTCGGCGTCATGGCATTCGGAACAATGTCGTTCGACAAACTTCCCGACGCCGGGGGGAAGATCGGCCGCCGCCGCCGCCGCCGCCGCCGCCGAGGCGGAGGCAAGCAGCAGGCTGAACCGGACGAATCGTTTCATGCGTCGCTCAAAAAACCAGAACTCTGACATTCAACGCCCCGCCCAACGCGGAGTCAATGCCCGCCATCAGGGATAGGATCCTCCCTTGGACCTCCTGATTGCGGATTGCGGATTACGGATTGCGCATTGCGTACTTCGCCACGGTTCATGGCAGAAGAACTTGGCCCGGATGAAAGGTCCCAGGATTCAGGAGTTGGACGAGAAACATCGCCTCGAACTACAGCAGCACTTTGCCAACTTCAAACATCCGATGAAAACTCCGGTTGTCCCTTCGCCAGAGGTGTGTTAACGGAGTGATAAGCCGCTCAGAGTGATGATGCAAATGCTCTGGCGAATGTCGCGGAGACGGACACGAGCCAGCTGGGCGTTTTGGGCAGTTAATTGGGAACGGACTGGTATGACGAGAACGTACGCTCGTTATTTCCCCTCTTGGTATCTGGGGTTGAGTCCGCTTGTCTTGGCCGGGATGCGACGAGCTGCCGATCCGAATGCCAATTCCTTCCCCAGGTTGGCCATCCACACGACCGACTCGCCGGCGTCGCACTCGCACTCTTACCGCGCCGAACCTGAACCGGAGGTGCCGCCTGACAACTAGCCCTCGACATTCTCGAAAGAGGCGGCGGCCTCTTCCCGCGCATCGCGTGATTGAGCGCCGTCGCCGAAGAAAGGAACTCGCGACCATGAAAGCCTCAAAATTATGGCCGGCCGTGGTGGCAATGGCCATCGTGCTCGGCATTGCGTTTCAAAGCCAACCAGCTGCGGCAGGCGACCGCGCGCCTGGTTTGGCCGTGACCAACGGGTACATTACCGCTTTGCTGCGGAGCGAATGCACCTCCGCGCCATTCCCGCCGCCGCCGGTGGGCGAGGTCGCCGTCGGACCGGATTACGTGATCCTGACGGTCGCCGATGGTGATCCACTGGATTACGAAGCGGCTCAGCGGCTCGTGACCGACGCCATCTTTGAGTCCCTTATGCCCGTCTATTGTGCCTTGCCCCACGGCACGAATTTCGGCTGTGTGACAAACCGGGTGCAGTGGAACCTCATGACCTACGACGCCGGGGGAAATCCCAGGGTGTCGGGTGGGCCGGCGAGCGGCCCCGCCTACCACTACTGCGCCGTGACCAATGGCTACGTCACGGCCGTGCTCCGCGGCAGGAACGCCGCGCTGCCGCCGCCACCGCCAGTGGGTCAGGTTGCCGTGGGAACAGACTCGGTGATCATGACCATAGCGGATCGTAATCCTCTGGATTTCGACGCCGCTAAGGAGTTGGCGACGGACCTCGTCTTCGCATCCCTCATGCGGGTGTATTGCGCTTTGCCCCGGGGCACGGGGATGGGCTCCGTCAGTGGCCAGGTGAACTGGGATGTGGCGACCTACGACGCGGGTGGAAACCTCCAGATGACAGGTTGTGCGGCCAGCGGCTGCGAGTTGCACGACTGCGTGGTGTCGCAGGGATTCATCACCGCATTGCTGCGCAGCGATTGCACCTCCGCGCCATCGCCGCCGCCGCCGGTGGGCCAGGTCGCCGTCGGACCGGATTACGTGATCCTGACGGTGGCCGATGGTGATCCACTGGATTACGAAGCGGCGCAGCGGCTCGTCACCGACGCCATCTTCGAGTCTCTTATGCCGCAGTATTGCGCCTTGCCCCACGGCACGAATTTCGGCTGCGTGACAGACCGGGTGCAGTGGAACCTGGTGACCTACGATGCCGGGGGAAATCCCAAACTGTCGGGTGGGCCGGCGAGCGGCCCTGGCTTCCACTATTGCGGCCCCGGTGCGTTGACGACGCAGGAAGGAATTCAGAACCTGATCGGCTGGGTAGACGCAGGCGTGGCGGCGGGGATTCTTAGCAACGGTGGCAGCCTCGTCGCCAAATTGAACGCGGCACTCGGGAACGTGGCTGGTGGCAAAACGCGCGCGGCCCTCAGACAGGTGAACGCGTTTCTCGGTGAGGTGGATGTCATGGTGAAAACCGGGCGGTTGGCGCCAGCCGCCGCGCAGACCCTCAGGGATGCGAGTTTGGTGATCACGATGAAACTGGCCAGCCAGCCACCTTGACGTCGCAAGAGAGTTCCGATCGCGCGCGGCTCCTTTTGGGCAGCGCTTGGCTTAGCCCTCGGCTGGGTTCTGACGAACCGCTGGTCCGCAACGATGGGGGCTTTGTTACCTACGGTGTCCAGCGGAAAAGATATGGGTAAAGATGAGCCCCCGGGGAGAGGGCCGGGCACTGCCGTCGAATTAAGCCTGGCGTTCTCTCGCTGGCCTTAATGACCAATGCCCAATGACCAATGACCAAACGGCGCTCACGACGGCCCCGGCGGCTGTTTTGGTCGAGCTTTGGGCATTGGGGCTTGGTCATTCATTGGTCATTGGTCATTGGTCATTGGGAGTTCATGGTCCCAAAGCGCGGTCAATAAACCGTGGAGGCTCTCCCTCGGCCCGCGCTGGCGCTGGGCTTCGCCACACCCGCCGGACCGCTGCGCTGGCGTAGTTGCGTCGCCGGCAAAATTCCCCTCATACTCCGGCCATGAAAGCTAAAGCCAATACGTCGACTCGCCCTCCATTTCACATCAACCGCCGTCAGTTTCTCCAGACCGCCTCGGCGGCCACTGCCCTGGCCGCACTCCCTTCCCTCGGGGCGGATGCGCTCGATCTGGTGCACGGCAAACCCAAGCGGGTCGGCCTGATTGGCGCAGGCTGGTATGGCAAAAGCGATCTCTGGCGCCTGATCCAGGTCGCCCCGGTCGAAATCGTTTCCCTCTGCGATCCGGACAAGAAGATGCTCGCGGAAGCCGTCGCGATCGCCGGCCAACGGCAGAAATCCAGCAAGCCGCCGCGGACCTACACCGATTACCGTGAACTGCTCAAGGAACGGGACCTCGATATCGTGCTGATCGGCTCGCCCGATCATTGGCACGCCTTGCATTGCATCGCGGCGATCGAGTCCGGCGCGGATGTCTATTGCCAAAAACCAATCAGCCGCGATGTGCGCGAGGGCCAAGCCATGCTCGACGCCGCGCGCCAACACCAGCGCGTCGTGCAAATCGGCACGCAACGCAAAAGCACCCCCCACCTGATCGACGCCAGGAAACAAGTGGTCGCGGCCGGACTGCTCGGCCAGATCGGTCACGTGGACATGTGCTGTTACTTTCACATGCGCGCCAATGGCAATCCTCCCGTGCAGCCGGTGCCCGACCATCTCGATTACGACCTGTGGACCGGCCCCGCCCCGCTGCGCCCCTACGACGGCCTGCCCCACAAGCGCTGGTGGCGCACGTTCAGGGAATACGGCAACGGCATTGTCGGCGACATGTGTGTGCACATGCTCGACACCGCCCGCTGGATGCTCGATCTCGGCTGGCCCAAACGCGTCAGCTCCGCCGGCGGCATCTACGTGCAGAAGGGCGGAAAATCGAACATCACCGACACCCAGACCGCGACCTTCGAATACGATCACTTCAACTGCGTCTGGCAGCACCGCACCTGGGGCACACCGGCCGATCCGGATTATCCCTGGGCCCTGTTCATCTACGGCGAGAAAGGAACCCTCAAGGCCAGCACCATGCGCGCGGACTTCATCCCGCTCGACAACAAGGCCAGGACGCTGCACTTCGAATGCCTCTATGAGCGGGAAAAATATCCCGAGGACGTGACCGAGCCTGACATCGAGCTGAACGCCGCCCCGGCCACGCGCCGGCATATGCTCGATTTCCTCGCCGCCATCGAGAAACGCAGCCGGCCGATCGCCGACATCGAGCAAGGCCACATCTCCACCGCGAGCTGCCTCCTCGCCAACCTCGCGATGGACCTCGGCCGGCCGGTTGTTTACGACCCCAAGAAACGCCTGGTGGTCGACGACCGCGACGCGACCAAGCGCCTCACACGCGCTTACCGGAAGCCATGGCGCCATCCGGCCGCGTAATGGACGCGGCACAATTCCGGCAAGCAGCGGCCGAACCTCGATCCACGCGGGCGTCGCTGCGTAAGTTAAACAATTTCCTCTGAACGCAGGCGCGGCGCGTGCTATCGTGTCGCCTATGAATCGGGTGGATCGCCTCATGGCCATTGTCGTGCGGCTGCAGGGCCGGCGCGTGGTGCGGGCCGAAGAGATCGCCGCGCATTTCGAGATCAGCGTTCGCACGGTCTATCGCGATATTGCGGCCCTGGGTGAGGCCGGCATCCCCATCCTGGCCGAGCCGGGCGTGGGCTACGCCCTGGCCAAAGGCTATCATTTGCCCCCGGTGATGTTCACGACCGAGGAGGCCAGCGCGCTGTTCCTGGGTGGAAAACTCGTCGACCATCTCACCGACGCCTCGCTGCGCAAACAGATGGAGTCGGCCCTTCTGAAAATCCGATCCGTGTTGCCCCGGGACCGCCAGGATTATCTCGACCGATTGGAACGTTCCACCGAAGTCGTTTCCCTGGGCCGGACCCCTCTTCCCCGGTTGTCCG
>WNFZ01001710.1_pt1 | contig 25406 bp, 16 predicted proteins | sample 5400081 | NCBI WGS metagenome assembly WNFZ01 (sample SAMN13153365, study PRJNA577476) | soil metagenome | isolation source: 80 cm soil or saprolite under grassland replicate 1 | place: USA:California | collected 2016-06-15
ACTCCGCTCACGAGCGTGGCATAATTCTGCGTGAGCGTATGCATGATCTTCAAGCCAGCCTCGCGCGAGGAACGCATGGCAGCCTGCGCTTCCCGTGCGTGCGCGCCGAGCGTCTCCTTCACCTGCGCGCCCGTGTCAGTTCCCCCGCGTGGGATGTTGTCAAGAATGGATTTCCATTGCTCCTTGGTGTGGTCGCTCGCCTTCTGGGCGGCTTGCTTGACGCCGTCGAGGAACTTTTCTTCAAACGCCTCGAGCTCCTTGAGTCCCTTTTTCACGCTCGATTCCTCGAAGCTCGCGCCGCCTTCGGTCAGTTTCTGCAGCGCGACGTTATTGGCTTCGACCACCTTGAGCAGGGCCTCATCCATCCCCGCGAATGCGTCAGAGAGGGCTTTTTCCACATCGATCTTGCCTTCTCCAACGCCAACGTTAACGCCTTCGGTGACCTTGCGCACCACGCTATTGATTTGCTTCAGGCTCAGTTCGCGCATCTGCAACGCCTCAAGCGTGAGGTCGCGAATGGTGGTGCGTATCTGTTTGTGCTGCTTTACCGCCTCGGCGGCCATCGACTTGAGCATCTCGTCCGGATTGATCGTTGGGGTTTTCATCTGATGTCTCCTGCCTACTCACGAGTTCACGTATTGAGTCCCTTGAAAGTGCCAGTTATTGCATGTGCTGGCCGCCGTTGATCGCGATATTGGCGCCGGTCACAAACGCCGCCTCGTCCGAGCACAGGTAGATGATAAGGCCCGCAATTTCTTCGGGCGCACCGAGGCGTCCGAGCGGGATCTGCGGCAGGATCTTGGCATCGAGCACTTCTTTGGGGATCGCCGTCACCATCTTGGTGCCGATGTAGCCGGGCGAGATCGTATTGACCGTAACCCCTTTGCGCGCGACCTCGAGCGCCAGCGCCTTGGTGAAGCCGTGCATCCCGGCCTTCGCGGCTGAATAGTTGGTTTGACCGAACGCACCCTTCGACCCGTTCACCGAGGACACGTTGATGACGCGGCCCCAGCCGCGGTCGACCATGCCGTCCATGACCTGTTTGGTCATGTTGAACACCGAGTCGAGATTGGTGCGAATGACCGAATCCCAGTCGCCCTTGCTCATCTTCTTGAACGTGGTGTCGCGGGTTATGCCCGCGTTGTTGATCAGAATGTCGACGGGTCCGACCTCCTTGGCAATCCGTGCGACGCACTCCTTGCAGGATTCGAAGTCTGCGACGTCGACCGGGTAGGCGCTGAATTCGCGACCGCTGGCCTTGTGTTGGGAGAGCCATTCCTTGGTTTTCGTGTTGCCGGGCGAATGGGTGACCGCAACCCGGTAGCCGGCCGCGTGCATTTTCGTGCTGATCGAATCGCCAAGCCCGCCCATTCCGCCCGTGATCACTGCAACGCGCATGGATGTCCTCCCGCTCTTATTGCCGAAGTCACTTGGTCATGAACCTGCGATCAGCGCTCGACGGCGAGCGCAATGCCCATCCCGCCGCCGATGCACAACGTCGCCAGGCCGCGCTTGGCGTCGCGCTTCTGCATCTCGTGCAGCAGCGTCACAAGGATGCGGGAGCCAGAAGCACCGATCGGATGACCGATGGCGATGGCACCCCCGTTGACATTCACGATACCGGTATTCCATCCCATGTCCTTGTTGACCGCGATCGCCTGTGCGGCGAACGCTTCGTTCGCTTCGATAAGATCGAGATCCGCGACCTTCCAGCCCGCTTTTTCGAGCGCCCTGCGAGAGGCCGGGATCGGTCCCGTGCCCATGATTTTCGGATCGACGCCGGCTGTTGCCCACGACGCAATGCGTGCGAGCGGCGTGACGCCCCGGCGCTTGGCTTCCGACGCGTTCATGACGACGAACGCGGCGGCGCCGTCATTGAGGCCCGACGCGTTGCCGGCCGTGACCGTGCCGTCCTTGGAAAAGGCCGGCTTGAGTTGGGACACGGCATCGAGCGTTGTTCCCGGGCGGATATGCTCGTCCCGATCGATCACAATCTCGCCCTTGCGTGACGGCACCGTCACGGGCGCGATCTCATCCTTGAAGCGGCCGGATTTCTGGGCTGCTTCGGCCTTGTTCTGGGAAGCGACCGCAAACTTATCCTGCTCCTCGCGGTTGATCTGCCATTTCTGCGCAACGTTCTCCGCCGTCGTGCCCATGTGATAGCCGTGAAACGCATCCCACAGGCCGTCTTTAATCATAGTGTCGACGAGTTTCGCGTCCCCCATCTTAGTGCCTGCACGCATGTGGGCCGCATGCGGTGAAAGCGACATGGACTCCTGGCCGCCGGCAACGATGATGTTGGCATCTCCGCTCGCGACGTGCAGCATGCCGAGCGCCACCGCCCGCAAGCCGGAGCCGCACACCTGATTGAGGCTCCAGGCAGTCTTTTCCTGCGGAATACCGGCCTTCATCGCAGCCTGACGAGCTGGGTTCTGACCCTGCCCAGCGGTGAGGACTTGGCCGAGAATGACCTCGTCCACTTCGCTCGGTTCGACCTTTGCGCGCTGGAGCGCAGCCTTGATGGCGACCGCGCCGAGGTCATGCGCGGGCGTACCGGTAAATGCGCCATTGAATGATCCGACCGGCGTTCTGGCAGCGGATGCGATAACGATGTCTGTCATCGCTTCGATCTCCTTCTATGGTGTCGCGCGCGAATTCGATCGCGAACGGCTCAGTTGGTGCGTGCTGTGACGTAACGGCCCGGCGCCGGCTCAATCTCCGAAAACTCTGCATTGCCGAGGGTCACGCGTGCCGGGATTTGCTCGCCGGATTGGGCTCGCAGCCAGGAGCTCCAATCCGTCCACCAGCTCCCGGGTACTTCGCGCGCAGTCTCCAGCCACCGCTCTGGCCGCTTGCCCAGTTCGCCCTCGATCCAGAAATTGCGCTTGTTGCGCGACGCCGGGTTGATGACGCCAGCAATATGCCCGCTCGCCGCTAGCGCGAATCGGACGTCGCCCGAAACCAATCCGGTGGTGGAGTAGGCGGTCTGCCAAGGAACGATGTGGTCCTCGCGACTCGCGAGCACGTAGCTGGGAACATCGATCTGCATGAAATCGACCGGAGCCTCGCATTGCGTGGTTTTTCGGGGAATGCGCAAGTTGTTTTCGAGATAGGTGTTGCGCACGTACCAGCAATACATCGGACCGGGCAGGTTGGTGCTATCGGCATTCCAATAGAGGATATCGAAAGCGTCCGGCTGTCGCCCTTCGAGATAGTTGCCCACGACATAGGGCCAGATCAGGTCGTTGCCGCGCAGCGTCGAAAAGACGAAGGCGAGTTCCCGACCCGGCATGACGCCGCCATGTCCGATCGTCCGATCGCGCGCCGCCACACTGGCATCGTCGATGAGCAGACCGATCTCGCCCGCGTCGCTGAAGTCGAGCATCGTCGTGAGGAACGTCAGGCTTGCGATCTTGTCCTCGCCGCGCGCGGCAAGCACGGCCGCCGCGCAGCCGAGCATCGTACCGCCCACGCAAAAGCCGAGTGCATTGGCCTTGTCCGCTCCGGTCACCGCGACCGCCACATCGATCGCGCGCATGACACCGAGCTCGAGATAGTCATCCCAGGTCAAATGACCCTGATCGGCAGTGATGTTGCGCCATGAGACCATGAAGACCGTATGGCCCTGCTCGACGGCGTAGCGGACGAACGAATTGCCAGGCTGCAAATCGAACACGTAGAACTTGTTGATGGCGGGTGGGACCATGACGAGCGGCCGCGCTCCTACCTCGTCGGTGAGCGGCCTGTACTGGATGAGCTGTATCAGCTCGTTCTCGAAGATGACCGCACCTGGAGTCACCGCGAGATTGCTGCCGACTTCGAACGCCTTTTCGTCGGTCATCGAGATGCGGCCCTTGCCAACATCGTCGATCAGGTTCTTGATCCCTGCCGCCAGGCTGTCGCCACCCGTTTCCATGGCACGCCGAAGCGATTGCGGATTGGTGGCGAGGTAATTCGAGGGACTCAGCGCATCCAGGATTTGGCGTGCAAAGAATCTGAGCCTCCTGCGGGTCTTCTCGTCCACGGAGGAACGTTCGATGAGATCGTTCACGTAGCGTATGTTGATCAGATAGGACTGTTTCAGAAAGTCGTGGAGGGGGTTTTTTTTCCAGTCCTCGCTTGCAAACCGCCGGTCGCCCTTTGCCGGTGGGATCGGCGCAGCTGCGATATGTGTCATGGTGCCCAGCCACAGCGCGCTCATTCGCTGCAGGTAGTCCTGCTGGGCCTGCGCCACTTCGGCGAACCGGTTGAAATCCGCCCCATGTTCACCGCTGGTCAGCAAAGGGGTCGCGAGCTGCAGCATCAGCGCCTGGCTTGTCTGCGCGAAGCTGGTGACGTATTCGAGCGGAACCGGGTTGTTCATCGCACGCCTCAATGCAGCTTTACGTGCGGCTCGGTGCGGCGCGTGATCAGGCGAGCCAGTGTATCGAGGGTCACCTTAGTCGGACCGTGCAGCGCGTACTCATGCATCTTGTAGAGCGAGCGGTACATGAGGCGCGCGAATAGTCCCTCGATCCAGAGGTTCCGGCCTACGAGGCCTCCCATCAGGTTGCCGACTGTCGAGTACTCGCCGAGCGAAACGAGCGAGCCGAAATCGCGATAGTGCCAGGGCTGCGGCGGTTTGCCGTGCAACGTCTGCAGTACGAGGAGCTGGTTGCTGCCGGTGCTCTCGAGGCCGTCAAGATTCGCGAGAACGTCCGGCGCCTTGACGCCGGCTGCCCAGACCACGAGCTCGGCAGGAATGAAGCTGCCGCTCGCAAGCTTCACTCCAGTCGCGCTCACCTCCGCGACCTTCGATGAGGTGTGCACGCGCACGCCGAGATTCTTCAGCAACTTCAACCCGGCATCCGAAAGGCGTTCGGGGAGCGCCGGCAGGATGCGGTCGGCGGCTTCGATGAGATTGATCTGGATATCCTTCTCCGGATCGATCCGGTCGAGACCATACGCGACGAGCTGGCGCGTCGTGTAGTGCAGCTCCGCCGCCAGCTCCGTGCCGGTGGCACCTGCCCCGATGATTGCGACCTGGAGCTGCTCGGCCCGCAAGGGTTGTGACTGCGCGTGCCCGCGAATATAGGCGTTCACGAGCCGGCCGTGGAAGCGCTTGGCCTGGACCGGCGTATCGAGAGAGATTGCATGCTCGCGCACGCCCGGTGTGCCGAAATCGTTGCTCTGGCTGCCGACGGCAATGATGAGCGTATCGTAACGAAAGCTGCGCCGCGGGGTCACCTCGTGACCCTCCTCGTCGACGTAGGCGGCCAGCTGAACTTCACGCCGCTGCCGATCGAGGCCGATCATCTCGCCTATGCGGTAGCGGAAGCTGTGCCAATGCGCCTGCGCGAGATAGTCGATCTCGTGCACGGCGAAATCCATGGTTCCCGCAGCGATCTCGTGCAGCAGCGGCTTCCATAGATGAGCGCGCGATCTATCGATCAGCGTGACGTCAGCGAGCTTGCGTCGGCCGAGCTTATCGCCGAGCCGCGTCACAAGCTCGAGGCCGCCGGCGCCTCCACCGACGACGATGATGCGATGAAGGTTGGAGCTCTCGCTCATCATTGCTCGTGTTCCACGCTCCGCATCCGGCGCTCGCCTGAACGTTGTCACTCGGCGGCGATCCTCGTCATTGCACGGACGCCCGTCTGAGCAGCATCGACGGCGGCCAAGGCCGTCATGTTAAGAATGCCCCGCACGGTCGCGGTTTGAGTAAGAATGTGCGCGGCCTTGGCGGCACCGAGGAGAATCGGACCGACCGTGACGCCGCCTCCGGCGCCGACCCGGAGGAGGTTGTAGGCGATGTTGCCGGCATCTAGATTTGGCATGATCAGAAGATTGGCTTCGCCCGTGAGGCTCGAGTCGGGGAAGACGCGGTCGAGAACCCGTTTAGAGAGCGCTGCATCGCCATGCATCTCTCCTTCGACCGCAAGATCAGGGGCCATCCCTTGAATGAGGGCGAGGGCATCGCGCATCTTTTGTGCCGACGGTGAGTCTATGCTGCCGAAGCTCGAATGCGAAAGCAAAGCCACGCTCGGCGTGACGCCAAAGCGGCGCACCTCCTCGGCGGCAAGCAACGTCAGCTCGGCGAGCTGCGCCGATGTCGGATCGCGGTTGACGTAGGTGTCGCAGATGAAAAGCTGCCGCCCGCCGAGGATGAGCATGTTCATCGTCCCCAACGTGTGCACGCCCTCGCGCAGCCCGATCACTTGGCGGACATAATTGAGATGATCGTAGAAGGCTCCGGACGTCCCACACAGCATGGAATCGACATCGCCACGACGCAGTAACATCGCGGCGATCAAGGTCGAGCGGTTGCGCATGGCCTCCTTGGCTAAGGTCTGCGTCACGCCGTCGCGCCGCACTAACCGGTAATATTCGCACCAAGCCTCTTCGTAGCGGATGTCGCTCTCAAAGTTGACGACTTCACAATCGCTGCCGGGATTGAGCCGCAAACCCAAGCTTTGGATGCGCCCGGTAATCACTTCCGCGCGACCGACGAGCACCGGCGTTGCGAGACCTTCGTCGATGATGACCTGCGCCGCCCGTAACACGCGATCATCCTCGCCTTCAGCAAACGCCACCTGTTTACGCGCGATTTTGGCCGCCGCGAATACTGGCTCCATGCTGGCTCCGGACTGATACATGAAACGCGCCATGCGCTGGCGATAGGCTTCGAAATCGACGAGCGGCCGCGTGGCCACGCCGCTGTCCATTGCAGCTTTGGCAACGGCCGGCGCAATGCGCTCAATGAGGCGCGGATCGAACGGCGTCGGTATCAGGTAGTTGGGCCCGAACTCCAGACGTTGATCCCCATAGGCGGTCGCAACAACGTCGGACATCTCCGCATGTGCCAGTTCGGCGATGGCGCGCACGGCTGCCGACTTCATTTCTTCGTTGATCGTGGTTGCGCCGACATCGAGTGCGCCGCGGAATAGAAATGGAAAACACAGGACATTGTTCACTTGATTGGGGTAGTCGGAACGACCGGTCGCGATGATCGCGTCTGGACGGACTGCCTTGGCATCCTCCGGCGCAATTTCCGGTGTTGGGTTTGCGAGCGCCAGGATTAGCGGATCTCGCGCCATCCTCTTGACCATGTCCGGCTTGAGCACCCCGCCCGCGGACAACCCAAGGAAGACGTCGGCCCCCTCGATGATGTCCCCGAGCGTGCGAGCGGACGTAGGCCTGGCGTAACGCGCTTTGATCGGATCCAGCCCTTCGGCTCGACCTTCGTACACGACGCCCTTCGCATCGGTGACCAGGATGTTTTCCGTCCGCAGCCCCAGGCTGACGAGCTGGTCGAGACAGGCGATCGCCGCAGCACCTGCGCCCGAGCACGCGAGCTTCACGTTGCGGATGTCCTTGCCGACGAGCATCAGTCCGTTGAGCACAGCCGCAGCGGCAATGATCGCAGTGCCGTGTTGGTCATCGTGGAAGACCGGAATTTTCATGCGTTGCCGCAATGCGCGCTCGATGTAGAAGCACTCCGGAGCCTTGATGTCCTCGAGGTTGATCCCGCCGAAGGTTGGCTCGAGGCTGGCAACGATGTCGACGATTTTGTCCGGATCGTTCTCGTTGATCTCGATGTCGAATACGTCGATGCCGGCGAATTTCTTGAAAAGGCAGCCCTTGCCTTCCATCACCGGCTTGCCGGCAAGTGCGCCGATATTGCCGAGCCCAAGCACGGCGGAGCCATTGGTGATCACCGCGACCAGATTGGCGCGCGAGGTAAGGGTGGCCGCCTCATTCGGGTCGTCTTTGATCGCAAGGCACGCATAGGCGACGCCAGGCGAGTATGCGAGTGCGAGGTCGCGCTGATTCACCAAGCTCTTGGTTGGAGTGACGGAAATCTTTCCGAATGTCGGAAGCCGGTGATACTCCAATGCGTCGCGCCGCAGTTGTTCTTCCATTGGCTTCCTCCCATTTCGGTCGCGTCATCGCGTCGGCGGAATGCGTTATCTCTTTTTCATCGGAGGCAGGTCCGTGCACACGCCCTCGAACACTTCCGCAGCCATCCCGATGGATTCACACAAGGTGGGATGGGGATGGATGGTCTTGCCGATGTCGACTGGATCGCAGCCCATCTCGACTGCGAGGCAGATTTCGCCGATCAAGTCTCCGGCATGGGTCCCGACGATGCCGCCGCCGAGCACGCGGTGGTTGGACTCATCAAACAGAAGCTTGGTGAAGCCCTCGTCCCGGCCATTGGCGATGGCCCGGCCGGAAGCGGCCCAGGGAAAAACCGACTTACCATACTTGATCCCCTGCGCCTTGCACTGATCCTCGGTGACACCCGCCCACGCGACTTCGGGATCGGTATAGGCGACCGAGGGGATCTGGCGCGCTTCGAACAAGCTGTTCTTGCCGACGGCCGTTTCCGCCGCAACGTGCGCTTCGTGCACAGCCTTGTGAGCCAGCATCGGGTGGCCGACGATGTCGCCAATGGCAAAAATGTGCGGCATGTTGGTTCGCATCTGCTTGTCGACTTGAATGAAGCCGCGGTCGCTGACAGCCACGCCGGCCTTATCGGCATCGATTCTCTTGCCGTTGGGGCTGCGCCCTACTGCCATCAGCACCATATCGTAGAGCTGCGGTTGGGCGGGTGCCTTCTCGCCCTCGAAGCCGACCTTGATGCCGTCCGGCGTTGCCTCGGCAGACACTGTTCTTGTTTTCAGCATGACCCGGTCGAAGCGGCCAGCGTTCCGCTTCTCCCAAACCTTCACGAGATCGCGGTCGGCGCCAGTCATCAACCCGTCGAGCATTTCCACGACGTCGATACGCGTGCCCAGCGTCGAATAGACAGTCGCCATCTCGAGCCCGATGATGCCGCCGCCGATGACCAGCATTGATTTCGGCATCTGTCGCAGCGCAAGGGCTCCGGTGGAATCGACGACGCGCGGATCATCGGGGATGAACGGCAGCTTGATCGCTTGCGAACCGGCGGCGATGATCGACTTATCGAACTTGACCACCTTGCGACCGGCGCCGTTTTTGGGCGTGACTTCCAGGTGATGGAGGTCGAGGAATTTGCCGACACCCTCCAGTACGGTGACCCTGCGCGCCTTCGCCATCCCGGCGAGGCCGCCGGTCAACTTGCCGACGACTTTCTCCTTGTGGGCACGCAGCTTGGCGAGGTCGATCTGCGGCGCAGTATAACTGATCCCGTGGGCCGCCATCTGTTTCACTTCGTCCATTACGGATGCGGTATGCAGCAAGGCCTTGGACGGAATGCAGCCGACGTTGAGACAGACGCCGCCGAGCGTCGGATAGCGCTCCACCAGTACCGTGGTCATGCCGAGATCGGCGGAGCGAAACGCGGCCGAATAACCGCCGGGGCCGGCACCCAGAACAAGCATGTCGCATTCAATGTCGGCTTCACCGACATGCCGCGCAACCACCGGTGTGGGCACGGCGGGCGCAGCGATAGCTTCGCGCGTCGTGGTAAGTGCCGCCGGAGCGGCAGCGGTGACGCCTGTTTCGAGTGTCAAGATGAGGCTCCCCTCACCGACTTTGTCGCCGATCTTGACCCTCACGTCCTTGACCGTCCCAGCCGCGGGCGACGGCACTTCCATCGAGGCCTTATCGGATTCGAGAGTGATCAGCGGGTCTTCCGGCTCGATCTTGTCGCCGCTCTTCACCGCGATCTCGATGATCGGGACATCCTTGAAGTCGCCGATATCGGGCACTCGCACCTCGATGACTTCGTAGACGCCGGAAGCCGCGCCGTAGTCGGCAATCGGCGCACCCTCGCCGGTGGAGCGCCCGCCCTCCTTGACCTTCTCTCTGGGCGCAACCCCGGCGGGCTCGACTTCCGCCTCGGCGACAAGAATGAGGGAGCCCTCAGAGACCTTGTCGCCGACCTTGACCCTGACTTCCATGACCACGCCGTCGACCGGCGAGGGCACATCCATCGAGGCTTTGTCTGATTCTAATGTGATCAGCGGGTCTTCGGTCTTGACCCGATCGCCCGGCTGGACCAGCACCTCAATAATTGGTACGTCCTTGAAGTCGCCGATATCAGGAACTTTCACGTCGATGAGGTTTGCCATCGTTCATGACCTCTAGACGAGGGCCCGGCGCATGTCGGCCAGCAGGCTCGCGAAGTAGGTATTGAAGCGCGCGGCCGCAGCACCATCGATCACGCGGTGATCCCAGGAGAGCGACAGCGGCTGGATGAGGCGCGGCGTCGCCTGCTTGCCGTCCCAGACCATCTTATGAAACGACCTGCAGGCACCCATGATGGCGACTTCGGGCGCGTTGATGATCGGCGTGAAATATGTGCCGCCGATGCCGCCGAGGCTGGAAATCGTAAAGGTCCCGCCTTGCATCTGATCGGGCTTGAGCTTGCCGTCGCGGGCGAGCTTCGCCAGGTCGCCCATCTCCTTCGCGATTTCGGTTACGCTCTTCTTGTCGGCGTCGCGAACGACCGGCACCACAAGTCCCTGCGGGGTATCCGCGGCAAAGCCGATGTGGAAGTAGTTTTTGAGGATCAGATTGTCGCCGTCGAGCGAGGCGTTGAACTCCGGGAACTTTTTCAACGATGCCACAGCCGCCTTGATCATGAAGGCGAGCATGCTGATCCGCACGCCGGATTTTTCGATCTCCTTGTTCAGCCTAATGCGAAAATCTTCCAGCTCGGTGATGTCGGCCTCATCATGATTGGTCACGTGGGGGATCATCACCCAATTGCGATGAAGGTTCGCGCCGGAGATCTTCTTGATACGCGAAAGTGGCTTGCTTTCAATCGGGCCGAATTTTGCGAAATCGACTTTCGGCCACGGTAGCAGATTGAGGCCCGCTGCTGTGGTGCCAGGCGCGCTCGGTGGAGCCGCCGGTGGAGAAACCTTGGCAAAGGCTTGCAAGTCCGCGGGCAGGATGCGTCCGCGCGGACCGCTGCCCTTGAGCTGACGCAGATCGATGCCACGCTCGCGCGCGAGTTTTCTCACCGACGGGCCGGCGTAAGGAATATCGAAGGCTGCGTCCGCCGCGCTTTGCTCGACCGGCGCGGGCGACGGCGCTACGATCGCGCTCGCTGCCGCAGCGGGCGCCGGTGCGGCCGCGGGTACCGGCATCATCGCAGATGCGGCCCCTTGCGTCGCCAATGCACCATCGGTCACCAACGTGAGAATGATTGTGCCTTCGTTCACTCGGTCGCCGAGCGTTACCTTCAGCTCGCGAACGACACCCCCAAGCGGGGACGGCACCTCCATCGAGGCTTTGTCGGATTCGAGCGTAATGAGGGGCTGTTCCGGCTTGATCGGGTCGCCGGGCTTGACCATCACTTCAATGATCGGCACGTCCTTGAAATCGCCGATGTCGGGAACCCGCACCTCCGCCACCCCCGCCGGCGCGCTCGTCGGCGCCGGAGGCGCCGATACCGCAGGCTTTACCGGTTCGGTCTTGGTAAGCGCGCCATCGACCTCCAGCGTCAGGATTGGTGTGCCTTCACTCACCTTGTCACCGAGCTTGACGACAACAGTCTTGACGATTCCTGCCGCTGGAGAGGGGACCTCCATCGAGGCCTTGTCCGACTCCAGCGTTATCAGCGGATCTTCCGCCTTCACTCGATCGCCCGGTTTCACCTGGATCTCGATGATCGGCACGTCGGTGAAGTCGCCGATGTCGGGAACGCTGACCTGTGCAATCTCACCCATCACACCTTCCCCGGCCTTGACTGTCATTTGTCGAGAGCCTGTTGCGAGCGCGCGACTGGTCTCATTAGGGAAATTTGGTCACGTCTTCCACGGCGCCGGCTTTTCAGCATTGATGCCGTATTTAGCGATTGCGACCTCGACCTTCGACGTGGAAAGCAGTCCCTCGTCGGCTAGCGCTTTGAGTGCGGCAAGCGTCACATAGTGGCGATTGACCTCGAAAAACTTGCGCAGCGCGACGCGATAGTCGCTGCGGCCGAAACCGTCGGTGCCGAGACATACATAACGCTTCGGCACGTAGGGTCGGATCTGCTCAGGGAATGCGCGCATATAGTCGGTCGCAGCGACGACGGGCCCGTCACGTCGGGCCAAGCATTCTTCCACGTAGCTCTTGCGCGGCTTGCTCGCCGGATGCAGCAGGTTCCAGCGCTCCGATTCTAGACCTTCGCGGCGCAGCTCGTTAAAGCTCGGGCAGCTCCAGATGTCGGCCGCGACGCCGAAATCGTTCTCCAACAGGTCCGCGGCCGCAACCACCTCGCGAAGAATCGTGCCGCAGCCCAGAAGCTGCACGCGCGGCTTCTGCTTGCTTCCTTCCCGGAACAGATACATGCCGCGGCGTATCTCCTCCTCGGCGCCTTTCGGCATCGCGGGGTGCGAATAGTTTTCGTTCATCAGCGTGATGTAGTAGTAGACATCTTCCTGATCCTTGAACATGCGGCGCAGGCCGTCCTGAATAATTACCGCGACCTCGTAGGCAAAGGTCGGGTCGTAGGCGACGCAGTTGGGAATCGTGGCTGCGAGCAAATGGCTGTGGCCGTCCTCGTGCTGGAGACCCTCCCCGTTGAGGGTGGTCCGTCCGGCGGTGCCGCCCAGCAGGAAGCCGCGGCAGCGCATGTCGCCTGCCGCCCAGGCCAGATCGCCGACGCGCTGCAGTCCAAACATCGAGTAAAAGATGTAGAATGGGATCATCGGCACGTTGCTCGTGCTGTAGGATGTCGCTGCGGCGATCCACGACGACATGGCGCCGGCCTCGTTGATACCCTCCTGGAGCATCTGACCCGACTTGTCCTCGCGGTAGAACATGAGCTGATCGGCGTCTTGAGGTTTGTAGAGCTGGCCGACCTGCGAGAAGATGCCAAGCTGGCGGAACATTCCCTCCATGCCGAAGGTGCGCGATTCATCCGGCACGATCGGCACGACGAACTTACCGATCGCCTTATCGCGCAGAAGCGTGTTCAGGATGCGCACGAAGGCCATGGTGGTCGAGATCTCGCGCTCTTCCGTGCTGCCGAGCTGGGCAGCGAACGCGGATAGCGGGGGTACTTCGAGCGACGCAGATTTCCGTCGGCGTTGTGGCAATGGTCCGCCGAGCTGCTGGCGCCGCTCCTGCAGATATTTCTTTTCAGCGCTACCGTCGGCGAGCCCCAGGAATGGAATCTCTTCGAGCTTTTCGTCCGACACCGGAATGGAAAAACGGTCGCGGAATTTGCGCAGCGCCTCGAGGCCCATCTTTTTCTGCTGATGGGTAATCATCTGACCCTCGCCGGCCTCACCCATGCCGTATCCCTTCACCGTTTTGGCAAGGATCACGGTCGGCTGACCGACATGTTTGAGCGCGGCTGCGTAAGCGGCGTATACTTTGACTGGGTCGTGACCGCCGCGTCGGAGCGCCCAAATATCGTCATCGCTCCAGTCCTTCACCAGATCGGTAGTCTCGGGATACTTGCCGAAGAACTGCTGGCGCACATAGGCGCCGTTCTTCGATTTGAAATCCTGGTATTCGCCGTCGACGCATTCCTCCATGCGTTTGCGCAGCAGGCCGGAGGTATCCTTGGCAAGCAGTTGGTCCCAGCCCGAGCCCCACAGCACCTTGATCACGTTCCAGCCAGCGCCCCGGAAAATGCCCTCAAGCTCCTGCACGATCTTGCCATTGCCGCGTACAGGCCCGTCGAGGCGCTGGAGATTGCAATTAATGACGAAGATAAGGTTGTCGAGACGTTCCCGCCCGGCGAGCGACACCGCGCCCAAGGACTCCGGTTCGTCCATCTCGCCGTCGCCCATGAAGGCCCACACCTTTCGGGCCGCGGTGTCGGCGATGCCACGCCCATGCAGATATTTGAGGAACCGCGCCTGGTAGATCGCCATCAGCGGCCCTAGCCCCATCGACACGGTGGGGAACTGCCAGAAGTCCGGCATCAGCCATGGATGTGGATAGGATGAGAGGCCCGTACCGCCGGCTTCCTGGCGAAAGCTCAGGAGCTGTTGCTCGCTGAGCCGCCCCTCGACGAAGGCGCGAGCGTAGATTCCGGGCGATGAATGTCCCTGGATGTAGATGAGATCGCCGCCGTGCCTTTCCGATGGGGCTTGCCAGAAATGGCCAAACCCGATGTCGTAGAGCGTGGCCGCCGATTGGAAGCTGGCGATGTGGCCGCCGAGCTCGGAGGAGTTTTTATTAGCACGAAGAATGATCGCGACGGCGTTCCAGCGGATGATGGACCGGATGCGATGCTCGACGTCGCGGTCCCAATTTGCGCGCTCCTCGCGCTCCGGAGGAATCGTATTAACGTAAGGGGTGTTCAGAGCGAAGGTGGCGACTGCACCGGCGCGCTGCGCCTCGGCGGTCAACCGCTCGAGTAGAAACGTCGCGCGGTCAGAGCCCCGATGATGCAAGACAGCCCGGAGTGAATCGATCCATTCTCCCGTTTCTACGGCATCTGGATCCGTTGTCCCTGCCATTCATTCCTCCCGGCACTTTAGTCTCGATTCTTGTTGTTACGATCTATCATCGCACGATCCGTGCCAATCGACACGCAATCTAGAAAGCAAAAGAAAGCATTGCTCTATTGCATGTTTTCAGTCAGCGCACCGGACGACCCAGGAAATTCCGTGCGAAACTTCAGAATTCGCACCTATGCGGACTTCCGAAATCATGCCACAAGCGCGATCGCTTCGCTCACGATCGGCATCCCGGCCGCCTGTACGGCTTTCGTTAATGGATATCCGTTACATCCGTAACGATATTGGGATGACGAAGCATCAGAAAGTTGGGTTCAACTCTTTCCGGAAAATCGCACGTCCAATTCGTAATCGTACTCGCCGAAAGGTGGGTTTCGCCGGGAAAAACAGCAGTTTTCATCTCGCGACATCCACCACCCGAGATGGCCCCATTCTTGCTCGGCTATGGCACTATCACAAGAAGAATAGCGCGTGCGGTTCATGCCATGCCATCGCGCGCGGAACGGCCTGGGAGGATGCCATTTTTGCCAATCCAAACACTCACAGCTTGGCCGTCGATCCATCTCGCAGGTCACTGGTGCGCCGGTTTGCTCGCGCCAGATCGCATGCTTTTTCCGCTGACTGAACCAGAGCATCCACACATAGGGAGAACGCCATGCAGGCGAGCACAGCGACAACGGCGGCTGCACCACACAAGCCGTTCTATACGCATCTCTATGCCCAGGTGCTGACCGCGATCGTTTTCGGTGTCCTGCTGGGTTACTTCTATCCGCAGTTGGGAGAACAGATGAAACCGCTCGGTGACGGTTTCATTAAGCTCATTAAGATGCTGATTGCTCCGATCATTTTCTGCACGGTCGTGCATGGCATTGCCAGCATGGAGGATATGAAAAAGGTCGGACGCGTCGGCCTCAAGGCACTTATCTATTTCGAGGTGACGACGACGCTGGCCCTCATCGTGGGGCTCGTGGTCGTCAACGTCCTGCAACCCGGCGTCGGCATGAATGTCGACTCCAAGAGCATCGATACCAAGTCGATTCAGGTCTACACGACCAAGGCGGGCCAGCAGAGCACCGTCGAGTTTCTCATGCACATCATACCCAACACGGTGGTCGGAGCCTTCGCCGAAGGCGAAATTCTGCAGGTTCTATTTTTCGCAATCCTGTTCGCATTTGCGCTGTTCATGCTGGGCGAGCGCGGCAAGCCGGTCCTCAACTTCATCGATATCATCTCGCATTCACTATTTAACGTCGTCGGAATCGTCATGAAGGTTGCGCCGATCGGAGCCTTCGGCGCGATGGCGTTCACAATCGGCAAGTACGGCGTCGGCACGCTGCTCTCGCTTGGCAAGCTGATGGCGGCCTTCTACGTGACCTGCCTCATCTTCATCTTCGTCGTACTCGGCGGATTTGCGTGGCTGACGGGCTTCAACATTTGGAAGTTCATCAAATACATCAAGGAAGAGCTTTTGATCGTACTCGGCACGTCTTCTTCCGAATCGGTGTTGCCGCGCATGATCAACAAGCTCGAGAATCTGGGATGCAAGGAGTCGGTCGTCGGACTGGTCATTCCCACCGGGTATTCGTTCAACCTGGATGGGACCTGCATCTATCTGACAATGGCGGCAATCTTTCTGGCGCAGGCAACCAACACCGAGCTCACGATTTGGCAACAGCTCGGCATCATCGGGATACTGCTTCTGACATCGAAAGGAGCAGCCGGGGTTACCGGCAGCGGCTTCATCGTGCTTGCGGCGACGCTTGCTTCCGTCGGCTCGATCCCGGTCGCGAGCATCGCACTCATCCTGGGAGTTGACCGCTTCATGTCTGAGGCACGCGCGCTCACAAATCTCGTTGGAAATGGCGTGGCCACCATCGTCGTGTCAAAATGGGAAGATGCGCTCGACGAACGGCGAATGCGCGAGCACCTTGATCACGAGACGGATTTGGAGGCAGACGCACCAGAACGGACGATGCCCGCCTAAGACGCGCAGATGGGAGGCGACTCATGAACGCCCATTGGCTTCGGTTCGCAATCTTTGCTGCGGCGGTGGCCCTCTTATGGCCGACACCCTCACGCTCCGGCGAGCCCAACTGGCCGGATCAACTGCTCATCGGGACGGCGTCGCCTGGCGGCACCTACTACGTCTACGGCGAAGGTTTGGCGAAGATTCTGACCCGCACCCTCGATCTTCCGGTTGTGAGGCTGGCCACTGAAGGGCCCGCACAAAACATCGAACTGCTCGAAGCGGGCGAGGCCAAGCTCGGTTTCGTTACAATTGGCATTGCGCTTCAGGCGTGGAATGGCACCGGAGTGTGGGCTGGCAAAAAGCCTGCTCGTTCGATGCGTGCCATCTTTCCAATGTACGATACGCCGTTCCAATTCCTCGTTCTGCAGGAATCCGGGGTCCGCTCGATCGCCGAAATGGCCGGCAAGCGCGTCGGTGTCGGCCCGCGCGGTGGGACCTCGGCAGCTTATTTTCCGGAATTTTTCAATACGTTGAAAGTTCCCGTGAACCTCGTTTTCGGTGAATGGGCGGAGCTCGCAGCGCAGGTACACCAGCGCACGCTTGACGTGCTCGCCGTCGGTGCCGGTGTGCCGTTTCCTTCGTTCGTCGAACTCGAGGCGAAGGACAAGGTCCGGTACATCGCGTTTGGTCCGGAACAGATCACTGCGTTGCGCCTGGCAATACCGGAATTGACTCCTTCGCGTATTCCTGCGGGGACGTATCCGTCGCTGTTGCGGCATTATCAGACACTGGGCCTCTATAACTTTGCCGTGGCGCACGCGGAGTTGCCAGATGACCTCGTCTACAACGTTGTCAGAGCAGTCTTCGAGAACCACGAGGAAATGATGGAGGCGCATGCCGCGGCGGCGGCCACCGTTCCCGCCAACATCGATCGCAACTCCTTTCTGCCGCTCCATCCAGGGGCGATTCGCTATTACCGGCAAATCGGAAAAGCAGGGCAGACGGACTAGGACGCTTACGATCCGCCCAGCCATCCTCGGGTGAAGGTTTGGGTAGGGCAAGAAGGTAACAAGGAATGGTCGTGCTTGATTCCGCCGATCGACGCCTGCGCCATCCTGAAAAGGCGCACCGCCCGGATTCGCCCGTGTCACAGAAGCCCGATTGGATTCGGGTCAAGGCGCCGGGCTCGCCTGGCTATGCAGAGACGCGTCGCATCGTGCGCGGGAATGGGCTTCACACCGTTTGCGTTGAGGCGAAGTGCCCCAACATCGGCGAGTGCTGGGAGAAGAAGCACGCGACCTTCATGATCATGGGCGATACTTGCACCCGCGCCTGCGCCTTTTGCAATGTCAAGACCGGGCTGCCGGGCCCGCTCGACCGCGATGAGCCGCAGCGCGTTGCCGATGCGGTCGCGAAGCTCGGGCTCGTACATGTCGTGGTGACTTCGGTCGATCGTGATGATCTTTTCGATGGCGGCGCCCGGCATTTCGCCGAGGTGATCTGCGCGATCCGCGCGTGTACGCCCTCGACGACCATCGAGGTGCTCACGCCGGACTTCCTGCGCAAGGAGGGGGCACTCGAGAGAGTCGTCGCCGCGCGGCCCGACGTGTTCAACCACAATCTCGAGACCGTGCCTTCGCTCTATCTCACGGTGAGGCCAGGCGCGCGCTACTTCACCTCGTTGCGCCTGTTGCAGCGGGTGAAAGAGCTCGATCCGCTCTTGTTCACCAAGTCGGGCATGATGGTGGGTCTGGGCGAGGAGCGCAACGAGGTGATGCAGTTGATGGACGATTTGCGCGCAGCAGCGGTCGACTTTCTGACCATCGGACAATACCTCCAGCCGACGCGCAAGCATCACCGCGTCGCGCGCTTCGTCACGCCTGACGAATTCAAAGCCTACGAGACGGTCGCCTATGCCAAAGGTTTCCTGATGGTGTCGGCAAGCCCGCTAACGCGCTCGTCCTATCACGCCAGCGAGAATTTCGAGCGTCTTCGCGCTTCGCATCGTGGCGAACCTAGCTCGTCGCCGATGATGCGAATGCATCCTTCTGGGAGCTGCTCAAGAGAGGTCTGACAAGTAAGCGCAAGTGTCTCAGTCGGGTAAATCGACTAGAAGTCTCGCCCGATTCCGGGAGGCCTGAATGAACGTCACTGGCATGCTCCATGGGTCCCGCCTGCTCGCGCATGTGGACTTCCCAACATCCGAAGTCTTGGGTCCGGGTGCCACGGAAGATCAGATCCAGGCTCTCATCGACCGACACAAGCTGATCTTCATCAAACCGCTCTTCAGAGGCGGAGTCGGCAAGAAGGGCAAGTCTGGCCTGATCGGCAAGGCCAGCGATTTGAAGACGGCACTGGCGGAGAAGGAGCGCCTTTATTTTGCGGAGCATCGCCATGGAGATGTCGTGGCGAAGGCCAACGGGGTGACTTTCGAGAGCGGAGTGCCGGCCGAGCGCGAGGTCTATTTCGCAATTACCGACTCGACCGAGTTCCGCGCTCCCACCATGACTCTCACCCATATGGGCGGTATCGATATCGAGGAACTCGACAAAAAGCATGTCGCGCAGGTGCCGTTCGAAGCGCTGACCGGCCTCAAAGCGTTCGTTGTCGCAAACGCGCTGACCGATATCGGCGCCCCGAAGGAGATCATCTCGCCCCTGGTCCAGCATCTGCCGAAGCTTTGGGAACTTGTGCACCACTACGGCATGACCACGCTGGAGCTCAATCCAATCCGCATGCGGCCGGGTCGCGAAGGGCGGCTGACGCCGGTCGCTTGCGACTTCAAGTGCGGCTTCGATCGGGATGACCCGCGCTGGCAGCGCCTTGATCTTCCCGACCATCTTCTCACGGCAGATACGTCGGACTTCGAGCGCGAGGTCAACCAGCTGCGGACACACCAGGGCCAGTCCGACGTTTTTGTCATCAATCCGCACGGCACCATCCTGGCCCCGACCTTCGGTGGCGGGGCGAATTCCTTGGTGACGGAAGTCCTGGGCGAGACGGCGATCATCTCGTCCGACTTCGGCGGCAACCCGCCTTACGAGAAGATGAAGGCGGTGGCGCGCATCTGCTACAAGCACTGGCTCAAGCAGGCCAATGTTTTGTTCATCATCGGCGGCAAATCGAATAACACCGACATCTACGAAACCTTCCGGGCGATGGGAGACGCGCTGCGCGAGCATTTCAGCAGCCACGGAGCGACCCCAATCTACGTCGTGGTCGGTCGTGGCGGCCCCAACCTCGTCCGCGGAATGGGCGCTCTCGCGGAAACCTGCGACTCGTTGAACCTGCCGTATAGGTTCTTCGGTTTCGACAGCGCGATTTCGGAAGTCGTCAACTACACGAAGAAAGTCGATGAGTGGATGCGGGCAGGTGGACGAAAGGAGATCGCCGCGAAGCTGGGCTTGCGGCGGGCCTAAGCAGGAGCCATTGGTCGGAGACGCGCATGTTCAAGAAGGGTATCGAAGGTTTTCCTCACTATGTCGGCGTAAACTCGCTGAGCGAGGTGGCGGCGCGCACCGATCGCGTTTGCGTTCTCAATATTCTGGGCGGTGAGTCCCGCCAGGTCACTCCCGTTAGTCACGCATTTTCCGGTGGCAACGTGGTGTTCGGGACTTCGCCGGGCCGGCGTAGCCAGGTGCTATCGACGCCCGTCGGCGACATTCCGGTCTACAACAACGTTCGAGAGGGCCTGGACGACGGTCTGTCCTTCAACACCGGCGTGGTCTACCTACCGCCGTCAGGTGTCCGTGATGGCGTCGCCGAGCTCGTCCGCGTGAATCCAGATCTCCAAAAGATCGTCATGATCACGGAAAAGATCTCGGTGCACGACGCACGAGAGATTCGGGCGCTTGGCCAGGCCAATGGCATCGACATATTCGGCGCGAACTGTCTTGGCGTTGCGGATTCCTGGAACCGCGTGCGGATTGGCGGAGCGCTCGGCGGTGACAGTCCCGAGGAGGTGCTGCTCAAGGGATCGATCGCCATTTTCTCCAACTCCGGCGGGTTCACCACCACCATCGCTCAGTATCTCGGAACCGAAGGATGGGGGACGACGACGCTCGTTTCGTCCGGAAAGGATGTCTATATCCACTACGCGGCCCGCGATTTCGCGCACGCGCTCAATAACGACGTTCGTAGTAAGGCCGCCGTGCTCTACGCGGAGCCCGGCGGTTACTACGAGCGCGACGTGAAATTCGACAAGCCGGTTGTGGCCTGCGTGGTCGGTCGGTGGAAGTCCAAGTTGACCAGGGCCGTCGGACACGCGGGAGCCATGGCGGGCTCGGGCGATAAAGCCGAGGACAAGGAACGCTGGCTCATGGAGAGCTTCGGGGTGGACGGAATTTTCACACCCGAAAAACCAATCGTCTCGGCCAAAGGTGCGGTCGTGACCAACATCGCGCACATCCCATTGGCACTTACGGCAGTGATGAAGCTCAACAACGTGAGCCCCGATTTCGAGCCGCGCGGTAGCCTTTCGCTCAAACCGTGGATCGCCAACGATCAGGGCTTATCGCTGCCTCCATACCTTGCCCTGCCCGTGATCGAGGCGATGGCGCCGTACAACGGCCAGATCAAAGCGCTCAGCCGGCAGATTGGGGCCGTCATTCCCCGCCAGAACATGAAGGATAAGTCCGGCGCTACAGTGATGGACTCGAAAACACAGGTTACGAGCGTGCACGGACATTCAGTGCTCGACCTCGCGCTCTTGCCGCTCGAAGCTAACTTCGCGCTGCCGCTCGTGCACGAGATCGCGGGGGAAAACGACCGCGCCATGCTCGACATTGCCGTTGCGGCGGAGACCAATCTGGTCGGCGACCTCGCCCTGATTGCAGCGGATGCCGCGCGCGAAGGGGGCAATTCGCCAAACACGGTGATGGCGGCGGCCGCTGCAATCATCGGACCCAAACGCGTCGAGCGGGCGCTTGCGTGCGCGGCCAAGCTGATAGACCTTTTCGCACACTCCGGCTTATTGGACTCCCGCGACGAAAGCTTCGATTGTAGCGCGATCAAGGTGGATGAGAACACCCGGGCGCTCTTTGTGGCCACGGCTGCAGAGGCCAGCGATCCTCGTCCCGAGGCGATGCTCAAGGCCGTTCGCGATCGCGGCGGCAAGTCGCTGTTCTTGAAATTCCTCGACTCTCTCGGGGCACGTCCATCGCGCGATGCGATCCTGGCAGCGATCTCGACGACCATCGCGTGGGGTCCGTTGATGCGCAAGCGCATTTCGCGTGTCACGGCGGAAACGCTCCCGTGGTATCTCCGTCTCTATGGCGTGATGATAGGCGCTTCTATTCCCGGCAAGCATCACAAGCCCGGCAGCCTTTGCGGCATTTCGCGCGAGGAACGATTTAGTCGTTGGAGCATGGCTGACGTTCTGTTCCTGGCCTTGACCGGCAAGAAACCAACTGAGACCGAGGCAAGGCCGCTCCAGATCTTGATCGGCCTTCTCATCTCCAACGGTCCGGGTTCGATCTCGGCGCAGGGCGCCAAGGGTGCGGTTGCGGCCGATGGGCCACAGACGCCAAGCCGGATACAGATCAACAAGGCCATGGTCGGATTTCTAACCCACAGCGGTTACAGCCATGGCGGCAACGGCTTCGAGGGCATGGCCTTCTTGTTGGAGCGGTTCAAGGACGCCGGCCTCAAGGACCCGGCCGATCGCAATCACGGACTTGATCTTCGGGCGATGGCGACAAGATTTGCCGAGACCTACAAGGAAGAAAAGTTTCAATCGAAGGAAACCGGCCTGGATGGGCCGCGTGCGCTGCCGGGAGTCCATCACCCGATTTTCAAGGGTAAGCCGGTCAACTACGACCCACGCGAGCGCTTCATCGCCGAGTTCATGGAAAAACGTGGCGACTACAACGTCTTCCACGCCTTCTACCGTGAGCTCGTGCAGGCACTCTACGACACCGGCGCGACGCGGTACGTGTTCTGCGTTAACGTCGATGCGGTGATCGCGGCCCTGCTCCTGGCGGTTCTCTGGAGGGACTATCGATCCGGCGCGCTGACCGAGAAAGATCTCGAGACGGCTGCGTTCAACGTGTTCCTGTACGGCCGCATGATCGGCGCTGCTGCAGAGATCGACGACCATCTTAATCGCGGGCGGAACATGGATACGCGGACGCCCCAGGAACAGTGTGCGTTCGTAGTTTGATCGTGGCGGTCGGGTGGGGTGGTGGGCGCCGTCAGGCTCGAGAGGCACCGGGTTCCGGCCCGACCATCGACCGGCTCGCGAATACAAAAGGACCAGCCAAGGCTCGGAACGCGAAAAGCCAACGTTCAAAAGAAGCCTTCGGATTGGGGAGGATGACAGATGAACGTGGAGGTTTCGAAAGTCGGTCACGCGAGCGCAGTTGAAAAAGGCCATTCTTACTGGCGGGCGATCTTGCCGCTCGCGATCGTCGCGGCCATCGCCTTGTCACCCGCTCCGGCCGGCCTCGCGCTGTATGCATGGTACTATTTTGCGATTTTTGCCGGAGTGATCGCCGCGCTCGTGGTGGAGCCGCTGCCGAGCCCGGCCATCGGCGTGATCGGCGTGACGACCGTCACCGTACTCTCCCCGTGGGTACTGTTCAGTCCGACGGAGATAGCCAAGCCCGACTTCAAAGAAGCGGAGGAGGCGCTCAGATGGGCGCTTTCCGGCTTTTCCTCTAGCACGGTGTGGCTCGTGTTTGGCGCCTTTATGTTTGCGCTCGGCTACGAGAAGACCCGCCTTGGCCACCGCATTGCGCTCGTGATGGTCAAAGTCATGGGGCGCAACACGCTCTCGCTCGGCTATGCCACAACACTGACCGACGCGATATTGGCTCCTGTTACGCCTTCGAATACCGCTCGCAGCGCCGGAACGATCTATCCCGTGGTGGCAAATCTGCCGCCGCTCTATGGCTCCATGCCGAACCAGCCTTCGGCCCGCAAGATCGGCGGTTACATCATGTGGGTGACATTTGCCGCTGGCTGCGTGACCAGCACACTGTTCATGACCGCCTGCGCGCCGAACTTCCTTGCGCTCGAATTCATCAGAAAAATCGCTGGAGTTGAGATCACCTATCTCCAATGGATGCTGGCATCAGCGCCGTTCGCGTTGCCCCTCCTGCTGCTGCTGCCGATCCTGACTTATGTTTTTTATCCGCCGCAAACCAAGGGTGGCCACGAGGTTCCCGCCTGGGCGGCCGAAGAGCTGCAGAAGATGGGGCCCCTTTCGGGTCGAGAGCGCATTCTTTCTGCTCTGGTTCTGCTTGCCATAACGCTGTGGATGTTCGGAGGGGCTTACGTCGAAGCCACGACCGCTGCGCTCATCGTCATTTCACTCATGTTGATCATGCGCGTCGTCTCCTGGAAAGAGATGGCTGGCAATCATACCGCCTGGACTACGCTCACGCTTCTCGCGACGTTGGTGACGCTCGCCGGTGGCCTCTCGCGCACGGGCTTCGTCAAATGGTTTGCCGATGGCGTCGCGGCCCACATGGGCGGATTATCGCCGACGTTCACAATCATCGCGCTCGTGACCGTGTACTTTTGTTCCCATTATATGTTCGCGAGCCTCACGGCCCACACGAGCGCCATGATGCCGGTGATGCTGGCGGTCGGCCTCGGTATACCCGGTGTCCCGGCGGACAAACTCGCTTTGGCTCTCGCATTGACAACCGGCATCATGGGCGTGATCACCCCCTACGCGACTGGGCCCGGACTTGCCTACTACGAGAGCGGCTATCTGCCATCGGCGGACTTCTGGCGGCTTGCCACGATCTTCGGCTTCATCTTCCTTGGAGCACTGTTGGCAATCGGCGTGCCGATCCTGTTGGCACGGTAGTCAGCACTGCCGAGCTGCCCGCTACACCGTAGCTGGAAAAGCGGAATAGGAGGTTCCATGACAGAAGGTCTGGACGCGGCGCAGTCCGAACCGCACGGCACGCTTTCGATCCGCACCCTCGCTATGCCAGCTGATACCAATCAGTACGGAGATATTTTCGGCGGGTGGCTGTTGGGGCAAATGGATATTGCGGGCGGCATCGTTGCAGCAAATATTGCGAAATCTCGAACAGCTACGGTCGCGGTCGACGCGATGACATTCCGCAAGCCGGTCTACGTCGGAGACGTCATGTGCATCTATACTGATCTCATACGAGTGGGCACGACTTCAATTAGAATTCATGTCGAGGCCTGGGTGATCCGGCGAAATCAAACGAGCCGTTTCTTGTGACCGAAGGTAATTTCACATACGTCGCCCTCGACGACGAGCGTCGGCCCCGGCACGTGCAGCGATAGAAGGCCCCTGTAATGCCACATCGTCCCCTGTCCTTCCCGAAAACTATATCCGCGCGTAGCGATGATGCAGTCCGGACAAGACTTCGCACCAGATCTTTGGACGGCTCGTCGTAGCGGCGCGTCCTTACCCAATCCGAGATGCGTGCGCGTTTCATTGTAATAGACGGAATACAATGTCAGAACGCGCCGCAAATGCGGTTCGCCGAAGATCAAGACGTGATCCAAGCATTCGCGCCGGAGCGTCCCGATCAGGCGCTCAACGTACGGGTTCTGCCAGGGTGCCCTCGGTGAGATCGGGCGATCGCGAATTCCCATTGCTTGGACTCGCCGGGTCACTGCAAACCAGAGAGTAGCTGTCGTCGACCGTGGCCCACGACGAGAAACACAAACAGGCACTCGAATGTCAGGGTTGGAACCACGAAGAGATCGATTGCCGCGATCGCGTCCGCATGGTTGCGCAGGAACGTCCGCCAAGTCTGCGATGGCGGCCCTCGGTGTCGGATCATGTATTTGGAGACCGTCGACTCGGCGATGTCGAATCCGAGTTTCAGCAGTTCACCATGGATGCGCGGGGCGCCCCACAGCGGGTTCTCCTTGCTCATCCGCTGGATGAGCTCGCGCAGCTCACGGTCAACTTTGGGCCTTCCTGGTCGCCTGCTAGATTTCCAGCGCCAATAGGCCCGAAACCCTGCTCGATGCCACCGCAGGATCGTGGCAGGCTGAACGATGTGGGACAAACCGAGCAGGCTTGGCCAGAGCCAAGTCATCCATACCAACAATGCCCGGTC
>WNFZ01003543.1_pt1 | contig 25401 bp, 21 predicted proteins | sample 5400081 | NCBI WGS metagenome assembly WNFZ01 (sample SAMN13153365, study PRJNA577476) | soil metagenome | isolation source: 80 cm soil or saprolite under grassland replicate 1 | place: USA:California | collected 2016-06-15
ATTGCACACTCCTGAGACTGCTCGGGTTTCGCGTTCGGGTTGATCGCCTGAAAGGCGGTGCCGGGCACAATCAGGAGCATGGACCCACCTGAGCAGCCGCACCGGCTCGTACCCGCGGCATCGTCGGGCGTGGATGGACCGCCGCTCCGCCGCGCTGCCCGGGTCGTGCTGCTTGACCCGGCGGACCGTGTCCGGACCACAGCTTGCTCTCGCCGTCCCAGGACCAGCACGGAAGCTGTGCTAGGCCGGTACCGGACCCTCCGGCCGACTCCTGGCACTCCCGACACGCGCAAATCCCACGACAGGGACAAGGAATCGACGCGGGACGCGTCCTGATCGCACGGATCCATAACGCTGACCGTTCCCGGCGCCGTACATCACCGTAACGCGGGATCCCGGCAATTCATGGCTGTGATGGTCCATAAGCGCTGCTGACACGTCACCAGCAATCTAGTCCGTGAGGACGCGCCTACGCCGATCCGATCGATGTGAGGGTGAAGGACAGTGCCCGACGTGAGTCGAAAATCTACTTGCGTCGGGTCCACATCCGGTGGATTCTACTCACAGGGGACTGACGGGGGGTTCAGGTGATGAACACCGGTGCTTCGCATGAATTGCAACCTCGAGACCACGAGCTGGTTCCCCGCTCTGTCGGTGGTCCCGTGCGGGCCGCCTGGCAGGAAGGTACGCTGACGCGAGCCGGGGGATGCGCTTGGCCAGCATCAGCAGCCGGTCCAGGCCCATGCCGAGGGCCAGCCCGCTCCGGCCGGGCAGCCCGGCAGCGGTCAGCACGCCCGGATGGGCCAGGCCGCATTCCCCGACTTCCACCCAGCGGCCGCCGTGGCGCAGATCGATCTGGCGGTCGGCCAGCGTGTAAGGGTGCGTCCGCGGCTGCTGCCGGTGCGGCCATCTGGGGGTGAGGGCGTCGAGCAGGCTCTCCCTGGTGACCGCCTCGACCGCATAGCCGAGCCGGTCATAATTGTCGGCGACCGGCACGATCCGGGAACCGCGGCACCAGCGGACCTCGCAGCCCCAGGCCCGGCACAGCCCTTCCACAGCCAGGCGGATAAGGACCTGGATGGCGTGCGGACCTTCCGCCGGGTCGGACAAATCCCGGATGCCGAGGTCGCGCTGCAGCTGCGCGGGATTGAGATACGAAACTTGACTGGACACGGTGACTCCTCGGTCAGGCGAACCGGCGGGAATACCCCTCCCGGCCCTGGGTTCACCTGAGCGACGTCACCGGCCAAACGCGGCACAGCGCCTCCCGGCAGCCCACCCTGGGCCGGGAGGCGAGAAATCGCCGTGCCATTATTTCAACCACAAAACCAGCCTAGCTCCGCGAGACCGCCAGGCCAGCGAATTTTCGCGCTGGAACAGGTGGCATCACCAGCCCGGGCTCAAACGTCCTGACGCCTCGCATCACAGGACCCGAGCGCCCACGCTCACGACCCCGGCCCGCGCCGAACGTTCATTATGGCGCGGCGCAGATCGTCATGCCGGGCCGGCGACTGGGCGCGCAGAGCGGCGGAACTGGCGTGGAGCCTGGCGCGGATGTCCTACTACGGAGCGCGACGACGCGGACGTCCTGTCGGTGGTGAGGTCAATGGTCACTGCGGCGGGCGAGCGGTCGCAGCATCGCCAGCAGGGCGGCGGAGTCGGGTATGGCTTGGAAGAACGCCGCGTCGGCGGCTTCCACGGCGGCGATGGCCCGTTCGGCTAGTTCGGCGCCGCGGCCTGTGGCGCGCAGTCTTTTGGCGCGGGTGTCTGCGGCGTCGACCTCGCGCTGGACCAGGCCTTTGGCTTCCAGCTTGCGCAGCACCTGGGAGGTCATTTTCACGTCGGTGCCGGCCTGCCTGGCCAGGGACAGCTGGTTGGGATTCTGGCCCCGGGAGTTCAGCCACCAGGTGGTGGCCAGCAGCACGAACTGCACATGGGTCAGGGCCAGCGGGGCCAGCGCTGCGGCGATGTCACGCTGCCAGCGCAGCGTGACATGCCACAGCAGGAATCCCGGGCTGTCATTGGGATCGATTGGCACTGCCTAGCCTTCCGCCAGCTTCACCAAAGCGGCCAGGACCTCGGGGAAGTCGGCGGTGATCGCCGGGCCGAGCTGGGCTCCGATCTGGCTAGCGGCCGGGCCGGCGATCTCGGTCCGGTAGATGATCCGGGTTCGGCCGTCGGCCGCTGGCTCCAGCCGGTGGACGGTCCGGACGACGAAGTCGCCACCGTCCATCTCGTCGGTGAACAGCTCGCCGGGCACGATCTCGGCCAGGCGCATCTGGATCGGCTCGCCCCCGGGCGGGGTCATCGTGAACGTCGTGCCGACCGCGAACGGGCCGTCAACCGTGATCTTCTCGATGCCGGCGTTCCACTGCGGCCACGCCGCCATGTCAGACCACAGGCGCCAGACCACGTCCGGGGCGGCGGCGGTGGTCTCCACACTGTGCTCGTACTCCCACATGATCCCTCCTGGCAATTAAATCTAAGCGAAGACTAACTGTGTAAAGATTATCTGTCAACAGACCATGTCCGCACCCACATGCAGACGGCCCAGTCATCGGGGAATCACCTGTCAAGTCTGGGAACCCGCACCCGAGATCGGCCGTGATCGCCGGCAGGGCACGGCATGCACCCGATCAGCCCGGCACAGTTGACATGGAGCGCGTGGTGGTCATCGGCTGCGCCGACAGCGGGAAGTCCACCCTGTCCAGGCGACTGGCCCTCCGGACCGGCCATCCCCTCGTGGAGCGCGACAGCCTTGGCGTGCTCGGTTCGCCGGGTACCTGTCCGTGATCGCGCAGCTGGCCGCCCGGCCGCGGTGGATCCAAGACGGCACCCCGTAATACGCCGAGGACCTGGTGTACTGCGCCGCCGCCTTGCGGCGAAGGACCGGCCACCGGCCGCTCCACCTCTGCGCGTGCACGCGCAGATCGCCCAGCTCGGTCCCGGACTGATCGCCCGCCGGGCGCCAGCAAGCGGCACTCCGAACGGCGGATCCGGCGCGTGGGGCGTTGCTAATAACGATTGCGTTGCGTAAGCCGGTGTGGATGTCACGGGAGGAGCCATTTGCTTTTGCCGTGTGCCAGTGCGGGTATTCCTGTGCCGTGCCTGCACTGGCGTGCCGCCTCGAGGTTGCCGGACGATATGCTGTTTCTGCTGGGCGCAGACCCGGGCATCACGCGGGTCCAGCTCACGGGGTCGCGGGCCAGCGGCCGGGCGACAGCGCGATCGGACTGGGACTTCTCGGTCCTCACCGGCGAGTTCTGGCAGGTCCGCGGCCGCCTGCCGGGCCTGGTCGGGCCGCTGCGCCCGGTGGCCGCTCAGTGGGACCGGCTCAGCCGCACCTGGTGCCACATGCTCCTCCTGGCCGGGCCGGTGAAGGTGGACCTCATCTTCGGCCAGCCGCATGCCCCCTCGCCCCCGTGGCAGGTCAGCGCCGCCACCCTGCCCGGCATCGACGATCATTTCTGGGACTGGCTGCTGTGGCTATCAGCCAAGCAGGAAGCCGGCCAGCATCGCCTCGTCGCCGCCGAACTGGCCAGGCTGCACGAGCACCTGCTCGACCCGCTCGGCGTGACCACCCCGCCGACCGCCCTGGCCGAGGCCGAGGCCAGCTACCTGCCCGCGCGCGGGAACTGGCAACGCCGGCTGGGCTGCCGGTGTCCCGCGCAGCCCAGCACGCCGTCAGCCCCGCACTCCTCTAGCAGCCACCCGGCCGCGCGGCTTTCGTGCGCGGGGTCTCGGCCGTTGTCCACGCCGACGAGCACCCGGGCGCGCTCTCATACCGCTCGTTGGCGCGGGTCAGACGGCGTGCAGCACCTCTCCGCCGTACACCAGCGGGTCTTCCGGCTGCAGGAGGTCAGCGAGACGGTTGAACTCCTGGAACCCGGGGTCGGCGTCATGCTCGCTGTGCGCGGCATGACTTGGAACCTCGACCGCGATGGCGTACTTGATCACGTCCTCGCGGTCGTCTGTGCCGAACGCGACCCGGGAGATCCGGGCGCTGAGGAATGCGCCTCGTGACTTGTACTCGCGCCAGCGCGGCAGCTCGCGCTCGGCAAACAGGCGTTCGTACTCCGCGGCCTGCTCGGCACGGATGTGGATGATGATGACGTCGAGTTCGCTCATGACCCCCATCATGTACAGGTGTGTTTCACTCCGATGCGGGCGCCCGCCGTCGCCGCTGGCATAGCCGTGGCAGGCACCTGACCGCCGGAATCCTCGGAGCTGCGGTCATGACGCGACGCTGGCCGGGGCGGGCCGGCGAGGACCAGGCTTAGGTTCGTCAGACACAGAGAGGTACCGCCAGACCGACCGGATCTGCGCGCCTGAACTGAGCATCACCGACCATCTCGTGGCCGCGCCGAACACTTCCGGTCAGCGGGGCTGATCCACAGATTTACGCCGGGTCTGGACCGGGGACCGTGCGCGTGACCATCGTGGCAGCCGCCGCCGGAAGGCTGCGGCTGCCACCGGCCACATCCGGGTGGCCAGGTTGCGGGCCAGGATTCCAGGCCGGGTCGCCGGGACGAGCAGCGAGACGCCCAGCCCGACGTTGCGCAGCCTCGGGTCCACCAGGGTACGGTGCCTGGCCTCGTACCGGCGGAATGCCGACTCGTGGTCGCCGGGGCTGGCCGCCAGTTCGTCGGCGAGGGTGAGCGCCCCCACCATGGCCAGGCTGGTGCCGCCACCGAGCAGCGACACGCAGGATGCGGCGTCGCCGAGCAGCGCGACCCGGCCGTGCCACCAGTGGGGCAGACGCACGCGGCTCACGGAGTCGAAGTAGAGGTCACCGGCGGCGTACACGCGGTTGAGCAGCTCGGGCACCCGCCAGGCGCTGTCCGCGAATGCGGCGGCCAGCAGCCGCTTGTGCTGCTCGGTGTCGCGGTAGTCGAAGTCGGGCACCGCCTGGCTGCGGAACATGAAGGCCGCCAGGGCGCTGCCGCGTCCTGGGTGGATCGTGACCGCCCTGCCGGGTGTGTTGTGCATGACGACGTCCCACGGGCGTTCGGCTGGGCCGTCGAGCTGCGTGGTCGCGATGTACATCCCGACGTGTTCGACGAAGTCGGACTCCGGCCCAAACACCAATCGGCGTACCGCCGAGTGCAGCCCGTCGGCGCCGATCACTAGGTCGAAACAGCGCGGGTCGGCGCGGTCGAAGGTGACGTCTACCCCGTGCTCGTCCTGGCTCATGGCGACGATGGAGTCGTCGAACAGGAACTCGGCGTCCTCGCGGCTTGCCTCGTGCAGGATCGAGGCGAGGTCGCCGCGCGGCAGCTCGACCTCGCGGCTGCCGCCCCCTTGCTGCAGGGCCCGCATGTTGATCCTGCCGACCCGCCTGCCTTTGGCGTTGACGAAACTCATGCTCGTGACGTCGGTGCCGACTTCGCGGATGCGCGGCATGACTCCCATCCGCTCGGCCACGTCCACCGCCCGCCCTTGGACGTCCACTGGACTGCCGCTGGATCGCTGCGCAGTCGCGTGTTCGACGACGGTGGGACGGAATCCGTGCTGTGCCAGCCAGTACGCCAGGGTCTGCCCGGCGATGCCGGCTCCGGAGATCAACACTGTCCGGTTGTTCATGACGCGCTCCTGTCATCTCGCCGCTGCACCGACCGGCCAGCGATCAGTACCGACGGTATAACCAGTTGACCAAATGTCAAATTTAGTCATATGCTGCACAGGTGACGCACGATCGACTCCCCGAGCCACCCGAGCGCCAGGCACGGGCCACGCGGATCCTGGACGTGGCGGCGGACCTCCTGCTGCGCCACGGCTACCGGCGGGTGACCATCGACGATGTCGCCCGCGGCGCCGACATCGGCAAGGGCACCGTCTACCTGCACTGGAAGACCCGGGAGCAGCTGTTCTCCGCGGTCTTCGAGCGGGAGGTGCGCGAAGCGGTCGGCGGGCTGCTGCGGGCACTGGAGCAGGACCGTCACGCGTTCCTGCTGCACCGCTTCGCGCGTGCCTATTTCCTGGCCATCATGGACCGCCCGCTGCTGCGCGGGTTCGTCCTGGCCGACGCCGAACTGCTCGGCAAGCTCGCCCGATCCAGCGGCGCACGCGAAGACCGGCACCAGCTGATGTCACGCAGCTATTTCCAGCTGCTGGCCGAGCACGGCCTGCTGCACGCCGACCTGAGTCCCGAAGCCGCGGCCTACGCGTTCCTCGCCACACTCGAAGGCTTCCTGCAGGCGGAGGCGAGTAGCGGCGAGCCCGCACCGGTCGAGCTGCGGCGGCGGGCCGACCTTCTCGCGGTCACCGTCCAGCGGGCCTTCGAAACCCGGCGCGAACTGCCGCCAGCCACGCAAGACCTCCTCGCGCAACGCGTCATCGATCTCCTTCGCGGCCTGATCGACGCCGACCAGGCGGACCCCGACGGCGCCCCCTGACCGGGCCCTGCCGGCACACCTCACCCAAGCGAAAGGGCACAGCCACGACCGCACCTGCAATCCCCGCAACCGATCCACTCGCGCCCGACAGCGGGCCCCGCTGGCAGCGATTGAATATGCCGGCTCACCGCCAATGCCCGGTGCTGGGCGTGTACGCAGTTCGATCCAGATCGCTTTGTCTCGCCTCGGTTTGGTGTCGTGATCCTCGCGGTGGGACGGGTGAGGAATCGGAAGGGTGCTTGCCGACGACGGACGCCGCCGGCAGCTCACCGGCGGCGAGAGCATCGAACACCAGCTCTACGTGTCGCCGCCGGGCGTCGCCGCTGATCACATGTGGTGCTACGTGCGTCATCTGCAGATAGCCGACGTACACGTAGTAGATGAGTACGGCACGGTCGAGCGCGTCACCCGAGTTCCACCCGAGCGCCTCAAGCTGCTGGGACATATAGGTGATACGGCGTTCGGCGACCCGGCGCACCGCGCGGAGCGCGGCCGGATGATCGGGGTTGGCCAGCAGGGCGATTTCGGCGCGATCCGTGGGCCCTAGTTCGAAGCCGGCGGCGAGGACCTTCTTCAGGCGTTTGGCCGGTTCGGGCTCCCGCTCCAATTCTTCGATCACCGCTTCGGTCCGCCCTTGCTCCCACCTGTCCAGCGCCGCTTGGATCAGGGCATCTCGGTTCTTGAAGTGCCAATAGAAGCTGCCTTTGGTGGCACCGAGTTCGGCGGCGATGGTTTCCACGGCGACAGCGCCGACGCCGCCCCGTGCGATCGCTGCAAGGGCTGCCCTGGCCCAGTCGTCGGGCGAGAGAGGACGCTGACGCGGCTTGCGCACGAACGTACGGTACCGTATGGTGGCCACCATACGGTACCGTACGGAATCAGCCGGTGAGGAGCGAGGCGGATGAACGCCGAATTGACGATCGCCGGGCTGAGCTGCGCGGCCTTGGCGGTCGGTCACGCGACGGCCGGGCGCTGGGTCCTTCCCAGTCTTACCAAGGAGCGTCTGCCGGGCACGCCGTTCGGTCCGCCGTCGATGACTGTCGGCATGGTCCGCTTTACGTGGCACATCGTCACTGTCGTGCTCCTGGCCTTCGGGACCCTGCTCATGACGCTCGCCTGGGCCGCGGCTGCCGATCCCAAGACGCTGCTGCTGCGGTGGTTTGCTGCATTTTGGCTTGCTGCCACGGCAACCGCCTTCTGGGTTGCCCGGCGCCGTCCGCGCAGCCTCCTGCGCCTGCCGGTGCCGTTTCTCTTCGTGCTTATCGCGGTGATGTGCTGGACGGCATCCACGTGAGCCTTTGACCCGTTTGTCATGCTCCGGCAGGTGCGCCGATGCCATCGCGACGCGCAGGCGGTGATGCATGTGCGGGGCTACCACAGCACGCAGCGATTCTTCCGGCGCAGGCCTATGGATGGAGACCGCCAATGAGACTCCCGAACACGGCGCACACCTCGCGGCCCTGGCGGATCCACGAGCTCACCCGCGACTTCCGGCTCGAGGACGTGTGGGCGCTGGCGACGCCAGGCGGCCCGGACGACTTCCCTCGGCTGGTGCAGAGGATCGCCTCCGGCGACCCGTCGCAAAGTGCGTCCCGCGCCACCCGCACGCTCTGGGCGATCCGGTGGAAGATCGGGGAACTGCTCGGTTGGGACGGCCCGGACGCCGACCTCGGTTCCAGGGTGCCGACGCTCCGCGACCGGTTGCCGGCGGATCTGCGCAACGCCCCATCCGGCCCGGACTTCGACGCGCTCCCGTTCACCTCGCTCTACCTGCTCGGCAACGAGTTTGCCGCGGAGATCGCCAACCGGACCATGCACGGGGTCATGCACATCGGCTGGATTTCCGGCCAGACCGGCAGCTACCGCGGCCAGATGGCCGTCTTGGTGAAGCCAAACGGACTGCTCGGGACCGGCTACATGGCTGCGATCAGGCCGTTCCGGCACCTGATCGTCTACCCGGCGCTGATGCGGCAGATTGAGCGGATCTGGCGGGAGCGCGCTGGCCATCCGAGACCCGAGCACGCCTCGTCCGGCTGCGCCAATCGCTAGCTGGCCAGGGCGTTTTCGGCGTCTCTGGCGAGCCGGGCCTGGTGCCGACCTTTCAGAATCCGACGGGCACGGTTCTGCCGGGCACGGCGCGGCGGCGCTTGGTGGAAACCGCTGAAGCGCGCCGAGTGCCGGTCATCGATGACTAGGTCCTCGCAGAACTGGCTTTCGAGGCGACCCAACAGCCGGCCGGGCTCGCGTGGTATCACCGCGGCGCCCCCATCGTCAGTGTCGGCTCGCTAAGCAAATTGGTCTGGGGCGGCCTGCGCCTGGGATGGGTACGCGCGGATGCGCAGACGGTGGCCGAGATCGCACGGCTGAAAGCGATCTCCGATCTTGGCACCGACGTCCTCACGCAAGCCGTTGCGGTAGCGCTCTTCGGCCCGTTTGGACGCGGTGGCCGAGGCTCGCCGGCTGGAGTTGCGCGAGCGCCGCGACCAGCTTGTGAGCCTCCTGCGCACGTCGCTGCCTGCGTGGGAGTTCGACGTGCCGAGGGCGGCCGGACCTTCTGGGTCCGCTTGCCGGGCTGCGACACAGGGCGATTTGCGCAGATTGCGCTGCGTCATGGCGTTGCGGTGCTAGAGGAGTCGTCGCTCGCGGTTGTTCCATCCGGCGGTGAGCATCTGCGCTTGCCTGTTACGCTCCCGCCCGAGACGCTGGCAGAGGCCGTCGTGCGGCTGAAGGCGGTGTGGCTCGAGTATCGGAGACTCGTGTGTGGGTCCGAAGCCGCGGCGGCCTCACCCCACGTCATGGTTGACCGACGCCATGGCTGAGCACGCGCTTGAAGCCAAACCGGCTCGATTGGCTCTGGACTACCCTCCGGCTGCATGCGACCGTCGTCGGCATGCGAAGATTCCCACCCAGTCCAATCACAAGCCTGATCGACGAAGCGGCGCTCTATAACTTTGGTGAAAGCTTCTGTAGCCACCTCGCAGTCCACGAGCTTCTCGCCGGAGATGGAGCGGCGCGCCTCGCGCAACTGGCGCTCGGTTACGGGACTTCTGCGGGCGATGCCGAATTGCGGCGGCTTGTGGCCGCGAACCTAGGCGTCCGCGCCGACGAGGTGCTTGTCACGCCCGGTGCTGTATCGGCGCTGTTCCTTCTCGGGCTGATCGTCGCGGACGTTGACGCGGAGATCGTGGTGGCGCTGCCATGCTTTCCGCCGTTCCTCGCAACGCTTCACGGCATCGGCGCCAACGTGGTCACGGAGCAGCTTCGCTTCGAGCACAGCTATCGCCTGGACGCGGCTGTGCTGGAGGGCAAGCTCTCGGCCAAGACCCGCTTGGTTGCGCTCGCCTCACCGCAGAACCCATCTGGTGTCGCGATCAGCCGGAGGGAGATCGAGCAGGTCCTGAATTCGATGACGAGGATCTGCCCGGACGCGCTGCTGCTCATCGACGAGATCTATCGCGAAGCCGTCCACGGGGCCCACCCGGCGTCTCCCTCGTTTGCGTCCCTGTCGCCGCAGGTTGTGACCTGCGGGTCGCTCTCTAAGTCGCACGGTGCGCCTGGTCTTCGAATCGGATGGATGACCGTGCGGGTGCCGGAACTGCGTGAACAGCTGCGCCTCGCGAAGTTCAGCACGTCGATCTCGTGCGGAACGGTCGACGAGTTCTTGGCGACGGAGCTGCTCCGCCAGGCAGAGACGGTCCTCGCACCACGGCGAGCGTTCATGGCGGATGCCCTGAAGGTCGTGGAGGAGTGGGTCGACGCAAATCGTGAGCAGATCCGCTGGGTCCGGCCCGACGCCGGGGCATTTTGCTGCATCCAGCTCAACCCAGCCGTATTTGACCGGAATGGCGTCCAGCGATTTCACTCATGGCTCGCACAGGCTCGGATTCTCGTCGCGGCCGGCGAGTGGTTTGGAGATACACGCAACGTGTTCCGGCTGGGTTTCGGCTACGAACCGATCGAAAAGCTCCGAACCGGCCTCGAATTGCTCAGCGATGCTCTCAAGCACGCATCCCGACCGGCCACGGCGAGCGCCGTTCGTGGCATTTGAGGAATCCTCCTTCGGCAGAAACCTTGCCACGTCAACTAATCTTTAGTCTTGGCCTGCGGGTCATCACTGACCCCGCTGCGGCGGGCGGATACTCAAGAAGCGATACCGGAGGCGTAATGAACGACCTTCAGCTCGTCAACCCGTCCCACTTCGCCCCGCCGGTCGGGCCATATTCGCAGGCCGTGAGGGTTGGCTCGCTAGTCTTCTTGTCGGGACAGGCAGCGGTCGATGAGCACAATAACGTCATCGCACCGAGCGACGTCGCCGAACAGAGGCGCGTCACGATCGAGCGTATACACGACGTTCTGCGAGAAGTGGGTGGTACGCTGAGCGACCTCGTCACCGCAACGGTTTTTCTGCGCGACATAAACCACTTCGGGGACTACAACCGGGCATGGGCAGAGAAGTTCGGCGACCATCGCCCCGCACGCGCCACGGTACGCGCCGATCTCGCCGTCGATGGACTCCTAGTGGAAATCCAGTCGATCGCCCACCTGCCGCGGTGAGCGAAACGCGAGTGAAACCCGCACGAGGGGCACAGTCGGCCTATGGAGAATCCCCGGATCAGCGATGCTTGCGGGTGCGAGAGACCTCGTATGGACATCAGGGCAGGTACCGATCGACGCCACGGGCGTCCTTTCACCGGCCGGTGACTGGGAGGCACAGACGCGGCTAGCCATGCAGAACATCGAGCGCGCGCTTACGGCGGGCGGCGCAAGCTGGGAAGAGGTGTTCAAGCTCACCTTCTTTGTCACAGACACGTCCGCGCTGGCCGTCGTGCGAGCCGTGCGAGACGAGTTCATCAATCTGCAGCGGCCCCCGACGAGTTCACTCGTACAGGTCGCGGCCCTTTTCCGGCCCGATATCCTTATCGAGATCGAAGCCGTCGCTGCGATCTCCGGTGCTGGCTGATCGCGTGACCCGCACCGCGTGCCGAAACTGGCGCCACCGCGTTTCGAGACCGGCGTCTGCAGAGCAATGCTTGAAACCTGTGGATCGGCCGGGAAATGGGTGTACCTTCCCGGTGATCTAGTCGAGGTCTCAAGCAAGATCGGCGGTGCACGACTGGAAGCGCCGGGGGATGCGCCCCCCTAGGGTAGGTGATTCAGCAGGCACCGTTGGGCGGCGGACGTGCTCGGCGGGCGAACGCTCCAAGAGGCCGTCGATGGCGCAGGTCCGGTAGAACCCTGCCGCGACTGAGAACCGGCGTGACACAGTGGAGGGCTTGAACCGGCGGATCTCCTGCATCCAGCGGATGTATAGGTCCAGGTGCGGGCGCCGCGCGGCCCGCGGGTCCAGGCCGCGCTCCGCGCACCAGGCAAGGAAGCAGCGCAGGTCAGATTCGGTGTGATCGCGGGAGGAGCCCTCGAACCGGGCCAGATAGGCAGCCACTGCCAGCCGCAGCTGATCGGTGAACGGCACAAGACCATCGGAGGGGATTGAGGCCAGTTCGGTGAAGTTCATCATGATCTGACACTGCGGCCGCTCCCCGCCGCCACGAAGCTCGCGAAGTCTGCACCGGCAGCGGCATGAGCGGCTGGGAGCGGAGTCCGCCCACCGAAGCAAGCGGAGGATGCATTTTCCGCGGGATCGACTGGCAAGACATCGATGATCGAATGGGTACCACAGGTATGCATCAACTCCCGTACATCTGCTTCGGGCGCGCGTCGGCGCGGGCCGGTCCGGGAAACCGGCAATTGGGCGCCGCTTGTCGCGCCGGCCCTGCCGCTCGTGCCGCGTTGATGAGCGTGCGATGGAGTAGGTATCCCGGGTCGGGCCGACGCCTGGCATTAGCGTGGTGGTGTGACCGTGCTCCGGGTTCCTTACCACCTTGACGAGTATCTGCCTGATCTGGACCTGCCGCTGTGCGCGGAGAAGGTAATCACCGCTGATCTGCCCTCCGCCGATATATGGGCACGGCTTGCCGCCCTTTATCGCCTGGTCACCGGCGCCGTGGCCGGCGCCGCCGGGGGTGGCACCCGTCCGGTGGTGGTCTCCGGGGACTGCACCACGGCGCTTGGCACGGTGGCCGGATTGCAGCGTGCGGGCATTGACGTGGGGATCGTCTGGTTCGACGCACACGGCGACGTGCAGACCCTGGAGACGACCGCCTCCGGTTACCTGGGTGGCCTGCCGCTGCGGTTGCTGGTGGGCTACCGGCCCGAGTTGATCACCGCCCGGCTTGCGCTGCGGCCGGTGCCCGAACACCGGGTCATGCTCGTGGGTGCCCGCGACCTCGACCCGCCTGAGGTTACCTACCTGGCCGGCGCGCTCATTGGCCGCGCCGAGGTTGCGGGCCTGGACGCCGCCGCCCTGCCGGGCGGGCCGCTTTATGTCCACCTCGACCTGGATGTGATTGATCCCGCCGAGGTGCCTGGCCTGCGGTATCCCGCGCCAGGCGGCCCGGGCTCGGCGGAGGTCGCCGGGGCGCTTCGCATGCTCCTGGCCACTGGCCGGGTCGCCGCGGTGGGCATGGCCTGCACGTGGCATCCCGGCCACAGCGCCGCGGCCACCATCGGCCCCCATCTGAAAGTGGCATTCGCCACCGCGAGCTGACGGACCTCAGCGTCGCATCGCCCGCTGGCCGGCAACATGTGAGTGTCTTTGCTGCGGCAGCCGTCCGGCCGTCGATCCTCGGCGATCCGATCTGCCGGGATGGACGTGAACGAGGTTGATGGCGACGGCATTGGCCATCTGATTAACTCGCCGCATGACGTTGAAAGCGGCGATTACGTGCCGGTTCTGATGTGGTAAATGGAGGGCCGGTCGCGGTGGCGCTTGATGACGATGATCCGATGTGGTGCCACCGCTCCAGCCGAAACTTGCTGCGGGGATCGGCAGCCGAGCCGCCGGCGGCCGTGCAGTTGTCCAGGCAGAAGTGAAACCAGGACGAACTAAAGGCGGCAGATCCGGACGTTGCCGCACGGTGATAGTGATCAGCGCGGTGTGAGGTCGTCGGGCCATCCGGTACCGGGAATCGCCAGCTTTGCGGCGTACGCGTCGTGCAACTCGTCCCAGCCGTAGTTGCGCGCATCCGCCCCGCGGATCGGGTCGATGGGTTGCCCGTCGAGCAGGTGCTCGGCGACCACGAGGCAGAGGTGCCAGCCGGCGGCCACCTTCGGCACCCAGTTCTTGTCTGCGACCGTGTGCCGCAGGGTCAGCCGTGTCCCGGGCTCGATGGCAGCCAGCTCCCAGCGCAGCAGGTCGGTCCCCCACGTGTATTCGAGCAGTGTCGGCGATTCGGCACGCGTCACGGACGCCGGCAGGTCATGGGACGTGTCGCTGTCGATCATCGACAGGGTCGCGTCGCCGAGACGGCTGAGGTTCCGGTCGGTGGTGAACGGCGCCCATTGGCGCAGTTGTGCCGGCTCGGTCAGCGCCGCCCATACCTTCTCGGGTGGATGCCGCAGGTCACGGATGAAGATCAGCGTCCAACGGTCGTCGCTGGCTCGGCAGTCGACCTCCGCGAGCGCGCCTGGCTCGAAGGTAGCTCGGTTCATCGTTGTTCCTCCCGGTTGTCGAGATGGCGCTCGAGGGCGTCGAGGTGCTTACTCCACAGGCGGCGGTATGGCTCGAGCCACTCGTCGAGCGTCCGGAACGGATGTGTTTCGATCCGATAGATGCGCTGCTGCGCTGCCGTACGGCAGGAGACGAAGCCGGCTTCGCGGAGCACCTTCAGGTGCTTGGACATTGCGGGCTGGCTGACCGCGAGCAGGTCGACCAGCGCACCGACGCTGCTGTCGGACCTCCGAAGCTCGTCGAGGATACGGCGCCGGGTGGGTTCGGCGAGTACGGCAAACGCGTCCGCAGGCACGCCACGAGTATTCTCCTTAAGGCATATGCCTGTCAAGGACTATAATCCATCCGCTCCGTGGCCCTCCCATCGGTCAACACACTCACACGGCAAGGCCGGACGTTCAGATCCCCGCGGGCAGAGGTTTGGGGTGCCGTGACGCTCGCGAACCTGGGGAGGGGGACCAGACCTGTGGGTGCCGCCGACGTTCCGGTCGGCGGTGCCGTGGGTGGCCCATACGGCGCGTCGCTGGATATCGGTATGAGCGACGCCCAGCGCGCGAGCGTTATTCAGCAAGAACCCATCGTGGCTTGATCAGTCCCTGTGTCGACGTAGACGTCTGGTATTTAGCCGTCGCTGGTGCCGCCCCACAGGCTACTGCTCTGGTCGGTATCTGAATTTGTCACGACGTCGCGTTGCGCAGTGCAAAGAATGTCAATAGTCGCGCCGTCCGCTACCTCCGCCACTACTGATGGTCTCAATGACGGCTGTTCATAGACGTAGATCGTGCTGTAGCCCTGCGGTGCCCAGATGATTCCCGTGGCGAGCACGCTCAAGGTGTCGCTCGGTGACGGACTCGCGGGCGCGGCCTGGCTGCCCGCTCTCTGGGAGACGGCGGGCCGCGGTGCGCTGCCTGCCAGGAGCCAAGAATTCCATCCGGCAGATTGACAGCCCTTTAACGGCGGCGTAACTTTCCGGCGTTATCGGCGACGTTGTCGCTCTGGGCGGCTAGGGATCTTGGCTGCTCCCTGGCAAGGGAGAGGAGTTGTCGATGCGAGGCACTCAGCTGTTACCGTTCTCGCGACGCCGGGTCATTGTTGGACTGGTTGCCGCGGCCGTTCTTGGCGGTGCGACATCCTTGAGCGCGGCACCGGCGGCGGCCGCGCCCAGCCCAGGCCCTTCTCCCGAACCCAGCTCCAGCGTCCCGACGAGGGCGAGCAGCGCCATGACGGTTCCCCCAGCCGCGTGCACTAAGGGACCGAACGGGCATCCGGTCCACTGCCCGGGCCCGGTGCCTGCGTCCAAGGTGCCTGCGGGTGCGAAGAATCAGGCTCTGGTTACGCAGCTGGTCACTGATCCGGCGCCGCTTGTGGACACCCGGACGTGGACCACCGGAGGTGGGAACACTTTCCCTGGCGCGGACGTGCCGTTCGGGATGGTGCAGTGGAGCCCGGACACGATGCCAAGCCGCAGCGCCGGCGGCGGCTACACCTACGGCGACACGTCGATCACCGGGTACTCGCTGACGCATATCAGCGGCCCAGGCTGCGGGGCGGCGGGGGACGTCCCGATGCTGCCGATGACCGGTCCCCTGCCCGGCGGCGACCCGAACGACGTCACGACCAAGTTCACCAACAGCGGTGAGGTCGCGCAGGCCGGCTATTACTTAGGGCAGAGCAACCAGCCGGACACGATCACGTCGGAATTCACCGCGACTTCGCACAGCGCGATGGGCCGGTTCACCTACCCGGCCACCACGCAGGCCGGGTTCCTGATCAAGCTGCACGACAGCCAGAACGGCGAGTTCGCGCCAGGCACCGCGCAGATCCTGAACGGCCACCAGGTGAGTGGCTCGGAGACGAGCGGCCACTTCTGCGGCGAGGTCGTCAACGACGGCCAGCGGCAGGAGTACACCGTCCACTTCGACATCATCTTCGACCAGCCGTTCAGCTCGTCGAAGATCATCGATGGCTCGGACGGCACGCCGACCGCTGTTTACCTTACCTTCGACACAACCAGCAACCGGGTCGTCCAGGCCAAGGTCGGCATCTCGTACGTCAGCGAGGGCAACGCGGGGTTGAACTGGCAGACCGACAACCAGGGCTGGGACTTCGGCAGCATCAAGAGCGCTGCTCAGGACGCGTGGAACAGGCTGCTCGGGCGCATCCAGGTGTCCGGCGGCAGCTTCGCCCAGACCCAGGAGTTCTACAGCACCCTCTACAAGGACTTCATCCAGCCCAACATCACCAGTGACGTCAACGGCCAGTACATGGGCGCGGACATCAAGGTGCACACGATTGGCGCCGCACAGCACGACCAGTACGGCATCTTCTCCGGATGGGACACCTACCACTCGCTGTCGCAGCTGCAGGCGATGCTGGATCCGGCTGCCGCGAGCGACCAGGCGCAGTCGTTGCTGAACTACTACAGTCAGGACAAGATCCTGCAGCAGTGGGGCTACCTGCACCTGAACAACTACGTGATGGTGGGCGACCCGGCACAGTCGATCATCGCCGGCTACTACGCGTTCGGCGCGCGCGGCTTCGACACCGCCGAGGCGCTCAAGGACATGCTGGCGCAGGCCACCACAGTCAACGACGTGCGGCCCGGCGAGGCACTAGAAGAGAAGTACGGCTACCTGCCCGAGGACGGCACGTACGGCTGCTGCAACCCGCACGGATACGTGCCGACGCTGCTGGAATACAACAGCCAGGACCTCGCCCTGTCGTTCTTCGCCCGCGCACTTGGCGACGACAAGAACGCGGACCGGCTCCAGGCGCGAGCCAACAACTGGCAAAACGTCTTCGACCTCCCCAACAACCTGCTGAACGGGCGCAACGAGGACGGCTCATTCGTTCCTGGGGTCACCCCGACGAGCACGACACGCTACGTGGAGGGAACGGCCTACGAGTACCTGTGGAATGTCCCGAATAACTATGCGGCGCTGTTCTCGCTGCTCGGCGGTAAGTCGAAAGTCGTCCCGGCACTGCGCGAGTACCTGTCCCAGCCGAACGGCTTCGGGATGCACGCCTACCTGACCAACGAGTTCGGATTCGGCGAGCAGTACGCGCTGAACTACGCGCAGGACCCGGTCGGCACGCAGCAAGCCGTCAACCACATCCGCAACACGATGTATCAGCCGGGGCCGAGCGAGCTGCCCGACAACGACGACCTCGGCGCCAATAGCTCCGCCTTCATCTGGGAGATGCTGGGCATGTACCCGGAGAACTCCGGAAGCGACAATCTGGTGTTCAACGGTCCCGGCTTCCCCCACATCGGGATTAGCCTGCCCAACGGCAAGACGATCACGATCAACGCGCCCGGGGCCTCGCCGACCACCTTCTACGTGCAGAACCTGAAGCTCAACGGCAGCCCGCACCACAAGCTGTACGTGCCGTTCTCGACGCTCGCCGCGGGCGCCACGCTCGACTGGACGCTTGGCACCAGCCCGAGCACGTGGGGCAACGCTCCGCAGGACGCGCCGCCATCGTACCGGCGCGGCGAGCAGCCCGTGCTCGCCGCGGTCGACCCCGGCTACTTCGTGCTGCAGCCGGGCGCCTCGGGCAGCACGACCCTGCTGCTGGCCAACATCGCCGACACCTATCAGACCGTCTCCTGGACCACCAGCGCCGACAGCGGCCTCACGGTGAGCCCGGCGCAAGGGTCGCTGACGCTCGGCCCGTCCGGTCGCGCCAGCAGGCAGGTGTCGGTCACTGCCGCACCGGATGCGGCCGACGGGCGGTACAGCGTGACCTTCCACATCGCGACAGCCAGCGGCGAGCACAGAACGGTAGCGCTCGGCGTCGCGGTCGCCAGGCGCGGCGAGCTGTGGCCCTACTTCACGAACGCCGGCGTCACCGACGACAACGACACCAGCGCCGCCACCTACGACGGCGGTGGCTGGAGCTACTCGGCGCAGGCGCTCGACGCGCAGGGGGTCACCCCTGGCCGCACGGTCACGGTGGACGGGATCGACTACACGTGGCCGGACGTGCCGGTAGCCACGCTGGACAACATCGAAGCGACCGGGCAGACCATCCCGCTGGCGGCACCCGCGCACGCGTCCAGGATCGGGCTGCTGGGCAGCTCGACGAACGCTGGCAGTGCCGGCGCTGGCGGCACTGCGACGATCACCTATACCGACGGGACGACCTCGCACTTCACCGCGGAATTCAGCGACTGGACGCTTGGTGCGGGCGGGTTCCCGCCGCTGCCGAGCAACATCACCGCGGTCACCATGCCGTACCGCAACTACACCGGCAACCTGCGCGACAACGTCAAGACGTATGTTTTCGCGATGGAGGCGCCAGTGTCGGTGGGCAAGACGGTGGCGAGCATCACGCTGCCGCAGGCGACCGGTGGCGACATGCACATATTCGCGATCACGCTGCTGCCCGCGCAGGCGCACGCGGTGACGCTGACACCGGCCGCGCAGAAGGGCGGCGCGCGAGTCGGCACGGCCGCCACGTACACGGTGCACCTGACTAACGCCGGCTACCAGGCCGATTCGTACACGATTTCGTCCTCGAGCGCGTGGACGGCGCAGGTTTACGACTCGACCTGCACCACGCCGGTCAGCGCGACGGCGACGGTGCAGCCTGGCGACGGCCTCGACCTCTGTATCAAGGTCAGCGTGCCGGCGTCAGCGGCCAATGCCGTCACCAGCGATACCATGATCACGGCGGCGTCGACGACTGATTCGTCGGTGAGCGCCACCGCGAAGCTGACCACGATCGCGGTCTCGGCCGACACGCTCGTCGTCGACGGAGACATGGGCGGGCCGAACGTCGAGAGCTACTACGAGAACGCGTTGACCGCGAACGGCGTGCCGTACAGCTACTGGGATCTGTCGGCCGACCCGGCGCTTCCTGTTTCGATGCTGGCCGCGCACAAGAACGTCGTTTGGCTCACCGGCAACAGCTGGCCCGGCCCGATCACGCCGTACGAGCCGGAGCTTGCGACGTTCCTGGACGGCGGCGGGCGGCTGTTCATGTCCGGGCAGGACATCCTCGACCAGTCGGCAGGCACGACCCCGTTCGTCCACAACTACCTGCGCATCAACTGGGACGGCTCGGAGGCACAGAACGACAAGCCGACGGCGGACGTGCACGGCGCGGCAGGCAATGCGGTCACCAACGGCATCGGTGCCATCCCGCTGGACCACTCGGTACTCGGCTCGTCGTACGAGGACGAGATCACACCGATCACGCCCGCGACGCCGGCTTTCACCGACGACACGTCGGCACCGGACGCGTTGACCGTGGCTGCCGACGCGTACAAGGTGGTCTTCCTGGCGTTCCCGTTCGAGGCGTATGGCACCGCGACCGACAAGGCCGATCTGATGAACCGGGTTCTGGCCTATCTGAGTTGACCCGGTCCGCATCAGCAGGCCGAACCCCTCCTCAGCCGTCGCCAGCATGCCTGCGGTCGTCTGCGCGGCGGTCTCGGGCGGCTTGCGTTCGACGTCGGTGGCGTGCGGGAGCACGTCGCATCGCCGGATCGGTGGCTGGGCACGTGGCAGAAGCGGCTCGGGCTGACTGTGGCGGAGTCCAGGCCGCGACGGCTTGTGATGCGTTTGGTGGTTACAACGGTACTGATCCGGGCGAGGCTGGAGGTAGATCCCGTGCGGAACGCAGCGGGAGGTGTGGCCCGCGGTGCAGGGCTAGGGTTCGGTGGAAGAGCTCACGCAATGCGGGTTCGCTCATGCGCCCGTGACCGTCGTGAGGGACTTCCAGATGTGCAACCAGAACGAGTGGATCGTCCGCGAGGCATTCCTGGCCTACGACCGTGGCGATGTCGCGCGGATGCTGGACTTTGTGGACCCGGACCTGGAATGGACCTACCTCGATCCGGGCCTGGGAAATCCGGAGTGGCGCATCCAGGAGCTCCACCCGCCATCTGCCGATATGCGGCAGGATGGTGCGCATCTCCGCTGGGCTACAGCACGGGGACGCGCCACAAGGGGCAAAGCCTTGTGGAAGCCGAATATCACGGTTGACACTTAAGCGTGCCCGCCACGGCTAAACCCCCGGCTCGGCTTCAGGAACCGCACACGCGGCGGCCCACAGCCCGCCTCCGCCGACTGAGGCTGCGGACCGCACCGGGGCGCATCCGCGCACTTGCCGCCGTTGCCGTCCTCGCGATCGCCGCGTTCTATGTCGTCGCCAACATTGAAATTGGAAACGCACGGGACGGGCTGCGCGTGATCGGGCATGACGCTGGCCCACAGGTTCTCGCCACCGGCGATCTGTATTTCGCCCTTAGCGACATGGACTCCCAGGTGGCCGACATCCTGCTCACCGGCCGCGAGCACAGCTTGGGCACCCGCCGCCAGCAGGCGCTCAATCGCTACGCCCAGGACCGCGCCACGGCCGACCGCGCCGCGATGCAGGCTGCGGAGCTGTCCGCCGGTCACCCCATCGACCAGGCAACAGTGCGCTCTGTCCTGGACGGGCTCGGGCAGTACGAGCGGCTCGCCAGCCAGGCGATGGTCCTCGACGACCAGGCGAATCACCCAGCCGGCACGGCGCCGGGCAATGTCATCGCTGTGTACCGCCAGGCAACAGACCTGATGAAGCTGGACCTGCTCCCGAAGGCATACAACCTCACCCTCGAGGGCGGTGCCACGGTCCGCGAGGCGTATGAGGCGAAACGCTCCGCGGTGTTGTCCGGCCGGCTTTGGGTGGCTCTCGCAGGCCTCGCCGTGATCGCGGCTCTCGCGGGCCTGCAGTTCTTCCTTGCTGCACACTTCCGGCGGCTGCTTAACCCCGCGCTTGCGCTCGCGACGCTCGGACTGATCGTGGTCTCCGTATCGGCGGTCGGCCTGCTGTCCGGCCAGGCGGCGCACCTGCAGGCCGCCAAGACCGGCGGGTTCGATTCGATCCTCACGATGTCCCGGGCCCGCGCGATCAGTAATAGCCTGCACGCCGACGAGAGCCGCTTCCTGCTCGACCCGGGACGGGCCGATACGTACTCCCTGGCCTACCTGGACAAGTCGCAGACCGTCCTCTACGTTCCTTCGGGGAATCTCGGCGAGTACTACACCGGGCTCGCCGCCGCCATGAAGGCATATCAGGCGAACCCGCGCGCCGTGAGCTTTCTCGGGTTCTACGGGGACGAGGCACGCGCACATCCTGGTCCCGCCGTCACCGCGGTCCTATCGCGCTTCCAGCTGTTCCAGACCGACGACCAGCGCATTCGGCAGCTCGCCGAGGCGGGGAATAACCGGCAAGCGACCACGCTCCTCACCGGCCGCGCGGCGGGTAACTCCAGCTACGCCTTCGATCAATACGATCAGGCGATCGTCTCCCTCATCGGCCTGCACCGGGGGACCTTCGATCAGGCGATCCGCACCGGCGACCGGGCGCTCGGGCGGTCGATCCTCGGGAACTGGGCGGGCCTGCTGCCGCTCACCGCGCTCGGCGCGGCCATCCTCGTCGTTGCCGGGGTTTGGGCACGGCTGGCGGAGTACCGGTGAAGCGGGAGCGCGCCACGGCGCGCGGCCGAGCCGCCGCTGCGGTGGTGGTGGCCCTCGCCCTTGGCCTGTCGACGGCCGCGTGCTCGGCCGGCGGGCCGCCGTCCATCGTGGGCAAGCAGACGCTGCGGATCGGGGTGAAAGCTGACCAGCCCGGGCTCGGACTACGGCTGCCGGACGGCAGGTTCGCGGGCTTCGACGTCGACGTCGCTCGGTACGTCGCGGCCAAGCTGGGTGTTCGCCCGGATCACATCACCTTCGTGCCGGTGACCTCGGCGACCCGGGAGAAGGTCCTGGAGAATGGCTCGGTGGATTTGGTGTTCGCGACCTATTCGATCACCCCAGAGCGCGGGACGAAGGTCACCTTCGGCGGGCAGTACTACGTGGCCCACCAGGACACCATGGTCCGCGGCGGCGACACCGCGATCGGCAGTGTGCACGACCTCAAGGGAAAGCGGCTGTGCGCGGCCGCTGGCTCCAACTCCTGGAAGCGTGTCACGCAGGAGCTGAACATCGCGGCGAAATTGGTGTCGGCCGCCTCCTACAGCAACTGCGTCGCCATGCTGCTGGACGGAAGGCTCGACGCCGTCTCCACCGATGACCTGATCCTGGCTGGTTTCGCCGCCCGTGCGGGACCGGCGGTCCGCATCGTGAACGCGCCGTTCTCCGACGAGCGGTACGGCATTGGTATCAAGAAGGGCGACCTGAGCGGCTGCGAGGCGGTCGACAGAGCTGTCAGCGCGATGTACCTGGATGGCACCGCGGCCGCCCTGCTGCAGAAGTGGTTCGGCAAAACCAGTCTGCAGCTCGACACCCACGTGCCCCAGTTCGAGGGCTGCGACTGACCACCGTTATCCAGGCTAATCTGTAGAATTCGGAATGGTTTTCGCGGTGGCGAAGGCCCGGGCGACCCTGACGGGGTGGCAATGAGCGCAGCCGGGGCAGGCGGCCCTGTGATGAGCCGCGAGGAGGTTGACCGGGCGCTTGACCGGCTGCAGGCTGAACAGGACGCCATCTCCGCCGCGCTGCTGGCTCTGGACGATCACCCTGGCTACCGCTTCCTCAAGGGCGCCGAGCTGGCTGGCGTGACGCTGCAGCGCTGGACCGAAGCGCAGGCCCTCATCTCCGCACTGTGGCAGCAGTTCGACACGTACAAGAGCACCCTCGAATCGGCGGCCTCGCTCCGGGCCCGGCACGCCCGGCCGGCGCAGGCCGACCTCAGCGAGCTGACCGCCGTGCTCACCGGCGCCGTGGCCGTGCTGACGGGAGCGGAAGTCCCGGTAGAGCGCCGCGGCTTGCTCGGGCCGGAGCGGCTCACCGAACGCCTCACCCTGGACGCCCTGGTCGAGCGGATGAACACGGCCTACACGGCGGCTGCCCGGATCCTCGCCGACACCGATAACGCCTGGTCGGCCCTGATGGAAAGGCTCACCCTTGCTGAGGACGCGTGGCGCACCACGGACCGCCTCCTCCGGTCGCTGGGCGAAGAACCCGAGGGCAGCCCGGCTGCGCTGGCCGTGACCAGGATCGGCAAGGAAATCGCTGCGGTACGCCGGGTGGTGATCAGCGATCCCCTCTCACTGTGGATCGGCGGCGCAGCGGACACGGGGCGGCTCGAGCGAGCCGCCGCTGAGCTTATGGCACTGCGGCCGGGGCTGGAACAAGCGGTCAGCATCCGGGCTGACTTCGGTAAGCAGGCCAAACGGCTGGAAGCACTGATCGACGGCACCGAGACGGCCTGCGCCGAGGCCCGCCGGGCACAGAAGCTGGTCGGTGAGAAGATTGCCTCGCCGGCCACGCCAGCGATCCCTGCCCGGACCGCGGCGCTGCGCAGCCGATTCGCGGAACTGGCGGAGCTGTCCCGGCTCGGGCGCTGGACAGCGCTGGGCGCGGCCGCCGCGCAGCTTGAGCGGGACGCGGCCGCCGCGCTCGAGGAGGCGCACGCCGTCCGGGATGAGATCGGCGCGCCGCTGCGCCGGCGAGATGAGCTGCGCGGGCTCCTCGGCGCGTATCAGGCGAAGGCGGCCCGGCTCGGCCACGATGAGGACCTTGGGCTCGCCGCGCTATTTCAGCGGGCCCGCGACCTGCTGTGGACTGCGCCCTGCGACCTGGAGCAGGCCGATGCGGCGGCCGCTCGATACCAGGCCGCGGTCAACGGCCTGGCACGACAGCGTCAGCCTGGGGGGGCAACCCCCCATACTTCCCGGGAGGGCATGTCCGGCCGATGAGCGCATGTATCCGCCTAGGCTGTTCGGGCACGATCGAGGACGGCTACTGCAACGTCTGCGGCATGGCCCCGCTGGCGGGTGCCGATATGTCTGGCCCTGGCGCATCGGCGCCGGGCACATCGGGGCACCCGGCTTCTTCTGGTGCCTCCGGCGCGCGCGGCGTGTCGGGCCGGACCGGCTCCCGGAGCAGCTACCGGACCGGCCCGGCCACGGGCCGAAGCTCCCGCGGGATGCTGGGTATCGGCCTCGTCGAAGTACCGCCGGTCCCGTACCGTGATCCCGCCGCCGCGATCCTGCAGAATCCCGAGGTGGCCGAGTCAAAGCGGTTCTGCAGCAAGTGCGGCCAGCCGGTCGGGCGCAGCCACGACGGCCGCCCCGCCCGGGCCGAGGGCTTTTGCCGTCACTGTGGAACCGCATATTCCTTCGTCCCGAAGCTCGCACCAAATGACCGCGTGGCCGGACAGTACGAGGTGCTCGGCTGCCTGGCGCATGGCGGCCTTGGCTGGATCTACCTAGCCCGCGACCGTAACGTCAGCGACCGCTGGGTCGTGCTCAAGGGCCTGCTCAACACCGGTGACGGCGACGCGATGGCAGCGGCCGCCGCTGAGCGGCAGTTCCTCGCCACCGTGGAGCACCCGAACATCATCAAGATCTACAACTTTGTCCAGCACCCCGACCCCCGTACCAGCGCGCCAGTCGGCTACATCGTCATGGAGTATGTCGGTGGGCAGTCCCTGAAAGAGCTGATGCTGGCCCGGCGCCGGCCGGACGGCCGCGCCGACCCGCTTCCGCTCGGGCAGGCGATCGCCTACATGCTGGAAGTGCTCCGGGCATTCGGCTATCTGCACGATCACGGTCTCCTCTACTGCGACTTCAAACCCGACAACGTCATCCAGTCCGAGGAACAGCTCAAGCTCATCGATCTCGGCGGCGTCCGCCAGATCGACGACGACGAGAGCCCGATCTACGGCACGGTCGGCTACCAGGCACCGGAGATCGCCACCGACGGACCCTCGGTCAGCTCCGACCTGTACACCGTGGCCCGCACCCTCGCCGTGCTCACCTTCGACTTCACCGGCTACACCGGCAAGTACATAGACCGCCTGCCCGAGCGTGACCAGGTCCCGGTGCTCGCCCGGTATGAGTCCTACGACCGGTTCCTGCGCCGCGCGACTGACCCAGACCCGGCGCGCCGCTTCGGCTCCGCCGCGGAGATGGCGCAGCAGCTCACCGGGGTGCTGCGGGAAGTCCTGGCGCTGGCGGATGGCACCCCTCGCCCCGGGGTGCCCGCACTGTTCGGGCCAGAGGTGCGCGCCGTCGGCGCCGACCTGACGGTCCGGCGAGACGGCGAGGCTATTGTGGTCCTGGCTGTGCCGGATCCGGCCCCGGCCGCCATGGCGCTGCCCGTCCCGCTGGCCGACGGCGCCGACCCGGCGGCCGGGTTCCTGGCAGGCCTGAGCGGAGCCGAGCCCGCGGAGGTGGTCGCCGCCCTCGCCGCCGCCCCGGTGAACTCGACGGAGGTGCAGCTGCGGCTGGCCCGGGCCAGGATCGAGCTCGGGATGTACGAGAGTGCGAGCCAGCTGCTGGACGACCTGACCCGGCGCGCGGGTGCCGATCCCCAGGAGCGGACGCTGGATCCAAGCGCGTCAGGCCCGGTCCCCACCGGCGGCGAACCGGATTGGCGGGTGGACTGGCTCCGCGGGCTCGCGCACCTCGCGCGCGGGCGGCCGGACGCTGCCCTG
>WNFZ01001154.1_pt1 | contig 25390 bp, 16 predicted proteins | sample 5400081 | NCBI WGS metagenome assembly WNFZ01 (sample SAMN13153365, study PRJNA577476) | soil metagenome | isolation source: 80 cm soil or saprolite under grassland replicate 1 | place: USA:California | collected 2016-06-15
CGCCGAATGCCCGTTCCACGGCTTGCTTATCAGTGGGCCGCAGCACCCGGGCTGGCAGGATGTTGCAGCCAAGCACCCGCTGCACCTCGACCAGGTGGTGGTTTTTGTAGACCGCGCCGTGGTCGGTGGTCACCGTCTCCGGGGTGAAGAACGGCAGCGCCGCGACCCGATGGCCGGCGAACTCGGCCACCACCGCCGCTGGGATGCCCGGGTAGGGCCACTCCATGTCCTGGCCCCAGCCCTCCCGCAACGGCAGCGGCATGGTCATGTCACGCAGCAGCATCGCCACGTCCACCGAGGTGTCGCTTGTCAGCGTGAGCCGAAACGCGACCAGCGAGTGGGTGTAGACGTCCAGCGCCAGCGTCAGGTGCACCGAGACCGGATCGCCGAACACGTGCTCGCGGACCTTGACCGGCAGCACGGTGGTGTCCAACACGACGACCTGCCCGGGCCGGTGCACCACCACGTGCTCGGCGGATAGCTCCACCGCAGTGGCGGAGCGCAGATAGCGCTGCCGGGCGCCGCCCGGCCCGAACCACTCGGCCCAGACCACCCGCAAGGTCTCGTAGGCGGGAAGCTCCACACCGGTGGGACCGAACCGCTCGCGCATGTACTGGTGGATCAGCCGCTCCCGGGCTCGCATGCTGATCCGGGAGCGGTGCAGCGTCTCGGCATGGACCGCAAAGATCGCCTCCCTGACCTCGTCGCCGATGCAGCGATGCCCGCTGCGGCGGCGCAGCCACCGCCCGTCCACACAGCCGATCGCCCCGAAGCGGTGGTAGTTGGCCGCAAGCCGCCGCAGGGTCCGCTCGCTGACGTACTCCCATCCCAGCAGCCTGGCCTCGTCCGGGCCCAGGGCCTCAAGCTCTCTGGCCTTGGCCCGGCGTCTGGCCTCCAGTGTCGTCCTTGCTGGGTCGTAGGCAACACGAGGCTCACCGGGCAGCGGACGCAGCGGATCGCCGCTGCGAAAGCCGGTCTCCATCTCCAGCAGGTGTGCGACCCGCAGCCGAAGCTGCTCCTGGCGGACTGCGGGGAGGTCCTCCAGGCTGGCCGGCTGCCGACCACGATCCACCGGCAACAGCCCGCCAGCAGCCACCGGCCGGCAGTCGGGGTCGTTGACCAGCAACCGGACGCTGCGCTGCTGGCGCTGGCCGTCCAGGCCACACACCATCACCAGGCTGTGCTGTGGCTCCACCCATTCGACCAGCACCTCGACCCCGCCGAGCAGCAGCCGCGCACCCGGCGACAGGTCCAGCAGCCCCCCGCCGGCCATCACCATCGGCCTGCCAATGCTGATGGCCTGACCAGGGAGGTGTCGTTCAGCGGTGCTGCCAGGTCGACACCGAGCCGTCGATGCCACAGCAGGTGCAGGGCATGCGCCCGGGCCGCTGCCGGCAGCGAGGTCGCCGCCACCAACACGCCGAACGCACACGGCCCCGCCGCCGCAGCCGCCATGAGTTCCACTTGCAGGCCGAGCCGGTCAGCCAGGGGACGCCGCTGCGCAGACAGCGCGTCCAGCGTGGTCAGCACCTGCGGGCGCCACCCTGTCACCACCGCGTAACGCCACCCCGCGGCAAGCGCGACCTCTGCGGTGGCCGCAAAACACACCCGCGCCTGCTCGTCCACGCGGTCCAACGGGCGCACGTCGACCAGCCACGCGCTCCCGTCGCGCAACACCCCCACAAAGTCCAGCGTATGGTCTCGCCACCCATCGCGGGTGACGAACCGCAGCCGAAACGGCTGGGAGACCACCAGCACCACGCCGGCGAAGTCCAACGCGAGTAGTAGCCGCTGCTCCGCCAGCGACTCGAACCCGTGGTGTCGACCGGTGGAGACCATGAACTGCAGCCCCGGGCGGTGCCGCTGCCTGCGGTGCCAGCCGAAGCGTCGAACCGGCTCACACCCAGCCGGTGGCGCCGACCCCAGGTCCCCGACCGCGACCACGACCTCCTTCCCGGCCACCCGCCACGTCGCCGACCAGCGCCTCACCCAGCCTGGCCGCAGATCCAGGACCGCCCTCGCCGTAGCGCCCAGATCGAACGGCAGCCACAGGTCTTGGACGCCGCACCGATCTGACGGGACCACGTCGGATCCGCTCCTTGTTCAGGGGCTGATTGTCAGGGGCTGACCGCGGCGATCGCTTCGGTCACGTCCGGGCTGCTCTCCTCCTGGTCGAGGGCCAGAAGCGCGCTCCCGACCCAGCCGGCTTCGGCTCCCAGTCGGGCAGCAACGATGGAAGGCGGCTGCCGGTGTGCACGAGCGAACACAAACTGCTCGAAGCTGGCTCGGGTCGGGGTGAGCAATAGGTCGCCTGCGGCCACCGCCCCGCCGCCGATGACAATCAGCTCGAAGTCATAGAGGGTCACAAGCGATGCGATGCCAATCCCGAGCCAGCGGCCGAGTCTGGCAAACAATGAACGGGCGGTCTGGTCTCCTGCCTGGGCGGCCATGAAGACGGTCTCACCGGTGACGTTCGCCGCCCCGCCAGCGAGCTTGGCGAGCAGGCCGTCGGGGTCGGTCGCCGCTGCCTCACGGCCGTAGCGTCCTAGCGCGGTGCCAGAGGCCACCGCCTCAAGACAACCGACATTCCCGCAGCCGCATCGATACGGACCGTCCGGATCGACGACGATGTGGCCGACTTCAGCCCCGATCCCTGTCACGCCCCGATAGAGCTGGCCGCCGAGGATCAGCCCGCCGCCGACACCGGTTCCTATGGTGAGAAAGGCCATGTAGCTGGCACTGGCGCCCAACCGGGCCTCGGCCCAGGCGGCAGTATTGGCGTCGTTGTCAACAACGACCGGCAAGCCCGTGGCGTCGTGGAGGAGTTGTCGCAGCGGCAACGCTCGGTAGGCATTGTTGGGCGCCCAGCGAATGTAGCCATCTGGCCAGTCGACCAGGCCGGCTGCGCCAACACCGATCGCCTCGACGTCGGGGTGTTGTGCCCGTAGCTCATCGATGACCTGGCGCAAGGCAGCCAGCGTGGCGGCTTCGTCCTTGGGCGGAGTGGGAACCACCGGGATACGCTCCACGACCCCACCGTCGGTGGCCACGACACCGCCTGCGATCTTGGTTCCACCCACGTCAAGACCGATAGCCTGCCCGGTCTGACGGCGTTTCACGACGTGGGGAGGGGCTGTCAAGGTCATTGGATGCGCTCCACTTCGGTGAGTTCGATGTCAGGCGGACGCTGAAGAGTCGCTGCAGCGCGATCAAGGCGACACCGTGCGCTCCATCGGTGGGACGCATCGGTCGTGCGACAAGCTCACACCGAGGCACCGCGTGGAAGGCGTAGTCGCTGAACGTGTCGGCCGCTGCCATGAAGGCATCCGCAACCCGGTTTCCTCTACCGGACTCGACCAGGACCTCGGGGCCGTAGATCACGACACGGGGAAGACCATGCAGGGTCAGCAGCGTGGCGATGCCACGAGCGATCGATTCCCCGGCCAGCTCGAAGGCGCGCAGCGCCGTGTCTGCCTGGTCGCCCTCCCCTTGTGCCAGCTTCACGGCCGCTTCCCACTCAAGATCGGTGGAGGTCTGGGTCAGTTCGCGCACCACCGCTCGCATCGCGCGACGGCCAGCCTGGCTCTCGATGTCCCCCCGGTTCCCGCAGTCGCATTCTCGGCCGTCCGGCCACACCACCATGTGCCCGAACTCCAGCGGGCCCGGTAGCAGCTTGCCGTCAACGATCATGCCGCAGCCGACACCATCATGGATGATGATGACGGCGGAGCTTCCAACCTCCCGCCCCACACCGAACATGTGCTCGTAGACGGCATACGCATTGGCGTCGTTCTCCAACACCGTGCGGCAGCCGGTTGCCTTTTCCACAAGCTCCGCCAGCTTGACCCGCGGCCAGCGATACCCCGTGTGCGGCTTGCGGGTTGTCGGGTCGGTCGGATGGTTGGAGTAGGAGATCACTGTCCCGGTTCGGGTATCGACCGGGCCGCCGATCTGCAACCCGATCCCGATAGAACGGTGGGGCAGGTCAACGCCGAGTGAGGTGACCGTGAGATCCTTGGCGACCTTGGCCACATGCTCGACGACCGTGTCGACAGCCATGCTGGGTAGCGACCACCGCCGACGACCACACACGACCCCGTGGTGATCGGTGAGCACGCCGATGAGCTCGTAGGGCAGGATCTCGATACCGACCGTGAAGGGATCGTGGTCAAGACTGTCCGCGCGGTCGAGGATCGGGCGCACGGCATCGGTGGGGGTGCGGTCCCGGAGGCTCTTTGCAGCTTCGGCACCCAGCGACGAGTGTTCGATGAGCCTGTCAATCTCCTGAAGGTCTGCCATGGTCCTTTCCCCTCGACCGAACTCTTGGGTATCGATGGCAAGCACGCACCTGACGGTCTGCGACCTGGCCGCGACTGGACTGGGGTCACCGTGAGTGAACGGGTGCTTCATGGCACCGTCCCCCCTTCCTCACCATCAGCGGGTCCGCGTCCCAAGCCCCGGGCCTTCCAATGCCGCTGGAAGGCCGAGTCGAGCGCCCGAGCGGTCGTGCCGATCATCTCGGCGCTCTCCTGGGTGTTGAATCCCATAGCCCGCAGCACCAGGCCGACCCGCACCCGCTCGTCCTTCACGTAATGCTCAAGGGCATGAGCCACCTCCGCCTGGATCATGACCAGGCCCGCCGGATCGCCTCCCGGCGCTTCAAGGAACTCCAGCCTCTCAAGGTCATCAGCCGGTAGCCGCTTGGTTTCGAGCAACCAGTGCCGGTAGACGTTCGGAAACTGGAAAATGCACTGCGTGAGGAACATGGTGGTCAGCTTCGCCCCACCCTGCGACGACCACACCCCTGGCCGCAGTACCTTGTCGCGGAACCGATTGAGCGCGCGGGCGATAATCTCGTTCGTCATCTCGCCGGCGTCGTCATCGGTCAACCTTTGACTGCCGTGGAGAGCTCCTGGGCACCGCACCCCTTTCTCAGAGCACTTCGCGAAGATCTTCTGTGAGGCGATCCACGTCGTGACAAACGGCAGCGCGTAGCGGGCCATGTCCTCGGCGAAGCGATCCCAAGCGGGACCTTGGAAACCCTCGCTGCGGAGGGCTTCCAGCAGCGCTTCATCACCAGCACGCGAGGCCACTCCTGGGTTCTGCGCGGCGGATTCGACCATGGCGCGGTCCTAGAAGCCCGGACCGCTCGGCCTGGAACCGCAGCCGCTCCGACCCCTCATCTCAAGCCCACCCATCTGCTGCCTCCCCTTCGGACGCCCCGCCGTTGGTCAGTCGCTTGAAGCGGCACTGCACTTGCCCCCTCTTATGTGCCGGTCGCGCCAGAACTCCTCGCGTCCGGCCAAATTTCCCATGAACACCCACAGCCCACAAGAGTTACCGAACCGGCCGAGGAATCCTCTAGCACCCAAAGACATAGAACAGACCATCAGCCTCGACCGGCAAGGAGGTGCCCGTGAAGCCCTCACAGCTCTTGCGATCGGCCTCGAACCGGCCCGATCAGCGTCCACGAGCGCGACGGCGCCTGGGCTACAGCCTTGCGATCGGTGTCAGCGTGGCTGGCGGCGGCCGCTACCTCGCCACGGTCCACGCACCCCGCCTTCACCTTCCCCACAACGCCATGCTCCCGCTCATCGTCACCGCAGGGATCGTCGCTATCGTCTTGGGCTGGCGCCTGATCGTGTTCCTCGAGCGCCGCGATCAGCACCACCACGCGATCATCACGGGCATGCAGAACCAAGAGGGCAGGTACCAGAAGTTCGAGCACAAAGACTCCACATACACCTCATACCCCACGGCATCGGAAGCCTCGTCCCACCCGGCAGAACCGACGCCGCCAACCGCCGAGGCGTCCTCCTTGCTGGTCAACGGCAGCAAGACAGCCAAGGCCAGCGAAACCCCACGGCGCTCAACTCGCTCCCGCTGAGCAAACACCGTGCTGCGGTCGAGCGAACAACGTTCAGGCGGCCCTCAGCGGTCCTCGAAGTGAGAGCTGGCCAACTAGTCTCTGTAGAGGCCAACTAAAGTCTGTCGTCACAGCGAGGCTGTCGCATAACTGTGGGTCGTGTCTTGTCAAGTCGGCGGGTGGAATCGCATGGTTTATTGATGTATGAGAAAATTATGGGTATGGGATATAACTTCATCCGGTCCGACTCCGACCAGGTCTTCCTGCTGCCACCAGACACGCGGGACTGGCTGCCCGAAGGCCACCTGGCGTGGGCGATCATCAAGGTGGCCGACACCCTGGACCTGTCAGCGTTTTTGGCCAGCTACCGCGCCGACGGCCAAGGCCGCCCGGCCTACCACCCCACGGTGATGGTGACGCTGGTGGCCTACTGCTACTGCAAGGGGATCCGCTCCTCCCGGGCGATCGAGGGGGCCTGCTTTGACGATCTGGGCTGCCGGGTGATCTGTGGCAACCGCCAGGCCGACCACGCCACGATCGCCCGGTTCGTCAGGCGGCACGCCGCGGCGCTGCAGCAGCTGTTCGTGCAGGCGCTGGCGGTGTGCGCCCGGGATGGGCTGGTGCGGGTCGACCTGGTCGCCGGTGACGGCACCAAGGTCAAGGCCAACGCCTCCAAGGCCAGCAACTGCACCGTCGAGCAGCTTGACGTGCGGATCCAGGAGCTGGAGGCGGCGCTGGCCGCCGAGGTCGCCGCCTGGTTTGCGCAGGCCGCCGCCGAAGACGCCGCCGAGGATGCCCTGTTCGCCCGCGACGGCGACGGTCCCAACGACGGCTCCGCCCCGCCGGCCGGGTCGGCGTCGGCGCGGAAGCGGACCGCCGACCAGCTGGCCCGCGCGCACGCGGCCAAGGAGGTGCTCCACCAGCGCCACGGCGACACCACCGGGGCACAGACCGCCCTGCAACAGGCCAGGGCCCGCGCCCAGACGGCCAGGGCACGCCTGGAGCGGGTCACCGCCGCCCAGCAGGCCAAGGTGGGACGCCAGCAGCAGCGTGAGCAGGTCAAGGCGGCTGGTGGCAAGGCCAGCGCTGGCCGTCCGCCCCTGCCGGTGGACCAGGCGCCCAAGGTGCTCGCTGTCCGAACCGCGCTCGACAAGGCCGAGACCGCGTTGCGGCGCGCCGAAGCTGACCCGCACAAGGGCGCGGCGCCCAAGGCCAGCCCCACCGACCCTGCTTCCCGCGTGATGCCCGCCAAGACCGGCGGCTATCTGCAGGGCTACAACCTCCAGGCGCTGGCCAACCCCAACCAGGTCATCCTGGCGATCGGCAGCCATGACAACTCCACCGACGTGGGCGCCTTGCACCCGCTGCTCAACCAGGCCCGCGCCAACCTCGACGCCGCCGGGATCACCGACCCGATCGGCAGGGCGCTGTTTGACGCCGGCTACGCCGCCACCTGTAACTTCACCATCGACACCGAGGCGGACTTGTATGTCGCGGTGCACAACGAGACCGCCCAGACCGGCCGCGGTGACGCTGTCGACAAGACGATGCCGACCGGCTGGCAGCCCATGGCCGCCCGGATGGCAACCCAGGAGGCTAAACAGCTGTACCGGGAACGCCCCGGGATCATCGAGCCGGTCTTCGCCCAGCTATTCGCTCGCCTGGGCCGCCACCTCAACTACCGCGGTGCCATGGTCGACGTCGAACTCAAGCTGTGGGGCTTGACCCACAACCTCCTCAAACGCATCCGCCACCTCGCCAACCAGGCCATGACCAGCCCTGCACCGGCGCTCGCCTGAAACCAGGCAGAGGCCAGTCCCACCCCATAAGCCGGTGCCATCCCAGATCACGGCCGGGTGCCGCCGACACTAGCGCACCGCCCCGCCAGCCACAGCCAAGACCCGCCCCGACCCGCACTCCACCGGACCAAAGAGTTACGCAGCCTCGACCAGCACACCCTCGACCTATTCCAAGACGCCCTGCTCGCCCAGCTCAGCCCCGCGGCATAAACCCGAAACACGAGTGTGGTTCTGGACGCCTATCTGTCGGATGCGGTCCGGCGTTACGCCGCGGCGCCGGTGCAGGACCTGCGGCGCGGGCTGGTCGAGGTTGGCGTCGACGCCGCCGACCTGGCGATCAACAGCAAGTTCCAGCTACCGGCGGGCTTGGCCGCGGCGGGTCTGCTTGCCCAGCCGCACCTGGCCGCGGCCGGTGGCCTTGCGTTGGGTGCCGTCAGCGTTCGCCGAGCCACCCGGGCGAAGGCCAAGGCGATTCGGGCAGCGCCGGCCGCCTACTTGCTGAGCGTCCAGGAGACCCTCGCCCCTCAGACATGGCTGCAGCGGGTCATCGCGGCGATGCGCCGCGCCGCCGGCCTCAGCGGCTGAGACAGCGGAACGCGACATCACCGCCCACAAACTGATCGCTTCGCGAGGCAGATGTCGCCAGCAGAATTGATGACAACGCCGAAGTTTGGCGATCTCAACGCGAGGCCACCCGCGCCTGCAAGGGACTTACCATCTACGCGCCCAGACCGGGGAGAAGCCGAACCCGAAAGTCCACCCCAGTGTGGAGGGTCTCACCGACAAGACGCGTCGTTCGCTCTGCCCAGGCAGGTTGCGTCGTGGCGAGCACCAGCTCATGAGCTGTGACCGCCTTCGCCACGCGGGCCAGACGACCGATCGTCTGCAGCTCATCCGGCTCAGCCTCGGCCAGCCGATTCGTCGTCTTCGCCTCGCCAATGATGATTGCCGCCTCAGCGATGACCCAGAGGTCCACCTCCGCCACTCGGCCAGCGCCTTCGAACACGTCCATCTCAGGAGCGAAGAGGAATCCTCGGGATTCACCCCTGATCTTGTCGAGAGCCAAGACCGGGCCGCGGACGTTGTGGTCGACGGCCTGGTAGGCGATCTCATCGAGCTGGTAGTACCACAGCGGCTCGCCCTTCGGCGTCCGCCACGTGGGTTGGGTGATCCAGGAGTGAGCACGGCATCGCACACACGCAAACGTCTGTCCCACATCGTCGGCGGGATACCAGGCGGCGAAGTTGCAGCGAGGGCATTTGAGACACAGCCCTCGAGATAGGATCCCGCGCTGGAGGTATTCGTCGAGCAGTTCTCGAGCCTCCTGGGTCGTCGCCCCTGTAGCCCGCCGCACATCCCACAACGAGAGGAACCGTCGGCGGAGGCCGTCCAGGTAGACGCCCGGGTCCACTCCGCTCCGGGATATCTTGCGATACGCCTCCAGCAACGCCAAGCGCCGACTGTCCCTGAGATCCGCTGCGAAGGCAGCAAGACCTCCCCACAAGTCGAGCACGCCTTGGGTGTACCGCCCCGCCTGCGAGACAACCCCGCGGAGACCGCCCGCCTCCAGCAGCTTCTTGAAGATCTCCGTCGGATCAGGCAGGCGAAGGCGCGGGCGGTACATCATCTGCTCGATGGTCGCCCCAGCAGGAATGAAGAACGGCTCCCGCGAGAAGTAGCTGATGCCATCGGAACTGGCTCGGACGCTCTCCCGCTCGGTTTCGCCAAGCACCGCCATCAGGTGGTTAAGGCACGACCGCGGAGGAAGCCGCGTGTCGTCGATGGCCACATCCACGTGCCACGTGAAGCCCATCGGGTTCATCTCGCTGATGCCGGACGGCTTTGGGGTATCCACAGCCCCAGCCAGCTCCGGCCCGACGAACGGCTCCCAACGCTGCCGAAGAAGCTGATCGGGGTCGTACAGCCGCATCGGCTTGGGCATCTCAACCTCGCCCGGAACGACCCACCCCACGCGAGCCCCCAAGTCGCCCGTGACGGCCAACGCCCAGAGCTTCCCGGCATGAGCCTCGAAGGCCGCACGATCGATGGAGAGCGAGGTCACCACCACGGGCCGAGCACGACCAGAGCCGTAGCCGCCCACTTCATCCAGGTGGTGAGCAAGATACGACCTCACCTTCCCGGACAGTTCGTCATCCCCAGCGAGAAACGCGAATGGAACCCAGATCGCATTGCCGTACATCCGATCGAGCCCCATGGCGAAGCAGAAGTCACGAGCCGCATCGCCGGTGACCACCACGTAGGGCAACTCGCGCCCCCACAGGCGACCCACGACATACCACCGGCATCCCAGTTCGGTCACCGCGAACGGTGTGCGCTCCAGGTACGCCGGATCCCGCGACGGCTGCTCGGCCTCGTCAAGGACCGCTCGAACGACGGCCTCCATCGAGGTCCTTCGCTTGGGCTCAGACGCCCAGCACAGGTCTAGCACGTAACGCAGGTGGGCGCGGTTGGCTTCTGCCGACACGACCTCCACGCCACGCTCCTTGAGGACCTTCCTGAAGCTCGGAGCGACCGCCCCGACCCGGTTCATTACCATGAGGTCGATCCGTCGGTCGATGGCCTCCGCTCGCAAGGACAAGACGGGCGGTCCTTCAAGCTCGCGGATGTTGCCCATATCGAGCAGCTCGCGTCCAGGATCGCCATCCGAGACCCAGGCCTGGTCGAAGGGATGCTCCGGATCCAATGGTGCCAGCCGCTGCCTCGCTCGATCCTCCAGGGCTGGCGGAGGCTCCCACGTCGTCAAGGGCATCCTCAGCACACCCGGATCGAGGAGCCGTCGGCGGGCCTCTTCGGGGGAGGCTACGTCCGTCATCCCTGCCCATCTCTTGGCTTCCTGATCCAGCCACCGCTCGAAGCCGGCTGGGTCGGCCATCTGCCATCCGCGATGAGTAGGCAGATGGTAGCCAAGCCGATCGGGATCGAACCGCTCCAGCAACCTCCACAGATCGTCCGAGACGGTTCCGTCGTCGGAAGTCGGGACAAGGATGTCGCCACGGCCTCCCCATGCCCGGCTGAACAGTTCAATCATTCGCTGAGCCGCCGGAATCCAATCGTCGACGTCGGGGATCAGCGAAGCCACCCGCGCGGGCCTGACGGAGGTCTCCACCCGATGGTAGATAGGCGGCCTCGGACTACCAATCGTGGTCATTGCACGCCAGCACAGGTCGGCACCTGACCTCCATACCGGTCTTCCCAGGTTGTCCAAGATGGCCTTCACAGACCGACCATCTTACGACTTAGTGCGCGATAGCCCTGTTGATCATTATCGCGTCGGCTACTGGTGGCTTTAGGAGTGAGGCCTGGAACCACAACTCACCCTCAGGGCTGGGCCGGGCGCGGCGCGCATGAGCCGGGCCTGTCCTGTGCCGTTGAAGACGGACCGATTCTCCCAGGTTGATGGTTCGGTAGGCTCTGCGCGTGTCGACATCGATGGAGCCGGTGCTGCGCTGGGCGGCCCGAGTGGTCGGCGTCGGCGCAAGCGTGGTCGACGCGACGTGCAGGGGCCTGCAGGCTGGTGCCGGGCCAGTCCCACGTCTGCGCTCGTGGTGGATGAAGACGCCACCGAGTGACCGAGTGGTGGACGTTCAAAGGGCCAGTACGAGCCGGGCAAGTCAGGGAGGTCTCAAGCGTTCCTGACCACTGCGACGTGCCTGGGCGATGGCCTGCTGGATCGCTGCGACAATCCTGCTGCCTCGACGCTGGAAGCCAAGGACGCGCATGACCTCGGCAAGGACCTGATCCTCGGTTCGGAGCAGCGTGTCCGACTCGATCCAACGCACGATGGCGACCAGTTCCCGTTGGGTGTACTGGTCGATCGGCAGACCGGGTGGTACTGGTGGCTTTGGGCCACGCACTGGGACCGTGGCCAGGGTGCTTGCGCCAGGGGAGGTGCCGGCCTCGTCGGTCGTCCGGTGAACGAGGACCCGGTCTGCAGGCGGCGCGGCATCGAGCTCATCCGCGGCGGCCACGGCCTGCCTGTACGCATCGACCGCCGTGGTCACCTCCGCCTCCTGGTTGCGGAACCACTCGGTCGACCAGATGCGGTGAAAGCTCCACCCGAGGACTTCAAGCTGATCTTGGCGGAGCCGGTCCCGGTCTCTTGCCGTCGGAGCGGCGTGATAGCTGGCACCGTCGCATTCGATGGCGAGCACCATGCGACCGGGCTTGGTCGGGTGCCTGGCAGCGAAATCGATACGGTAACCGGAAGCCCCGTACTGTGGGACGAGCGGGATCTCAGCCGCCGTGAGGGCATCGCGTACCGAAATCTCGAACGGGTTGAGCTTAGGCGTGGCGAGCGTGGCCGGGCCAAGGCTGCGACCCCGGCTGGCTGCGTACTCCAGGTAGCCCGCGAGCAACCGGATGCCTTCAGCCGGGCTTCGATCTGGGTCCATGTCGGTGTGAGCGAAGCTGGACACCAGCGTCATTCGCTGCTTGGCCCTGGTGATCGCGACATTCAACCGGCGTTGGCCGCCCTGCTGGAGCAGCGGTCCGAACCGATACAGCAGGCGGCCGTCCGCGGTCTTGCCATAGCCGACCGACAGGATGATCGCATCGCGCTCATCGCCCTGGACACGCTCCAGGTTCTTGACGAAGAAGGCCTCCTCCAAAGTCTCATCAAAGAACGCCTCGAACCGAGGGTCGGCGGTGCGTGCCCGGCGAAGCGCCTCGCTGATCCGGTTGGCGTGTTTGATGCCCATGCTGATGACGCCGAGGCTCTCATTCGGCCGGGTTCGGGCATGCTCCAATACTCGCTCGACCACGACCTGCACCTCGGCTGACGAGCTGTCCTCCTGGCCGCCCACACCTGGCGGCTGGGTCACCAGCACGTGCTCGAGGCACTCGTCCCCGCTGATCCCCGGAAAGGTCGTCAATGCACGGTCGTACAGATGGAGATTGGAAAAGGCGATGAGGCGCTCGTCGTGACTCCGGTAGTGCCAGATCAGCATGCGCATGCGCAGCAGCGGGGCCAGGGTGTCGAGGATCGACTCGAAGCCGGAGGTGAAGGCAAGATCGGCTTGTTCGGTTTCCTCGTCGTCCTCGGTCAGCGCTGCAGTGAAGAACGATGTTGGCGGGAGCTGCCGATCGTCACCAGCGACCACCGCCCGGCGGGCTCGCAGCAGTGCCGGCACGGCATCGGCAGGCAAGACCTGACTGGCCTCGTCGAAGACGACGACGTCGAAGTAGGGCACGTCGCCTGGCAGGAGCTGGCTGACAAGCAGCGGGCTCATCGCCCAGCAGGGTTTGAGGGCGGTGAGCACCTCGGGAGCGTCTGCGAACAACTCGCGTATCGGCTTGTGGCCACGTTGGCGGGCCGCTTGCGCTTCGACCAAGAGGCTCTGGTCGCGAAACTCGTCCCGCGCCCGGGTCAGGCGTTCCGCGCACGCTCGCTTGACCCTGGCTGCGGTGCCCGCGATGTGCCGGGTGTCCAGACGCCGAAAGTCATCGACGTTCTGATGATGAAGCGCACCATCGAACGCTCCGATGCGCGGGTCGGCGATGGCGACCTGCCGATAATGGATGACAACCAGCAATGCTCCAGCGCGGCGACGCAGAGGTCCACCGGTAGTAGGCGGCTCCGGAGATCCTCCAACAACGGAGCAAGCCCACGCCGCTCCAGCGCTGTCCGCAGCCTGTGCAGCGCGGGCAGCCTGAGTAGGGTGGTCTGGTCCGCTAGGAGCGCCGCGAGCCAGTCGGCGAGCTGCTCAAGGGTGGCTTGGCCGGTGTCGAACCTCGGAAGGGCGTTGCGGAGTACGGCCAACTCCCGCTCGAGTTGCTCGAACGCGCCGAGGACATTGGACAGATTCCCCGGCAGTCGTGGATGGCCGGCGTCCAGGGTGACCGCGCGCCAGGTGGCTTGCTGATCGGCTGCCGCCTGGGCCGCGGTGTGCAGGAGTGGGGTTGCCGGAGGCGCATCTCGGCACAGCGAGCGAAGCTGCCTTCGGGCCTGCCGGTACGTCTTGGAACCGACGTATGCACGCACACGCGTGAAGGTTCCGTGGGTCGCCGGCTCAAGCGCCCGAGCAAGAGCTGCCGGGTCGTTCTCGAACACGGCGGCACCAAAGCGGTCCTGCGTGATGCGGACCCCATCCAGCAGCTCAAGGAACTGCCGCCACTCCGCCAGTGGAGCTGGCCTGCGCAGGCCCGTCTGGATCACAGCATCTGCAAGCAGCTTTTGCGTCAGCGGCAGGGTGTGGCCGGCAAGGCGACCAACCGTGTCGAGCGCTACTGCTGCTTGCTCCCCGCTCACGACAGCGGCCTCCGCCCACGGGCTGGTTGCCGGGTTGAGCGCCAGACCGCCACGAACGACATACTCTCGCAGCTCGTCACTGGCCTGGGCGAACGCGTTGGCTCCAAGCTCGGCCAGGCTCTCGCGGCTCAGCCGGACGGAAGTCTCGGCCGCAGCAAGAAGACCAAGCAGCCGCGACTGCGCCTCGAAGATGGAAATTCCCCATGGTGCACGTTCGGCGTGCAGCGCTGCGACATGCTCGCTCAGCGCCTCTCGGCGACGCTCGAGCCGCCCGTGATCCTGCGCCGGGCCTGTCGAGGGGATCTGGGCGGCATCGTGCAGCCCACGTGCGAGAATCTGCGCGAATTGCCGCCGTGAGCCCAGGCTGCGGTGCAGGTCCATGACGAGGTCATCCAAGCCCACCTTCTGCAGACGCGAAAGCACGGCCTCGATCGCTGCACGCTTCTCGGCGACGAACAGCACTCGCTGACCTCGCGCCGCGAGCGTCGTGATCATGTTGGCGATGGTCTGGCTCTTGCCGGTGCCCGGTGGCCCTTTGATGACGAGGTCCTGGCCAGCCACGACCGCATTGATGGCGTAGTTCTGGCTCGCATCGGCGTCCAAGGCGAGAAACTCGTCGGTCGATGGGACGTGATCTGGAGCGGCCAAGTCGACGTCGACCATGCGGTCACGGATAGTCTGACGCGCTTGTTCGTCGCCAGCGATCGCCGCGATCAGGTCGTGAGCGGCGAGCGCTTCCTGGAAGGTCTCCAGATCTCGGACCATGGGCAACTTGGCATAGGAGAACGTGCCGACGACGAACCGCTCGCCGATCGCAAACCGCGGCACCTGCGCGGCCTCTTTGCTCAGATGCTCGAACAACCTGCGCGGATCGGGGACCCCAACGCTGTCCTCGTCGATCAGGTCGACCAGGCTCATCTCTTCCAGATCGATCTGGTATTCGGTGTGCAGCAGATGCAACAAAGTCGGATTGACCTCTGGCTCACCAGCAAGGCTCAACTCAAAGTCCTCAGCTGCGGGCCCACGAGGTTTCAGGCCGATCGCTTGGAGCAGCACAGGGGCCGCCGGAGTAGCTGTACCGCGCCGGTTCTCCCACGTCGCCATGCCGCGGGCGAGATGGAGCGTCTGGATGCCACGTTCCTCAAACAGCTCGATTGCTTTCGCCCGGATCGTTCGGGCTCGCCGAGCGGCGCCAGCCAGCGTGGCGGGGTCCGAGATTAGGGCGGACAGGCGGACAGAGCGGCCCGCGAGCAGCAGGTCGAGGGCCGTCGGCTCAGCAGCGCCAAGATCGAGCGTGCCAACCTTGAGATCCTTGTAGTAGAGAAGGGTGTTGCGTCCGCTGAGGTCGACCAGTTGGCGTCTCCACCTGCTCACAGCCTGACCCACCCGGCTGCGCCGCTCCGGTCCAACGCTGGGCCCACCGACCCTCAGCGGACCATTCCATGCTGCTTCCTGCTGCCCCTCACCCATGGCGCCCCCGGACGAAAACGGCGGACGAACCAATACTCCCTACGAAGTCTCATGGGATGCAACAGACGCGAGCTGGACGGCAAGACGTCGCGGTTCAGTGCAGGCTCGACCGGTTCCTCAAACATACCGGTCATCCCTGGTGGGTGTCGTCGGTGGGACGAACGACACCCTCTTCGCCCGGGCACTCGGGATAAGATGCCGACGCTTGTGGCGAGATCCGGCTGCCTGAGCTGTTCGAGGAGTCCAGATGAGTACAAGAGGTCCTGGCCCGAACGAGAGGAGCGATCCAAACCGCTTGCCGGCTGAGCCACAGCAAGGGAACGACGAAGGCGAGGCGCCTGCACAGCCGCTGGGGATGCGGGCATTCCTCGCCGCGGTGTTGGATTCGACACCGGAGGTTTCCGGGGAGCTGGCGCAGCGGCTGTCCCGGCTGGCGGTTGATGCGGGGACTAACCGGGCCGCCAGGATCCGACGGTTGTTCGAGGAGGCGGCCGGTGGGTGAGCGCATTGAGCGCCTGCAGATGCAGGCGTTCCGCGGGATTCCGGACACCTTCGAACTCCACCTGGATGGAAAGAGCTTGCTGGTATTTGGCGAGAACGGCACGGGCAAGAGCAGCATCGCGGATGCCTTGGAGTGGTACTTCACCGGCCGCATCGAGCTGCTCTCTCACGAGGGGCGAGACCGTGCAACCCGGCACGTGGGCGCGGACCGGAAGCTCCGCACCGCGGTGACGGTGACGACCACAGGGACGCTTGGCGGAACGATCACCTACCCGCCGGGTGAACTGCCGAAAACGCGCCGGGCTGCGGGCCGGGAGACCTTCATGCTCCGCGGTCGCACCCTGGCGGACTTCGTCAACAAGCCGAAGGCCAAGAAGTGGCAGGCGCTTGCCGAGATCCTTGGACTTGAGGAGATCGATCGTTTCCGTCTGGATCTGCAGCGCGCACGCAACGAGCTACGGTCCGCTGCCTCCGAGCGGCAGGCCGCGCTCAACTTGGCGGCTGCGCCGCTGCGGAAGGTCACGGCGCATCCTTCCGAGCCGACGCTGCTGGCAGCACTGCGGGAACGATGCGTTCGCGCCGATATTGCGCCCCCGGCCAGCATCGAGGCCGTTTACTCTTGCTCGTGGAACGTCGCCGGCGCCTCGGGCGACGGGGACCCTGCAACGAGCCGGACGACCGCGATACATACGGTTGCCGAGCGACTCCGTGCCCTTGTCGCACTTCCCGACGCCACCGAGCGTCTTGTGGCCTGGAACGAGGCCACCACAAGCGAGGACAAGCGGATTACTGTCCGGCTTACGCTGCTGCGCGCCGCCGACGCCTACCTGCGGTCGGAGGGGCAGATCGATCACTGCCCGCTCTGCGGCGGCCCGGTCGAGCCTGCGGAGTTGGCCGCACGGGTGCAGGCGCTCGTGGTTGCGCTGGAGCGGGAGCACGAGGCCGCCCGGCGCGCCGAGGAGAGCCTTAGTGAGGTGATCAGGAGCACTGACGCGGCCGAGCGTCACCGCCAAGCACAGCGCGACCAGGCACGCCAGCATGGCGTGGAGCTGTCTGACCTGCCCGAGAGCCCTGCGGGGGCGCTTCGTGCCGCCCTTGGCAGCCAGGAGCCGGTGGATCGCGCGATGGTCAGTGCGTACGCCGACGCGCTAACTGACTGGGACCGCGATGCCATCGCACAGTTGCTGAGACACGCACCACCCCCCAGCGATCCTCGCGAGGCCCTGCTGGTAGAGATCGGCGTACTGTCCGAGCAGATGCGGGCATGGCGCAAGGCGGAACGGGCAGCGCACGCCGCGCACGCTGCCTTTGAGCTGGCCGACCAGATTCTCTCGACCTACCAGCAGCGGCAGCTCGCCCACTTCGAGGCTGTCCTGCGGCGGATCTCCGCCAAGACCGCCGAACTCTACAGCCGGCTCCACCCCGGCGAGGACCTCGACCACGTCGGCATCGAGACCTGGTCAGAGAAGGGGGTCGAGCTGGTCGTCGAGTTCCACGGCTCCAAGCAGAAGCCACCCCACGGGGTCCTGAGCGAGTCGCACCTCAACTCCCTTGCGATCGCACTGTTCCTCGCGATGGCTGAGACCTTCAACCGACTGGTCGGCTTTCTCGTCCTCGACGATGTCGTCAACAGCTTCGACGACGCGCACCGGGCCGACCTAGCGGACCTGCTCGCCAGCGACTTCGAGCACCGGCAACTCATCATCCTCACCCACGACCACCTCTTCTTCAAGCGCCTGACTCGGTTGGCGCCCACCTGGAAGCAGGTCGAACTCACCTCCTGGGACTTCGCTGAGGGGCCACGCATGACCGTCTACTCCACCGCGCGGATGCTCGACGCAGCCCAGCGCAGCCTCGGCGACGGCGATCCGCATGGCGCGGCTGCCAAGGGCCGGCGCGCGTTGGAGGAACTGCTCCAGGAAATTGCCGAGGCGCTACGCCTTCCGCTCCCATTCCGCCGTGGTGCCGAAAACGACCGGCGTGAGGCGCAAGAGCTGCTCAGTGGGCTTCTGCGAGGCCTGAAGGAAGACTACAAACCGCTGTATAAGGAACTGCTGCCGCTCCTTCGGGCTATCGAGGTCGATGTTCAGGAAGCCCTCAATGTCGAGGTGCACGCCGGCCAGGACCGCGCGGCGAGCAGGGAGATCGCCGCCGCGCTCGCCCGCATCGGCCAACTCGATGCGCTGTGGACCTGCGCGGACTGCGGCACTCGCGTTTGGAGGCTGGGCAGCCCGGCGGCCGCGAGCTGCAAGTGCCGAAGCAAGCGGTTCCCTCCACGGGAGGGCGAATGGCTCCAGCCCCAGCCGAGCCAGACCACTCGGTGATGGCCTCCCTGGACGTCCGTCAGAGTCGCCTGTGGCGAGAGCTTGCCGACACAGCGGAGCAGGAGGGCTGAGGTGCCGTCGCTGCTCGCCTGGCTTGATTACTCCGAGGAGGACCACCGGCGCATGCGTGAGCTGGTGGCGCTCTTCGCGCAGGAAGAGAGCCGAGATGAACTCGGCATCGGCGCCATCCGGGACGCCTTCAGCGACCGGCTGTTCCCGGGCGTGTCTGTTATCCAGACCCGGGCCCGCTACCTGCTGTTCGTCCCGTGGATCTACCGGGCCGCCGAGCAGCGCGGGCTCACTGGCGCGCAGCTGCGCGCTCGAGCGGAGGCGCAGGAACGCCGCCTGGTCGAGACGCTCCGGCGGGGTGGTGACCTGGCGGGCCTCATCGGCCGGGTCGCCGGACCGGGCGTGAAGATCCTTCCGTCCACGATCTACTGGACTGGTCTGCAGACCTACGGCATCGCCCGCCACCCTGGCACCTTCGACCAGGCGATCCGCTCGCTGGTCGCGGTCAGGCATCTCGACGAGGCCGACGAGCTCGCCGAGCGCGTCCCGAGCCTGTGGCATCCGACGCTTCCCCCTGCCCCGCCCGGATTCTTTGACTTCGAGTCGGACACGTTCGCTGTCCAACCAGACGAGGCGAGCTTTCTGGTTGAGCGCATCGTCGATCGGGTCCCCGACTCGCTTCACGCCCATCTGCTCCTTCACCGCATGCGGCTGGCTGGGGATGCGGCAGCGCCATGGCTGCTGCCTACCCTGCGCCAGCTTCCTGAGGAGCTGCGCGGCGCGCTCGAGCACGCCCGGCTGTTTTCGCTGGCCATGCACGGCGCGGCGCTGCTGTACAACCTCCTGCTTGCGCGGCGCGGCGCGGAGCTCGGCTACGACGGCATGGATGATCACGCCGATCACTACGAAGATCAGCTCGCCAACTGGTGGGGGGAAGTCGCGCCCGACCCCGGCGTACACGACTGGGATCGCACCGACTTCTGGCGAACCGTCCGCGCCAGCAATCCCAACGTCACGCCCCGCACCGTCGCCTGGGTCGACTCGTGGCTCGACGGGGTCGTCGGTGGGACCGCCGCGATAGCAGCTACCGACACCGGCCTGGCCAGTCTTGTCTCGGACCGGGAACGCCGGCTCAAAGGCTCGAAGTCACGGCTGGTGAACGACCGGCTCCTCGCAGCCTGGAACGGCAGCGCTGGCACCGCACGGCTGCTGTACCGGTGGCCGACCGTGAGGACCCAGCTGCTGGATCTGTTCGACGGCCTGGAGCGACACGATGCTGGCGCCTGACGGGCGGGCAATCCTACTCGACGCCCTCCGGCCACCGCCCGGCTACGGGCTCGGCCGCGCGGTCGCGACGACGTTCACGCTGGATCTCACCGCCGCGCTCGTTGTGCCGTTGGCGTTCGCCACCTCACAGCTTGGCGACAGCAGGGACCCGATCGCTGTCATGGAAGCCGTCAGAAGCTGCGCCGAGCGGGTGGACGTGTTCTGTCAGGCTGGCAACATCGTCGTGCCACGGCAGGCGTCAGACCTCGTGGCGTTCGTGGAGCCAATGGTCCATCAGGTGCGCCGGCCCCGGCCCGGCCACCTGTTTCACCCCAAGCTCTGGTTTCTGCGCTTCGAGGCCCCCGACCAGGTGGAGCGGTTCCGGCTGCTCGTCCTCACCCAGAACCTGACCCTGGACCGCGGCTGGGACCTCGTGCTTCGTCTCGACGACCAGACTCGCAGGCGAAACCGCAACAACGACCAGCTCGTCGCGCTCCTCGAGTCCCTTCCCGCGATGGCCACTGCGGCTCTGCCGGCGCAACGGACCGAGGCTGTGCGCAACCTCGCCGACCAGCTGCGGTACGTGCAATGGGAGCATCCAGACGACGTGAGCGAGGTCCGCTTCTGGATCTACGGCATCGGCAGAAGGACACGAGCTGACTTCAGCGGCTACCGCCACCTTGTTGTCTCCCCGTTCCTCACCGAAAGCGGGCTCGATCTGGTGCTCGCTGACGCGTTGACCGACAACATCACCATCGTCAGCCGCAGCGAGGAACTCGACCGCCTGCCAGCTGCTCCCGTTGGCGAAGCGAGCGTCTACGCGCTCGACCCGCTGGTGGGCTACAGCGACCCAGCCGAAGCCGACCGGATCGGTCCCGGCACCGCCGAGCAACCGCCCCACGACGACAGCATCAGCGCCGAATCCTCACCTCCCGGGCTTCGCGACCTTCACGCCAAACTCATCGTTGCGGAACGCTCCAGGCGCGCCCACGTCTTCGTGGGATCCGCCAACGTCACCGACGCCGCGTTCGGCGGGAACGTCGAAGTGCTATGCGAACTCATCGGTGGCGCATCGAAGCTCGGCGTCGCCACCATCCTGGATGAGAGCAACGGGATGGGAGCGCTATTGCAGCCCTACCGGCCAGGCGGCGTCCCCATTGACCCTGAGGCAGAGCAACTCCAACGTCGCCTCGATGAAGCGCTGCGCCGAGCCGCCGAAGCGCGCCTTACGGCAGCCGTGTCATCTGTGGGCGAAGAACGCTGGTCGATCTTGCTCACCTCCGACCGATCCCTTTCCGACGGCGACGATGTCGACTTCACCATCGCGCCGCTCAACCGGCCCGCCGAACAGCACCTCGTCGAACCGGCCGCGCCAGTCGATATCGAACTCGGCCCACGGGTCGCCGCCGACGTCACGGCCTTCTACGTCCTAACCGGCACGCTGCGTGACGAGCCGATCCAGCCTCGGTCCACCGTCGTCCGCGCCGACCTCGTCGACGCACCATCCGACCGGCTGAACGCGATCGTCGCGCGACAGGTGGACACGCCCGAGAAGTTCCTGCGGTTGGTCCTCCTACTGCTGGGTGTCACCCCTGATCCCACCGCTCTCGCTGGCGCCGGCAACCGCAGCGACGCGCCCACCGCGTGGATCGGCACACACGCTGGCGTGCTCGAGCTGCTCGCCAACGCGCTGGCAACACGGCCACAAGCGATCGACGACCTCGCCGGTCTCGTCGACCATCTCCGCGCCAGCCCAGCAGGCAGACGGGTGCTCCCCGAAGGCTGGGATCGGCTCTGGACCACGGTCCTGGCAGCTCGCCGTCAACTGAAGCCACCATCATGACCACCCGTTTCGACCCTACGCCTGTCCTTGAGGGGCTTCGCGACTTTCAACGCCGCACCGTCGAGTTCGTCATCCGCCGCTTCTTCGACGACCCGCACCCAACCCGACGCTTCCTGGTCGCCGACCCGGTCGGGATGGGAAAGACCTACGTCGCCCGCGGCGTCATCGCCCGCACCATCGAACGCCTCGAGCAAGACGACCAGATCCACAGGATTGACCTGGTCTACGTCTGCTCGAACGCCGACATCGCCAGCCAGAACATCCGACGTCTCGATGTCACCGGCGACCTCACCCGATCGTTCTCCAAGCGCCTCACCCTGCTCGCGACCCAGGCCCATGACCTGGACCGAGCGCCGGAGCGCACCCGCAAGACGATCAACCTGATCGCGTTCACCCCAGGCACCTCCTTCGATCTTGCCGGACAGGGAGGCGTCGCACAGGAACGAGCCCTTCTTCACCTTCTGCTCGCCAACCACTACGGCCTGGGCCGCGCCGAGCGCACCGCGAGCCGGCGCATCTTCCAAGGTGGCGTGTCAACCCTTCGCCGTTTCGAGCGCGTCGTGGGCCGGGTCGCCTCGCAGATCGACCAGAACCTCGATCGCACTATCACTCAGGCCTTCCTCCGCCGAGTTCGCCACACCACCGCCGGACGTGACTACCTCCGCCTCGTGGATGCGGCGCGGGGCCGCAAACCGACCGAAGAGGAGGCCAATCAAGCGCGCAGGCTGGTCGGGCGGCTCCGCAACCTTCTCGCCAGGGTCAGCATCGACGCCCTCGAGCCCGATCTGGTCATCCTCGATGAGTTCCAGCGTTTCAAGCACCTGCTGGACATACGCCAAGGCGGCGAGGCCGCCGAACTCGCCCACCACCTCTTCGAGCACGCCGACGCCCGCGTGCTGCTGCTGTCGGCAACCCCGTACAAGATGTACACGCTCGCCGAGGAAGCGTCGCTTGGCGAAGACCACCATCGCGACTTCCTCGACACGATCCGGTTCCTTGGTGCCGGTGACAGCCAGGGCGTGGATCCCGACGAGGTCGCCCAGCAGCTCGCCGAGCTTCGCAATGCGCTCATCCAGGGCGGACCCACCGATGAGCCCGCCCGACGCCTCAGCGCGCGGCTTCGGCGGGTGATGTGCCGCACAGAACGCCCTGACCTGGACGGCCACCGCCTTGTGGGAGAGCGAATTGACCCGGCCGAGCAGATTGCTGCCGGCGACTTCGTGGGTTATGCCGCCCTGCGTCGTCTCGCTGCTATTCTCGATGCCCCTCTCACCGTTGAGTACTGGAAGTCCGCCCCCTACTTCCTGAACTTCGTCGCGGGCTACAAGCTCGGCGATCGGCTCCGCGAAGCGCTCGACGACACCGAGCGGCGCCACGAGTTGCGGCCGCTCGTCCAGAACGCTCAACGGCTTGACCGGCAGCAGCTACGAGGCTATGGGACGCTCGACCTTGGCAACGCCAAGCTCCGATGCCTCGCTGGCCAGACCGTGGATGCCGGATGGTGGCAGCTTCTTTGGCTGCTACCATCCTTGCCATATCACGCGCCGGCCGGGCCCTGGGCCGAGCCATCGGTGGCGAACGGCTTCACCAAGCGGGTCGTCTTTTCAAGCTGGGCGGCAACCCCAACCGCCATCGCGTCGCTCCTGAGCTACGAGGCGGAACGACACACGGCCGAAGGCACCAGCGTCGAGAACACCCCCGAGGCCCGCGACATCCTCGGCAACCGGCTCGACCTTCGAATCTCCGACAGACGCCCCGCCGCCATGACTGCCCTTGCTTTGCTCTGGCCGCTGCCAGAGCTCGCCGCAGCATGCGACCCGCTGCGCCTCGCCCGCACGAATCCCGACGCGCTGCTCAGCTTCGAGGAGGTGCTCGCGGCTGCCCAACGCGAAGCACACCAGCTTGTCGGAGACGATGGCCGGTCGGCCTCCACCGCCGCCGACGCGTGGTATTGGGCCGGACCATTGCAGCGGGACCGCATCCTCCAAGCGATCCTGCGGGACGTCGATCCCGCCACCCTCGTCGACGCCCTCGCCGGCACCACCGAGCGCGACGTCGAGGAGCGAACAGACCCCGCTGGACTTAGCGCACACGTCCAGCGGGCGCTTGACGCCATGGGCGGGCGGGAGCAACTGCCAGCGAGGCCATCCGATCTCACCTCGACGGTCGCCCTCCTCGGCCTTGCCTCACCCGGAAACGTCGCCTGGCGTTCCCTTGACCGGCTCCTCGACGGCGAACACGACGTGACGCCGCTCGGGCACTGGCGAGCCGCGGCGGTCCTGGCCGCTGGCTTCCGCACCCTCTTCAACCGGCCAGACACTACCCTCGTCCTTGACCGGCTATTTCCGCGCGGCATCTACTGGCGCGCCGTCCTCACCTACTGCGCGCAGGGCAACCTTCAGGCCGTCCTCGACGAGTACCTCCATCACCTCGCCGAAGACCAAGGCTTCCAGCGCCTCGACGACGAGGCCATCCTCGCCCTCGCCGACCGCGCCCGCGCCGCGATCTCGCTTCGACCCGCGACCTACCGCGCGTTCGATCCCGACCACCCCCACGACCTCGGCATCCCGTTCCTCAGCCGCTTCGCCCTCCGCTACGGCACACTCCGTCAGCGCGACGACGACACCCGCCTGCCTGAGGTACGCGCCGCCTTCAACAGCCCATTCCGGCCCTTCATCCTCGCGACCACATCCGTCGGGCAGGAAGGCATCGACTTCCACTGGTGGTGCCACGCCATCGTCCACTGGAACAACCCGCCCAACCCCGTCGACTTCGAGCAACGAGAAGGCCGGGTCAACCGCTACAAGGGACACGCCATCCGCCGAAACGTCGGCGCCGCCCACCGTGCCGACGCCCTTCGGGCAGCAGATCGTGATCCGTGGAAGGCAGCATTCGCTGCAGCCGCCGCACGCCGCCCCCCGGGTGCCACCGATCTCTTCCCCTACTGGGCTTTCCCGGGCCCAACGGAGATCGAGCGGCACATCCCGCTCCTCCCGCTCAGCCGAGACCGGCAGCGATACCAGCAGGTCCGCGACACCCTCACCCTCTACCGCCTCGCATTCGGCCAGCCCCGACAGGAAGACCTCATCGACCTCCTGCGACCCCGGGCGAAGCAGGAACCTGCTGACCGTACGCATGTGCTGGTCAACCTGGCTCCAACCCTCGACGAGTCATCGCTCAAGCAGTGAGATGGCGGTGCATATGGGTCCTGCTGGATGAGTAGGCCAGATGCCCGGTGTCGATCTGGAATGAGACCGCCGGGCTCGGTGGATACTCAGGCATTTGGGTACGACAGCATGCAGGAGATGATTCGGATACCGGCGAACTCTCTGATCGAGCGGACCGGATCCATGATGATCTTGTTTGCGTTCTATGGCCGTGTGGGGAGTACGCGTTTGCAGGATGTCGCCGCGTCCAAGGCGTGGCAGGTCACCCGCGCCCGCCAGCTCATCGAGCCCAAAGGCGGCGTGATCGTCGCCGAGTACTTCGACATCGGCCACAGCCGCGCGCTGCCCTGGCAGCGGCGCCCCCAAGCCAGCCAGCCACTTGCCGCACTCCGCGACCCCGATCGCGGGTTCAACGCGGTGGTCATCGGCGAGCCGCAGCGCGCCTTCTACGGCAACCAGTTCTCCCTCACCTACCCCATCTTCGAGCACTTCGGCGTGCAACTGTGGGTCCCGGAGGTCGGCGGACCGATCGACCCCGGCTCAGAAGCCCACGACCTGGCCATGACGCTGTTTGGTAGCCAGTCCAAGGGCGAGCGGATGCGCATCAAGACCCGCGTGCGCGCCGCCATGGGCGCCCAGACCGCCCTGCAAGGCCGCTTCCTCGGCGGCCGACCACCCTACGGCTACCGCCTCATCGACGCCGCCGAGCATCCCAACCCCGCCAAGGCCCGCCTAGCGGTGGTTTGTTAGTTGAGGCTGGAGGCGGGAAGGTAGAGGGCTGACCTATTGGCGCTGGAAGCGGAGGTGTCGCGATGACCAAGCGCCTGCCCTGCCCACCCGCCCCCGGTCCCTGGAGGACTACGCCGCCCAGTTCGAT
>WNFZ01001157.1_pt1 | contig 25333 bp, 15 predicted proteins | sample 5400081 | NCBI WGS metagenome assembly WNFZ01 (sample SAMN13153365, study PRJNA577476) | soil metagenome | isolation source: 80 cm soil or saprolite under grassland replicate 1 | place: USA:California | collected 2016-06-15
CGGGCCCGCTCGGTAAGCTCCCGCAGTACCTGCTCATCGGCCGGGGACAACTCCGCCGGCTCCTGGTCCTGACCGGTCGTCACGTCTGTCACTGGTGTCTCCTCTGTCTCGGGAGTTACACCGTTGAAATTACAGTCCCGATCATGGGCAACTTCGCAGCAAGGGTCGGGCGCCCCACACGTTTGGTGACTAGGTCGTGGACGACCGTTACCGGGGTGTATCAAGTGGTGGGGCATGACATGGGGTGGCATGCTCACCTGGGAGAATCGGTGTCACGGCGCGCGGATACGGCGGGCGTGGGGGTGAGGAGCGCAGCTGATGGTTGAGGATCAGCGGTCCGGCAGCTTGCTATCGGTGAACGTTGGCGTGCCGCAGGATTTGGTCTGGCACGGCAGGACAGTGCACACAGCGGTGTGGAAGAGGCCCGTCGCCGGGCCGCGGATGGTGCGGCGGCTGAACATCGACGGTGATCGGCAGGGGGATCTGGCCGGGCACGGCGGCGAGCACCGGGCGGTATTTGTGTACCAGATCGAGTCCTACCGGTACTGGCAGGACCAGCTGGGCCGCGACGACTTCACCTACGGGCAGTTCGGGGAGAACTTCACCGTGCAGGGCCTGGCCGACGACCAGGTATGCATCGGGGATCACTACCGGATTGGCACAGCCGTCTTCGAGGTGACCCAGCCGCGGGTCACCTGCTACCGGGTGGGCATCAGGATGGACGACCCGCGAATTCCCGCCCTGCTGGTCTCCCATCACCGGCCCGGGTTCTACCTGCGGGTGCTGGCCGAGGGCCTGGTCCAATCCGGGGATGACATCGTCAAGGTCGGCTCCGGGCCCGAGGGCATGACGGTTGCGGAGATCGACGCACTGCTGTACTTGCCCGGGCATCCCCGCCGGCAGGTGCTGCGCGCGCTGCGGATCCCGGCGCTGCCGGAGGGCTGGAGAGCCTCGTTCCAGGCGATGCTCGACCAGCCGGAGGTGCCCGGCGCCATGGGTAACGCCGGCTTGGCGGCGGTGAGCCCGCCGCCGGCCTGGCCCGGGTTCCGCCCGCTGACTGTGACCGCGGTCGAACGGGAGAGCAACACCGTGGCCTCGGTGCACCTGGCTGACCCCGACGGGGACGCGGTGCCGCCCGCTCTGCCGGGACAGTTCCTGACCCTGCGGCTGCATGCTGGCCCCAGCGCGCAGCCGCTGCTGCGCAGCTACTCGCTGTCCGGATCCCCGGGCACCGATACCTACCGGATCAGCGTCAAACGCGAGCCGCACGGGGCGGGCAGCGAGTTCGTGCACGCGCGGGTGCGGGCAGGCGACCTGCTGGAGGTGGCCGCGCCGCGCGGCACCTTCACCCTCCAGCCGGGGGATGCCCCGGCCTTGCTGATCAGCGCGGGCGTCGGCGCGACCCCGGTGATGGCCATGCTGCATGCCCTGGCCGCCGCCGGGTCCGGCCGCGATATCTGGTGGCTGCATGGCGCCCGCAACCGGGCCGAGGAGCCATTCGCCGCGGAGGCCCGCTCGCTGCTAGCGACGCTGACCAACAGGCACCGGCACATCTGCTACAGCCGCCCAGGACCCGACGATGCCCAGGGACGCGACTACCAGACGGCGGGCCGCCTCTCGGCGTCCGTCCTGGCCGCCCTGGACCTGCCGCGCGACGCCGACGCCTACATCTGCGGCCCGGCCGCGTTCATGGCGGAAGCGTCCGCCGCCTTGGCCGCAATGGGGGTCGATCGTGGCCGCATCCGCACCGAGATCTTCGGCGCCGCGCCAGGCCTGGCGCCAGGCATCGCGCCCGCTCCCGTCCGCCCGCCGCACCCGCCAGCAGGTGAGCCGGCTGACGGCCACATTGTCGCGTTCGCCCGCAGCAGCCTGGCGGTTCGCTGGGATCCCGGCTATGCCAGCTTGCTGGAGCTGGCCGAAGCCTGTGACGTGCCGGTGCGCTGGTCATGCCGCACCGGTGTGTGCCACACATGTGAAACCGGCCTGCTGACCGGAGCGGTCAGCTATGCACCTGACCCGGTCGATGACCCCGCCGATGGCAGCGCCCTGATCTGCTGCTCCCAGCCGCGCGGCGACCTGGTGCTCGACCTGTGACGCCGGGCACCGCCCCCGAGCGGGACGCCGAGCACGTTTGTCGGGGTGTGCCACGCCCGCGCAGCCGTTCGGCATGGTCCCCGATCTCACCCGGCCAGCTCATCGTCGTGCTCCCCTCTCCGAATCGAGCAGCTCATGCCGCCCGTTCGCGGGCGAGGTCTAGTGCCGGAAGGGGGCGAGGTCGATGGCGGCGGCCATGGCTTGGTAACCGGCGTCGTTGGGGTGGAGGTGGTCACCGCTGTCGTAGGCGGGCAGCAGTTGCCGCGGGCTGGCTGGGTCCCGGACGGCGGCGTCGAAGTCGATGACGCCGTCAAAAGCCCTGCTGGTGCGGATCCACTGGTTCACCGCCTCGCGCTTGGCCTCCGCTGCGGCGGAGTAGTAGAAGGCTCCCTGGAAGGGGGCGAGGGTTCCGCCGAAGATCTTCAGCCCGGCCGCGTGCGCGGCGGCGATGAGGTGCGTATAGCCCGCGATGATCTGGCCCGCTGACACATCGGTGTTGGGGGCCGTACAACCACTGTTAGGGGTTTGGCTGAAGCCGATGTCGTTGATGCCTTCCAGCAGCACCACGTAGCGGGCTCCCGTCCGGGCGGCGACGTCGCGGGTGAACCTGGCCTGGGCGTTCACGCCGAAACAGACCGAGTCGTTGAGGACCCGGTTGCCGCTGATGCCCTCGTCGACGACCGGGTGGACCTGTCCAGGGGGTCCGGCCAGAATCCGCCGCGCCAGGTCGTTCGGCCAGCGGGCGTTGGCGTTGACCGTGGACGCGAAGCCGTCGGTGATGGAATCGCCGAAGGCGACGATCGTGCCCCGTGTCCGCGGGCCGACCTGGACGTCCACATCGTCGAGGAAATACCACGATTGGCTGGTGGTGGTAAACGCGGTACCGGACTCGCTGGCCGCGAAGTCCCCCGGTGTGGAGACGTAGTTGATCTGCTGGGCGTCGGCGTGATAGGTCGCTGGCCCCGTGGCTGCCTGGGTGAACAGGCTGACAACGAGATCCCTTTCGGCGCGAACGCGCATCCTTACCGGATCGCTGATCACTTCCGCGCCGGGCGCGATGGTGACCGACTTACTCCCGCCGAACGTAACCAGGTGATTCGTGCCCGCCACGACGGCCGCGCCGCCCGCAGATACACCGGCATCGACCTGGTTGAAGGTGACCGCCTGCGTGCCGAAGGTGTTGGACAGGCGCACCCGTGCGGCCTGCCCCCCAACGCTGGCCCACACGACGTTTCGGACGGTCTGGTCGGTGAAGCCCACCGAGGACAGGTCGCCCGGGAACAAAGCCAGGTTGGCCGGTGTCGCCGCCATCGGGCTGGCAGCCCAGGTGGACACCCACTTCGCGGCAGCGCCATGACCAGCGTCGGCCGCCGCAGCGGACGCGGCCGGAACCGATAACGCGCTGGCCAGGGCGGCGGCGACCGCTGCGGCAGCGAGGACCTGAGATCGGATTCGAAGTCTGGTGGCCATCACGTTCCCTTCTCGACGTGTATTGGCTTTTCAGATGCGCGCTTCGGCCAGATCGGCATCACCGGCTTGGGCGTCTGCGCCGCCCGCCCAGCCGAGTGCCCAGCCGAGTGCCCAAGAAGATGAGATCCGCGACGGCGAGGACCACACCAATGATGAGCAAGTAGAACACGCCCTTCAGGGCGACGCCGACAATGCCCAGCGCGATTGCCACAATGACCAGCAGCAGAAAAAGAACCATTTCGGCGCCTTCCCATAGTTCCGCGCATCAGCGCCGTGCGAGACGCCGTTCGCCACCCTGACCAGGCTCGTAGCTCAGGTCGTAGTGCTTAAAGACGGCCTCTTCAGAACCGGCCAGCAGTTCGCCGTCCGTGCCGATCGACGGAGCGTCCTTCACCTTCCGCTTGGCGTAGGCAACCTTCAAATATCCCGGGCCCACAGTCGCTCCAGCCAGCGGCACGAACACAAGCCGGCGCCTGGTCGGCAGGCCAACCGTAACCGTTGCGAAGGCAGGCTCGTCCGTGCCGGTGTCGACATATATCGATTCCAGGGTCCCGATCTTGCTGCCGCCGCTGTCGACCACATCGTGGCTGCGCCACTCGCGGATGTCACCCGCCTCGAACATCGCCATCCTCCACCCCTGCGTACGTGCCGGCCCTTACCCCCAAACCCTCTCATTCCAATCATCAGCTCGCCCAATGCCTGCAGACACTGAGCTTCATGCTTATGACGGCTGGCCCGGCCGGAAAACGGCGGGCTGGCAGCCGCGGCAGCCCGCAGACTGGTGAATACACCATCCGATCCCCAGCGTTCGCCACGAAACGCGCCGCCTCCCTGTTGGAAATCGCCTCCTTGAGACGTGCGTGGGGGATGCTACGGCTGGGAAAGCTGAGGAGACAAGTCAGGGGAGGCAAAGTTGGACGTACCGACGATGTTTCGGCGCAGTGTGGACGAGTTCGGCGCCCGTGTCAGCGGGATTCGTGACGAGCAGTGGGGAGCGGACACGCCGGACCGGGGCTGGACCGTTCACGATCTTGTTAACCACGTGGTGTCCGAGGATCTGTGGGCTCCACCGCTGTTTGCTGGCTCGACCATCAGCGAGGTCGGTGACCGCTTTGACGGTGACGTTCTCGGGACGGAGCCGAAAGGATCGTGGCGTGCGGCATCTGCCCAGGCGGTACGTGCTGCCGGGGAAGCAGGTGCGATGGCTCGCACGGTCCATCTGTCGTTCGGCGACTTGCCCGGCCGTGACTACGCGATGCAGTTGTTCGCCGATCACCTGATTCACGCCTGGGACCTGGCCCGGGCGATCGGTGCGGACGAGCGACTGGATGCCGAACTTGTCGATGCGTGCACGACCTGGTTCGCAGGCGTGGAGGACGGTTACCGCAGCGCGGGCGCGATAGCCGAGCGGCCGCCAATCCCGCAAAGCGCCAGCGGGCAGACCCGGTTGCTCGCCATGTTCGGCCGCCGCGCGTGAGCGTCCGGTCGGTGGGCCACCTACAGGCCTGGGCGCAGTCCGTGGGCCATCCACTGTGGAGGGATGCGGTTCCGCTGGCCATCCACTGTGGAGGGATGCGGTCCGTTGGCCACCCAGCGTGCTGGAGGGGAAACGATGGGGCCACGCAGGCCGCTCAGGCCACCACCCGAGGGGCCACGGTGGGCCGCTCAGGCCACTCGAGGCCTGCACCCGAGGGGCCACGGTGGGCCACTCTGGCCACTCAAGACCTGCACCCGAGGGGCCACGGTGGGCCACCCAGGCCATCGCGTAGGGCAATGATGGGCACGCGGCCAGCTTGATCCCTTACGTCGGAGACTTCTCGGCAGATGCGGCTGAAAAATCTCCGTTCCAGCGGATCATGGATAGCCGGGCGGCCCAACTTGCGGGCGCGAGATCGGCAGCATAAATCGGCGGCATAATAGGGCATGCGGATGATCGTGGTCGTTGCGGCCCTCCTGGTAGCAGCGTGCTCCGCGAGTGGCCCGGCGGTGCGTTCGCCGACGGCGTCCGCCCCGGCTGCGGGCTCGCGGCAGTCGGTAGCACCGAGGACTGTGGGCCAAGCATGTCCTGTTACCGCGCCCAACAACCTGACCCCGCCCGGAGAAGCGCCAGATAAAGGGTCCCTCGAGCGGGGTGGGAATCTCGGGAACGGGCGGTTGTGGACAGTCCTGTGGCCGCGCGGCCTCGTACTGGTTCCGCGGGACGACATCGGACCTGACGGCTCGCTGGAAATGAAATTCCCGTGGTGGCGCGGTCCCCGAGTCCATGGCGCCCTGCACATCCACGGGTACGAAACCGCTAGTGGGCTTCCCGTTCGAGCTAGCATCCCCGGCGGTTATGGCGACACCGGTTTCCAGGCGAGCGGCATCGTGTTTCCTGGCGCTGGCTGTTATGAGATCACGGGCGAAGCAGCCGGAGCCACGTTGACGTTCGTGACGCTGGTTCGGCCCTGCTCGGCACTGGCGGACCTGCCGCGCGCCGAGCGCATGTCCTATGCGATCTGCCAGCGTTGACGGGCCGCCAGCTGAGCTGTCCGCCGGTGGCCGGAGACCGGCAGGCCGGGGACCGGCAGGCGGCAGGCCGGGGGCCGTACGGCCGTGTGCAGTCCGGGTGACTACGGTCCGCGCAGGAGCCCGAGGATTGCGAGCGCGGCGGCGTGCGCGGTCAGCAGCGCCTGTTCCGCGTTGGCCGCCTGGCCAAGCTGGGCAGCTTGCGCGGCGTGGCGGCGTTCGAGCTCGGCCGCCTGCCGTTCGTCCTCGACATCGGCTGGCGCCTGGCGGATTTGAGCGGCGGGCGCGGTGCTGCGGGGCGCGTTCACAACCTTGTTAAGCGCCGCAACGCGCGCAGTTGTCACGTGTCCCGCATCTCGGCTTCATGCTCACGAGGACCGACGCGCATTTGGCCCGTCGGCGGCCGCGATGCCCCGCACGCTGAACCGGGGCGGTCGGGAGCGCCAGAGGTACTTGTGGTCAATTCGTCGGCGGTTGGTGTCGATTGACGTCCTGGCCCGCTCGCTCATGCGCCAGGATCTCATCGACGCCCACCGCCTGATTGTCTTCCCCCGTGGTCCTAGGCCGCGGCCAGCGCCTTTGCCGACGGCGTCCCGCCGACCGCGATGCGCCTGGTAGACACGCGGACCACCAGGCGTGGCGTGGTCATGCACACCTACGAAGCCGCAGGACGGCCGACGTTCGGCTCGGTCGCGGCCGAGGATGCCCCTACTTCATGAGGTCGCACCCGGCTGCTTATCCCGGGCTGCAATGCCACGACGATGGGTGACGTCATCGCGGTGGACACCAGTGCCATGATCACGAGTATGGTGAACAGCGTCGGGCTCAACACACCGAGGTCGAGACCGATGTTGAGTACCACGAGCTCGGTGAGGCCACGGCAGTTCATCAGTGCGCCAAGCTGCAACGACCTCCGCCAGTCCGTCCCGACCGCCCGCGCGGCGACGGCCGAGCCTCCAAATTTGCCGATGATCGCCACGGCGAGAATCAGCAAGCACCACAGCCAGAGGTCAAAATTCAATCCGAGTAAGCCGATTTGGGTGCGTAGGCCGCTGTAGGCAAAGAACAATGGCAACAGCAGCGTGGTCGTAAGCACACTCATGTGCTCGCGAATCCACGTGAACACCGGAAGATCGCGGGGACAGATCATGCCAAAGATGAGGGCGCCAAAAATTGGGTGAATGCCGATTCGGTCTGTGACGTACGAGGAGAGCAGCAGACCAGCGAGCGTCAGCGACAGGAAGACTTGACGCATGTCGGCCAAACCCGTTGACGCGATCGCGCGCATGAGCGGCCGGGCCACTACGACCATGAACACGCCGAAGCAGATGGCCAGCGCGACAGTCAGCACAACGCCGGCGAACGAAGACGCAGTGGCGAATGCCACGACGACGGCGAGGAGGGACCAAGCGGTCGCGTCATCCACAAGCGCGCAGGTCAATGCGACCGTGCCGACTTCGGAACGGAGCAGGCCTTTATCCATGAGGATGCGGGCCATGACCGGCAGGGCCGTGACACTCATGGAAACGCCCATGAAGAGTGCGAAGGGCTCGAAGCCGACGCCGGGGGGCGCGAATCGCTCATGCACGACGATCGCGAGCACAACCCCAAGCACGAAAGGCAACGCGATGCTTACGTGGCTGACCACGACGGCAGTGCCACTTCGGCCGCGGAGCAGGCTCGTGTCCATCTCCATCCCCGCGACGAACAAGAACAGGATCGCGCCAAGCTGGGCGAGAGTTCCCAGCTGAGGCGTAATCACTGTAGGCAGTACCCAATGGAACCCTTGCGGCCATAAGGCGCCAAATACTGAGGGCCCAAGCAGGACGCCGGTCAGGATCTCACCGATGACGGCTGGCTGTCCGAGACGCCGTAACACCGCACCGACGGCCGCGCATCCAACGACAATAATCACGACGGCGAGGAGCAGCTTCGTGAAGACGGCAGGGTTGGAACTCGCGGACGTGCTCGCAGTCACCGGCGGCACCTGCCGCCCTTTTCCGCGATGGGCGTCGAGAAATGCGAAGGCGCCGAGGGATGGCACGATTACCAGGCCGACGTAGACTGCCGCGACCTTCAAAATCCCGCGGCGCGGCGGCCAGGAGGCGGATCGAATCCGGCCGCGGTGGTCCTGGCTGTCGCGTTCCAGTCGGTCCCTCATCAATGCTCCTCCTGCCTGGGTCACCGGAGAGATATGTCATGCACGTCTGAACTCGTTGAGGGTCGGTGTGGGGACGCGAGCCGGATCGGGGTTCTCAAACCGGCTCTAAGGGTACAGCGAAGATCGGCGCCGCACCGTCTCGTCGCGAACCTGTATAGATCAGGCCCGTCAGCCCGCGCAACCCCAACAATGATCCATAACGGCTGCCGCCACGTGTCGCACTAGCCTGAGCGAGGTTCGTGTCCGCCGTAGCGGCTGCATGCGGCTTTGCCAAGGCGGTGAGGTGCTGCAGACGATCGACCTTGACCGCGGTTGCTTCGCCTGCATGCTCGGGGGGACGAACGGAAAGACCCTGTTCATGCTGGCGGCCGAGTGGCGACCCGCAGAGGCCCTCCATTGGTCCTTGGCGACCCGCAGAGGGCCTCCACCGGTCATGGGCGCGGTCCCGGGCGACCCGCAGAGGGCCTCCACCGGTCATGGGTGACCCGCGGCACGCCATCGGGCGCCAACTACGCGCGGAATCTTCTCGGCGAACTCTGGCGCTAACGAGATCGGCAAAATTGGCAAAGCCGCATGCGCGGATTTCGAACGTGATCGGCTCACATGAAAGTCGCTAAAACACCTCAATGAAGCACAGGCGTCGGCGGGCTTTGTGGATTCTGCCGGTCTTTTTGCCGGTGAAACTGCCTTGCCGGTACCCGCCAGCCATGTCAGACTGAACCGGGCGCCGGATCATATCTTCGCGCATACAACGGCGGTGCTCGAAAGGCTGGGCGCCGGAGCGTCGATGACCCGCGCGAGCCTGGCGCTGGCCACAGGTTCGGTGACCGCGCAGTGGCTCGCCTTCGCCCTGCCCGCGCAGGCCGCAGGAGGTGGCCCGAGTTCATCTTACTGCCACAGTTAATGGTTCAGTTGATTACAACATGATGTTGGTCAAGTACTATAATGGCCATGCGTACCGGTTCTGTGTGGCCAACTACTACCACACCGGCGAGATTAGCATTGAAGCTTATGAGCCCTACCTGGGAAAGGTCGACGGACAACAATCACAACTATGTGCTCACCGACAATGTCCCCATGCCAGGCCGCGCCGAGGCGGGGTGGTGGCGCATGCCCGCAGCCGAAGCGGGCCCGTTCTGACGATGAGTCGCCTAGATTGCGGGTAGCTGTTGCGAAGGCGAGATGGGGAGGCGCGCCGTGCTCGCTGCGCTCGTGCTGGCCGGGATCTTGGCGGCGCCGCTGGGCACGGCCGTGCTGCTGATCCGTTCCAGGCAGCGCGGCCGGACGTCCGGTGCGTGGCCCGCTACCCGGCGGTTCGTGTTCGCGCTGGCGGGCACGGCGGTGCTGGCCGTCGTCGTGGCAGCGGCGATGCGGCTGCTCGGGGTGACCGAGCACAACACGATCGCCGGCGTGGCGGGCCTGGTCGTGGCGAGCCTGATCTGGCTCCCGGTCACCCGCCGCTGGAATGCCCGCGGCCACCTGTGCTGGGCGTCGAGCATCTTCCTGTTCTTCGTCTACCTGGCGTACGTTCTCGACTGGACCTTCACTAGCCATCTCGGGGCGGCGAGCACGGCCGGTGGGCTACTGCTGTGGTTCTTCGAGGTTTTCGCCGCGATCCTCGCCTGCGCATACCTGTGGGAGATCTGCGACGCCATCGGCTCCGAGACGTGGCGCAGGCGGGCCAAACCCGCCGTGCTGGCCCTGCCCGCGGGCAGCGAGCTCCCGTTCGTCAGCCTGCACGTCCCGGCGCACAATGAGCCGCCGGACATGGTTATCGACACGCTCCGCTCGCTGCTGCGCCTCGACTACCCGCGCTACGAGGTCATCCTGATCGACGACAACACCGATGACGAGAGCCTGTGGCGACCGGTCGAACGGTGGTGCCAGCGGCACATGGTCAAGTTCGCGCACCTGCAGGACTGGCCGGGTTACAAGTCGGGAGCGCTGAACTACGCACTGCGCGAGCTCACCGACCAGCGGGCCGAGGTGGTCGGGGTCGTCGACTCCGACTACCAGCTCGAGCCGGGGTTCCTGCGCCGCTGCGCGCCGTTGTTCGCCGACAGCTGGGTCGGTTTCACCCAGGCTCCGCAGGATTACCGCGGCTGGTCGCACGCGCGGTACTACCGTCGGCTGTACTACTCCTACCAGTATTTCTTCGCGGTCTCCCAGCCGTCTCGCAACGAGCGCGACGGGGCGATCTTCGCCGGCACGATGGGGCTGATCCGGCGGGTTGCCCTGGAGCAGCTCGGCGGCTGGGACGAGTGGTGTATCACCGAGGATGCCGAGCTGTCCCTGCGGTTGCTGCGGGCCGGCTGGACCGGGTGGCACGTGGACGAATCCTGGGGCAAAGGCATCATGCCGCTGACCTTCGAGGCGCTCAAGGGCCAGCGCTACCGGTGGTGTTTCGGCGGCATCCAGATCCTGCGGATGCACTGGCGCTCGCTGTTGCCCGGCCCCCCCTCCAAGCAGAACCGGCTCAGCACCGGCCAGCGGTGGGCGTACTTGTCCGGCGCGGTCCAGTGGTACGGCGACGTCCTCAGCCTCATCTTCCTGATCTTCCTGCTGGCCGGCGCCGCCAACCTCGCCACCGGGGGTGGCGAGCTGTTCCGCAAGCTCACCACGTTCCTGGTGGCCACGGTCCCGGTGCTGGTGGGTCTCGGGCTGGTGCGGGCGGTCGCGCTGCTGCGCCGCGGGACCGGCGCATCGTGGCGGGACGCGATCGGCGCATTCTTCATCTGGCAGTCCACCTCACTGGTGGTGGCGCGGGCGTCGGTGCTCGGCCTGTTTGCCCGCAAGGCCGCGTTCCTGCGCACGCCGAAGACCAGCGAGAAGGCGAAATGGTGGGAGGCGCTGCGGGCGAACTGGGCCGAGTCGTCGCTGGCGGTGCTCGGAATGCTGGGCATCGCCGCCGCGCTGACCAGGGCCACCGAGCTCAGCGGACCGCTGCTCGCGGCCCTGCTGCTGTTCCCGACGCTCGGCATGGCGGCGGCGCCGTTCAACAGCTGGGCCGCGCAGCGAGCCGCGCTGCCGCCGGATCTGGTGGAGCGGCGGACCACGGAGTGGAAGCGGACCCGGGAGCGCCGGGCGTTCGTACGCGGCGCGGCGGTCGGTGGGCTGGTCACCGTGCTCGGCGTGATCGTCGCTGCCGTCGCGCTGATGCTGACGCCGAGCAAGCACACAGTGCGGCCGCCGCAGCTGATCATCCCTACCCAGAACTCGGCGACGGCGACGCCGACGCGGTCGTCGAGCACCGCGCCCGCCACCCCGTCTGTCTCGCCGAGCACCGCGACGCCCACACCCACCGCCACGCCCACACTGACCGCCACGCCCACACCGACGCCGACGTCCTCGCCCAGTTCTTCGCCATCCCCCACCGCGTCCCCGTAGCCTGGGTGTCACTCAGCGTGCCCGCGGCCGGCCTGGCCGCGACCCGCACCTGCGCGGTGAAATGAACGGCACGTCGAAGGCTAGGCCTGGCCGCGGTGATGGTCCCGCTCTCGCGATCGGCAACTTTGACGGGTTAATGCGGCAGTGGCACTTGACTTCCCCAAGCACATTCCCGGCGAGGCAAAAGAGCCAGCCTGCTGCCATGCGACGCCATACGGCAGCCGTTATGGTTATATTTATACCGAACGGCTGTCGCGGCCGGACGCCATTCACGTTTACGTGCTCAGAATAGGTGTGTCGGCCTCCGAATCCGAGGTTGCCTTACGATCGACGTCGCCGAACCGGGCGGTACGCTTGGTACGGTCGCCATTCTCACCAGGAGAACGGCAAGCGCTAGCGGAGGGCTTGCCTGGCCAGCAGCTCTACGTTGATCGCTGAGATCTCTGCCAGCACGGCATCGACATGCTCGCCATGCTGAAGGCAAGCGCGGACAGAGACCACCAGCGCCGCGGGCACGTACCTCATCCCACGCCCACCACGCCGCGGGGATAAGTAGGCATATGGCCCATGCGCGTCGCCCGTGGCGCAGCGGCAGTTGACCTTGCCGCATCGGCGCGTCTGCTCCACTAGCGACCCGGCCAGGACTTGCTCCAGATCGCTGACACATGAGGCCAGCCGACTCCGTCTGGCCAGCAATTCGCGCGTGGATAGCCCAAGTAAATCTAGCTTATGTGGAATCACCATACAAGATTAGTCTTGACCCCCATTGCGGCACCATGTGTGATCGTTCTGGCCATAGTGGCCGCTGCCCGCTGACAGCGTAGGCACGCCTCGGCTGCTGCTTAGCCCCGGCACGAGTTAGGGATAAGTTAAACGTGACAGCGATACCGATACGGAGAGTGATCAGTACCGTCGTGGGGATTTCGTAAGACTTCTGGCAGACTCGGACCGCACATCGTGTAAGCCTTACAGAAACGCTCTGCCGAAAGGTCGACTCTATTGATTCAGGAAGCGGCGAATGGACAACGACGATACTACCGGTGCGTCGGCATCGGTGTTGGCCCCGCGAATCTGAGCCTCGCGTCGCTAATGTACAGCTATCCTGAAATCACCAATCTCTTTCTCGACAAGAAGGATCGTTTCGGCTGGCACGACGGCCAACAAATGCCGCATACGTCAATCCAAGTCTCAATGCTCAAGGATCTCGTCAGCCTTTCCGAACCAACCAGCGCGTACTCCTTCCTTTCCTATCTGCACGAGCTAGGCCGCATTTACCACTTCCTCAATGCCCAGTTCGAGGCCGTGCCGCGCCGTGAGTTCAGCAACTACATGGCCTGGGCCAGCCGAAAAAACGAGAACATCGTCTTCGGCCAGGAGGTGCTGTCGGTCGAGTACACCGACGCGTTCCACATCCACACCAGCAAGGAAACGGTGACTGCGGACAACATTGTCATCGGCGTGGGAGTCCAGCCGCGGATGCCGCAGCAGGCGCAGCCGTACCTCAGCGACCGGCAGTTCCACGTGAGCGAATTCCTTAGCAAGGCGAACGGCCTGGGCGGCCTGCGTGTCGGAGTGGTCGGCGGCGGCCAGTCGGGCGCCGAGGCATTCCTCGACTTAGTCTCTCGCCCCCGTGGCGAATTACCCCGCCGCGTCGTCTGGATATCCAGTCGGCCCAACTACTTCCCGCTAGATGATTCGCCTTTCACCAACGACTTCTACATGCCGAGCTACTCCGACTATTTCGCGAGCCTTGACGCCGCGACCCGGCACGCGTTCAACGCGCGCCACGTTCTCACCAGCGACGGCATATCCGACTCCACGCTGCGGCTCATCTACCAGCGCATCTACACACATCGCTTCATCAACGGCTACGAGGATCTCGTTGCGCTCTACCCGAATCGCAAGGTCGCCGACGTCACCTACGCTCCGATACCCGCGTGGAACCTCGCGCTCGCCCACAACAACCATGACGGGGTCCGCGAGAACGTCGAACTCGATGTGATTATCTGGGCCACCGGCTTCCGCCCGGCACCGATGGATTTCCTGGATCCGATCAAGCCGCGCCTAGAGCGAGAGCGCGATGAGTACAAAATAGACGACAGCTTCGCCATCCAATGGGACGGCCCCGCAGAACACAACATCTTCTTACAGAACGCCGCGCGCGGTCAGCGCGGCCTCGCTGATCCCAATCTGAGCCTCAACGCGTGGCGCAGCCAACGGATCCTGGACCGGTTGCGCGGCATCCGCACCGACAACCAGTTGAACTCGTTCATCGAGTGGATGACGAAACCATCCAACGGTGAATTCAAGGGAGCGTAGGCGATGGCGCAACGTGCAACTGCCGTTATCGGCGCCGGAATCGTCGGCTGCCTGGTCGCACGTGAGCTGGCCGCCCGCGATCCGAACATGTCGATCACCGTGCTCGATCGCGACGCGGTCGGCGCCGGGGCCAGCCGAAGATCGGCAGGTTTGCACCTGCCGAGGGGGGCGACGCCCAGGACGCGACGCATGACAGCCGACAGCCACGCCTACTACGCCGAGCTGAAGCTTGCTTGCCCCGACGTGCCGATCTATCCGATCGGTGCGACCGTGATCACAGACCATGCGCCCGGTAAGCGGCTCAGCGCCGGATACCTCGACCTGACGGCGCCAACCCTGACGGACAGCGTGCCGATCCGCGCCGTCTGCCTGCCGGCAGGCTCACTCGCCTGGCACATCGCGGGCTGCCACTACGCCGACGTATACCACCTCGCACAGCACGTCGCGGCTGAGCTGCGCCCGCGCGTGCGCTTTCTCGAGGGCGTCGCTGTGACTGGGCTCGTGTCCACTGGAGGCGAGGTCACCGTGTACGGCGGGACGGGCGAGCGGCTCGTGGCTGACTCCGTGGTCCTCGCGCCGGGGCCGTGGCTGTCCTCCCCGGCGTGGCACGACCGCCTCACCCCACTTGGGCTGCGGGTGAAGAAGGTCGTTGCGCTACACATCGAGCGACGGCCGGACCCGGCCGACGAGGCCGTGATCTTTGACACCGATGATGCGTTCCTGCTGCCTCTCGTTCACCGCGGGCACTGGCTGTTCAGCTACACCTCCCAGGAGTGGGACGTCGATCCTGATGCGCTGACGGCGGGCCTGTCCGGTGCCGACGTCGGCGCGGCCCGCGACTGCCTGCGCCGCTACTCCCCCGCCCTGGCAGATGCCTGCCGCGCCGGGCGCGTGTTCTGCGACGCGTACAGCCCTGACCGGGAACCGCTGGTGCGCGCGCTGGACGAGGCGGGACGGATCGTGTTCGCCGGAGCCGCGAATGGTTCTGGCTACCGGCTGGCCCCGGCGATCGGATCGGAGGTCGTGGATCTGCTGGGCCTACCGGCCGGGGGTCCGGGCGGTCGTCCACCCGGGCTAACACCGCAGAGCAAAGGAGTCACAGATGATCATCAGTACGTATGACGCGGACTCCCTGCATCGCTCGTTCGGTATCGACCTGGGCGTGATCGATATGGGAGCGGTCGAGTCGATGGGTGTGGGCGCGGCGTGGGGGAAGGTTGCGCCAGGCCTTCATTCGGATCCGCATCAGCACGACGAGACTGAGACGTTCGTGATCGTCTGCGGTCACGGCGACCTCATCGTGGACGGCAAGCGCAGGCCGGTGTCGCCCGGCATGCTCATCCAGTTCGAGCCGTTCGAGACGCACTACCTCCACAACACCGGCCCGGCCGATCTGATCTTCGCCACGTTCTACTGGCGCGACGCCGATCGCGCCTCGCGGGCCGCGCCCCGGGCTGATCGCAGGCGATTCGGCGACCGGCCTGTCTTCGCGTTCTCCACGCCGCCGACGCCCAATGGCGGGCTCCACATCGGTCACCTCTCCGGGCCCTACCTGGGCACCGACGTGTTCGTCCGGTTCCAGCGCATGAACGGCGCGACCGTATGGCACCTGGCCGGAACTGACGACTTCCAGAGTTACGTCGCGGAATGCGCCAGGCGTGAGGGACGGCCGCCCGCCGAGGTTGCTGCGCACTACGGCGCCGAGATCGAGGAAACCCTCCGGCTGATGGACATCGAGCCCGACCAGATCACCCACACCAGCCGGGACGAACGTTACCCCCGCGCGCTTCAGGCGTTCTTCTCCCGCCTCGTCGGCTCCGGGCGCGTCACCCGCCAGGAGGGCACCGCCTTGTTCGACGGCGAGACGGGACAGTATCTGTATGAGCCTTACGTCTGCGGCGGCTGCCCCACCTGCGGCAGTCCCACCGGCGGGAACATTTGTGAGGAGTGCGGCGAGCCCAACTTCTGCGTCGACCTGGTCGAGCCACGCCCGTCCAACGGCGCCGCCGAACCACGTGCGGGCACGATCATCCGGTACACGCTGCCCTTGCACGAGCTCCGCGCGAATGTGCAGGAGCACCACCATGTCGGGCGCGCCCCCGCCCGGCTGCGCGAGCTCGCGAGCCGGATCTTCCAGCGTGAGCGCGTCGACCTCGCGCTTACCCACCCATCGTCATGGGGGGTGCCGCCGACGCAACAGGATGTGCCGGGCCAGGTCATCTGGGTCTGGATCGAGCTGGCGTTCGGGTTCATCTACGGCATCGAGGCGTTGGGCCGCAAGCTCGGCAAGGACTGGCGAGCCGACGCGCCGCAGGATGACTGGAAGATCGTGCACTTCCTCGGTTATGACAACACGTTCTATCACTCAATTCTCAGCCCGGCGCTGTACAAGATCGCCAACCCCGAGTGGACGCCCGACATCGACTACAACGTCAACGAGTTTTACCTGCTCGATGGCGACAAGTTCTCCACCAGCCGCAGGCACGCGATCTGGGGGAAAGACATCCTCGGCCCGCACAGCGTCGACAGTGTCCGCTTCTACCTGGCACGGACCCGTCCGGAGACCCACCGCACCAACTTCACGCTCGCCGAGTACGACACGGTCGTGCAGGAGACGCTTCTCGGCACCTGGCAGCGCTGGCTGAACGACCTCGGCGACCGTCTCGAGAAGCACTACGGCCGCATCATGCCCGACGCCGGTGTCTGGACGCCCGAGCACACCGCGTTCCTGGCCCGGCTGGAGAACCGGCTCGGCGCGATGGCAGGCTCCCTCGGACAGGACGGGTTCTCCCTCAACCTCGCAGCCGACACACTGCACGGCATCGTCGAGGACACGCTGCGCTTCGCCGGGCTGGAAGGCGCGGTATTGGACATCGCGGACTGGAAGGACGAGGCGCGTACCGCGATCGCGCTCGAATTCGCCGCGGCCAAGCTGCTGGCCCACTGCGCCGCACCGATGATGCCACGCTTCGCAGCCAGGCTCGCCGCCGCGCTTGGCATCGCGCCACCTACCGAATGGCCCCGGACGGTGACACTCGTACCGCACGGCACCCGCGTAAACCTGGCCCGGCAGGTGTTCTTCGGCGCGTCACCCGAACCCGAGGCACCGCCACCACCCCTGCTCTCCTGCCTCTCCGGGCTGGTCCGCGAGGTACTGCGGCTGCCCGAGGGCGAACAGGTGGCAGGCGCGACGCTGGTGGAGCTGGGCATCAACTCCATGCAGGCGATCGCGCTCCAATACCAGATCCTGGCCGGCGCAGGAGCGGACGTGGCCGTGGAGGACCTGCTCGGCGACCGCACCGTCGCGCAGCTCGCCGCGTTCATTGGGCACACCGCGGACAACCTGGCGCCGGCGCGGGAAGAGACGGTGCGCGCGTGAATCATCTCGAGGTGCTGGGTGAGGTGGAGGGACGCGGTCTTCGGCTCACCGTCTCAGGCACGGACTTGCGCCTGCAGGGTCCACGCGAGCGCGTCGACCCGCAACTCGTCAGCCGCATCAGATCGGTCAAGGCCGAGCTCATCGGCTTCCTGACCGCCGCTCAGCGGGCCGAGGCGAACGGTTTTCCGCTGACCCTGCTGCAACGCGGCTACCTGGTCGGCCGCGGCGACTCGGTGCAGATGGGCAACGTCGCGAGCCACGTGTACCACGAGATCGAGGGCTGCTGGGACCTCGATCGGCTGGAGCGCGCGCTGCGCTTGATGGTCGCCCGGCACGGCATGCTGCGCACCCGCTTGTTGGCCGATGGCCGACAGGTCGAGGAGCCGGCCGTGGACACCCGTATCGATCGTCTTGACCTGCGCGGCCAGCCAGAGGCTGCGCAGCAGGCCCGCCTGAAGGCGCTGCGCGAGCAGCGCTCCCACCGCATCCTGCCCTACGACACTGCGCCCCTGCTGGCCGCGGATGTCACGCTGCTCGCGGATGACCGGATGCGCCTGCACGTCGGTCACGACGGCCTCGTGATGGACGGCATCAGCATGTTCCTATTCTTCACCGACTGGTGGCACTGCTACATCGACGATGCGGAGCCGGTCGGCGATGCGGAGCCGGCCGACAGCAACGTGTCCTTCGCGGACTACGTGGCCTCGCTCGAGGCGATGCGCGCCAAGCCACCCGCGCAGCGCTCCCGCACCTACTGGCTCGACCGGATCGACGACCTGCCGCCGCATCCGTCGCTCCCGCTGCAGGCCAACCCGTCGACGATGACCCATCCCCGGTTCGTGCAGTACACCGCGCGCCTCGACGTGGCCTCCTGGACCACCCTGAAGGCCCGAGCCGCGAGCGCCGGGGTGACCCCGACCGCGGTGCTCCTCGCCGCCTACGCGGAAACGCTGGCCCGCTGGGGAGCCGGCAGCCGGTTCACTCTCGCCACAACAGTCGCCAACCGCCCGCCGATCCACCCGCGCATCGCGGACGCGGTCGGCAACTTCTCCGAGACGCTGCTCGTCGAGATCGACATCAACCGGCGCCGAACCTTCCAGGAGCGCGCGCATGCGCTGCAGGCCCGGTTGCGCCGCGACCTCGACCACCGCCACTTCTCGGGCATCGAGGTCCTGCGCGAGCTGGCGCGGCGCGGCAGCAGCGCCGAAGCGCGCATGCCGTTCACCTTCAACAGCACGATCGGCTACGTCCGGGCCGACATCGACGGCTCCGCTCTGGAGCTCTTCGGTCCCGAGGTCTACACCTCCAGCCAGACACCGCAGGTGTGGCTGAACGCATTCGCGTTCGAGCAGCACGGCGGCGTGGTCGTGCAGTTCGACGCGGTGAACGGGCTCTTCCCCGACGGGATGATCAGCGCCGTGGTGAGCGGCTATCAGACGCTGCTGGGCCGCCTGCTCGACGAGACGGCGTGGTCGGCGACGACGTTCGACCTGCTGCCGGATGAGCAGCGGGCACGCAGAAATGCCGCAAACGACACGGCCGACCTGCTCCCCGAGCAGCTGCTGCATGACGCGTTCGCGGCCCAGGCCGCACGCACCCCGGACGCACCCGCGGTGCTGACCACAAGCGCGTCGGTTAGCTATGGCGAGCTGCTCCGGCGCGCCGGGCACGCCGCCGCGTGGCTGCGGGCCAGGCAGGTCGGGCGGGACGAGCTGGTCGGCCTGATCATGCACCGGGGGCCTGAGCAGATTGTGGGGATCTTGGCCACACTGATGGCCGGCGGCGCGTATCTGCCGGTGGACGCCGCTCTGCCGGCCGAGCGCGTGCGCTACATGCTGCGCGACGGCAGGGTCCGATGCGTGCTCACCAACGCCGGCTGGCGGGCCGGTCACGGCGACGGCATCGACGCTCTCACGCTCGACGTGACCAGGCCGCTCGTCACGAGGCCGACCGACCCCGGGCACACTGGGCACACCGGTCCTGAGTACACCGACCCTGAGTACACGGCACCGCGCGGCGCGTCCCCCGACGACCTGGCCTACGTGCTCTACACGTCAGGGACAACCGGTGAGCCCAAGGGCGTCATGGTCAGCCACCGCAGCGTCGCGAACGTCGTTGCCGACTGCAACGCCCGTTTCGGCATCGGCCCAGATGATCGGTTCATCGCCGTCAGCGCCTTCAGCTTCGACCTGTCCGTCTACGACGTGTTCGGTGCACTCTCCGCGGGAGGGGCCCTCGTGCTGCCGGACGCGGAACGCGCCACCGACCCGGCGCACTTGCTCGAACTCTGCGGCAGGTTCGGCGTCACGGTGTGGAACTCGGTGCCAGCCATGGCGAGCCTGATGCAGGAACAGGCGGAGCAGAGCGGCGGCGCGCGGCTTGATGCGCTGCGCCTGGTCATGATGAGTGGTGACCGCATCCCGTCAACGCTGCCGACCGCGTTGCGGCGGGTCAAGGATGACCTGACGCTGATGTCCCTCGGCGGTCCCACGGAGACCACCATCTGGAACATCCTGCACCCGATCGGCAGGGAGGACGGCAGCCAGAGCATTCCGTACGGGCGGCCCAACGCGAACAACCGCGCCTACGTCGTGGACGCCGACGGCCTGGACACACCGGACTGGGTCACCGGGGAGATCTGCGCCGCGGGCGCCGGTCTCGCCCGCGGCTACTGGGGAGACGAGTCGCGCACGGCGGAACGCTTCTGGTACGACCAGCGCCGCGGTGAACGGCTCTACCGAACCGGAGACCTCGGCCGCTACCTGCCGGATGGGAGCATCGACATCGTCGGCCGCAGTGACTTCCAACTCAAGATCAATGGCTACCGGATCGAAGCCCGAGAGGTCGAGACACGGCTGGCGGCGATCGACGCGGTTAAGCAGGCCGTGGTGGTGCGGCAGGCCGCGGCGCGCGGTGACCGGCTGGTAGCGCACCTGGTTCCGGCCGGCGACGCCCGCCCGACCGAGAATGAGATCCGGCAGGCACTGCGCGAGCACCTGCCGGACTACATGACGCCGTCCACGGTCGTCTGGCACGAGAGCCTGCCGCTGACAAAGAACGGCAAGGTGGACCGCGGAAAGCTCACCGCGCTGACACCGCGCACCGGGGCAGAGGCTCCCGATGCTCTTGCGGCTCCCGTGGCTCACACCGGCGAGACGACCGATCTCGAGTGGGGCCTAATCGAACTGTGGGCATCGGTGCTGCGCATTCCGCCCACATCCATCGATCCTGGCAGCAATTTCTTTGACCTCGGCGGCGACTCGTTGGCCGCGGCCCGCATTTTCACCGGCGTGCGCAAGCGGTTCGGTGTGGGCATCACCCTCGACGAGCTCTACGACGTGCAGACGGTCCAGTCGATGGCCCGGTGCATCGCGGCCGGGTACATCGAGGCCGACCGCGGCTCCGCCAGCGGCGCGGTAGGTGTGGCGTGAGCGACTCGGTCATCAACCGGATCGTGGCCGCGCCGCCACCGGCCGGCCACCAGATCAGCTTCCAGCGGCTGGACGGCGCTACCGCTACGCCGCTGACCGACCTGTACGCCGCGGCGGAGCGACTGGCGCGCGGCCTGCGCGACCTGGGTATCGGCCCGGGTGACCGCATCGGCATCCTCGCGTCGAACAGCCTGGAGTGGGTCCTGCTCGACCTCGCGGCCCTGCGGCTCAAGACGGTGACCGCAGGGTTCGAACCGGGCAAGTTCGATCCGGACGACGAACTGCTGACGCGCTACCAGCTGGCCGTGCTGTTCACCGACCGGCCCTTCCAGGCCGACGGCCGGAGGATCCGCTCCATCGGCGACGTGGCGAGCCTGATCGATAACGCCGACCCGGCGAGCCTGTTACCAGCGGTCGAGTACGAGCCAGCAGACGTTACGACGATCAAGTTCACCTCCGGCAGCACCGGGGCGCCGAAAGGGATCACGGCGACGGTCGGCAGCACCGACGGCTCGATCAATGCCGTACAGGAGATGTTCGAGCACCGCGACGGAGACAACCTGTATGTGTTCCTTCCGCTGTCCCTGCTGCAGCAGCGGTACTGGATCTACTCGGCGCTCCGTTTCGATCACGACGTCACGGTCACCACCTACGAAACAGCGCTCGCCGCGCTGCGCCGCGTCGAACCGACCGTGGTGATGGGTGTGCCGGCCTTCTACGAGACCGCGAAGAAGCACATCGAGCGCAGGGCACGGGGGGCGGCGTCAGGCGAGGCACTGCGGGCCGCCGCCAAGGGCCTGTTCGGCGACCGGATCCGGTACCTATGGACCGGATCGGCGCCGGCCCGCCCGTCGATGCTGCGGTTCTTCACCGAGGTTGGCATGCCGATCTACGAGGGCTACGGCCTGAACGAGGCTTGCATCGTCAGCAAGAATCATCCGCGAGCCCACCGCGAGGGCAGCGTCGGCCGGGTGCTGCCCGGCAAGAAGGTTCTGCTCGACGCGGCCGGGGTGATCAGCGTCTATAGCGAGCATCCGGTCAGTCGGCGCTACGAGTATGCGGCGGCCGGCGAGTCCGAGCGGGTCTTCGGCGCCGACGGCACGGTCCGCACCGGCGACCTGGGCTACATCGACGACGACGGCTTCCTGTTCATCCGCGGCCGTGCCGACGACGTGATCGTGCTCGACAACGGCAAGAAAGTCATCGTCCGGCCGCTCGAGGAGTACCTGAAGGCAAGCCCCTCGATCGAGCACTGCGTCGTGTTCTGCCTCATGCAGACACACCTGGTGGCCGTGGTGTCCCCGGCCGACGAGCCCGCGGACGAGGAGGCGATCGCCGCGCGTCTGGCGTTGGCGAACGCCAGGTTCAGCCGGGACGAGCAGATCAAGGGCGTCGTCATCGCCTGCGAGCGGTTCAGCATCGCCAACGGCATGCTGACGTCGCAGTTCAAGCCGCGCCGGCAGCGGATACTGCAGACCCACTGGGCGCGGATCAACGCCGTCGTGCGAAAGGACCATGAACTCGGCGATGGCTCCTGAACAGGTTGTGAAGGCCACCGCGCGCGATGCCGGCGCGCCGGAGACAGGCGCGCCCGCACAGTCCCGTGACGGCGTCCTCGCCAACCGGGACTTCGCCAAGCTGTGGGCCGGGGAGACGGTGTCGCTGATCGGGACTCAGGTCACCCAGTTCGCGCTGCCGCTGGTGGCGATTCTCACGCTCAACGCCACGGTGTTCGAGGTCGGGGTGCTCAACGCGCTACGCTTCCTGCCCTTGATCCCCCTCTCACTGCTCGCCGGGGTCCTGCTCGATCGCAGGCGGCGCCGGCCCGTGCTCCTCGGCTGCGCCCTGGGCAACGTGGTGCTGATTGGCCTGGTGCCCGTGTCGTCGGTGACCGGCATGCTGTCCATCGGCCTCCTCTACGTGGTGACCACGCTGGTCGGCACGCTGAACATGACATTCGAGGTCGGGGCGCTGTCCTACATGCCTTTCCTGGTGGAGCCGCGGCACCTCTCGGAGGCCAACAGCAAGATCCAGGCGAGCATGGCGGTGGCCGGCATCGCGGGCCCCGGGCTCGCCGGGCTCCTGGTGGGGCTGATCACCGCGCCGATCACGCTGTCGGTGGACGCGGTGTCGTACCTGGGCTCCGCGCTCAGCCTGATCTCCATCTCCAAGCCGGAGCCCGAGCCGGAGAAGTCGGCTGAGCGTCCCTCGATCCGGCGCTCGATCGCTGAAGGACTGCACGCGGTCTACGGCAGCAAGCTGCTGCGGGCGCTGCTCGCCCAGTCAGCGGTGCTCAACTTGTTCTACGCCGCGGTCGTCACGGTCTTCGTCGTATATGCGGTCAGGGTTCTCGGCCTGAGCCCCTTCAAGCTTGGCATCGTCATCGGAGCCGCCGCGGTCGGCGGGTTGACCGGGGCGCTGTTAGCCACCCGCACCAGGAGGGCGCTCGGGCTCGGCCGCGCCATGGCGGTCAGCACGATCGGCGTGTCCGCGGGGCCGCTCATGTTCGTGATCCCGCGCGGCGCCGGTCCGCTCTCGATGGTCGTCCTCGTCGCGGCGCAGTTCGTCTACGGATGCAGCATCGCGATCTTCAATGTGAACGCCATCACGCTGCGGCAGACCGTCACCCCACAGCGGCTGCTCGCCCGGATGAACGCGACGTACCGCATGGTGATCTACGGAGTCCCGCTGTTCGGAGCGACGAGCGGCGGACTGCTCGGCAGCGCCGTGGGGCTGCGGTCTGCGCTGGTGATCTCGCTGGTCGCGATGGTCTCTCCGGTGCTCTGGATCTTCTTCTCGCCGGTGTTCCGGCTCAAGGAGATGCCCCTGGGGCCGCCGTTACGTCAAGAGATGGATGGAACTCATGAGTGAGATGCCACGCAGCCAGGTGGTAGATCTGCCGCTGTCGTTCGCGCAGGAGCAGTTGTGGTTCATCCACCAATACAACAACGGGCATCCGATGCTCAATGTCCCGAGCCTGGTGTGGTTGCGTGGGGCGCTTGATGTGGCGGCGCTGGGCCGGGCGGTTGAGGGTGTGGTGGCCCGGCATGAGACGCTGCGGACGCGGCTGCTGGCGGGTGGGGACGGCCGGCCGGTGCAGGTGATCGATCCGCCGGCGCCGGTGGACCTAGAGCTGACCGATTATGCGGGGCTGGAACGGGCGGCCGCGTCGGGGCGGCTGCGCGAGCTCGCGACCGCCGCGGCGTTGCGCCCGTTGCGGCTGGCGCATGACCGGCTGTTCCGTGCCCGGCTGGTGCGGCTGGCCGCCGACGAGCACGCGCTGGTGGTCGTGGTTCACCAGACGGTGTTCGACGATTGGTCGTTCGGCGTGCTGCTCGCCGAGCTGGCCGCGCTGTACCAGGCGGAGGCGGGCGGCGGTGAGCGGCCGGGCCTGGCGGAGCTGCCGGTGCGGTTCGCGGACTACGCGCGGTGGGAACGTGACCGGCTCCAGGGCGCGGTGCTGGCGGGCCGGGAGGACTACTGGGTCGGCGCGCTGGCTGGCTTGGAGACCTCGCAGTTCCCCACCGACCGGCCCAGGCCGCTGGTGGCCAGCCACGACGGCGCGGTCGAGATCATCTGGATCGGCCTCGAGCGGCTGGATGGCCTGCGGGAGCTGAGCCGCCGTGCGGGCACAACGCTGCCCGTGACGCTGCTGGCGGCGTTGCAGGTGCTGCTGTCCCGTTACACCGGGCAGACGGACGTGGTCGTCGGCACCGTCAGCGCGAACCGGGCGAGGCCCGAGCTGGCGCCGCTGATCGGTTTCCTGGCGAACACGCTGCCGATCCGCTGCGACCTGTCGGGTGACCCGGCGTTCACCGAGCTGCTCGGGCGCGTGCGGGCGGCGGCCGAGGGCGCGCACGCCCACCAGGACCTGCCCTTCGCCAAGATGGTCGAAGCCCTGCACCTCGAACGCGACACCGGCCGCTGGCCGGTCTTCCAGGTCGGGTTCGCCTATACCGAGCCGGCCGACGGCATCGAGTCTGCGGGTGTGGTCTTCCACGCCGACCACGTCGAGCTGCCGGCCTCCAAGTACGACATCAGCTTCGCCGCCGAGGCGCGCGGCGGCGGGCTGCGGCTGGAGACCACGTACACGACCGCGTTGTTTGATGCGGCGACGGTGCGGCGGCTGCTGGGTCATTTCGAGGTGCTGCTGCGCGGTGTGGCCGCCGATCCGTCGGCCCGGTTGTCCCAGCTCCCGGTGCTGACCGAGGCCGAGCTGCGCCGGGAGCTGGTGGAGTGGAACGACACCGCGGCGCCGGTCCCGCTGGTGTGCGTGCATCAGGGTTTCCAGGCCCAGGTGAGCCGCACGCCGGGCACGGTCGCGGCCGAATTCGAGGGCAACCAGCTCAGCTACGCGCAGCTGAACCGGCAGGCCAACCAGATCGCCCGGCGGCTGCGCGGCCTGGGCGTCGGCCCAGAGGTGCTGGTCGGGGTGTGCATGCGGTCCGGGCTGCGGCGGCTGGCGGCGCTGCTGGGGATCTGGAAGGCCGGCGGCGGCTACGTGCCGCTGGACCCCGCGCTGCCGGCCGAGCGGCTGTCGTTCATGATGGCCGACACCGCCATGCCGGTGGTGCTCACCGATAC
>WNFZ01001162.1_pt1 | contig 25254 bp, 18 predicted proteins | sample 5400081 | NCBI WGS metagenome assembly WNFZ01 (sample SAMN13153365, study PRJNA577476) | soil metagenome | isolation source: 80 cm soil or saprolite under grassland replicate 1 | place: USA:California | collected 2016-06-15
GCTCGCATGCACGCCTGGGCTGCGCGAGATTTTTGACTGGAGCTATCGAGCATTCGCCCGCAACCGCTTCCGCTTCTCAAAAGCCTGCGGCCTCGCTGTCCGGCCCGACCAGGTTTCAGAAAAACGATGAAGGCTAGTGCATTTCTGACTGCTGAGTGGCGCCATCTGGCGATGCTCAACTATGCGGTGGACCCGTCTGTGTTGAAACGGTTCGTGCCACCCGGCACAGAACTGGACTCCCATCGAGGAGATACTTTCATCAGCATGGTTGGGTTCCGCTTTTTAAGAACCAGAGTTTTTGGCTCGGCATTTCCATTTCACCGCAATTTTGAGGAGGTTAATCTGCGATTTTACGTCCGTCGCCATGTTGCCGAGGGTTGGAGGCGTGGTGTTGTCTTCATTCGGGAAATGGTCCCCCGCCGCGCTATTGCCTTCGTTGCTCGCACATGTTATGGCGAGCCATACATGGCGCTTCCGATGCGCCACCGAATCGACCAGACCAGCGAGAAAATTCGCGTGGAATACGAGTGGCAGCGCCAGGGAAAATGGGAGTCAATGCGGGCGGCTGCCGAGGGTCAGCCGGAAGCCATAGAGAACGGCTCACTGGAGGAGTTCATCAGCGAACATTATTGGGGCTACACCGCACGGAAAGCGTCGTGCAGCGAGTATCAGGTTGAGCATCCTCGGTGGCATGTTTGGCGTGCCATAGAGGCGACATTGGAGGCGGAAGTCTTAACCCTTTATGGCGACGCATTTGTGGAGAGCTTGTCATCACGACCGGCGTCTGCCTTTATTGCTGATGGTTCGCCAGTGGTCGTGCGGCACGCGTGTGAGTTGTCGGAAAGGGAGCCCAACAAGTGTGCTCCAACTGTCCGCGATGCTTCTCCGCTCGGTACGGGGCGGCAATTCGGACGCCCCCTTCCCGCTTCACGGTGCTCGCCAACGGTGGCCCCTGAGTCGTTAGTTGCCACGAAGTTCGTATGAGTCCACAGCCCCGTATTTGCATGCGCGATGTTGAGGCGATCATCGTTGGTATCCCAACGATGATCGCTTCCGAGGTCGCCGCGACGATCCTCCCGTGGCTCGCCGTGGCCATGGGCTGACCCGGCGGGCGAAACATCGATCCGATGGAACCGCTCGGCCGGAGCAGGCGATCCCGGGGCGCGCCTTGACCATTTCTACGTCTTCGGGGCCCTTGTGAGTTGCTCGGTTTTTCGCAGAAATTGTGCATCCAAAATCGGCTGAGTGACGGATATATTCATGACAACGTCGAGAAACCAAATTGCGCGTGGAGACTGTCGCACATCAGAGCATGCGCCTCCCGGAAAACGAAAAGGCTGGCGAGTCGCAGGAGGCGGAAATGCGCGAGGACGCGCGCCTGCTGGGTGTGATCGCCCAGGGGGACCGGCCTGCGCTGGCGGCACTCTATCGTCGTCGCGGCGGCCTGTTGTACTCGCTGCTTGTCCGAATGCTCGGCAACGAAATGGAAGCACAAGAAGCCATGCAAGACACCTTCCTGCAAATCTGGCGGCGCGGGCCCGATTACGATCCGGAACGGTCCTCTCCGATGGCGTGGATCGTCATGATCGCTCGCGGGCAGGCCCTGGATCGGCTTCGCGCGCGGTCCCGTCGCCATGCCGGTCAGGCTGCGTATGAGCGGGAAGTGGCGTCACTGGAAGTGGAGATCAATGGTTCGCGGCAGTCGGAGCGTGACGAACTGGCCGCCGCTTGTGCCTCGGCACTGAATCTTCTGCCCGAGTCACAAGGGCGGGCGCTCCAGCTGGCCTTCCTGCGCGGCTGGACCCATCAGGAAATTGCCTGTGCCCTGGGCGAGCCGCTGGGGACGGTCAAAGCCAGGATTCGACGCGGTCTGCTCGCCTTGCGCAAAGCACTCAAGGATTACTATGCCTGACCTTCACTTGCCCGAAGACGAGGCTGCCCGCTACCTGCTGGGCGAGCTCCCCGCCGAGGAGCGCCGCGCGTTCGAGGCGCGCCTGGCACGATCCGTCGAGCTGCGCTCCCTGGTGCGCGAACTGGAAGAGGGCGCCGTGGCGCTCTCGATGGCGTCACCCCGCCGTCGACCTCCGGCGGAGGTTTGGACGCGGGTCGAAAAAATCATGGGCGACGAAGCCCGGCGAAAAGTGGTGGTTCGCGCCAATTGGCTGGCCTGGTGGCGCAGCGGTTGGGCGGCCGCGGCCGCCTGCCTCGTCGGTTGGATGTTCTACGCGTTTTGGGTCAACCGGCATGGCCCGGCGCAGGTTTCTCCAGCACCGGTTGCTGCCACCGTCGAGGCGCCGCCCGGATTACCATTCACGGATTCCCAGCTGGACATAACCAGAAACGTTACGCCGCAAAGCCCTGCCGATAACAACGCCATCCTTCAATTGCTCCAAGCGAGAACCCAGGAACTCGGCGCTTTGCGATGGCAGATCACGGCATTGACCAACCGGATGACACAATTGTCCCGGGCGTTGACCGACCAGCGGGCGCTCCTCGCGGAGTCCAGCCGGCTCAAGTTCTTTCAACTCGCCCCGCCTTCGCCTTCCGGTGCCAGCGCCAGCGCGACGACGGCACCGATCTCGACCAATCTGCAACGTGCCCTGTTTCTCGCCATGGCTCGAGAATTAGGCTGGCTGGCGCCCACCTCTTCGCCTCCGGTCTCAGAGCCGGGTAACCGGCAGGCGTGGCAAACTAATTTTTCCAACACGACACCGACGGACCAAGTCGGCGTTGATTTTGTAGACTTGCGGCCGACCAGCAACAGCGTGGCGGCCTCGACGGGTCAGTCGCAGACCGAATTGGAGCCGACCGGCGCGTCAGAGCCACCGTTTCAGGGCTCTGCCTCCACCAACGCTATTCCCGGATTCGTCTCGGGCACAAACGCGGTTCTGGCCTTCGATTCATCAGTGGTTCCGACCGGCAGTGCCTTGACGTTTTGGACCTCCACGTCACCGGCTCAGTCCCAATCTCTCGGCACCGCCGTGCTCGGTAACAATCCCATGGTGGTGACGATTCCGTTTGCGGTCACAAGTTGGTCGGGGGGGAATGTTACCGTCATCGCCGCAACGCCCAACGGCCCGTCCAACGTCATCGGCCGGCTTTCCACGGAAGGAACGATCGTTCCTTGATCGAGTGGTCACGCGCATCGAACGGCGCCGGCATTGAATACAACGATCTCAAACTCAAAACAAAAGGGAACCATGAACCAATCGATCCAGCGACTCACCTTCGGGCTGGTGGCCGCGTGGTTGAGCGGCACAGTCCCAGCCACGGGCGGCCAGGACCCCATCGTTTACTTCAACGGACCCTCGTTTGCGTTTCCATGGGATTACGCCAGCGCCGCGTCCGTAGATATGAACCGGGACGGGACGCCCGATTTCAGCTTTGCGGCTGATTATTTCATCTGTACTGCCGATGTTCCGACCAGCGCCTGCTCGACGAGATTTGAGGTTTTCCCTTTGGGCGCGAACGCGCTGTTACAGCATTTCAGCCAGGCCGCGATCTTGCCCTTTGGCGTCTGGATCGGCGACCTGCCGCCGACCAATGCCATCTGGGGCGATCCCGCGCGAAGCGCCGCTGTGGCCAGCTACTTCATCAGCCAGCGCTACGGCACGAGAGGATACGGCGGCCCTCTGGTGAACGCGGGCGTTGGCTATGTGGGAGTCCGCTTTGAGGCCGCGGACGGGTTGCACTACGGGTGGGTCCGACTTCGCAGCGCGCCGGTGATGGTGGTCGACTGGGCCTACGCCGCCCGGCCCGATACGCCCATCGCCGCGGGCGACATGGGTGCGCCCGAAGGATCGATTTTGTTCACGGTCGATTTCCGAAATGCGGATGGCTCGCCGCACGGCCGGGGCGGCTACTGGAGCGCAGGCACCCTGCTTCTCGCCGGCCATACGCTGCATTTTCAACTCAGCCTCGTGGGCGACTTCCATTCGGCGGACATAGGTGGGCCGGCGCCACCTCGGACAAAAGCGAAGCTGGTTGCAGACCTAGGCCAGCCGCATATCGCCATCCATGCGCCCTGCCGCCCGCGCCCGCAGGACTGCGAACCGGATTCCACGTTTTTCTATGGCAAAGTGGAGCTGGCACGATCGCAAGTCATGCACTTGCTGCGCGGTGCGGATTACGTTAGGGTCGACGGCGGAGCGCTGGTGGGCCAAATCTCACCACTCAAGTTATGAACACAGCCGTTTGTTCCCACCGCCCCTGGTATCTTCTTTTGAGTCTGTTGGCGCTGGTCGGGTCACGGCCGGCCGCCGCTCAGGATCCCAGCTTGTTCCCCACCGTGACCATTTTAGACGATGACGGTCCACTGGCCACGAACCACGCCCCCTTTGTCGGGATCACCAGCCCCCGAAACGGCGAGGTCTTCCCGGCCCCAGCCGACATCCTGGTTGCCGCGTCGGTCTTCGATCCGGACGGATTTTTCGGGACAGTCGAGTTCTTCGAAGGCACCAACAACCTGAGAATTCCGGTGGTCGCCGGTCCCACCAGTCCATTCCTGATCACCTGGAGCAACGTGCCGGCCGGGTTCTACGAGCTTACCGCCAAAGCGACCGATGAGAAGGGCGCGACGGGCCTGTCGTCGGTGGTCCACGTCCTGGTTGTCGAGACCAATGTCGTCCCGCAGCCGGTGGTCAATATCTACGCGATCGACGATACCGGCAGAGAAATCACACCGTTACCGCCGTGGCTGTATCCCGCCGACTTCTTTGATTCGGCCCACTTCACCGTCACGCGCACGGGGCCGGTGGATTCTCCGCTGACGATCTTTTATCGCATCGGCGGCACCGCATCCAACGGGTCGGACTATGTGCGCTTGCCCGAGAACGTCACCATTCCGGCGGGCGCTTCTTCGGCACCGATCGACGTCTGGGTGATTAACGATTTCGAGATCGAACGTGGCGAGACGGTCGAGTTGACGTTGCAGGCGCCGGACTGCATTGCCATCTTCCCGCCGCCACCGGGTTGTTATCGAGTCGGCGCGTCGAACCAGGCCACCGCAGTCATCCTGGACAATGACACGGAAAGCAACCTGCCACCGGTGGTCACGATCGTGGCCACGGACCCCGACGCGTCGGAGGCCGGGCTGGACGCTGGCACCTTCACGATCCGCCGCACGGGGCCCACGAACGGAGCCATGTCGGTTTTTTACTCCACCGGCGGGTCGGCACAGAACGGCATCGACTACCAGGAACTCTCGGACTACGTGGTCATCCCGGCCGGGGCGAGATCGGCTGAGATCACACTAACGCCGCTGGACGATGCCTTCGTCGAAGGCCCGGAAACGGTGGTGGTGCAGTTGGGCCCGATGCAGATTCGCTGGTGGGGAGGCGGAGGAGGTGGAATTCCCGACCCGGCGGTCCCGGTGGTCTGGCCGCCATATATTATCGGCTATCCGAGCAACGCCGTGGTGACCATTGCCGACAAGGATTTTGGGAGGACCAATCTCCTGCCAGTGGTGAACATCGTGGCGCGCGATCCGTTCGCGTCGGAAGGGACCAATTTCTGGCGGAGCGACTGGGACGCCAATTGGTGGGCCATCGATGTCTGGAACCCATGGCGCGTGAATCTCGGCGGCACCAACACCGCCACCTTCGTCGTGCGCCGCCACGGCCCGACCAATGACGACGTGACGGTGGATTACGAAATCGGCGGCACTGCCTCCAACGGCGTCGACTACGTGGCCTTGCCCGGCTCCGTCACCATTCCGGCCGGCAAACACTCCGCGCAAATTGTGGTGGTGCCCATCGAGGACACCCTCGCCGAAGGCGTCGAAAGCGTCGTGCTCTCGTTGGAGCAACCGGCCGTCGTCATCCCGCTGGAAACAGTGCTGATTACCAACCCACCACCGCCGATCGTACGGCTGCCCTCTTACCAGGTGGGCTTCCCATCGCGCGCCTCCGCCATCATCATCGACCACGACCAATCCCGCCCGACCTGCTTGTTGCTGCCGGACCACCAATTCCACCTGTGCCAACCGGCGACGAACGGTTTCTGCTTCCGCGTCGAGGCTTCCACGGACCTGCGGCACTGGTTCCCGCTCTGCACAAACGTGGTGACGGATGGCGCGCTGCACTTCGTCGATCCCGACTCGTCGGCGCTGGACGCACGCTTCTACCGCGCCGAACCGGAACCGGGAGTGCCTCCGGACGACTAGAGCCCTCGATCTGCTCGAAAGAGGCAGCGGCCTCCTCCCACGCCAGACCTTCGTGCAAGGCTCGCAACTGTTGAATCGGTTCACCGGGCTGGTTCGACACCCGATAGCGTTTACCGTGCGCTCGCTGCGGCCAATGCTATCTTGGTTCCTCGGCGTCGTCCATCTCATGTCTTTCTCTGGAAACGCGCTGCCAGTCAATCGTCTCTGTCGTCACCGTCCGAAAGCTCTGGCCCCAAGGCAACCTCTGTGTCAACCATCGTGGCAGTCGCTGCCACATACGACTTGGCGGACGGCCATCGGAATACTCGAACGCCACCCGGCACGGGCGGTCGCTATCAATCACTGTCACGAATGTCATCCTCCCGCACGGAGAGAAAGCCAGGCTCTTTAGTCAGCCCAAGCGAAAGACGGGATGCGGAGACCAACCCGACCCGCACTGGTAAGAGACGACGGCGCGAGCAAACTGAGGACGTCCCGGCATGAACGTGAGCGGCGAGCGGTAAATGATGGGGAAGCGGCTGGTGTTGGTGGCTTCGATGACAGCATACGCGCACTGACGGCCAATCGGCGGTGCCCATAGCCCGTGACTGTCGGTCGTCAACTCGATAACCCGCAGGTGAACCGCGGGTGCCGAGGTCACCACCAACCACACCGCAAGCAATGCGGCAAAGGCCAGAATTGTCATTGCGATCAGCTTGAAGTGTCGAGTGCGCATACGCCCTACTTACAGAGGAGTCCGGAGGATAGGCGACACGCTGGCGCTATGGAGCGCGCCGGCAGAGCGCAGCGGCGCCGCAACCGAATGATGCCTATCCCACCATCCCCTCAGTAATGTCCAAGGCTCCCGACCATTCGCAAGGACGCGCTCCGGCTGCACTAGTCGAGCACGAACCTATTAGCCCGGAACACCCAGGCGCCAATGGCTCGTTTTCATAAGCCCTGGAGGATGATTATGGCAGCACACCTGCGAATTTCATTCAAGGATGAACATGATGCGCGAGGCACCGCAGACACAATGGCTTCCGATGAAGCGAGAAGCGGTTCTTCTTCCGGGAACAAGGATTGCTCCCGACGCGTGTCGGAGTGCCGAGTCCAAGAGATGTGAATCGTAGCTCAAACAAGGCTCTTGGAAATGCCTGGCGATGTCCTCGATGTGTCGCCGGTCAAGCAAGCGAGAGGCGAAGAGAAAACTCGACCATCGTGGTCCGAACGCCAACTGGCCGGCCGGGCCCGCATCGCCGACAACTGCCACCTGGCCAGCCTGATCGTTCTCCCTTGTCGGCCCAGGTAGGCGAGGATACAAACAACCGTCAGCGAAACCGACCGCATCAGATAAGCAGCATGGATGACATTGGCCAGGATGTTGGGACGCCATGGACGGCAGCCAGGACCCGCTGTGCGTGGGCGAGAGACGAATTGTCCATTGTGTATCACGACCGCGAGTGGGGCGTGCCAGTGCATGACGACGCTCTGCTGTTTGAGTTTCTCATTCTCGAAGGAGCGCAGGCCGGCTTGAGTTGGATCACGATTCTGAAGAAGCGAGAGAACTATCGCCGCGCGTTCGACAACTTCGACGCTCGGAAAATCGCGCGCTTTGATGCGCGAAAAATCAAAACGCTTTTGTCAAACGCCGGCATCGTGCGCAATCGGATCAAGGTCGAATCCACCGTGAAGAACGCGAAGGCTTTCCTGGAGATCCAAAAGGAGTTCGGCAGCTTTGACGCCTATATCTGGCGCTTCGTCGGGGGTCGTCCCATCCAGAACAGGCGGCGGTCCCTGAAGGATGTTCCATCGCGGACACCGGAGTCCGACGCGATGAGCCGGGATTTGCTCAAACGCGGTTTCAAATTTGTTGGTTCAACAATTTGCTACGCCTACATGCAAGCCGTCGGCATGGTGAACGACCACACGCGGGATTGTTTCCGGCATTCGGAAATCAAAGCGGCCACCGACTACGGTTCCTGGACCGCCCGATAGAATCGTCTCGGAAAGTTCGTGGCTGGCGGGTCCAACCATGGCAACAAGCCATTCACCGGCGGATTGGTGAACAAGGGTTGCCAGTCTCTCAGGGATGATCTCCGATCCATGTGGGACGTAGTTGTGGGTGTGTTTACCAGGCGGAGCGGATTTTGTCCATCGAGGAGCGCGCAACAGGAACTGCCAGGGTGCAGGACGAGAATCTTCACGAGCCGAGAATTCGGGAAATTTTCAGCCAAATGTAGAGAGGGAACACATCTACAGAGGGCTCAGAAGAGGGGCTTGACCGCAGATGGACGGATGGACGCAGATGGTTTGCGGCGGCTAGGCCGCCACTTTGCAGAGGAAGTGCAAAGGGAGCTGCCCGTCGGCCTGGTGCCTGCAGGCGACTCCGCTTCGTATCTGCGTCCATCTGCGTGCATCCGCGGTTAACTTGCTTTGGCGTTCAACTTTTCCACCGCGGTTAAGTCCAAGCGTTTCGCCAGGCCCCTCGCCAAGACTGCTCCCACTCGCGGCCAGCCGAAGAATCATGTCTTGCGCCCGTGGCGGCGTCCGACGACCCCACACGCGAAGTCATCGTCAGCGAGAGCGGGGTGTCAGTAGCCGGAAGAATTGTTGGTCCGTCGAGTCGCCGGGTAGCTGGATGATTTCGACGTTCCGGTTCGTGGGTGCGGCGAGCACGTCTGCGACTGGCCGCCAGGCGTCACTCGAACCAAGTCCTCCGCGCCCCAACAACGTATAAGTCCGATTGGAAAGAGCGACGAATCGGATGGTCCAGTAATCCGGTTCATGGGCGCGGACGTATTCCAACCGCAGACAATCCAGGGGATTGTTTGGGTCGGTGCCGGCTATATATTCCTCCGCATTCGTCGCCCCGTCTCCGTCACGGTCGAGCATGGCGTCGCTGGCGTTCGTCAGGCTGAAACCATTGCCTATTTCCCATTCGTCAGGCAGGCCGTCGCGGTCCGTGTCGGCAGACACAGTCAGGACGGCGTTGCTGCTGAGCGAAGCGATTCCGGCAAGGTTGGTGATGGCGACGTTGTAAGTGACGATGTTTGTGCCCGGATTGGGCTGCACGTCGGTGATCGTGATGAAGCAGTTCGAGTCGTAGAGGACCATGTTGGTCAGTCCGATACCGTTCTTGCGCCAGCGGAAACTCAAGGGCAACGGGTGACCAGTTGCGGCGACGCTTAACACAACGTTGCCGCCCGCGACCACGCTCTGGCTCAGGGGCTGCACAGTAATGACAGGGCGGATCAGAATCAGGATCGTGGCCTGGTGGCCTTCCACCGCCCCAAAGCTGTTGGAGACAATCAGGCTGTATTCACCGTCATCGGCGAGTTGCAGGTTGGTGAGGGTCAGCCAGGCGTTGGTCGCGCCCGGGATCAGGTGTCGGCCGTGACGCCACTGAAGATGGACCGGCGACGCGCCGGTGAAGGCGGCATGAAACGTCACGTTGCTCCCGGGTCGAGTCGAGATGAATTGCTGGTTTGTTTGCAGAAGGATCGGGCCGATCAATTTTGCCGGCATGGCAGTCACCTTCATCGGAGGGTCCGCTTGCTCAATTTCGAACGAATAATCTCCCGCGTCGCTGGCCTGCATGTTGGTGATGACGAGCGAAGCGCCGGTCGCTCCTGGCACCGGAACTCCATCGTGCAACCAGTGGAAGTTGGCCGGCGCCGGCAGCGTCCCGATCGCGTTGAAGGTGCCTGCATCGCCACGGTTGAGCACGAGAATGGCCGGCGAAATGGAAACGGCCGGCTCGGTCATGGTGAGCCGTTGCCTCGGACCCATGGTGTGGAGTTCCTGCACAACCCCGCTGGGCCACTCCAGGCGCACGATGTCGATGTTCGTGGCGGCGCCGACCCCAAAACAGGCATAAGGAGCGTTCTGGCTGCCGTAGCCGCTGCCCCCGGAGATCTCACGCATCTGCCAGCGGCTTTGCCCATCCGCCATGGTCTTGAGCCGCACTTTTGCGCCGATCCCTGATCGATTCGAACGCTGGCCGACGCAGCGCACGGTGAGCCAGTTGTTGGCATTTCCGTCGTTCCGATAAAGCAGGTTGTTCTGGTCATTCAAATTCGAGACGAACAGATCGAGGAAGCCGTCATTGTCGTAATCTCCCCAGGCCGATCCATCGCTGCTGGCGCCGTCATTGGCCACGCTTCCAGCCGTAATCCGCGTGAACGTTCCGTCGCCGTTGTTGTGATAAAGGAAATTGTTTTGGCCTGGTCCGCTGCCCGGGCCGTTCGCCACAAATAAATCCAGATTGCCATCGTTGTCGTAATCGATCCACGCGGGGCTCCAGGAATAGCCGACATCGTTCACCACCGGGCCATTCGTGATCGCCGTGAAGGTGCCGTGGCCCTCGTTGTGGTAAAGGAAATTTCGCTGATTGCGATTGGCCACGAAGAGATCCAGCAGCCCGTCATTGTCGTAATCGCCCCAGGCGCATCCCTGAGAAGCTGCGCCATCCGACACGATCGGTCCGGAATTGATGCGCGTAAATGTACCGTCGCGATTGTTGTGATAAAGGAAATTGTTTTGGTTAAGGTTGGCGACGAACAGATCCAGATAACCATCGTTGTCGTAGTCGCCCCAGGCGCACCCATAGGAGGCGCCGCCGTCGTTGACGATGCTGCCGGAGGCGATTCTGGCAAACGTGCCGTCCCCGTTGTTGTGAAAGAGAAAATTATTCTGGCCCTGCTCGTTCGCGACAAAAAGATCGAGAGAGCCGTCGTTGTCGTAATCGCCCCAGGCGCAACCGCGGGAATTGCCCCCGCTCTGCACGACCGGCCCCGAGGTGACCTTGGTGAAGGAGCCATCACCGTTGTTGCGATAAAGCAAATCATTGCCGGCCAGGCCCACGGCGACGAATAGATCGAGATGGCCGTCGTTGTCGTAGTCACCCCAGGCGGCGCCCTCCGAGTTCGCATCGTCCGTGGCAATGGCGCCAATCGTTACGCGCGTGAAGGAGCCGTCGCCGTTGTTGCGATAGAGATAATTAAACGGCGTTCCAAAGTTGCTCACGAACAGATCCAGGTTGCCGTCATTGTCGTAATCTGCCCAGGCGCAGCCGGTGGAATCCCCGCGCTCAGTCACGACTGGTCCGTTGGTGATGGCCGTGAATTGCGCGCGAGCCGGCGGCGCAGCCAGTTGGCTCACCGTGATCGTGGTAACGAGGCGAAAGAAGCAGCACAGATTGGCGTTCATGGTTGGCGATGAGAAAGCAGGTCAGGGAGTCAACCGCGGCGTAATCAGTCGGTAGTATCTCTGGGTCTTTCCCGGCGCGAGGGGCATCGCGTCCCGCACTTCCACGATTCGATTTGTGGAAGTGGCTGGCACGTCAGCGATGGGGACCCATGCTCCACTGTCCGCGCAGTCCCGTCGCAGAACCGTGTAGGTTTTGGTCGCGAACGCCAGAAAGGCAACCGACGCCGTGCCTGGGGAACCCCTGACAGTGATGGATCCGACTTTGAAATAAGACTGCGCGTCCCATGGATCGGTGCCGGCCAGGTACTCGGCCGCGTTGGCGACTCCGTCGCCATCTGTGTCCAGTAACGCGTCGGCGGAGTTGGTGGGACTGAACTGATTAGCCCGTTCCCATTCGTCGGGCATGCTGTCCGCATCCGTGTCGGCCAGAATCGTGATCACCGCATTGCTGCTCAGCAAACTGCCGCCAGCCAGGTTAGTCACGCCGACCACCAGGTGAAATTGGTTCGTGGTCAGAGTGGCTTGCAGATTCGTGAGTGTGAGAAAACAATTCGTGCCGTTCGCCATCACGTTGGTCATCGGAAGACCATTCATGCGCCAGCGAAACGTGAGCGGCAGCGGATGGCCTTCGGCGACGGCGCTCAACGTGACACTGCGGCCAGCTGCCACCGCTTGGCTCACCGGATGGAGGGTGATGACTGGACGAACCAGGACGACCAGCGCCGCCCCGCGGCTGGGCACGGAACCGTAACTGTTGGAGACGACGACCGAATAAGTCCCTTCCTGCGGCAGTTGCGCGTTGGTAACCAGAAGACTGGCATTGGTCGCGCCGGCAATCTCCACCTCGTTGAACCGCCATTGATAGCCGATGGGTGTCGAGCCCTCCGCCAGCACTTGAAAGGTCGTGCCGCTCCCGCGCGGGATCGCGCGCGGCGCTGGCTCCTGGGCGATGAGAATCGGTCCGAAAAGTGTCGCGGGCGGCGGAGTCACGCTGAGGCGAAGATCGGGCTGGGTCGCCGTGACGGAGTATTGTCCGGCGTGCCTTGTCTCCATGTTGGAAATCGCCAGCACGCGGTTGGTTTCATCCGGCAACAGGATTCCGTCTCGCCGCCACTGGATGGTCAGCGGAGGAGGCAAGGTCGTCGTCAAGACAAAGGAAACCGAGGAGCCAGCCGGAACGGTCTGGCCTGCCGGAGTGATGGAAGCGCCGGGTTCAGTCAGAGTCAGGGCTTGCTTGACCGGCACGTCGCTGAGTTCCTCGACCAGTCGCGACGGCCACTCGATCCGAACGGTCCGGGCGTTGGTTGCGTCACCCAAGCCGAAATTCCCATACGGCGTTTGTCCGAAGCCGATGCCGCCGGAGATCTCGCGCAGCTGCCAGCGCTCGGCGCCGCGGAAGAATGCGTGGACACGCACTTTCGCGCCGATCCCGTCGCGGTTGGAGACGGTGCCGAGACAACGGACCTTGAGCCAGGCATTCGAGTTGCCATTGTTGTGGTAGAGAAAATTGGGACGGCTGCCTTGCCAGTTCGGGACGAAGAGGTCGAGGAACCCGTCGTTGTCATAATCGCCCCACGCACAACCGGCGGAATTGCCGCCGTCGTTCACGATATTGCCCGTGGTGACCTTGGCGAAGGTGCCATCGCCGTTGTTGTGATAGAGAGAATTGTTTTGCCCGGAACCGTTGGCGACAAACAGGTCGAGAAACCCATCGTTATCATAGTCGGCCCACTGACAGATTTCGGACAGTTGAGAATCGGTCACGATGGCGCCCGAGGTGATCTTCGTGAAGGTGCCATCGCCATTGTTGTGATAAAGCAGATTTGGACCGAAACGCGCCACCGCCAGGTCGGACTGCCCGTCATCATCGTAGTCCCCCCAGTCGGCCACGATCGCGCTGCCGGCGTCCGATGAAAATGGCTCGGCGTGAACGCGGGTGAACGTGGCATCACCGTTGTTTCGGAACAGAAAGCTCTCGCCCCCATTGTTGGCCACATAGAGATCGGGGTAGCCATCGCCGTCGAAGTCGGTCCACGAGCCGGCAATGGATGAACCGCCGCTCGTCACAACCGGGCTGTTGGTGATCCTTGTGAAAGTGCCATCGTGGTTGTTCAAAAGGAGCGCGTCGTTATTGTTCGCGCCGTTGGCGATGAACAGGTCCAGCCACCCGTCGCGATCGTAGTCCGCCCACGAGGCGCTCCAGGAAAGCGTGCCGCCCGCGCCCGCGAACCGAACTTTCGTAAACACTCCGTGGCCCTCATTTCGGTAGAGGGAATTCGCGCTCTGATTGGAGACAAGCAGATCCAGGTTGCCGTCGTTGTTGAAGTCACCCCAGGCGCAGCCATAACCCCGATCCAGCGCCGGAGTGGCGTTCGTGATCTTGCTGAATGTTCCATCGCCGTTGTTGCGGTAGAGCGCGTTGAGCGAAGGATTGTTTGCGACAAAGAGATCGATGAACCCATCGTTGTCATAATCGCCCCAGGCCGCGCCCGAAGAATCGCCGCCGTCCGTCGCTACCGGGCCAGTGCTGATTCTGGTGAAAGCCGGATCAACATCGGGGGTAGCTATTTCACTGACTGACAAACTTCGTGGCTGCGCGGTAATGGCCGGCGATGACCCCTGAGCCTGGGCACGACTGCAAAGCGCCGCCAGAGTCAGCGATAACAACGGAACGAGGAGCCGATGCACAGTCTGTCCTTGGCCGATCGGTTTTCTCATCATGCCGCCAGCATGCGTGGCGCACCGAAAACCGGAACGATTATGTGACAACCCGCGAGGGGGCAGTGACAAGAAGGAATCAGGCTGTGAGAAACCGGTTCAGCCTGGCCGTGCGATTAAGCGATCCAGGCTTTCGCGATAGACCCGGCTGACGGTCAAGCGCGTCCCATCCTCCAGGATCACGACCGAGTCGCCGTGAAAGAGCGGTTGCCATTCCTTGACCCGCTCGAGGTTCACCAGCACGGATCGGCTCACTCGCAGGAACTTCTTCGAGGCCAACCTCGCCTCCGCCGCGTTCATCGTCTCGCGGAGCAGGTAGGACTTCTTGCCGGCGTGCAGCCGAAGGTAATTTCCTTCTGCTTCGATCCAATCGATGCCGTCAGGTCTGAGGAAGGTGACGCACCGGTCTTCGCGGACGGCCAGGCGATCCCAGGTTTGAGCCTGGCGTTGCAGATCTTGCAACAGCGCGAGCAGCCGGCCCTGCTGGGTCGCGCCGTCGCGTTGGCTGAAGTGCGCGCGGGCACGCTGCACGGCCTGGCGCAGGCGGTCATACTCGAACGGCTTGAGCAGGTAATCGAGCGCATGCACTTCGAAAGCGCGGACGGCGTGTTGATCATAGGCAGTCACGAATACGACCATGGGCCAGCGATCCGATGGCAATGCCGCGAGCACTCCGAAGCCGTCCAATCCCGGCATCTGGACATCGAGGAAAATGAGATCCGGCGAAAACTGTTCGATGGCGGCGACGGCGCTCCGACCGTCACCGCATTCGCCGACCACTTGCACGTCCGGCTCCTCGCGCAGCAGCGTCGCGATCAACTCGCGCGCGGGCGGCTCGTCATCGACAATCAAAGTGCGAATCTTCATGGGAAAGGAACGCCTCCAAAATCGGGACGTGAGTTGGCGCCATGAACCGGAGCGCGAGCCGTCCAGGCTCGCAGCGCTTCGCCCACAGCCGAGGGCCCGAAGCGTTCCATCGCGCCGGTCCTGGTCACGCGCTGCGCCCGGGGACCGGGCGCGCTCCGGGTGTAATGGTTCATGGAGAGGCGGCCGGTATCGAAGCGACCTTGAACGGGATGGAGAGACTCGCGGTGACTCCTCCCTGGGCGTTGCCCGTCAGATCGAATTGCTGGTTTTCTCCATAAAGTTTGCGCAGCCGCTCCCGCGTATTGTTCAGGCCAATCCGTTCGCGCGTTTTGCCAGGTGCTTCCGCCGCCTGCGCACTTGCTGGCGGTAGCCCCGGCCCGCTGTCCGACACTTGCAATACCAGCCGGCCATTGTCCCGAATGGAACGAAGCACAATTTGACCGCCGGCCTCTTGCGGTTCGATGGCGTGCCGGATGGCATTTTCCACGAGCGGCTGCAAGATCAGATTTGGCACCGCCGCTGGCAGCGTCGACGGCTCGACCTCCATTTGCAACTGAAGCCTTTCCCCGAACCGGATTTGCTCGATCTCCAGGTAGCGCCGGAGAAAGTCGATTTCCTGCTGCAGCGGCACTTCCTGCTGGTCGCTCTTCTCCAGGGTGAGCCGCAACAGTTCACCGAGGCGGGAGATCATTTTGTTCGCCGCCACCACGTCCTTGAGCATCAGGGAAGAGACGGCGTTGAGCGCGTTGAAGAGGAAGTGCGGGTTGAGTTGCATCCGCAGCGCCTGCAACTGGGCCTGGGCGAGCCGTCCCGCCAGTTCGGTGGCTTGCATTTCGCGTTCGCGAAACTCGCGGTAGTAGCTCCACGCGTGCCAGGCACAGACCATCACGGCAAAGACCGCCAGGTTGTAATGCGTGCGGTTGGCCAATACTCCGCGCAAGGACTTCCGGAACGCGATCGGCTGGGCTGTCACCCAGCCTTGCAACACGTCAGCCCCAGCGCACAGCACGGCGTGAACACCGGAAAGCAGGAGGCCGACGGACAAGTAAATTATCAAACCCTTGGGCCAGGAGCGCCGCTCGAACCTGAAGTTTCGACATGTCCAAAAGATGATCGGCGCCAGCAACGCCCACTCATACCAGTCAGTGAATGACCAATACAGCGCCTGCCCCCAACTGACTTCCCGGTGGATTGAAGCCGCCGAGAAGTAATTCTGGGCACCGAAGAACAAGCTCAGCGCGGTCGCGACCAGAAGAATGACTGCACCTTGCCTCAGGACGCCTGGCCTGTGGCACGGACCTGTCGCCGTGCCGGAATGAGGCGAGGTGAGCATGATCGAGGATGGTGAACCAGTATGGCCGTTTGGTCAAATGCCTAAGTAGCGTCTCATTGACCGGAGGGAGGTCTGAGATTTTGCCATTGCTCATCTCGGCCGCTGATCGATTGCTGAATACACCGCAACTGCTGTCAGGTTCGGGTATTTCAGTCGGAACTCATCTGTGGTCGCGGTGAAATTATTCGTCATTCCCGTAACGCCCCACTTCTGCGTCATCGGACCGAGTTTCGCGTAACCGCTGAAATCCCCCAGATAGGTTGCAGCGTTCGACCTCACCTGGAATGATCCAGTGTTTGGAAAATTACGTCGTCCCACGGGCCGGTGGTCCATGAAAGTTGCGAGAAATCCCGCTATTCTGTATCGGCCCGGATCAACGGCGATTGCGCACACGGAATCCTTGTCTCGACACCGAATCAGATACACTCGTTTGGAATCTTCGTTGCTGAGTCGGAGCGCGAGCTCGTTCCCAAACGCGAAGTCCGGCCCCGTCCGGAAACGGCCGTAGACAACCGCACTTTTGGTGTCCACCTCGAACGACTGCTTCACAGGTGGCGCAAAATGTGCCACAGAAATCAAAGGTGGCAGAAAGCGAGTGCAGGACACTAAAAACGCCGCGCTGCCGCAGAAGAGAAACGTTCGTAGAATCTTCATCATTCGAGTGGCACCTCAGACCATGGCTCAGTAGCCCGACTCTCAAGGAGCCGCGATTGCAACTCCAGCGCGATAATTGGCTTCGCTGGAGCGCATTCTTATGCGGAATGCATTTCATACTGAAGCCAAATCATCACCCGAGAAAGGGAACCCAAACCTGCCAGCGTCCCTGATCAGGGCATCGAGGGTGCCTGCTTCCGCCACCTCGCGCGCTGCGCGTGTGCGGAACAGTCCGCACCGGCAAGCCAGCCGCCGGCGCGTTGGGTGAAGGCTTTCGCCCGGACGGATAATTGCTGAACGAGCGTGGGGCGCGTTTGCCTTCAGGTGAACACCCCATTGAAATCATGGGGCACTCCAGGGAACAAAGGTCCACATGAAACCGCATCAAGAAGGCAACCCCAAGCATGAAACTCAAACAACTCAAACTTCTGCTCTCCTGCATAGGCCTGTCCGCCATCTCCCAAATTAGTGTCTGGGCGGCTTTGCTCAAACTCCTCCCTCCAAACATCACCGTGCAGCCCGCCAGTCAGACGGTGGACGCGGGCAGCAGCGCGAGCTTCCTGGCGGTTGCTTCCGGACCTGAACCGCTCGCTTATCAATGGCGGCGGAATGGGATCGACCTCTCAGGCCAGATTACGAACCGGCTCGACCTCGCCAATGTCCAACCTGCCCAGGCGGGCGACTACACCGTCGTCGCGACCCACGAGGGCGGCGCGGTCACCAGCCAGGTGGCCACGCTGACGGTGTATGTCCCCGCGGTTCTGACCATGCTGACCCAGCGCTGGACCTTCAATCCATCGGGCGCCGACCTGGGCACCGCCTGGAAGGAAGCCTCATACGACGACTCCACATGGCCGGAAGATTCAGCGCTGTTTTACCATGAGATTGCTGGCCAGCCCTTGCCCCAGGGCACCCGACTCGCCCTGACTAACGAGAGCGGAGAACCCATCATCACTTACTACTTTCGCACGCGCTTCAACTTTGCTGGCACCTCCGGCGGCCTCTCGCTCCTCGCCACGAATTATGCGCAACACGGCGCGGTCTTCTACCTCAATGGCGTCGAGTTGGGCCGACTCCGGTTGCCGAGCGGAAGGATCACCGCTTCCTCGCAAGCTTTCGTCGGCCCACCCGGCCAACCCGACATCCTCCTCTTCCCGGCCGGCGCGTTGCTATGCGGCGACAATGTGCTCGCAGTGGAAGTTCACCAGCAAATTGCCGCCGCGACCAACCTCGCCCCGGTATTCGGCATGGCACTCCGGACGACCGCCCACCCGCCGCCCATGCCCGACCTGATCGTCTGGCCGCCGCGCAAGCCGCATATCGAACTCTGCACTTTCAACAGCGCTCAGTGCGAGGTCGTCGAAGGATGCTCCTTGCCGGGCACACGCCGGCTCTTGCGCTTCGAGATCGAGACGCGGAATATCGGCACGGGCGACTTAATCCTGGGCAATCCGGCCACCAACTCATACTTCGTGTTCGCTTCCTGCCACAACCATTACCATTTCGATGGCTACGTCGGTCTTCATCTCATGAATTCCAACGAAGTGGTCGCCGTTGGCAGCAAGATCAGTTTCGCTCTCGAAGACGTGTTCCGCTGGGACACCAACGCTCCCCTCGACAGTCCCTACAAGGAAGATTACCAAGGCATCCAACCCGGCTGGGCTGATATCTACAATTATTGGATCCCCTGCCAATACATCGATATCACCGACACCCCTGCCGGTCTCTATACCCTGGAATTGGAAGTGGACCCCGATCACAAATTGGCGGAACTCAACGACGCCAACAACGTGACGCGTATCAGTGTCGAGATCCCCCCGGACTGGGCCCCATGCGGCACGCCGCCGCCGAACGACAACTTCGCCGACGCCCTGGTCGTGCCTTATGCCGTGGCCAGCGTCGTGGCCAACTCCGAATGTGCCACGCGCGAACCGGACGAACCGCCCATCCTCAGCGGCCTCGACGAACTCGGCCAGTTCTCCGTCTGGTTCCGCTGGACGGCCCCCGCCAATGGGAACGTGACCTTCGACACTGAGGACAGCAATTTCCCTCCCCTGCTGTGCCTCTATTCCGGCGGAGAGCTAAGCACGCTGACGTTGATTGCCGACGATGTGATGTTTGACTTCCTGCCCAAATCCATCACGGCCAGCGTCACCGCGGGCACCACTTATGCCATCGTCGTGGATGGCTTTTACGACTTATACGGCGCTTCAAATGCCGTGAATGGCGAAGTCGTGCTGAACATCAACGCCAACGGGAATGACCTCTTTGCCGACGCCCAGCCGCTCCCAAACCCCGCCGGCACGATCACCGGCACGACGCGCGCCGCCACCAAGGAACCCGGCGAGCCCGATCATGCCGGCCTTCCTGGCGGTCACTCCATTTGGTATTCGTGGACCGCCCCGTTCGCGGGAGCAGTGACGTTCGACACCTTGGGCAGTCGGTTCGACACGCTCCTGGCCATCTACACCGGCACAAGCCTGGACACGCTGGCGGTTGTGCCCAACAGCTTTGGCCCCGTCCTGCATGACCCAAACCGCGTCACCTTCGATGCCGTCGCCGGCACGACCTATCGCATCGCCGTCGATGGGCGTGACGGCCAGACCGGCCTCTGCACTTTGAACTGGCACCCCGCCATACGTCTGACTTCGCCCGTCGTGGCGCCAGGCATCGTCCAGTTCACCTTGTTTGCCCAGGCCGGCGAGAGCTGCCTGATCGAAACCTCCGCCGACCTCGTAACCTGGAGCCCATGGGTCCAAGTGACGAACGCCGCCGGCTCACTGACCTTGACCGACTCCCCTGTCGCCGGCCACAAATTCTATCGCACCCGCCAGCAGCACCCATGACTTTCACCGCATGGAAAGCCGCCCTGGCCGTTCGTAGTCCCGCCGTAACTGAACAGTTATCATGGATTTACCTCCGCGCTGTGAAACGGTGCCCATACCTGTCGCTTGAGCACATAGCCATCGGCAATAAATCCCAACCGTCCTCTCCAGCCTCTTGGATATTGCTTGGCGCAAGTAACGACGACGCGCCACGAATTTGTCCTGGCCGGAGCCCAGACCGACACAACTCTCCCCTGGCCCGGGCTCAGCGCCGGATCAGCGTCCAGGGTCAGACTCCGATGGTTGCGAAGGCCGCTGGCATCGACCCAGGCGCTGGCGTCGCGAATCTCTGTGCCAGTCGAGAAATCCAGCGTCGTCGGCCCCTGGTTGCTGATGGCGACCATCGCTCCGACCTGACCGTTGGCGTTCGTCTGTAAAGCAAGGATCGAGACTGCTACCTGTCCCAGTGTGCCAGCGCGTGCCGGAACGAAGACGACGTAGGCCGAGGCGAGAATCACCAGCAAGGCCACAATGGTCATGATTTGGATGCTGCTTTTCATACCCGCGGACCATGCCGCGTGGACGCTACGAAAACTTTCCTACTCAAATACCTCAGCGCCGTCGAGCTGAAAGCCGCGATAAGGACCAGGACGCCAAGGACTGCCTTGCAAACGACGAATCAACCCCGAATCATGCTGAGACCGTGCCGGGGAAACGCCGTGCACGGTCGGTAACTCTTCAGGTGTGATGTTGCTTTCGCCCTCACGACGGCCCGTGTGGCTGTTTTGGTCGAGCTTTGGGCATTGGGGCTTGGTCATTCATTGGTCATTGGTCATTGGTCATTGGGAGTAAAGGGTCCTCACTGGCCCTTAATTCAACGGCAGTGGGGCCGGGGTGAGGGCGGGCCTTCTCTATGACTCCTGAACAGTTACAAAAAAGCAAACCAACCACCACCGCATAACAACCCAGGATCAACCGCGTGGTGCCCCGGTCGCTTGGCGCTGTTTTGAGGCTCTTTGCGACCGGGCCCCGTCGCAGGAAAAGCTCGGTCATCCCGAAGGCGACTAGCGGGAGGCTGCCGGCTTGAGCTGGATCCATATTTTGGGCCCCGGTTCGGCTATGCGCGGCCGCACCAACGCCCTCATTGACCACGAACTACGGTCGCTTGGTCAAGACGCCAAACGAACTGGCGACAGTCGGCCCCGCAGAGTGATACCAATCGTAGAGAACATTCGTCGTGTTGACTCGCGTCACAATCACCGTCCCATTGAGACACGGGCCGGACTGGAGCCGGGTGTCAAAGCGGGCCTGGGTCTCGGTGTATGACAGAAGCTCGAGATTCGCGCCGCAGCTGAAGAGGTTGTTCGAATAAATTGCCCCAAACGCGCGGCTGCTGTTAATGATCGAGATGCGCGTTGTGAAAGGAATGGAATTGCTGCTGGACTGGTAGGTGTCTCCCTGCCAGACCCCCTCCAGCCAATTCATGCCGGAGGCCGCCGTCTGCTGCACCTTGAACAACTGTTTCGGCGCCGTCGCTTCGAAATAGGCGCCGACCCCCGCGCCCGTGCCCTCAATCAGTTGGCCCGCGGGCACCCAGTTGCCCGAAACGCTCGTCGAAGTCTCAACCTGGTACGCCTTGTTCGTCGTGGTTGACCACGTCACATGAACCGCTGGGACGACGCTGAGCGTGATGTCCTGGGCACGGCCGCAGACGCAGAGCGCCCCGGCGCTGACGGTCAATACGAGGCGATTGGTCCACGGAATGGCTGGTCGGGTCTTCATAACGTCCTCCTCCTGATTTCGCTTCAGTTCAGTTACATGGGAGTTGCTCATGATTGCAACCCCCAAAATGTGCGCGGCGGCTCTCAACCTTTCCAATGGGGCGACCAACCCATATTTGACCTGGTAGGGAACCCATATCGCATGAGTTGCCCGACCGCCTTCACTTGGTGGTTCTACCCCTCTGTCGATTCATCTCCCTTCCGCCTACAGTGCAAACGAAAGACTCTATTCCTCTGCGCGGAAGAAAAGCGTTCGGCAGATGAATCAAAACAAAGCGAAAGAAAGGAAGACGCCTGTGAAAACAGCACGTAAGCGGATAGCAAAGCAAGTAGGAGCAAGCCTGCTGGCTGGCCTGATATGCGGGTTGCCTCCGAGTGAACTGCAGGCGCAGTTCATCATAGGTGGACTGGGCACAACCCTGTTCGCGGGGGCCACCCTGGCTGGAGCCACGACGGTGGCGGGCGCCACCAGCCTCGCCGGTGCAACGACCGTGGCCGGCCCGTGCGGTGTGGCCTCCGGCAGCGTTCTGGCCGTAGGTAGCGTTGTGGCCGCCGGGAGCGTGGTCAATGGCTCGACGATCGCCGTCGCCACGGCTCTAGCTGAAGCCGTCACCGTCTCCGGAGCCACCACTCTGGCCGCGGGCAGCACCGTCGCCGCCGGCAGCGTCGTGGCCGGCGGCACCACTCTGGCGGCAGGCACGGCCCTGGCCGCAGGCAGTGTCGTCGCCGCGGGCAGCACGCTCGCCGCGGGTAGCGTTCTGGCCGCAGGCAGTGTTGTGGCAGGTGTCACGCTGGCCGCCGCCACCACCATCGCCGCAGCCACGACCGTCGGTGGCGGAGTCAGTCTGGCGGCGGGCAGCTCGCTGGCGGTCGGCAGCAGCCTGGCGGCGGGTAGCACGATTGCCGCCGGCAGCAGCATGGCCGGGGCCACCGTGGTGACCGCAGGCATCGTGGCCGTGGCCGGCAGCGCGTTGGCCGCCGGTAGTGTTGTGGCGGCCGGTAGCGTCGTGGCCGCCGGTAGCATCTTTGGCGGCACTACCCTGTTGCTGGCCAATACGCTGACCGCAGCCTCCATCGTGGCCGGCAGCGCCACCTTGGTCGCGGGCAGTAGCCTGGCAGCCGGCAGTAGCCTGGCGGCTGGCAGTACTCTGGCGGCCGGAACGACCGTGATCGGAGCCACCGCTGTCGGCGGCGTCACGACGGTCGCCGGCACGGCTCTGGCCGGAGCCGGTACCACCCTAGCCGCGGGCAGCGTGATCGCCGCCGGCAGCGTCGTGAACGGCACCACGGTCGCCACCGCCACTTCGTTGGCGGCAGCGACGACTCTCGTCGCGGGCGGCACACTCGCCGCCGGCAGCACCCTTGCCGCTGGCAGCGCTCTGGCCGCAGGCACGATGGTGTTCTAATCCACAGCTGGAATGGGCTTTCCCGGCCGGCAGGTCCGTGCCGGGCAAGGGAAAGCCATTCCAGCATCCACCCTTCCTCAAAGGAGATCATTGTTCGTTACGGCGACTCTCTGAGGGGAAAGCTCTTTTCGATGATTCCGTTGCCGATGGCGTAACGGGTCAGACCAGCGACGTCGTGCAGCTTCAGTTTTTTCATCAGGTGCATTCGGTGATTTTCGACAGTGTTGATGCTGATCGTCAGTTCGGCGGCAATTTGCTTGTTGACCTTGCCTTCGGCGATCAATTGTAACACCTCAACCTCGCGTGAACTGAGAACATCGGTGTGCTTCTTGAGCGGAACTCCGCGGCTGAGTGTCTGACGGTAGCGTTCCATCAGGCGCTTGACAACGACAGGGCTGAAAAAGGTGTTGCCCTTTCTGACTTCGCGAATCGCTCTGACCAGTTCGGCGGCGGCGGATTGCTTGAGCAGGTAGCCGGCCGCCCCGGCCTCGGTCGATAACTGGAGGCATTCGTCGTCGTTGTGGGCCGAAAGGATTAACACGCGGCAGGACAGGGCTTCTTTGCGGATTTGGCGGGTGGCTTCCAAACCGTTGAGTTGCGGCATCGAGATGTCCATCAGCACCACGTGGGGCCGCAACTCCCTGGCCAGCTCCACTGCTTGCCGGCCAGTCCCGGCTTCACCGACGACCGCAAAGTCCCGTTCCGCTTCCAACAACGCCCGGAATCCCTGGCGGACCACGACATGGTCGTCGACGAGCAAAAGAGTCGTTTTTTCCTTCAATGTCTCTTTGCCGATGGGCAGTGGTATGGCCTGAACCAGCACGCAGCGATCCCGCGGCTCCGCCGGCTGGCCAACTTGCGCGCCCCGGCAACTCAATTGCGTTGATGATCGGCCGCGTCAACAGCCGCTGGCAAACCCGCCATTTTCGCATGGCCGCCTCCGGAAGCTTAATCGTCCATCCCAGCGACGATCGGAGGAAGCGGGGGGAATGCTGACCCAGGCCCAGACCGCGGGGCAATGGGGTGAAAAGCCCTTGCCGGGGTAGGTGCGCAACCCATTTCGTCGCGAATCAACTCGCGCGCTTCCTCAACCGCCGGACTGACGGGTGTGAGCATCAAAACCAAGAAAACCTTATGCTTCAATTCGGCTTCTAGTCGTGGCGGGAAGCTGGCTCATGCCGACGTCACCTTTTAGAAGTGTGACCCTGCGCACCTTTTGGTCCTGGTGATCGACGGATCACGGTTTACTCCCCTGCGCCAAAGACAAGCCAGGACCGCCCCGAACGCCAGCAGGGCCCAGGTGGTTGGTTCCGGAACCGGAGCCACGTGAAGGTTGTCGATACAGAGTAATAAACGTGGACCGCCCTTCCGGCCCGCCGGCAAGCCCAACGTTGTCCGTCAGGTATGATTGAGGATTGAACTCGGTCTCGTCATTGCCGTCGGTAAACCTAAGACCGAACGGCGCGTACTCATCGCCCACCGTCGTCCCCAGCGGGACTTCTGTGAAACCGATCGTCGACTCGGGCCCGACCACCGACCGGAACGCTTCGAAATCCGTGTAACTGGACACAGCCTCCCTGCCCTCGACGGGCTGCCCGGCCAGATAAACGATTGCCGCAGCAACCAGCGCGGTCGTGGTTCTTGAGTAGAAATATGCGCGACGCATATCCGCCAGCGGCTTGTTCACGTCAGCACCTTGCCCGATCAGAAACCGGCATAGGCGCGAATGTCCGTGAAAAGCAGCCCCGTTAAGCTCGTGGTTCTCTCCCAGAGACTGGAGCGACTCTCCATTGGCAAGCAGGAACTTGACGGCGCTGACATCGCCGTAGTAGGCCCACCATCTAATGGGAGACATTCCGCCTTGGTCCGCTGAAGTCGCCGCGTGGCCCGCATCGACGTAGTCGAAAACCAGGTCTGTGCGTCCGTCTGTAATTTGATCAAACATGTTTTTGCTCATATCTCGATGTCTGAAGAGTGCTCATCGGCCAACCACCCAAGCGCAGCGACAGGCGCCACGAGGCGCGTCGATTGCAACAGCAGCGCGATGCCGCCATTCGCCGCGGCGCATGGTCGTTAGGCCGCATTGGTGTCCTGTGGTTTTGTGGCAAAGACAAGCACATTTCCGTCTGGATCACGGATACCTGTCTCGCGGGTCCCCCACGTCTGATTGGTCGGCGGCAGCTGGACTACCGCACCTCGGGCGGCAAACTCGTCATGTAGTAAATCCACATCGACCACCCAAAGAAATGCGTCTGTCATTCCCGCCCGCTCCGGCTTGAAGGACTGAAGATGCAGCCACACTCCATCCCGGGCGACC
>WNFZ01004253.1_pt1 | contig 25233 bp, 24 predicted proteins | sample 5400081 | NCBI WGS metagenome assembly WNFZ01 (sample SAMN13153365, study PRJNA577476) | soil metagenome | isolation source: 80 cm soil or saprolite under grassland replicate 1 | place: USA:California | collected 2016-06-15
CGGCACACACGCTGGGCAGCATCACCGCGGCCGCCGCGGCGTAGCCCTCCGCGCTGGGATGGAACCGGTCCGGGCTGAACATCTCGGCCGGCCGGGCCAGGAACTCCGGCCCCAGGATGTCGCCCAGGGAGACCGTCCGGCCGCCGTGCTCGACCACCGCGACCGTCTGCGCGGCGGCGAGCTGCCGGCTCCACTGCCTGGCGAGGAAGCGCAGCGGCTGCGCCACCGGCCGGATGGTGCCGAGGTCAGGGCAGGTGCCGACGACCACCTCCACGCCGGACTCGCGCAGCCGCTGCACCGCGCCGACCAGGTGCCGCACCGACTCCGCCGGCCGCATCCGCTCCTTCACGTCGTTGGTGCCGACGATGATCAGCGCCACCTCGGGGCCGGCCGGCAGTGCGCGGTCCACCTGGTCGGGGAGGCTGTCGGACTTGGCGCCGACCCTGGCGACGTTGGTGAGCCGTACGGGCCGCCCGGCCACCTCCGACAGGCCCGCCGCGACCAGCACGCCAGGCGTCTCGATGGCTTGGTCCACGCCGAGTCCAGCGGCGCCGGAGTCGCCCAGCACCGCCAGCCGGATCGGCTCGCCGGGGCCGTGCCCCCATAGGCCGTCCCCGTCCGGCGGCACGCTGCGGGGCGCGCCGACCGTCCGGTGCGCCTGCTTCGCCTGGCTGTACAGGACGCCGTACAGCACCGCCCCCAGCGCGCCGAGGCCACCGCCGCCGTAGGCCGCGGTGACCGCGATGCGGCGGGCCTGCCTGGCCCTACCCATGTCTCGCCCGAGGACAGCGGCTCATCGTTCGCGGCCTCGCAGGAACGCGCGCACCGCCTCCCGCGCCCTTTCCCGCACCTCTGGGCCGTGGGTGAACGCCGCGATCTCGTAGTCCAGGTCGCCGAGCAGGTCGGCCGAGCGCCGGTTCGTCGTCGGGTCGGTACAGAACCACGCAGGCGGCCAGCGCAACCCCCGTACGTTGAAGACCATGTCTCGCTGCTGCACGAGCGGTCCGGGGTGTGCCCGGGGGTGTGCACCACCCGCAGCCCGCCCGCCACCGGCAGCACCGCGCCGTGCGCGAACTCCTCCGACACCGCCACCCTGGGCAGCTTCTTCATCGCGAACCGGCCGGCCACCCGGGCCATCCGGGTGGAGCGGTCGGTGCGCGGCGCCCGCCCGTCGCGCAGGTAGATCGCCTCCCGCTCGTGGGTGTGCACGGTGGCTCCGGTGGCCTCCACCACCCGCGGCAGCCCGCCGGCGTGGTCGCCGTGCGCATGCGTGACCACAACCCGGGTGACGTCGGCCGGCCTCGCCCCGATCTCGGCCAGCGCGGCCATGATCCGTCCACTGGCCAGCCAGCGCAGTCCAGCGTCCACCAGGGTGATGGCGCCGTCGGCGTCACGCAGCGCGAAGCTGTTGACCAGGGCGGCCGGGGCCGTCGGGATCCGCCAGACACCGGCGGCCAACGGCACTGCCCGTGTCCGGCCCACGATGTCACCTCCGTTTTGAAGGCTAGCCTGTCGGCGTGGTGGCCCCGACAGCGTGGTCGGGTGCCAGGGTCGAGTCCGAGGGGCGGTCCCCGTGCGGTACGCAGAGTCCGTGGTCGATCTGGTGGGCAACACCCCGCTGGTCCGACTGAGCAAGGTCACCGAAGGGCTGCAGCCGCTGGTGCTGGCCAAGGTCGAGTATTTCAACCCGGGCGGTTCGGTCAAGGACCGGATCGCGCTGCTGATGATCGAGGAGGCCGAGCGGTCCGGCGAGCTCAAGCCGGGCGGCACCATCGTCGAGCCGACCAGCGGCAACACCGGTGTCGGGCTGGCCCTGGTGGCGCAGCAGAAGGGCTACCGGTGCGTGTTCGTCTGCCCGGACAAGGTCTCCGCGGACAAGATCAACGTAATGCGGGCGTACGGCGCCGAGGTGATGGTCTGCCCGACCGCGGTGGCGCCCGAGGACCCGCGCTCGTACTACCAGGTGTCCGACCGGCTGGTGCGCGAGCGGCCGAAAGCCTGGAAGCCGGACCAGTACTCGAACGTGAACAACCCGCTGTCGCACTACCGGTCCACCGGACCCGAGCTGTGGGAACAGACCGAGGGCCGGATCACCCACTTCGTGGCCGGCATCGGCACCGGCGGCACGGTCAGCGGCACCGGGCGGTACCTGAAGGAGGTCTCCGGCGGGCGGGTCCGGATCATCGGGGCCGACCCGGAGGGCTCGGTGTACTCCGGCGGCACCGGCCGGCCGTACCTGGTCGAGGGCGTCGGCGAGGACTTCTGGCCGTCAGCGTACGACCAGGACATCTGCGACGAGGTCGTGCCGGTGTCGGACAAGGACTCCTTCCTGCTGACCCGCCGGCTTGCCCGGGAGGAAGGGCTGCTGGTCGGCGGCTCCTGCGGGATGGCCGCCGCGGCGGCGCTGCGGGTGGCGGAGCGGGCCGGGCCGGACGACGTCGTGGTGGTGCTGCTGCCCGACTCCGGCCGCGGCTACCTGTCGAAGATCTTCGACGACGACTGGATGGCCGACTACGGCTTCCTGTCCACCGCGCCGGACAACCTGACCGTCGGCGACGTGCTGGAGCTCAAGGGCGGCCACCTGCCGTCGCTGGTTCACGTGCACCCGACGGAGACCGTGCGCGAGGCGGTGGACATCCTGCGCGAGTACGGGGTGTCGCAGATGCCGGTGGTCAAGGCCGAGCCGCCGGTGATGACCGCGGAGATCATCGGCTCGGTGGTGGAGCGCGACCTGCTCGACCTGCTGTTCGCCGGCCGGGCCGCGCTCGCCGAGCCGGTGGAGCGGCACATGTCGCCCCCGCTGCCGATGATCGGAGCCGGTGAACCGGTCGCCGCCGCCACCGCCGCCCTGGAGAAGGCCGGCGCCGCCGTGGTCCTCTACGACGGCAAGCCGCAGGGCGTGATCACCCGGCAGGACCTGCTCAGCTACCTCGCGTCCCGCTGACCCGGCGCCCCTGCCGGAGGGGGCTGCCGAGGTCGGACCGCCCGGGTCTGGACCGGCACCGGCGTAGCACCGGCGTGCCGGCAGCCGGCCGCTGCCGTACCGGTGGTCCGGTACGGCAGCGGCGGTCACCGAGGGCCCGGTGGCGGCTCCCTGGGTGTGCCGTCAGCGGGGCGTGCCGTCAGCGCAGTGTGCCGTCAGCGGGGTGTGCCGTCAGCGGGCGAACGCGGCGGTCGTGTGGGTGAACTGCCACAGCCCCTGACCAGTGCCGCTGCAGTTCTCCTGCACGGTGTTGGATGCGCGGGCACACTGCCGGTCCCGGTTGAGCTCCCAGAAGGTGAACCGGCTGTACCCGCTGCGCTTGGCGTAGGCGGTCAGCAGCTGGAACGAGCTCACCGTGTAGATCGAGCCGCTGTCGGTCAGCCCGTTCATCAGGACCAGGCCCGTCGCGGCGTTGACCTGTGCGTTCGTGGCGTTCGGGTACTTCTGGTGCAGCAGCCGGTGGAATGCCGCCATGTACTGCTGGGTCATGGAGACCACGTTGGTACGCCGGGTGCCCTCGTTGAAGACCATCGTCGACCACACCGTCGGGCGCAGGCCGCTCCGCGTGACCGAATCCATCACCTGGGCCGCCCGGGCGTACAGCTCTCCGCGCGGGTTGAACGGCATGGTGACCGACACCGCCAGCGGGCGGTGGGCCGCGGCCGCGGTGCGCTGCAGGATCGCCGCCGCACCGGTCTCCCGGTCCAGCGCCGCCCTGTTGTTCCACTCGGGCATCTCGATGTCGAAGTCGATCGAACGCACCTGGTACGCGTCGATCACCCGCTGCATCGCGGCGGCCGTGGCCTTGGCGTTCCGGCACGCCTCGCCCAGCTTCTTCCCGCCGTACCCGCCGAAGGAGACGGTCACGTCACCGCCGGCCCTGCGTACCGCGGCGATCCTCGCGGCCAGTGCCTGGTCCCCGAGCGCGCTGGCGCCGTTGTCGGCCCAGGTGGGCGAGCAGCGGCCGTTGGAGACAACAAAGGACAGGGTGAACCCGCGGATGCCGGTGAGTCTCATGAGCGCGACCAGGTCCGGCTGCCTACCGATGTGTGGCATGACGTACGGCGCGGCGGCGTAGGGCGCCGCCAACCGGCTCGCGACCAGGCTGTCCACGCTGTCCGCCGATAGGCCACCCCCCGGATCCACCGCGCCGCCCGTGGACGGACCCACCGGTGGTCCGGCCGCCGGAGCGCCGCTGCCCGGTGCCGCTGCCGAACATCCGGCCAGGAGTCCGGCCGCGATCACCGCGGCCGTCGCATGCATCAGACCCGGTCGCCGAACCCGCACTCGCGCCATGTTGAGGAGACCTTCCCGTCGTGAGGTTTGCCTGGTATACGGATTTCGGCGCGGATCGGCTCAGGGCATGCCGGTGAACCGTGCGGTGTGCCGTGCGGACGTCCACCGGGACGCCGTGCCCGCCGCGGTCTGCCACCGGCGGAAGATAACTCGGTCGAGTCTTGTCGTACCCCTGTGTTTGGCTTGTCGTGAATGCCGGTGACTGCGGAGGGGAACGGATGACAGGGGACGCCGCCGTTCAGGCGGAGGGTTTGCGCAAGCGCTACCGGCGGACGGAGGCGCTGCGCGGAGTGGACCTGGTCGTAGAGCAGGGAACGGTGTGCGGCCTGCTCGGGCCGAACGGGGCCGGCAAGACGACCATCGTGCGAATCCTCACCACGCTGCTGCGGCCGGACGCCGGGCGGGCCACCGTCGCGGGGTACGACGTGCTGAAGCAGGCGGCCCTGGTGCGGTACCGGATCGGGCTGGCGGGGCAGTACGCGGCGGTCGATGAGCTGCTCACCGGCCGGGCCAACCTGGAGATGGTCGGCCGGCTGTACCACCTGCCGGGCAGGCAGGCGCGCGCGCGGGCCGAGGAGCTGCTGGAGCGGTTCGACCTGGCCGACGCGGCGAACCGGGTCGCCAAGACGTACTCCGGCGGGATGCGCCGCCGGCTGGACGTGGCCGCCGCCCTGGTGGCCGCGCCGCCGGTGCTGTTCCTGGACGAGCCGACCACCGGGCTGGACCCGCGCAGCCGCAACGACGTGTGGAAGATCATCGGCGAGCTGGTCGCGGACGGTACGACGGTGCTGCTCACCACGCAGTACCTGGAGGAGGCGGACCGGCTCGCGGACAAGATCGTGGTGATCGACACCGGTGAGGTGGTGGCCTCCGGCACGGCGGCCGAGCTGAAGTCGAAGGTGGGCGGCGAGCGGATCGACGTCGTGGTGCCGAGCCTGGACCAGCTCGCAGACGCCGCGACGGCGCTGCGCCGGGCCAGCGGCGCGGAGCCGAGCGTGGAGCCGGACGACCGCCGGATCACGGTGGCCGTGCGGGGCGGCGCGGCCGCGCTCACCGCCGCGGTGCGCGAGCTCGACGCGGTCGGCGTCGCGGCGGAGGACATCGCGCTGCGCCGGCCCACCCTGGACGACGTGTTCCTGCGGCTCACCGGGCACCACGCCGAGCAGTCCGGCGAGCCCGACCTCGCGGAGGTGGCCCGATGACGGTCCTCGACCTGCCGGCCCCCCCGAGCAACCCGGCGGCCCGGCTGCGCTGGGCGGTCGCGGACGGCGTGGTGGTGGCCGTCCGCAACCTCAGGCACATCCGGCAGGTGCCGGACAAGCTGCTGAACGCGACGATCTCGCCGATCATGTTCGTGCTGCTCTTCGCGTACGTGTTCGGCAGCGCGATCACCGTGCGCGGTGGCAACTACCGGGACTTCCTGATGCCCGGGATCTTTGTGCAGACCGTCGCCTTCACCTGCGCCACCACGGCGATGGGGGTCTCCAACGACATGTCGAAGGGGCTGGTGGACCGGTTCCGGTCGCTGCCGATGGCGCGGTCCGCGGTGCTGGTCGGGCGGACCTCGGCGGACCTGGTCGAGGGGCTGCTCGGCATCTTCGTGATGGCCGCGTGCGGTCTGGCGGTCGGCTGGCGGGTGCACAGCGGGCTGGGCAGGGCGCTGGTGGGGTTCGCGCTGCTGCTGCTGTTCGGGTTCGCGATGAACTGGCTGGGCACCATCATCGGGCTGCTGATGAAGAGCCCGGAGGCCGTGCAGTCGCTGGTGTTCATCACGCTCTTCCCGATCACGTTCGTGGCGAACACGTTCGTGCCCACCGAGAACATGGCCCCGTGGCTGCGCACCGTCGCCGACTGGAACCCGATCAGTGCGCTGAGCGCGGCGTGCCGGGAGCTGTTCGGCAACACCGCGGCGCCGTACACCGGAGACGCGTGGCCGCTGCACCACCCGGTCGCGGCCGCGTTCGGGTACTCGTTCGTGCTGCTGGCGATCTTCGCGCCGCTGGCGGTGCGCAGGTACCGGACGGCGGTGGGTCGGTGAGCTGCCGCTAGCCTCGGTGGTCATGAGCGGTTTCGACACCCTGGCGATCCATGCGGGCCAGGAGCCCGACCCGGGCACCGGTTCCGTCGTCGTTCCGATCTACCAGACCTCGACGTACAAGCAGGACGGCGTGGGCGGGTTGCGCGGCGGCTACGAGTACAGCCGCAGCGCCAACCCGACCCGCACGGCGCTGGAGACCTGCCTGGCGGCGCTCGAGGCGGGTAGCCGCGGGCTGGCGTTCGCATCCGGGCTGGCCGCCGAGGACTGCCTGCTGCACGCGGCCCTGCAGCCCGGCGACCACGTCCTGGTCCCGGACGACGCGTACGGCGGCACCTTCCGGCTGTTCGCCCGGGTGCTGTCGCGCTGGGGGCTCCGCTACGACGCGGTGCCGCTGTCCGACCTGGATGCGGTGCGTGCCGCGGTGCGCCCCGACACGGCGATGATCTGGGCCGAGACGCCGACCAACCCGCTGCTGGCCATCGCCGACATCGCCGGACTGGCCACCCTCGCGCGCGAGCACGGCGCGCTGCTGGTGGTGGACAACACCTTCGCCTCGCCGTACCTTCAGCAGCCGCTCACGCTGGGCGCCGACGTGGTCGTGCACTCCACCACAAAGTACCTGGGCGGCCACTCCGACGTGGTCGGCGGCGCGTTGGTGTTCAACGACGGCGACCTCGCCGACGCGCTGATCTTCCACCAGAACGCGATGGGCGGGGTGCCCGGGCCGTTCGACTGCTGGCTGGTGCTGCGCGGGGTGAAGACGCTCGGGGTACGGATGGACCGGCACTGCGTGAACGCCGAGCGGATCGTGGCGATGCTCACCAGCCATCCCGCGGTGGATCGGGTGCTCTACCCGGGGCTGCCCGACCACCCGGGGCACCAGGTCGCGGCCAAGCAGATGCGCGGGTACGGCGGCATGGTGTCCTTCACCCTGCGCGGCGGCGAGCAGGCGGCGCTGGCGGTGTGCGAGCGGACCGGGGTCTTCACCCTAGGGGAGTCGCTGGGCGGGGTGGAGTCCCTCATCGAGCACCCGCACCGGATGACGCACGCCGCGGTGGCCGGCTCCGAGCTCGAGGTGCCGGGCGACCTGGTGCGGCTCTCGGTGGGCATCGAGTCGGCGGACGACCTGATCGCGGACCTGAACCAGGCGCTCGGCTGAACTGTGCGGGCCGTCAGCCGCGGCCGTCGCCGGTGACCGGCGTCGGGTCCAGCAGGTCGGTGTTCAGGCAGCCGGCCATGGTGGGCTGCTGCGCCGCGGCGGCGGCCTGGGTCACGGTGTCGGCGGTCACGGTGTCGGCGGTTCCGGTCTCGCGCGGCGCGGCTGCGTCGGGTAGCGCGGCTGCGTCGGGTGGGGTTGCGGGCTCGTACCCGGCCACCGCCACCCCGACCGGCTCCGCGACCACCCAGTCCTGCCCGCCGGGGCACGTCTGCTCGCCGGCACCGGGGCGCACCGCGCCGGCCGTGACCGCGGCGGTGGTGGCCAGCACCGCAAGGGCGGCCAGCACCGCATTGCGTGCCAGGCGAGGGGAGGGTCGGATCTCGGCCATCCCCACCACGGTAACCCCGCAACCTGTGGGCCGCCCGCGGAGCCGGACCGGCGGCCAGCTCGGTGGCTGAGCCGCTCAGATCGTCAGATCGGCGGCAACTGGGCAAGGGTCCGCAGCGCGTTCTGCATGGCCCGGTCCAGCTCGACGACCCGTACCCCGTTGCTGGCCCAGCCGCAGCCGCTCGCATCCATGGCGATGTCCACCCGCTCGACCACCCCCGACACGACCACGACCAGCCGTTTCGACGAGGGGCAGCCGGCGGCGGTGGCCCTGCGGGTCGGCGCGCTGTCCAGCTCGGCGGCAAGCAGCCGGGCCTCCTCGCCGACGACCTCGCCGACCGTGGCGGCCACCCCCTTCGGACACACCACGATCCGCATGCCGGTGAAGCCCACCAGCCGCCGGTCCAGCCCGGCGCCCTCGTTGCGCACGGTCGGGTCGAGTCCCGCGCAGGACAGCAGCGCCGGCTCGGGGCCCTGCCCGGGCCGCCCGGTGAGCACCTGCGCCAGCAGGTCACGCCCGGCCGACACGGTACGGACGCCGTTGGTCACCCGCCCGCAGCCGCCGGGCAGCGCGAGCAGGGTGAGCGTGCGGTCGCCGCCCACCACCCGCAGCACGAACGGCGTCACCGTCTCCCGGCTGCACACATCTGAGCTGCTGGCCACCCGGGCCGCGTTGAAGGCCGCCACGAACTGCACGCCCGCCCGCGCCTCGACCAGCTTCGCGTCCGACCGTGATCCGTCGGAGGAGTACCGGCACAGGTACGTCCTCGCCGGCGTGATCGGCACGATGTCGGCCTCCAGCCCGAGCCCGGAGTTGGACACCCGCGCCGGCAGCCGGGTCGGGCACTGCCGCGCCGCCTCGGCCGGGTCGGGTCCGCCGCCGAGCGCCCGCAGCACCGGCACGACCAGCGCCACGAGCAGCACGGCGACCACCCAGCCGGTGATGCGGCGGCGTCGGCGGATCCGGGCGGCCCGCACCGCGACCGCCGGCAGCGGCACCGGAGCGTCCACTGTGGACAGTGCCGCGGCGAGCTCGGGCATCGGCACCAGCGGCCGACTGCGGGCCACCGCCCGGTCCGACAGCCCCAGCAGCTCCACCATCTCCGGCTCGGACCGGCCCTCGGCGTCCATCAGCGCCACCGACCGCTGCCGCGGCGTCATCGCGGCGAGCTCGGCGGCCACCGGGTCCGCCACCGGGCCCGCTCCGGTCGACGGCTCCGCCAGGGCCACCTGGTCGGCGAGTGCCGCCGGCTCGGACCCCGCCGCGACCGGCCCGGCCCGGGCCCCGGCCGGCTGGCCCGCCCCGCGCGTCCCCGCCCGGTCCGTGCCTGCCCGGTCCGTCCCCGCTCGGCTCGTCCCCGCTCGGCCCGTCCCCGCCGGGGCCGCTTCCGGCGCCGGCGCGGCGTACCGCCGGTAGCGGCGGTGCCACCACTCGCCGTAGACCTCGAACAGCACCCGGCGCAGCGCCCCGCCCGGCTCCTCCTCGTGCAGCCGCCGCCAACCGAGCAGGGCCCGCGCCAGCGCCACCTCGGTCAGTTCCCGGCCGCGGGCCCGATCCCCGGTGAGCAGCGTGGCCAGCCTGGCCAACCGGCCGGACTCGGCCGCCACGATCTGCCCGAACGCGGAGTCGTCCACCTGCACATCACATCGCGAACGCAGCCGCTCCGTAAGAGCGTCGCCGAGTTGTTACGAGATCCTCAGGAACCCCGCTACGACGCCGCGCGCCGCCCCCGCCGCGCCCGCAGGTAGTCGCTGACCACGTACTCGCCCAGGCGCTCCGGATCGGGGGAGAACACCCGCCCGCCGTTGCGCCGGGCCAGCCGTTCCACGAACCGCACCAGCGCCGGCTCGGTGTCCAGCATGAATACGTTGATGGTGGCGCCGCGCCGGGTGCAGCGGTCCACCTCGGCCAGGGTCAGCGCCACCGTCTCCGCCATCGGCGGCCAGGCGAACACGGCCTGCCCGTCGCGGGCCAGGTGCGCGGTCGGCTCGCCGTCGGTCACCACCAGGATCACCGGCTCGGAGTCCGGGTGCGCGACCAGGTGCCGCTGGGCGAGCATCAGCCCGTGCTGCAGGTTGGTGCCCTGCACCATGTCCCAGGACAGCTCGGCCAGCTCGCTCACCTTGAGCACGCGGGCGTAGTTGGAGAAGCCGATGATCGAGATGGCGTCCTGCGGGTACCGCGTGGTGACCAGGCTGTGCAGCGCCAGCGCGGTCGCCTTGGCCGCGCCCCAGGTGCCGCGCAGCGCCATCGAGTACGACAGGTCCACCAGCAGCGCCACCGCCGCGGAGGTGCGCCGTTCGGTCTCCATCACCTCGAAGTCGTCCACCGCGAGCTTCACCGGCTCGCCCGGCGGCCGCCGACCACCCCGCAGCACAGCGTTCTTCACCGTGCGCACCACGTCCAGCGGCTGCTCGTCGCCGTACACCCACGGCCGGCTCGACCCGATCAGCTCCCCCGCCGCGCCCGCGTCGGTCACGTCGTGCTCGCCGCGCCCGCTGGAGTCCAGCTCGGCGAACACCCGGCGCAGCGCGGTGGCCCCGATCCGGCGGATGGCACGCGGGGTGAGCTGCATCCGGCCGCCGGACCGGTTCAGGTACCCCTGCCGCTCCAGCTCCCGCTCGATCCGGCGCAGCGCGGCCAGGTCGTCCACCGCCTGCCGGCCGAGCAGCCGCTCTACCAGCTCGGGGTCGACGTCGTCCAGGGAGGCGCCCGCGTACTGCTGGTCCAGCATGGCGTCCAGCTCGTCCAGGTCGGCCAGGTCCTGCAGCGCGGAGGTGGCGTCGCCCATGCCCAGCGGCCGGTCGCCGGACACCTCGTCGCGGCCACCCCAGCGCAGGTCGGGGCGGGCGGTGCGCAGCAGGTCGCCGAGCCGGGACATCTCGGCCGCCATGCCGACGTCGCCGAAGGCGGTGTTCACCAGGTCGGACAGCTCCTGGCGCTGCCCCTCGGACAGCGAGTCCAGCAGCCGCTGCGCCGCTGCGGCGCGCCGGGCCAGCGAGTCGATCAGCTCGTCGATGTCCCCCGGGTTCTCCGGGAAGAACTCCCCGTGCTTGGCCATGAAGTCGGCGAACTGCTCCGGGGTGTGCCGGCCGCGGGCGTGGTCGTCCAGCATCTGGTTCAGGTCGGCAAGCATGTCCCGTACCCGCTGCAGGTCCTGCGGGGTGGCTCCCTCCAGGGCCTGCTTCATGCCGCGGAACTGGCTGTCCAGCACCTCCCGGCGCAGCAGGTCGCGGATCTCCTCGTACTTCGCGGCCGCCTCCGGTGAGCGCCACGGGTACTCGGCGAGCTGGCGGACCGCACGGGCGGGGTCGTTCGGCAGCGCGTCCAGCTCGGACTCGGCCAGCCGGGCGGCGTCGGACGGGTCGGGGAACAACGTCCGGCGCTCGGCGGACACCGCCTCGTCCAGCAGCCGCTTGATCCGCTCCAGGGTGCCGTCCAGCCGGCCACGGTGCCGGGCCGCGCGCTGCTGCTGGCGCAGCCGTCGGCGCAGCCCGTCCAGCCCGCGCAGGCCGTCCGCGCCCTGCCGCATCAGCCGGCGCAGCGCCTCACCGGGACTGGAGCCGGCGATCACGTCGTCGCCGATCTCGTCCAGCGCATGCCGCACGTCGTACGGCGGCTCCAGCGGGTCCCGCCCGCCGCGCCAGGCGCCGTACCGCCATCCAGGGCCGCGCATGTCAGCTCCCGCCGTACACCGAGCGACCGCCGTGGCTGTCATCCTTGGACAGCCGGCGGTTCAGGTACAGGCCCTCGAGCGCGAACTCCACCGCGGCCGCGGCCATCCCCGGATCCTCGGCGCCGCCACCGCTCTCCAGCCGGGCCACCACCGCGGACAGCCCGGCGAACGGGCCGACCTGGCGCAGCAGCTCCGCGGCCGGCACCAGGTCCCCGGTCTCCACCGTGCCGCCCTCGTCGAACTTGCGCTGCAGCGGGGCCAGGTCCACCCCGGCCAGCCGGGCCCGGAAGGTCTCCGCGGTGGCCCGCCGCAGCAGGTGGGCCAGCAACTCCAGCTCGCGGTCCTCGTCGGCGTCCTCGAACTCGACCTTGCCGCGGCTGGCCGGCACCACCGACGGCAGGTCGGCCGTCCGGGCCACCGCAAGCGGCTCGCCGACGACCGCCGCGCGGCGCACCGCCGAGGCGGCCACCGTCTCGATCAGGTGCTCGGGCACCACCGGCGCCGGATGGGTGGCGTCGGCGTCCCAGATCACCCGCGCCTCCTGCCGGACCAGCGCGATCTCGTCGGTCAGGTCCAGCGGGTAGTGGGTACGCACCTCGGCCCCGAACCGGTCCTTCAGCGGCGTGATGATGCGGCCGCGGTTGGTGTAGTCCTCGGGGTTGGCCGACGCGATCAGGATCAGGTCCAGCGGCAGCCGCAGCGTGTAGCCACGGATCTGGATGTCCCGCTCCTCCAGTACGTTCAGCAGCGCCACCTGGATCCGCTCGGCCAGGTCGGGCAGCTCGTTCACGCTGAAGATGCCGCGGTTGGTGCGCGGGATCAGCCCGTAGTGCACCGTCTCGGGGTCGCCCAGGGTGCGGCCCTCGGCCACCTTGATCGGGTCCACGTCGCCGATCAGGTCGCCGACGGATGTGTCCGGGGTGGCCAGCTTCTCGCCGTACCGCCGGGACCGGTGCAGCCAGCTCACCGGGGTCGCGTCGCCGCGCTCGGCGGTCACCGCCACGCAGCCGCGGCAGACCGGGGCCAGCGGGTCGTCGTTGATCTCGCAGCCGGCGACCACCGGCACCCACTCGTCGAGCAGGCCGACCGCGGTGCGGATCATTCGGGTCTTGCCCTGCCCGCGCTCGCCGAGCAGGACCATGTCGTGGCCGGCCAGCAGGGCCCGCTCCACCTCGGGCAGCACGGTGTCGTCGAAGCCGACGATGCCGGGGAACGAGGGTTCGCCGGCGGCCAGCCGGGCCAGCAGGTTCTGCCTGATCTCGGTCTTCACCGAACGGCTGGCGTGGCCGGCCCGGCGCAGCTCGCCGAGCGTGGAGATCGCGGGAGGGGTCACGCCCTTGACCGTACGTCGGCCACGCCGTCGCGCGCACCCGCGTTCGGCCGCCTTTGCCGGCCGCGGGTTTCCGCGATGTTTCGGGCCCGGTGCCGGTGCGGCTGCACAACGACGCGATCGACCGCTACTGGTCCGGCGGCTGACCTCCGCCGCCCCGCCGCACCTCGCCCGCGGGATGGCACGTCTCGCCGAACGGGGCCGGGGTGACACCATGTCTGACGTGGCACTGGTCAGCGTCGACGACGTCCATCGCGCCAGGGCCGTGCTCGAGGGCGCGGTCCGCAGCACCCCGCTGGAACGGTCGCTGATCCTGTGCTCGCTGGTCGGCGGTCCGGTCCTGCTCAAGTGCGAGAACCTGCAGCGCACCGGCTCGTTCAAGATCCGGGGGGCGTACCTGCGCATCGCCCGGCTCACCGAGCGGGAGAAGGCCAACGGGGTGGTGGCCGCCAGCGCGGGCAACCACGCCCAGGGCGTCGCGCTGGCCGCCTCGATGCTGGGCACCACCGCGCACGTGTTCATGCCGTCCGGGGCGCCGCTGCCGAAGGTGTCCGCCACCAAGGGGTACGGCGCCACGGTCAAGCTGGTCGGGCAGACGATCGAGGACGCGCTGGCCGCCGCCCGGCAGTACGCGGACGAGCGCGGCGCGGTGTTCATCCACCCGTTCGACCACCCGGACGTGATCGCCGGGCAGGGCACGGTGGGCCTGGAGATTCTGGAGCAGTGCCCCGAGGTGAAGACGATCGTGGTCGGCATCGGCGGCGGCGGGCTGGTCTCCGGGATCGCCGTCGCGGTCAAGGGCACCAAGCCGGACACCCGGGTCGTGGGCGTGCAGGCCGAAGGCGCCGCCGCGTACCCGGCCTCGCTGGCCGCCGGCCACCCGGTCCGGCTGGACGGGATCGGCACCATGGCCGACGGGATCGCGGTCAACCGGCCGGGCGAGCTCACGTTCGCGCATGTCCGCGACCTGGTGGACGACGTGGCCACGGTGAGTGAAGACGCGCTGTCCCGGGCGCTGCTGCTCTGCCTGGAGCGGGCCAAGCTGGTGGTCGAGCCGGCCGGGGCGGCCGCGGTGGCGGCCGTGCTGGAGCGGCCACGCCAGTTCGAGCCGCCGGTGGTCGCGGTGCTGTCCGGTGGCAACGTGGACCCGGTGCTGCTGCTCAAGGTGATCCAGCACGGCATGGCGTCGGCCGGGCGGTACCTGTCGTTCCGGCTGCGGCTGGCGGACCGGCCGGGTGAGCTGGCCCGGCTGCTGCTCCTGCTCGCCGACCTCGGCGCGAACGTCCTGGATGTGGAGCACCTGCGGACCACCCCCCGGCTGCACCTCGGCGAGGTCGAGGTGGCGCTGTCGGTGGAGACCCGCGGCGAGGAACACTGCGACGCGGTGCTGGGCGCACTGCGTGACGCGGGCCACATCCTCGTCTTCGGCTGAACCGGGCGGTTTGCTATCCGTACTTGGGGTATGTGGTCATTGGAAGTCACGTTAAGTAGTCCATGAGGCCCAAATAGACCGCCCTTTGAGCGCGTCTGGCACCGCGCCTCGAGCGAGGTCGGTCACACTCATGCCAAATGTGCCTGACTTCCCGTTACGGTGGGTGACTGGACTACGCACGGAGGTGATCGCCAGTGTCACGCAGGCCGGTCGTCGGGGTGACCGGATACCACGTCGGACCAAAAGCCGCACGCAAGGCCGGGTTCGGCAGACGTGACCTCGCGGTCTACCCGACGACCTACTTCAGTTGGCTCAACGACCTGCGCATGCTGCCCGTCCCCGTCACGCCGCTCGTCGACGTCGAGGACAGCCTGGACCTCCTCGACGGGGTGGTGCTGTCCGGCGGCCCGGACATCGAGCCCTCCCACTACGGCGCCGAGCGACACCCGGCCGTGCGGGGCGTCTCCGCGGAGCGGGACGAGTTCGAGCTGGCCCTGGCGAAGGCGGCGCTGGCCCGCGGGATACCGATCCTCGGAATCTGCCGAGGCCTGCAGTTGCTGAACGTCGTGTTCGGCGGCACCCTGCACCAGCACCTGCCCGACCTGCCCGGGCTCCTGGTGCACTCCGCGGAGTGGGAGACCGGTGTGCGCGACCTGTCGAAGCGCTGGGGGCCGACGTTCCACGACGTCGAGGTGTCGCACCCGCGGCTGGCCCGGCTGTCCGGCCGGACGGTGGAGACCAACACGTTCCACCACCAGGCCGCCGACCGGGTCGGCGATGGTCTGACGGTGGCCGCACGCAGTCCCGACGGCGTGGTGGAGGCGCTGGCCGGCACCGACTCGCCGGTGCTCGGCGTGCAGTGGCACCCGGAGATGCACCAGCCGGGGGAGCCGGCCGGCGACGCCCCGTTCCGTTGGCTGGTCAACCGGCTGGCAGCCTGAGGAACGCGTCCTGCGGCCGCCGGTCGGGCCGCCGGTAGAAGGTCAGCCCGATCAGCGCCAGGATGATCGCGAAGACGACCGCCCCGCCGTACGTGCGGGTGGCGACCGCCTCGAGGAGCAGCAGCGCGAAGAGGAACATGGCCGTGATCCGGCCGCCGACGCCGCGCCGCTTCCCCGCACGCCGCGCCTGCAGCCGGGCGAGCGCCGCGGCGAGTTCGGGTGGCATCTCCGGGTCAGTCCCGGGCCCGCCCGCAAAGGCAGGTACGGCACCGGAGCGGCGGCGCTGCGGCTGTGGCGGCGGCGCGGTGCGCAGGCGGGACCATCCGCGGGTGGCCGGCACGCTGGGCGGGTCGTAGCCGCGCGGCAGGCCGACGGTGATCCGGCCGCCCGCGGGCGGCGGTCCGAGCCGGGGCACCGCGGCGGTCCGCACCGTCGGGTTGTCGGCCGGCTCGAATCCGGATGCGCCCGGCAGCGTCGGCGGCCCAGTCGGTCCCGTCGGCGGTCCGGTCGGCCGCGCGGTCGGCTCGTCGCCCGGCCGGTCGGTCAGCGGCTCGTACCGTTCGGCAAACTGCCCGTACGCCTCGGCTAACTGCTCGTACGGCCCTGTCGACTCCGGCGCTGCACCCCTCGGCGCTGCCCCGCCCGCCGCTGCCTCGTCCGCGGGTGCCGCCCCGTCCGCTGCCCGGTCGGGGGGCGGCAGTGGCGGCAACGCCAGCGGGTCGGCCGCCGGAGGCGGGACGGCCAGCGCGTCACCGTAGGACTCGCCGTATCTCGGCACCGGCTCGAGCACCGCGGACAGCGGCTCCCCCCACGTGGGTGCCAGGTCGGCGAGCCGTACCGGCTCCGACAGCGGCCCGAGCGGGTCAGCGAAACGTTGCACGGTTGGACAGCCTGCCAGACCAGGGCCGGGAACGCCCGCCCTACAGGTTGCCGCGGGCGGCCTGCTCGCGCTCGATGGCCTCGAACAGCGCCTTGAAGTTGCCCTTGCCGAAGCCGAGGGAGCCGTGCCGTTCGATCAGCTCGAAGAACACCGTCGGGCGGTCCTGCACCGGCTTGGTGAAGATCTGCAGCAGGTAGCCGTCCTCGTCCCGGTCGGCGAGGATGCGCAGCTCACGCAGGGTGTCGAGGGGAACCCGGGTGTCGCCGACCCACTCGCCGAGGGTGTCGTAGTAGCTGTCCGGGGTGTCCAGGAACTCCACGCCCATCTCGCGCATCGCCCGGGCGGTGGCCACGATGTCGTTGGTGGCCAGCGCGATGTGCTGCACGCCCGGGCCGCCGTAGAACTCCAGGTACTCGTCGATCTGCGACTTCTTCCTGCTCATCGCCGGCTCGTTCAGCGGGAACTTCACCCGGTGGTTGCCGTTGGTGACCACCTTGCTCATCAGCGCGGAGTACTCCGTCGCGATGTCGTCGCCGACGAACTCCTTCATGTTCTCAAAGCCCATGACCTTGTTGTAGAACGCCACCCAGTCGTCCATCCGGCCGAGCTCGACGTTGCCGACGCAGTGGTCGATGGCCTGGAAGTACCGTTTCGGGTGGTGCGTCGGCTTGCCCGCGAACACCGGCCCGGCCGCCACGAACCCGGGCAGGAACGCACCCGCGTACCCCGACCTGTCGATCAGGGTGTGCCGGGTCTCCCCGTACGTGGCGATCGCGGCCAGCCGTACGGTGCCGTGCTCGTCGGTCAGCTCGTACGGCTCCTCCAGCACGGTGGCGCCCTGCGCGGCGGCGTACCGGATCGCCCGGTCCACGTCCGGCACCTCCAGCGCCAGGTCCCACACCCCGTCGCCGTGCTCTGCCACGTGCCGCCCCACGTCGGTGCCGGCACGCACCTCGCCGGTGATGAGGAACCGCGCGCCGCCGGACCGCAGCACATACTGCGCCTGGTCGCGGTGCCCGTTCTCCGGGCCGCGATAGGCCACCACGGTCATCCCGAACGCGACCGAGTAGTAGTGCGCCGCCTGCTTGGCGTTGCCCACCCGGAAGTGCACGTGGTCGAGCGCCCTGACCGGGAACGGGTCGTCGGACTCATCGTGCGCGACGGCGCCGACCAGGGTGTCGACGTCGCCCAGGCTCGCTGTGGTCTCGATCGTCATGACCGAAGCCTCGCCCGCGTGGACAGTCTGTGCAACAGTCGCCTGATCCGCTGTACAACCTGTCCAGCCGATGCGGCGCCACAGCCGCCGCGGTGGGCAGAATGACCAGCAGACGGCGGCGCAGAGGGGGGACAGCGATGTCCATCGACCGGCTCGACGCCGACCTGATCCGGCTGCTGTCCGCCGAGCCGCGGATCGGCGTACTGGAGTGCTCACGCCGGCTCGGGATCGCCCGCGGCACCGCGCAGGCACGGCTGGACCGGCTGGTGGCGCGCGGGGTGATCGGCGGCTTCGGTCCGGAGGTGGATCCGGCCGCGCTCGGTTACGGCGTGACCGCGTTCGCCACGCTCGAGATCCGGCAGGGCCGGGGCGCCGCGGTGGCCGAGCACCTGGGCCGGATCCCCGAGCTGCTCGAGATGCACACGATCACCGGCAGCGGGGACATGCTCTGCCGGATCGTGGCACGCTCCAACACCGACCTGCAGCGGGTGATCGACCGGGTGGTCGGCGACCAGGACATCGTCCGGACGTCCAGCCTGATCGTGCTGTCCACCCCGATCCCGTACCGCATCCTGCCGCTGGTGGACGAGGCCTCGTGTGACCGCCGCCCGGGCGGCGGTCAGCCGGTATAGGGCCTGGCCTCGAGCACGGTGACCTTGATGGTCGCGCCGGTCGGTGTCTCGTACTGGCGTGTCTCGCCTACCCGGGCGCCGGTCAGCGCCTTGCCCAGCGGGGACTGCGCCGAGTAGACCTCGATGTCGGCGGTCGCGGTCTCTTCGCGGGAGCCGATCAGGAAGGACTCGGACTCCGCGTCGTCGTCGAAGCGGACGGTCACCACCATGCCCGGCCCGGCCACACCGGCCGAGGTCGGCGCGTCGCCCACCCGCGCCGTCTTGAGCAGATCGTCGAGTTGGCGGATCCGGGCCTCCTTCTTGCCCTGCTCCTCGCGAGCCGCGTGGTACCCGCCGTTCTCCTTCAGGTCGCCTTCTTCGCGCCGGTCGTTGATCTCGGCCGCCATGGCCGGCCGGTTGGCGATGAGCTCGTCGTGCTCGGCCTTGAGCCGGTCGTACGACTCCTGGGTCAGCCAGGTGACGTTCGCCGTGTTGTCCGTCATTGGCACGTACTGCTCCTTGCCGATCAGCGTCGAGGATTCATGCAGAACTACGAAAATAACACTGTGCCGGTCGACCGCGCATGCGATGCGCCGTTTCGACTACCCGCCGTACGCGCAGGAAAACACTTCGGCGATGACGGCGGCCCGGCTGACGGGCAGGTCCGCGGTCACCGCGACGTCCCGGCCGCCCGGCGGTACGGCCACCCTGACCCGGCCGACCTCGGCCCCGTCCCGCGACCTGGCCCGCAGCACGCACTCCGCCGCGCGGTCGGGGTGGTCGCGCTGAACGGCGAAGCGCACCGACAGCCGGCCCGCGTCGGTCGCCGTCCAGGTGAGCACGTGGCCCTGGATCGGCGGGTCGCCGAGGTTGCGGTAGCCGAGGTACGCCAGCCCGACGCTGGCGGCCACCACCAGCGCGGCGAGCACGGCGAGCACCGGGCGGGACGGCATCGGCCGGGCCCGGCGGCCGTACCGGGCGGCCGCCCGAGGACTACTCATGCGAACCTCGACGTTCTGTGTCGGTGGGGTGAGCAAGAATCGTCCCACCATCGAGGGTGAGGGGAGACAGGGTGTCCGAGCAGTTGCGGCTGTTGGCGGTGCACGCGCATCCAGACGACGAATCGAGCAAGGGTGCGGCGTCGATGGCGCGGTACGTCGCCGAGGGCGTCGATGTGCTGGTCGCCACCTGCACCGGCGGCGAGCGCGGCGACATCCTCAACCCGGCGATGGACCGGCCCGAGGTCCGGGACCGGATGCCGGAGATCCGCCGGGAGGAGATGGAGCACGCGCGGCGGGTCCTGGGGGTCCGGCAGGAGTGGCTGGGCTTCGTCGACTCGGGCCTGCCCGAGGGCGACCCGCTGCCGCCGCTGCCGGAGGGGTGCTTCGCGTTGCAGCCCCTGGAGGTGGCCTCCGAGCCGCTGGTACGGCTGGTCCGGCGGTTCCGGCCGCACGTGATCACCACCTACGACGAGGACGGGGGGTACCCGCACCCGGACCACATCATGTGCCACAAGGTCTCGGTGGAGGCCTTCGACGCGGCCGGCGACCCGGACCGGTACCCGGGCGCGGGCGAGCCGTGGCAGCCGCTGAAGCTCTACTACAACATGGGCTTCAACCGGGTCCGGATCGTGGCGCTGCACCAGGCGATGCTGGACCACGGGCTGCCCTCGCCGTTCGCGGAGTGGCTGGAGCGCTGGGAAGAGCGCGAGGACCACGCCGACCGGCTCACCACCCGGATACCGTGCGCGGATTACTTCGAACGGCGGGACCAGGCGCTGCTCGCCCACGCCACCCAGATCGACCCGAACGGGTTCTGGTTCTCCATCCCGCTGGCCATCCAGCGCGATGTGTGGCCGACCGACGACTACGAGCTGGCCCGGTCGCTGGTGGACAGCACCACCCCCGAGGACGACCTCTTCGCGGGGGTACGCGAGAGAATCACCGCGTGACTGCGATCGATCTGCTGGCCGGCCCGGAGTCCGACAAGGCCGGGCCGCTCGGGCTGCTGACCATCGTCGCGCTGGGCGTCGCCGTCTACTTCCTGTACCGGTCGATGGTCCGGCACATCAAGAAGGTGCCCGCCTCCTTCGACCGGCCGGAGGACGACACCGGGCCGCCGGCCGAGCCTGGCGGCGCACCGGGGCGGCCCGACCCGACGGGGCAGGCCGGTCCGGCGGGGCGGGCGGGTCCGGCGGGCCAGGCCGATACGCGGGGCCAGGCCGATACGCGGGGCCAGGCCGATACGCGGGGCCAGGCCGATACGCACCGGACGACCGGGCGCACCTCCGAGCCGCCGGCGCAGTGACCGCCTGGCGGACGGCGGCCCTTGTCGTCAGGTACGTCGTCAGGAACGCCGCCGGGGCGGCCGGATGAGCGGGGACCGGGCCGCGATCGAGGCGTACTTCCGGGCCATCGGCCAGACGACCCGGATCGGCCGGGAGGCGGCGCCGGACGGGCCGTGCCTGGAGGTCGACGCCTGCCGGGTGGGGTGGTTCCGGGCGCGCGCCACGCACCTGCACACAAGGCTGCCGGCCGGCTCGCACGCGGCGGCTGCGCACGGCGGCCTGCAGGACTCCGTGCCGCGCTCCGGCCTGCTCGGGCTGCACACAAGGCTGGCCGAGGTCGGGCCGGCGTCCTGGGAGGATCCGTCGCTGGCCCAGGTCTGGCTGCGTCGCGCGGACTACGTCGTGCCGCGCGCCGATGTCGGGGTGTTCACCCTCGGCGCGATGCCGCGCGATCCCGCGCAGGCGGCCGCCCTGGACGCGCTGGCCGAGGTCGCGGTCCGCGCCTGCGCCGGCCGTCCGCGGCCGACCCGGGAGGTGTCCCGGGCGGTGGCCGGGATGGCCCCGCCGCAGTGGCTGCGGCTGGTCGGCCCCACCGGGCGGATCCTGCTGCGCTGGGACGCCAGCCGGATCGACGCCGTGCCGGCCGGGCGGCCCGCGGTGGACCCGGAGCGGGCGCGGCACGAGCTGGCCCGGCGGTTTCTGCGCTGGCACGGGCCGGCGAGCGAACGGCAGTTCGCCAAGTGGGCGGGGGTGCCGCGGACGGACGCCGCGCAGACCTGGCAGGCGCTGCGGCCGGAGCTGGTACCGGTCTCGCTCGCCGGTCGGGCCCGGTGGCTGCTGGCGGTGGACGAGCCGGCGCTGCGCGACGCGACCGCGCCGGGCGCGGTCCGGCTGCTGCCGATCGGCGACCCGTACCTGCAGCTCGACGTGCCGATGCTCACCGAGGCGGCGCCCACCGGCGCGGCCGCCGCCAGCCTGGCCGACCGCACCGACGACCGCCGCCTGCTGAACAGCCTCACCGGCCGCATCCTGCTCGACGGCCAGCTCGTCGGCGCCTGGGGACGCCGCGGCACCCAGGTCACGCTCGCGCTGTGGGACACCGGCGGGGCGACGGAGCGGATCGACGCCGAGGCCGCCCGGCTCGCCGGTCCGCTGGGCGCCACCCCGAGCATCCGCTGGCTCACCTGAACGCTCTCCACGTGCTCACCCGACCGCTTCCAGGTCCTCAGCTGACCGTTCTCACGTCCTCACCCGACCGTTCTCCACGTCCTCACCTGACCGTGCTCCCACGTCGCCGTCCCATCAGCGAAGAGGGGGGCGCCGCGCCCGTGGTCGGCCGTGCACCCGTACGGTGCGTAACGCCTGAGCCGTCCGGGGGCAAGGAAGGGATGTGACCGGTGTCGTGAGTGCGGCGCTCGAACCGAGCGTGGTGCGCGAGGCCGGCCGCGACCAGATCGCCTTCGAATCCTTCTACCGCGGCACGGTGGACGACGTGATCGGCTTCTTCACCCGGCGGGTGATCGACCCGCATGTGGTGGCCGACCTGACCGCCGAGGTGTACGTCGCGGTGCTCGCCTCCGCGCACACCTACTCCGCGTCCCGGGGCAGCCCGCGGGCCTGGCTGTTCGGCATCGCCCGGCACGTGCTGTCCGCGCACCGCCGTTCCGACCTGGCCGACCGGGACAAGCGGCGCCGGATCGAGGGCCGGCGGTTGCTGGACGACGCCGACGTGGACCGCATGGTGGAGCGGATCGACGCGCAGCAGAGCGGCCGCCGGCTGTACGCCGCGCTGGCCGCGCTGCCGGACGGGGAGCGGGCAATCTTCGAGCTGGTCGCACTGGACGGCCTGGTGCCGGCCGAGGCGGCCGCCGTGCTGGGCATCAGGGCCGCCACCGGCCGGGTTCGGCTGCACCGGGCCCGCCGCACCCTGCGGGCCGCGCTGGCCGACCTCGATCCCGCCGTGGCGGAGCGGCTCGCCGCGTTCACCGAACCAGGGGAGGCGCTGTGACGGACGGTGCCGTGATCCGGTTCGAGGACCGGCTGCTGGCAGAGCTGATGCCGCTGGTCGGCTCGGTGCGGCCGGGCGACGCGCCGGTGCCGCTGCGGTCGCGCCCGGAGCCGCTGCTGCGCCTGTCCGGCTACCGGCTGGCCCCGCCAAGGCGCCGGATCGCCGCGCTGCTCGGGGTGCTGCTGCTCGTGCTGGCCGGGCTCGGCGTGGGGGTCGCGCTGTGGCCGCGCCGGCTCGCCACTCCCGCCTACGCCGTGGAGGACCAGTCGGACGGCAGCGTGCTGGTGACCGTCAACGACCTGTCCGACCCGGCCGGCCTGCAGAGCGCCCTGGCCGCGCACCACGTCCGGGCCGCCGTGCTGGTGATCGCCCCCGGCGCCCCGCCGTGCACCGAGCCGATGTCGAGCGTGGCGGCCCCCGGGGCGATCCAGGGCCGCCCGGACCACCCCAACGTGCTGGCGATCCGGCCGGACCTGCTGCCGCCGGGCACCACTGCGGTGCTCGGCCTGGTCCGCGTCGGCCCCGGCGCGGCCGGCGGGGGTGACCAGTTCGTCACGCTCTCGACGGTGGTACGCGGGCCGGCACCGCGCTGCTTCCCCGGCGCGGTGCCGGATCCCGGTCCCCACTAGTTGATGTGGATGTGCGTCACGGTCACCCGCACGGAGAAGATCGCCGAGGTCCAGCGGTTGAGCCACTGCTGGTGGCCGTAGCCGTTGTACGACCAGTTGAAGTACCCGACGTTGTTGCCGGAGTCGACCTCGTACACGCTGTAGATCAACACGTTGGCATCGCCGGCATCGGCGAAGCAGACCAGCGGCGGGTAGTTGCGGACGACCCAGTACGGGTTCGGGTCGGTGCAGGAGATCCGGCGCAGGTACGTCTGCACGGTGCCGCCGCCGGTCCCCGCACCGGTGCCGGCCGGTGGCGTGGCCGCCGGTGGCGTGGCTGCCGCGCGGATGGCGGCGGCCTGCTCGGACGATCCGGTCCAGGTCTGGGTCACGGTGCCGGTGGCGGCGTCGATCCACAGCAGGGTGACCGACTTTGGGGTCGTGGCCGACGCCTGCCCGGCCGTGGTTGCGGCCGGTACGGCGGTCGCCGTCCCGACTAACGCGGCTGCCAGCGTGCAGATCACACCGGCGAACATCGCAATGCGGCGCATGTCCCACCTTTCGTTGCCCGACGGCGCCCATCGTGGCAGGCGCGCGCACCGTCCGGGCAGGTGTTACCCGGGGCTCCCCCCGGTCGGGTCGTACCTGTCGCCCGAACGGGCAAGGATGTAGGTATGACGAACCGGCTGGCCGACGCCACCTCGCCCTACCTGCTCCAGCACGCCGACAACCCGGTCGACTGGTGGCCGTGGTCCGCCGGGGCGTTCGAGGAGGCGCGGCGGCGCGACGTGCCGGTGCTGCTGTCCGTGGGGTACGCCGCCTGCCACTGGTGCCACGTGATGGCGCACGAGTCGTTCGAGGATGAGGAGACCGCGGCGCTGATGAACGAGCGGTTCGTCAGCATCAAGGTGGACCGCGAGGAGCGCCCGGACGTCGACGCCGTCTACATGACCGCCACCCAGGCGCTGACCGGCTCCGGCGGCTGGCCGATGACCGCGTTCTGCACTACCGATGGCAAGCCGTTCTACTGCGGCACGTACTTCCCGCCCACCGCGCGGCACAGCCTCCCGTCGTTCCGGCAGCTCCTGCTGGCCATCTCCGACGCCTGGCGGGACCGCCGCGCGGACCTGCTCAAGAGCGGGCAGTCCGTCGTGGACGCCGTCGCGTCGATGGCCGCGCCGAAGCCGGAGGGTGAGGTCGAGCCGCTGACCGAGAAGCTGCTGGACGAGGCCGCCGCCGAACTCGCCCGCGGCTTCGACGACGTGCACGGCGGCTTCGCCGGGGCGCCGAAGTTCCCGCCGTCGATGGTGCTGGAGTTCCTGCTGCGGCAGTACGTCCGGAGCGCAGACCCCGAGTCGCTACGGATCGTGCAGCGCACCGCCGAGGGGATGGCCCGGGGCGGCATCTACGACCAGCTCGCCGGCGGTTTCGCGCGGTACTCGGTGGACGCCGGGTGGGTGGTGCCGCACTTCGAGAAGATGCTGTACGACAACGCCCTGCTGCTGCGGGTCTACCTGCACCTGTGGCGGGAGACCCGGTCGCCGCTCGCGCTGCGGGTCGCCACCGAGACCGCCGACTTCCTGATCCGCGACCTGGGCACCGCGCAGGGCGGCTTCGCCTCCGCGCTGGACGCCGACACCGACGGGGTCGAGGGCCTGACATATGTCTGGACGCCGCAGCAGCTCGCCGAGGTGCTCGGCCCGCAGGACGGTGCGTGGGCGGCCGAGCTGCTCGCCGTCACCCCGCAGGGCACGTTCGAGCACGGCGCGTCCACGCTGCAGCTCCCCGCGGACCCGGACGACCCGGACCGCTGGCAGGCGGTACGGGGCCGGCTGCTGGACGCCCGCCGGGAACGCCCGCAGCCGGCCCGCGACGACAAGGTGGTCGCCGCGTGGAACGGCCTGGCGATCGCCGCCCTGGCCGAGGTCGGCGCGCTGCTCGCCGTACCGTCCTATGTGGACAGTGCGGTGGCCGCGGCCGAGCTGCTGCTGGACGTGCACCTGGTGGACGGCCGGCTGCGGCGCACCTCCCGGGACGGTCGGGTCGGCCCGCACCCCGGGGTGCTGGAGGACTACGGGAACGTGGCCGAGGCGCTGGCCGTACTGCACCAGGTCACCGGCCAGGCGCGGTGGCTGGCCGCGGCGCAGAGCCTGCTGGAGGTGGTGACGGCGCACTTCGGCGACGGTGCCGGCGGGTTCTACGACACCGCGGACGACGCCGAGCAACTGGTTGCGCGTCCGGCCGACCCGGCGGACAACGCCGCTCCGTCGGGCTCGTCCGCGGCCGCCGGCGCGCTGCTGACCACCGCGGCGTTGACCGGGTCGGCGCAGTACCGGGATGCGGCCGAGGCGGCGCTGGCGGTGGTGGGCTGGATCGCGGT
>WNFZ01001812.1_pt1 | contig 25184 bp, 23 predicted proteins | sample 5400081 | NCBI WGS metagenome assembly WNFZ01 (sample SAMN13153365, study PRJNA577476) | soil metagenome | isolation source: 80 cm soil or saprolite under grassland replicate 1 | place: USA:California | collected 2016-06-15
CATCGAGGCGCCTGTGAAGACGCAGCCCACCCTCGGCCAGTTCTTCGAAGAGTGGGGGGTTCGGCTCGATGGCTCGTGCGTGGGAGGCTACTGTCGACCGGCCTCCAGCGTGGTGGTCTTCGTCGACGGCAAGCGACAACGGGGAGTCCCGGGGACATCCCCCTCCTGGACCACGACGAGATCGCGATCGTCATCGGGGCCCCTCCGGCACAGATCCCCGCGAGATATGCGTTCGGACCGAATGAACCGTGAGCAGGGTTCTGGCTAACCCCATCCGGGCGCAGCCCGCCAAGAGGATCGGCCCGGCTCTCACGCTCCCCGCTATAGGACGGCTTTGAGGAGGCCAGGATGGCGGCAAACATCGGTGTCTTTGTCGATCCGGCGTGTCCCTGGGCTTGGATCACCTCGCGGTGGATCACCGAGGTGGCCCCCAAGCGAGCGCTGACGATCCGGTGGCGGTCCTTCAGCCCGGACGTGCGGGACGGCGGCGTACGGCTGGCCCCGGCAATCCCCAAACATCTCAGACACGTCGCGCTGGAGCGGCGCAGGATCGGCGCGGTGGCATTGCAGGTCTTCGAATGGTTGCGGAACGAGGTGGGCGAGCAGGCGGTCGAACGCTTCTACACCCAGCTCGGCTACCGACTCAACGATCCCGACCGGCCAGGTCGCTCGCCGATGCCCGGGATCATCGGGGCCGCGCTCAAGGCGGCGGGTCTCGACGAGGGCGCCGAGACGGCCGCGTCGGACCCGATCTGGCAGCGCCATGTCATCCGGTCGACACAGGAAGCGATGGCGATCGTCGGCCGGGATGCCATGACCCCGGTGATCGCCGTCGAAACCGACCCACCCACCGCGCTTTCCGGTCCGATCTTGTCGTCTGTGCCTGCCGGCGCCGATGCGCTCCGGCTGTGGGACGCGTTTGCCGCCCTCCTCGAGAGCCCCGCATTCCTCGAGGCGCGCCGCGCACGATCGCTGCCACAGTTCCCACGGCCAGTGGAATGAGGGTTTCCGTGATGTTCTTCATGTGGGGACCCGGTGCAGCCAGCGGCCAAGGCAGATCAGCGTGCCCGCGGCCCGGAAGACCCCCCGGGCTCGGTACAGCAGCCCCCGCCAGCGGCGCAATGACCAGGCATTGGCCAGATGGGCGATCGACTGCTCCACCAGCGCCCGCAACCCAGCCTGCAGGCGGTGTTACCGGCGTGACTGGCTGTGGACGTAGGCCGGGGGAACGGCAGCGCTGATTTGGGATGGACTCGTGGGGGCGGGCAGGATGCGGGCGTCCTGAACAAGCAAAGGACCCTCCCATAGGAGTTGGGGCTCCGGGAGGGTCCAAGGCGGTGTCTGCCACCGTTGCCGGCCGTGTGGGGTGACCCACGCGCTGCTGCCGTCGTTTTTGCTGCTGCGGCGCTTGGACATGGTCGAGGTAATTGGTGTGGCACTGGAGCGGGTGGTGGCGGGGGTGGGCGTGCGCCCGGTGGCCGCGGGACTTGGGGTGCCGCACACCACCATGCGGGACTGGTGGCGCCGGTTGGGGGTGCGCGCGCCGGTGCTGGTGGCCGGGCTGTGCGCGCTGCTGGTCGAGCTCGGCGGGCTGGTGGATGGCCTGCCCGGCGTGGCTGAGCGTGCGGCCTTGGCCGCGCTGGGGGCACTGGCCGCTCGGGTGAGGCAGCGGCTGGGTGAGGCAGCGGCTGGGTGGGGCCGCCCCGGCGGTCTGGCCACTGGCGGGGATCGTCAGCGGCGGCGGGTGGCTGGGCGCCACCACGAGCCCGCCCTGGGCAGGGCGTGGGGGATGGCGTTGGCTGCCGCCCGTGCCCCGACCCCCACCCTCATAGGAGGTGGCCGTGCCCACCACCTGCCCGTCCGGCTCGGACGATCCCGCCGAGCAGGTCGCCCTGTTCCGCTATCGGGTGATCGCCGAGCCGGCCAACCCACGGCTGACCGCGGCCGAGCGTGGCCGGATCGTCCGCGTGCTCGCCGCCCAGACCCACGCCCATCCCGACGGGACCATGCGCGCCTATAGCCGCGGCACGCTGGACCGCTGCATCGCCGCCTACCAGGCCAAGGGCCTGGACGGGCTGCGACCCCAGCGGCGCGCCGATGTTGGCGCGGTCCGCCGCTACCCCGAGCTATTGAGCGAGGCGGCAGCGCTGCGGGCCGAGCAGCCCGCCCGCTCGGCGGCCCACATCGCCGACATCCTGCGTGCCCGCTATGGGATCGTGGTCAGCCAGCGGACCATCCGCTCCCACCTGCGCCGCAAGGGCCTGGATCGGGCCTCCCTTGGCGCCCAGCCCGCCCTGGTGTTCGGCCGCTACGAGGCCGAGCGGCCCAACCAGCGCTGGATCGGCGTGAGGTTCCCCCGATATCTCAGGTTCCCCGTCAACGTCCGGACGCACCAAGCATCACGGACACCTCAATGGGCGCCTCGACAGATCGTGGGCTTCAAGACACGCTTACACGCACTCACCGCGGTGTTGCCCTGACCCATGGGACCTCCTCGTGAACGACCAAGGACTGCATCCTTCTGCGGACGTCACCGCGGCCGATTGGCTGGGGCCGCGGCTGCGCCGTTTCGGTTCCGCGGTGGCTGCCGTCGTCCCCGACGAGTTCCCCGCCTATGTGCGGATCCTGCACCCGGCCCGAAGGGCGGCCAATCAGCCGGTCCGCTGGGCCGAGGTGGCGGCCTGGTCCGGTCGTACCATGCATCGGCTGGTGCAGTTTCACGCCATCACCCGCCCAGTGGCCTCAGCGCCGACAGACCCCGCGCCCTGGGACGGCGAGCCCCCACCGGACGGGAACCTGCCGGCCGAGCTCCTGCGCATCCTGTGCGCAACACTCGCCGCGCACACCAGCACCGCTGCCTCCTGCTGGTTCTGCCTCTGGGACGGCTACGGCTGGCTGCACGGCAGCCCCTCGGTCGCGATCATGGGCCCCCGCGGCTCCATCTCCGTCCCACCGGTGCTCCCTGCCGAGGTGCTTCATGGACCCCGCGTCCAGCTACCCGGCCGGGACTACATCCTGTTCGCCGGTCCGCTGGCCGCAGCCCCCCAACTCGGCTGGGCCCACCCCCTCGGCGGCTTCTTCCCCCAGTCACCCAACCTGTTCTGGCCACAAGATCACGCCTGGTGCGTCGCCTCCGAGATCGACCTGTACTGCACCCTGGTCGCCGGGTCGGAGGCCCTCGCGCAGACTCTGGTGGGCGACCCGCGCCTCGAGGCATGGCGGGTCGGACCAGCTGACCCCATCGCGTTTGACAGTGACCAGATCAACACCTGACCAGCACCTCGAACCCTCCCCGAGGTCGGCGTGGCGCGCAATCAGGCGCGCCACGCCGGTTGTGATTACAGCCGGTCGAGCACACCGGTCGGCTGGCCGACCTCGATCAGATGGCCGTCGGGGTCGCGCATGTAACAGCGGATCTCGGCGCCGTGGTCCTTGGGCGGGGTCAGGAACTCCGCCCCCCGCGCCCTCCATTCCTCGTAGGCGGCGTGGATGTCGGCGACGCGGATGTTCAGGAAGGCGCTGACGGAGCAGGAAAGCTAGCCAGGCGACCACGGTCAGGCCAAGCATGGCCACCGCCCACAGCGCGCGCGAGCCCTGCTGGCCACCAGCAGCCGAGTGCGTCGGGCGGCACTGGTCACTGTCGCAGTCCTTGCTGCACGCAGCTCACCACCGGCACCGCCACCCTCCCAGCGTCGCAGATCACCGCGGTGTGGCCGGCCTCCGTCCCGGTAGCGTTACAGACGACGGACCTGCCCAAAGCATTAGGCCTTTGCGGTCCCCGCTTGGTGACTTTGCCAGGTGTGAGTAGTTGAATTAGCTTCCGGGTGTGGACCTGGATGAGGTGCTGGCGGCGACGTTCTCGCTGGTCGCGCCGCACCTGACCGAGCGGCAGCGTCGACTACTGCTTGGCGCGGCGGCTCGAGCGCTGGGGTACGGCGGGGTCAGCCGGGTCGCGCGCCTGGCCGAGGCGCTCACCGCACACGGGCTTGCGGGTCCGCGCCGAGCTGGACCGGGGCCGCTACCCCCTTGGGGTCGAGGTGCGCGACCAGGAGCTGGCGGCGGTGCCGCTTGCGCGGCACGGGTTCCACGGCGAGTGGAACTACACCGTTCGGCCAGCGGCAGGCGTTTGACCTGAAGGACGTCAAGCCGGCCAGGGCCGCGATCGCCCAGTGGCGATCCCGCCCGGATCCTGGTCGTGGCGACACCGGATGCCATCCGCATGGTCGAAGAACTCTTCCAACTAGAGCGGGCCGGACAAGTCGGAGTTCGAGCAGGTCTCGAGCATGCGGCGGTCGATCCCGCGGCGGTCGCGGCCCTGTATGCCCGCTACGACAGCGAGCTGGTCGCTGGCTGAAGACCCTGCGGGGCCAGGTTCGTGGCGAAACTTGGCAGCCGCACCGGGCCCGGGTCGCCATTTCTTCCCGGTAGGGTGATAGACCACCACGGACGGCAAGGTCCCCGAGCGGGGACCCCTTTGCGCCACAGGCTCCGATAAATAGGGAAGCCCGAGAGTTCGGGATTACTGACGGCGCTGTGGCGGATCAGCGGGCGGTGAGTTCGCGGAACTGACGCTGGCGGCACTTCTGCGCAGCCGCGGGCTCCCAACCCGCCGCAGGGGCGTCTGCTGCCAACCGCTCGAGCTCGTCCCACGGGTCGTGCTGTCCAGTGGCGCCCTCCGTGGCGACGCCCCCCGGCGGCCAGCCGCGCCCCGGAGGAAGTGAACCTGCCGGCCCCCGCACGGCACGGCCGCTCAGCGCGCCAGCCACGCGCCAACAGGGCCCGCAACGCCCAACAGCACCCCATAGCCGATCGCCCACGCGACCACGCGTCGCTCGGGCTGAACCACCCGAACACCCTCGCGACCAGCGGCGGCAACAGCTGGAGCATCAAGACCAGCCACCTCCGCCGTCCCCACCGACGCCGCGGTGCCGACGGGGGCCCCGGCGACACCGGATCCGGTTCGGCCTGACCCTCAGCCTGTCGCATTCCACCCTCTTCGTCCGGTTGGTCATCGCACCATACCCCGGCTGCTCAGCGCCTCCAACCACGCCAGGGGACGTCACCCACGCCTGCCGCAGCACAAGCGACGGCGCGCAACTGCCTGAAGCCCTCGAGCTCGGGATTACTGAAGGGTCGTTGGCTCGAAACTGTGGCCGTGTGGCGGCCGGAGTCGGGTCAGCCGCCGCGAGTCGGCTAGCGTCGCGGAAGGCGTGGGCTGGCCGGACAGCCTGCCGGCCGATCTGGTCCCGTCAACGCCGTTCGACCAGCGCAGCATCCGTGCCGGCCTCCCCGATCCCGGGCCCTTCGAGCTGGCTGAGCTGCGCTGCTGGAGCCGAGTGCAGCATGGCATGCGGTAAGGGCGCGGCGATCGCTATCCGGCGGGCGGGTCGCTGCGTTCCAGGCGGGTGTGGACCTCGTAGCGGTCGCCGCGGTAGAGGGCGCGGACGTACTCGATGATGGCGCCGCTGGCCTCGCGGGTGACGCGCTGGAAGAGCAGCGCCGGCACGGCGGCGGCCACCCCCAGGGTCATGGCGTCGTCCGGGGCCAGGCGCGCCACGCTGACCCACTGGTCGGCCACGGTGACGGGCACGCCCCAGTTGGCGGCCAGGGTGTCGTACAGGGAGCGGTCCGCCAGGTCGACGCCCTCCAGCCCGGGGAAGCGGCTGGACGGCAGGTAGGTCCGCTCGACCGCCATGGGCTCGCCGTCGGCGGTGCGGACCCGGTGCACGAACACCACCGGCGCCCCCTCGACCAACTGCAGGTGCCGCGCGACCAGCGCGCTGGCCGCGACCACCTCCTGGGCCAGGACCAGCGAGCCCGGGGTCATGCCCCGTGAGCGCATGTCCTCGGTGAACGAGGTCAGCGTCTCCGGCTGGAGGAACTTGGGCTCAGCCACGAAGGTCCCGCTGCCGTGTACCCGGTAGACGAGCCCCTTGGCGGCCAGCGCGTCCACCGCCTGGCTCACGGTGGCGCGGGCCACCCCGTAGCGCCTGGCCAGGCCGCGCTCGGAGGGCAGCAGCGCCCCGGGCGGCAGGGTGACCAGCACGCTCTCGAGGATCTCCTGGAGCTCCGCGCCCTTGGGCCGCCGCAACGACAGGCTGGAGGGCATCGAGGACGCCAGCTCGCCCCGCCGGCTGGCCCTCACCGGTCGCGCCGCCCAGGCGGGCGCGACCGGTACGCACCGGAAGGGTTCACGCGGTCCTCCCCAGGTCGATTGTGGACTAGTCCACTACTGTACAAGGTCGCGCAAGGCCCATCTCGCGCTGATGGTGAACTTGCCCTGAACTCGCCCTGGCGGAGCCATTGACAGGGAAAGTGGACTATGCCAGTCTGTGCGCGATCGGAAACGTGGCGCCAGTTCCGATCGGCGATCTCCCAACCATCAAGTTTCCACCGGCCGTCCCAGAGGGGTCGGGGAGACGGCCCGGGCCGTCCCGGCGAACGGGCCTTTGAGGAGGACTCCGTGAAACGACGCTACGTTGCCGCGATCGCGGTGATCGCGGCGCTGATCATCGCCGGCTGCTCCAGCTCCGGCGGTGGTTCGAACCAGCAGGCAAATGGTGGGAGCAAGACCCTCACGGTGTGGCTGATGGACGGCTCCGCGCCCAAGCAGCTCGTCGCGGACCTGAACGCCGAGTTCCAGTCCAGCCACCCCGGCGTGACGGTCAACTACCAGATCCAGCAGTGGAACGGGATCCAGGACAAGCTCACCACCGCGCTGGCCGGCAACGCCACCCCTGACGTGATCGAGCTGGGCAACACCCAGAGCGCGAAGTTCGCCGCCTCCGGTGGCCTGCTCGACCTCTCCGGCAAGGTCGCCGACCTCGGCAACCAGAACTGGCTCAAGGGCATGACCGAGTCCGGCCAGTGGGACGGCAAGCAGTTCGCGGTGCCGTTCTACTCCGCCAACCGCTTCGTCGTGTACCGCACCGACCTGTTCAAGGCCGCCGGCATCAGCCAGCCGCCGACCTCGATCGACGAGTGGATCCAGGACGGCCAGAAGCTGGCGGCCGCCAACAAGAGCAACCCCAAGTTCACCCCGCTGTACCTGCCCGGCCAGGCCTGGTACGTGCTGGCCTCGATGATCTGGGACAACGGCGGCGACCTGGCCGTCAAGAACGGCGACAAGTGGCAGGGAGCGCTCGACACCCCGCAGGCGATGGCCGGCATCCGCTCCTACGAGCAGATCTACAAGGCCATGTCCAAGGCCCCCGCCGACACCGACGAGGCCACGCCGCAGCAGTCCGAGGTCTTCGCCAAGGGCGACGTGGGCATGATGATCGCCCTGCCGTGGGAGGCCAACAGCGCGCTGGCGGCCAACAAGAAGCTCACTGGCAAGATCGGCACCTTCCCGATCCCGAGCCACACCGCCGGCCAGACCGCCCCGGTGTTCCTGGGCGGCTCCGACCTGGCGATCCCCGCGGGCAGCGCCAACAAGGACCTGGCCTACGAGTGGGTCAAGCTGATGCTGAGCGAGAAGTACCAGACCCGGCTCGCCAAGGAGAACGGCGCCATCCCGGCCTCCGCCAACCTCGGTCAGACCGTGCTCGGCAACGACCCGCTGCTCGGCTCCATGGTGAAGTCGTCGTCCAACGGTGAGATCACCCCCAACGACCCGACCTGGGCCGCGGTGGAGGCGGGCTCCAACCCGCTCAAGGACATGATGACCAAGATCCTGTCCGGCAAGGCCAGCGTCGACCAGGCCGCCAAGGAGGCCAGCGGGCTCATCACCCAGAAGATGGCCTCCTCCTCGTAGCGGTTGGAGGCGGTCGAAGGAGTCCTGTGTCCATCGGCAACGAAGACCTGCTCGCCGGCGCTGGGACGGCGCCAGCGAGCGGCCCCGCGGAGGTTGCGCCCGACGCGGGGTCCACGGCGACGGGGCCCGGGCGTCGTGCCCGGGTCCTGCCGTACCTGCTGATCCTCCCCAGCGTCGTCGCCTTCGTCGCGCTGCTCGGCTACCCGCTCTACCAGGTCGTGCGGATCTCGCTGCTGAAGCTGGACCTGGCCGAGCTGATCCAGCGCACCACCGTGTTCGTCGGGCTGGCCAATTACCGGGCGATCTTCACCGACCCGTTCTTCTGGTCGGTCACCGTCCGCACGGTGGTGTTCACCGCCGCCTGCGTCGCGCTCACGATGGTGCTGGCCACGCTGCTGGCGCTGCTGCTGGAGCGGCTCCACAAGGGGATGCGGCTGGCCGTGTCGATCGCGCTGGTGCTGGCCTGGGCGACGCCGCCGCTGACCGCCACGGTGGTCTGGCAGTGGCTGTTCGACACCCAGTTCGGGGTGGTCAACTGGGTGCTGAGCGCCGCAGGCCTCGGCGACTTCTCCAACCACAGCTGGTTCGACACCGGCCTGTCGACCTTCGCGATCATCACCCTGATCATCGTCTGGCAGGCGATCCCGTTCGTCGCCCTGACGCTGTACGCCGGGCTCACCGCGATCCCGCGCGAGCTGTACGAGGCCATCCGCGTCGACGGCGCCGGCGCCTGGCAGACCTTCCGGTCGCTGATCCTGCCGGTGCTCCGGCCGCTGTTCCTGATCACCGCGTTCCTGTCCATCATCTGGGACTTCAAGGTTTTCACACAGGTCTTCCTGGTGCGCCACGGCGGTCCCGACCGCCAGACCATCACGCTGTCGCTGTACGCCTACCAGGAGGGGATCGCCTCCAGCCACTTCGGCAAGGCGGCGGCGATCTCCATGGTGATGGTGGTCATGCTGGTGCTGGCTCTGACCTTCTACATCCGCTACATGCTCCGTACACAGGAGGACCTGTGAGGCGACGCGCCACCGCCCGCCTGTTGACCAACCTGGCCGGGGTGGTGGCGCTGGTGTTCTTCGCCTTCCCCGTCTACTGGATGTTCGCCACGGCCTTCAAGCCGACCAACGACATCCTCAGCTACACACCGCACTGGCTGCCGGTGCCGTTCACGCTGGCGCACTTCAGCGCCGCCATCCACCGCCCCAACTTCGGCTACTACCTGCGCAACAGCCTGCTGGTGACGCTGTCGGCGGTGCTGGCGTCGCTGCTGTTCGCGGTGCTGGCCGCGCTGGCGGTGGGCCGCTTCGACTTCCGCGGCCGCAAGGCCTACATGCTGATGGTGCTGATCGTGCAGACGGCCCCGTTCGAGGCCCTGCTGATCCCGTTCTTCATCATGCTGCGCGGGCTGAACCTGCTGAACCAGCTGCCGGCGCTGATCCTGATCTACTTCATCTTCACCATGCCGTTCACCATCTGGACGCTGCGCGGCTTCGTGATGGCGATCCCGCGCGAGCTGGAGGAGGCGGCGATGGTGGACGGCGCCTCCCGGCTGCAGGCCTTCATGCGCGTGGTGTTCCCGCTGCTGGCGCCCGGGATGGTGGCGACCTCGATCTTCGCGTTCGTGACCGCGTGGAACGAGTTCCTCTACGCCTTCGTGATGATGCGCGACGCGACCAGGTACACCCTGCCGATCTGGCTCAGCACCTTCCAGACGGTCTTCGGCACCGACTGGGGCGGGACGATGGCGGCCTCGAGCCTGTTCACCCTGCCGGTGGTGGTGTTCTTCCTGATCGTCCAGCGCCGGCTGGTCTCCGGCCTGACCGCCGGCGCGGTCAAGGGCTGACCCGGCCAGCCCTCGGCCACGGCGCCGGCACCGGCCGGCCACGGCCGTGACACTCGCCGGCCAGGCGACCTCAAGCCCCCGAGCGCTTCGCCCGATGTAGGCCTGTCGATTCCATTGGGCGACTTCTGAGGGGGTGGGAGTGCTGCACAGAGCGATCCGTGCTGGGGTTTTGTCCGCTCTGCTCCCAGGTGCGGGCCAGCTCTATCTTGGGCACAAACGCCGCGGGCTCCTGTTGCTGGGGTTCGGGCTGCTGCCGCTGGTGTTCCTTGGCACGCTGCTGGTCCGCGACGGCGGCTCGATGGTCAGCCTGGTGCTGCGGCCATCGGTGCTGGGAGCGCTGCTGGTCGGCAACGCACTGGTCGCGGCCTTCCGGCTGTTCGCGGTCTTCGACGCCTACCAGCTCGGCCGGGAAGGCCAGGCGTCGCGGCTGCCCACCTGGGCGCGGGTGCCGATCGCCTGCGCCGCGCTGCTCGGCCTGGCGGCCATCACCGTCGCGCCGCACGCGATCGCCGGCTACTACAACGCCCAGGCCTACCAGACGGTCACCTCGATCTTCGGCAAGGGCGGCGGGCTGGCCAGCCAGCTCCCCGGCTGGTCCGACTCCAAAGCCAACGCCTCCCCCGAGCAGCCCGGCTGGTCCGGACGGCTCACCGTGCTGCTGCTCGGCGGCGACGCGGGCGCCGGCCGGGTGGGCCTGCGCACCGACACCATGATCATCGCCAGCCTCGACCCCGCGACCAGGCAGGTGGCGCTGATCGGCCTGCCGCGCAACGTCACCCGCGTGCCGCTGCCGGGCAAAGCGGGCACCGCCTTCTCCTGTCACTGCTTCCCCGACCTGCTGAACGCCCTGTACCGCTACGCCGAGGCCAACCCGAGCCACTTCCCGGAAGGCCCCGACCGTGGCGCCATGGCGGTGACCAGGGCGGCTGAGAAGCTCACCGGCCTGAAGATCGACTACTACGCGCTGGTGGACCTGGAGGGCTTCGTCGACGTGGTCGACGCGCTCGGCGGGGTGACGGTGCGGGTCACCGAGCACGTGAAGGACCGGGTGTCGTCACCGGTGGGGGACGGCCGTCTCGGGCCGAGCGTGAACGTCGGCCCCGGCAGCTACCACTTCGACGGCCGCCGCGCGCTCGCCTACGTCCGCTCACGCAGCGCCGACGACGACTACCACCGCATGCGCAGGCAGCGCTGCCTGCTGGCGGGCCTGGCCTCGCAGACGAACGTGCCGACCCTGCTGCGGGCGCTGCCCAAGCTGCTCCGGGTCGCCCGCCGGAGCGTGTCCACCAACATCCCCTCCGGCGAGCTGCCGCGGCTCGCCAGCCTGGCGACCCAGCTGCGCGGCGCCCGGGTCACCACCCTGGGGCTCGGCCCGCCGCGCTACTCGGGCCGCGACGCCAAGGGCTACCCGATCCCCCGGATCGCCCAGATCCGCGCGGGCGTCCGGCACGCGCTGCACCCGGGCGGCGGGCCCACCGTGCGGCAGGGCAGCGCCGTGGTCAAGGGAAGCTCCTGCGTCTGACGCCCGGGCCCGCTCGGCCCGGCCCGCCCGGGCCCCGCGCGGGCTCAGGCGGCGGCCTCCAGGGTGAGCAGGGCCCGCTTGGCCTGGGGGCCGCCGGCGTAGCCGCCCATGGTCCCGTCCGACCGCACCACGCGATGGCAGGGGACGACGATCGGCAGCGGGTTGGTCGCGCAGGCCGTCCCCACGGCGCGCACCGCCCTGGGGTTGCCCGCCGCGGCGGCCACCGCCGCGTAGCTGGCCGTCTGCCCGTAGCCGATGCGCGGCAGGTAGCCGAGCACCTGGCGGCGGAAGCCGTGCGACAGGCGCCAGTCCAGCGGCAGGTCGAAGCGGTCGCGGTGGCCGGCGAAGTACTCGTCGAGCTGGAGCGCGACCTCCTCCAGCCGTCGCGGCGCCAGCAGGATGCGCGGGCTGACCAGCTCGGCCAGCTTCGCCAGCGCCTGCTCGTGGCCCTGGCTCGGGTAGGCGACCCGCACCAGCCCCTGCTCGGTCGCGGCCAGCAGCAGCGACCCCACCGGGGTGTCGATCGTGCGGTAGGCGACGTCGAGGATGCCGGCGGCTGCCGCGTCGTCGACCAGCCGCCCGTGCAGGCGCCGCCTGGCCTCCTCGTCGACCGGCGGCAGGGCCTGGAACAGCTCCTCGGCGCTCGGCGTCTCGTCGGTGGTGTTCATCGGAACGCTCCTTCCCGGTAGGCGGCACGCAGGGCCCTGATCCCGTCGGCGGCGGCTCTGCGGGCGGCGGCCTCGCTGTTGCCGAGGATCGGGCCGATCAGGGCGTACGGCATGCCCGCGAGGTAGTGGTAGGCGACGGCCTGGCGCTGCTTGCGCGGCAGCGACGCCAGCGCGTCCCACAGCTCCGTGTCCCTGGCGCCGGGCACGCCCCGCGTGCTTGGCCGCTCCGGCACCGTGCCGACGGCGACCGGGTTGCGGGCGCGGGCGCGGTGCTGGTCCAGCGCCTTGCGGTGGGCGATGGTGACCAGCCAGGCCTGCACGTTGCTGTCCGGAGGTAGCCCGGGATAGGCGCGCATGGCCGCCAGAAACGTCTCCGACCAGGCGTCCTCGGCCTCCACCGGGCCGAGCACCGCCCGGCAGACGCGCAGGACGGTCGGCCCGTGCTCGGCCACGACCTCTTCGAATGGCTTCAACATCGCACCCTGTTGACGCTGGCGGCCCGCCAAACGTGAGATCGGATCGCTCCGGCACGCCCAACGGTTGGGTTGGCCGGCGGCTGGTAGGGTACCGGCATGGACTCCCAGCTCGCCCGGCTCTGCGACGCCTACTTCCGCTCGTGGATGGCGGCGGACCCCTTCACCGCCACCGAGTTCGGCGTGACCGGCTACGACGCCGAGGTGCCCGACCCCAGCCGCGAGGCGGACAGCGCGCGCATCGCCGAGCTGGAGCGCCTCGGCGCCGAGGTGGCCCGCCTGGACCCGGCGACGCTGACGCCCGACGAGCGCGTCAGCCGCTCGATGCTGCTGCGCCTGGCCGCCGACGAGCGCGAGGAGCTGGGCGGCCGGCTCGACGAGCTGGCGGTCACCGCCACCTCGGTCGGCGCTCAGACCCGCGTGCTGACGCTGGTGCCCCGCGCCCCGCTGAACGAGCCGCGGCGCGCCCGCGACTACCTGGACCGCTGCCGCAAGCTCGGCGGCTACCTGGACGGCGCGCTCGCCAGGCACCTGGAGGCCGCGCGCGAGGGCCGCCTCCCGACCGCCAGAGGGGTGGCCCAGGCGGTCGCGCAGCTCGACGACTACCTCGCCTCCGACCTGAAGGACGACCCGCTGCTGCGCCCCGAGCCGCCCGAGGGGGTGGACGCCGAGGCCTGGCGGGCCGAGGCCGCCGAGATCGTCCGCACGGTGGTGCGGCCGGCGATGGGCCGCTACCGCAGCGCGCTCGCCGAGGAGCTGGCGCCGGCCGCCCGCGACGACGACCACGCCGGAGTCGTCAACGTCGAGGGTGGTCTGGGCGCCTACGACGCCGCCGTGCGCCTCCACACCACCACCGACCTGGCGCCCGAGGTGATCCACCGGATCGGCCTGGACCTGCTGGACGGCCTGCACGCGGAATTCGCCGAGTTCGGCGGCCGCGCACTGGGCGCCAGCAGCGTCCCCGAGGTGCTCGGCCGCCTGCGGGACGACCCGTCGCTGCGCTTCGAGACCGCCGAGGAGATCCTGGCCGCCGCCGGCGACGCGCTGCGGCGCGCCGAGGAGGCCCTGCCAGAGGCGTTCCTGGCCTACCAGATCGCGCCCTGCCAGGTCGAGGCGATTGACCCGGTCGAGGCCAAGGACGCGGTGCTCGGCTACTACCTGCCGCCCAGCGCCGACGGTGCCCGGCCGGGCATCTTCGAGGTCAACACCTACGCGCCGGCCAGCCGCACGCGCTTCGAGTACGACGCCCTCAGCTTCCACGAGAGCCTCCCAGGGCATCACCTCCAGTTCGCGCTCGCGCAGCGCCTGGAGGCCATCCCGGAGTTCCGGCGCTTCGCGTACGTGACCAGCTACTGCGAGGGGTGGGCGCTGTATTGCGAGCGGCTCGCCGACGAGCTCGGCCTCTACCGGGGCGACCTGGAGCGGCTCGGGATGGTCTCGTTCGATGCCTGGCGCGCCTGCCGGCTGGTGGTCGACACGGGCATGCACGCGCTCGGTTGGAGCCGCGACCGCGCGATCGGCTTCATGCGCGACAACACCGCCCTGTCGGAGAGCAACATCGCCAACGAGCTCGACCGCTACATCGCCTGGCCGGGGCAGGCGACCGCCTACATGGTCGGGCGGCTGCGCATCCGCTCGCTCCGCGACCAGGCCCGCGACCACCTCGGCGCGGCCTTCGACCTGCGCGCCTTCCACGACGCGCTGCTGTCGAGCGGGCCCGTGCCGCTGGACACCCTGGACGAGATCGCCGGGGGCGCCTGGTAGGGCGGCGATGGTCGACGTCGGCGCGTACCTGGAGCGGATCGGCTTGGACGGCAAGCCGCCTGATCGTGACCGACGGCGGCCACCGCTCGGAGCGCCCCATCGACGGCGAGCCGGCGTTCCGCCAGGCGCTGCTGGAGCACTTCGGCGTGCGGCTGCCGGCGCCGCCCGGGACAATCTGGCCGCCGGTCTCAGGAGGGCAGGTCGAACGGCTCGTAGCCGTCGGCGACCGGCGGCCACGGGCGGGCGCGCTGCCATGCCTCGCCGAGGTCCAGCAGCAGGTCGTCGCGGAAGCGGGGCCCGGTGAACTGCAGGCCGAAGCGGACGCCGGAGCCGAAGTGGCCGGCCGGCAGCGACAGCGAGGGGTGGCCGGTGACGTTGGCCGGCGCGGTGTTGTAGACCTCGTCGGGAATGCCGAAGTGGCGGCTGCCCGGCATCTTGCCCTCGGCCAGCCAGCCGGCCGACGCCAGCGTCGGGGTGACGATCACGCCGTCGGCGCCGAGCAGCTCGTCCAGCTCGCGGACGTACTCGAAGCGGCGCCGCCTGGCGGCCAGGTACTCCTCGATCGGCGTGCGCAGCCCGTGCTCCAGGAAGGCCCTGCCGGCGGGGTGCAGCAGGTGCCGGTTCGCCTCGATGGTGTCGCGACCGAGCTTGTGGGCGTGCTCGGTGGTGGTCAGCGTCAGCCAGTCCTCGTCGAGATTGCCGGCGCGGAAGATCCGCTCCGGCTCGACCGGCTCGATCGCCAGCCCCAGGTCGCGCTCCAGCGCCAGCAGCGCCGCGTCGAACAGCTCCGCCACGTCGGCGGGCAGCGGGCCCCACGGGACGAAGCGCGGCGCGGCCAGCACCCTGCCGGGCCTGGCGGGCCGCTCGCCGCGCTCCAGGGCCGGCGGCACCGGCAGGGCGGTGGGGTCGCCGGCCACCGGCCCGGCCTCGATCGCCAGCAGCAGGCGCAGGTCCTCGACGGAGGTGGCCAGCGGCCCGTCGGTCGACAGGTCGATCCAGTCCGGGATCGGGCGGCGGCCGATCAGCCCGCCGGACGGCTTGATGCCGGCCAGCCCGCACAGCGCCGCCGGGATCCGGATCGAGCCGCCGCCGTCGGTGGCGGTGGCCAGCGGCACCATCCCGGCGGCCAGCGCCGCGCCCGAGCCGCCGCTGGAGCCGCCCGGCGACCACCGGAGCGCCCAGGGATTGCGGGTGACGCCGAACAGGCTGTTGGTGGTGTAGCCCTGGGCGGCGAACTCCGGCAGGTTGGTCTTGCCGACCACGATCGCGCCCGCCGCCCGCAGCCGGCCGGTGACCAGGCCGTCGGCGCTGGCCGGCGGCGCGTCCTTGAACAGCAGCGAGCCGAAGGTGGTGGGCATGCCCTCCACGTCCTCGATGTCCTTGACCAGCAGGGGAGCGCCGGCCAGCGGCCCCAGCGGCGCCCCGCCGGCGGCGCGGCGGTCGAGCGCGCCCGCCTCCTCCAGCGCCCGCTCGGCGCGGAGCGCCACCACCGCGCCCAGCTCGCCGTCGAGCCGCTCGATGCGCTCCAGCGACTGGCGCACCAGCTCCACCGCGGACACCCGCCGCTGCCTGACCGCCTCACCGATCCGCTCCAGCCCCATGCCGCCTCCTCCTCGACGGGCCCGCGACGCCAGCCTCGATACTCGACCATGATCCGTCACAATCGGGGCGGACCGGCTCCCGAAGCGACGCACGCAGGAGGCAAGATGCAGCCACCGTCGCCGCGCTACACCGGCTACAAGTCGTTCGAGTACCTGGAGCCCGGGCGGGACTACAAGGAGTTCAAGCTCGCGCCGGAGATCGGCCGGGTGCCCGGCCACCGGCTCGAGCTCAGCGACTCCCAGCGCCAGCGCGCCAGCCGCCTGCTCGCCGACAGCATCGTCATCTCGCTGCACGAGCACCCCACGGTCTTCCCCGACGACATCACCGAGACCTTCGACCTGATCCGCACCGGGCGCCACCGTACCGGCTACGAGGGGTTGGCCCGCTCGGGCCTGACCGCCCTGTTCGACAACTTCATGGACGGCACCTCCTGCATCACCAGCCAGGCCGGCTGGAAGTGGGACGACACCATCTACGACCTCGGCCACCGCTTCTGCGACATCGCCCACCAGGACTTCGTGTTCCGCGCCGAGTCGCTGGCCGACATCCGGCTGGCGCACGACACCGGCCGGCTCGCGCTGGTGGCCGGGCTGGAGGCGGCCACGCCGATCGAGAACGAGGTCGACCGCATCGACGTGCTCTACGGCCTGGGCGTGCGGCAGATGGGCATCGCCTACAGCGAGGCCAACGCGCTCGGCTCGGGCCTGCGCGAGCGGCGCGACGGCGGCCTGACGGCCTTCGGCGAGCGCGCGGTCGAGCGGATGAACCGGCTCGGCATCGCCATCGACGTGTCCCATTCCGGCGACCAGACCTGCCTGGACGTGATCGAGGCCAGCCGCGTGCCCGTGCTGATCACCCACGCCGGTGCGCGGGCGGTGTGGGACTCCCGGCGGATGAAGCCGGACAGCGTGATCCGGGCGTGCGCCGAGCGCGGCGGGATCATCGGCGTCGAGGCCGCGCCCCACACCACGCTGTCGGCCGCCCACCCGCGCCACAGCCTGGACTCGGTGATGGACCATTTCACCTACTGCGTGGAGCTGGTCGGCGTCGAGCACGTGACCTTCGGCCCTGACACGCTGTTCGGCGACCACGTCGGCCTGCACGAGGCGTTCGCCGAGCAGCTGTCGATCTCGCAGGCGCGCGGTGACCTCCAGTTCCCGAGGGTCGACTACGTGGACGGGCTGGAGAACCCGGGGGAGTGCTTCGGCAACGTCATCGGCTGGCTGGTCGCCCACGACTGGTCGGACGACGAGATCCGAGCGGTCGTCGGCGGCAACACCCTTCGCGTGCTCGAGGAGGTCTGGGCCTGACGGGCCCGCGCCTCCACCCACCGCACTTGGGCGCGGCGCCCCGACCGGCGGCGCCGCGGGACAGTTGGGAGGGCTGATGGTTTCACCGGTGGCCGCGGTCGCCTTCGACCTGGACGGCGTGCTGATCGACTCCGAGCCGGTGTGGGAGGAGGTGCGGCGCGCCTACGTCGCCGAGCACGGCGGGCGCTGGCAGCCCGACAGCCAGCGGCGGCTCATGGGCATGAGCACCGCCGAATGGGCGGCCTACCTGTCCGAGGAGCTGGGTGTCGACCGGCCGCCGGAGGTGGTCGCCACCCAGGTGCTCGACCGGATGGCGGAGCGCTACGGGGACCGGCCGCCGCTGCTGGACGGCGCGGTCGCCGCGGTCGGGCGGCTGGCCGAGCGCTGGCCGCTGGGGCTCGCCAGCTCTTCGCCACGCCGGCTCATCGGCTTGGTGCTGCAGGTCAGCGGCCTGGCGGGGCAGTTCGGCGCGGTCGTCTCCACCGAGGAGGTCGCCCACGGCAAGCCCGCCCCCGACGCCTACCTGGAGGTCGCCGCCCGGCTCGGCGCGGACCCGCGCGGCTGCGCCGCCGTCGAGGACTCCAGCAACGGCGTCCGCTCCGCCGCCGCGGCAGGCATGCGCGTGATCGCCATCCCCTCGCAGCGCTACCCGCTCGACGACGACGCCGCCGCACGGGCCAGCACCATCCTCGACCGCCTCGACGAGCTCACCGCCATCACCGTCGAGCGGCTCGCCTGAGCGGGGGCCGGCCTCAGCGCTCGTCGGGGATGGTGCCCGACTCCAGGCACTCGATCAGCCAGCGGCACCAGGAGAGGTGGTCGCGTTCGTGGCTGATGCCCAGCAGCAGGGTGGCGTAGGAGCCGAAGTCCGGCGACTCCACCGGCGGGGGCGCGCCGCCGTGGCGGCCCTCAGCCCGAGCCCTGATCGCCTCGTACTCGGCCAGCCGCTCGGCGTGCTCGTCGGCCTGCTTGCGGAACAGCGTCACCGCCTCGACCGGATCGGCCAGCCACAGCGCGTACGTCTTGAGCAGCAGCTCGTCGCGGGGCGCCCGTGGCGCCGGCGGGCGGGTCACCCATTCGCGCAGGGCCGCCAGCCCCTCCCCGGTGGCGGCGTAGACCTTCTTGTCGCGCGGCCCCGGCCCTGGAGCCACCCGGTAGCGCACCAGCCCGCCGGCCAGCAGCCGCTCCAGCTCCGGGTAGATCTGGCTGTGGCGGGCGGTCCAGTAGTAGCCGACGGGCGCGCGCAACCGCGCCGCCAGCTCGTAGCCCGAGCACGGCTGCCTGGCCAGCAGGCCCAGGATCGCGTAGCCCAGCGTCGAGGTCGTCACGACCAGAGCATGCCACCTGCAGCCCCTGGAGGGTGCGCGCTACCCTGAAGGCATGGTGTACCAGCCAACCTCCAGCGGCTCGTTTGCCTGAAAGGTCGGCCAGGAGGAGCGTCTGCGGGTCTCGCAGCGACGAGAGCAGCTCCTGCGGGAGCTGAACCGGCCAGGAGCCTGGGCTCGCTGGCGGTCCTGGCTGCGCGCCCATTTCGCGCGCCCCGCCGCCGGCGGCGACCCGCGCGCGGCGCCCGATCCAGCCGGGCACGTGCCCACGGCGCCCGCGGTCACCACTACGAGGCGGGGCTGACCGAGCTCATGTGGAAGTCGGCGACGCGGATCGGCGGCATCTCGGCGCGGCTGAAGTAGTCGCCGAACTCGCGCGGCAGGGCCGGCTCGCTCGGACCGATCGCCTCCAGGCGGCCGAGCAGGTCAACGGGGCTGTCGTTGAAGCGGAAGTTGTTGACCGCGCCGGTCACCTCGCCGTCCTCGACCATGAAGACCCCGTCCCGGGTCAGGCCGGTGAGCAGGAGCGTCTCCGGGTCGACCTCGCGGACGTACCACAGGCAGGTCAGCAGCAGGCCCCGCTGCGTGGCGGCGACGATGCTGTCGATGTCGCCATCGCTGGAGGGCCCGGTGAGCTGGAGGTTGTCCACGAACGGCCGCGGCTCCAGCCCGGTCACGCCGGCGGCGTGCCTGGTGCCCACCAGCGCGGCGAGCTGGCCCTGGTGGATCCAGTCGGTCGGCCGCAGCGGCATGCCGTTGTCGAAGATCGAGGCGTGCCGGCTGGAGAAGCCGGTGGCCACGAACGGCACGCACTCCAGGCCCGCCAGGCCAGGGTCGCTGCGCAGCGTCATGGGCAGGTCGGAGATGCGCTCGCCGACGCGGGTGCCGCCGCCCGGCCGGCTGAACACGGTCCGCCCCTCGTGAGCGTCCAGCGCCACCGCCGTCCAGTACAGGTAAACCATCAGGTCGGCGACGGCCGAGGGCGGCAGGATCGTCGGGTAGCGCCCGGCGGGCAGGTCGATCCTGCGCTTGGCCCAGTCCAGCCGCTGCGCCACGGCCGCGTCCAGCTCGTGGGCGTGCACCTCGCCGAAGTCACGGGCGGCGTGGCCCGCCCAGGCGGAGCGGCTGCCGTCGGTCGACCGCCCGGTCAGCTCGATCCTGGCGCTCGGCTGGTCGTGGCGCAGCCGGATCCCGGTCGAGGTGCCCAGGTACGTGGTGGTGACGTCGTGCTCCGCGTAGCCGTAGAGGGTGCGGCCGGCGGCGGGTGCCGCCTGGAACAGCTCCCCGAGCTCCGGCGCCAGCGTCGCGAACGTCTGGATCGAGGTGGTGGCCGGGGGAGCGTCCCATCCCGGCCCCGCCAGGCCGCCATCCAGCAGCGGCTCGGCGTCGGCGGCGGGCGGCAGCGAGCGGGCCTTGGCGTCGGCCGCCTCCACCATGTCCTGGACGCCGTCGAGGGTGACGCCGCTGCGGCTGACCACCCCGGCGGAGGTGCCCTCGGCGCCGGCGACCACCGCGATGACGGTGAGGTCGCGCGTGCGGGCGACGCCGTTGGTGGTGAGCGTGTTATTGGCCCAGCGCAGGTTGGCGGTGCTCGACTCCTGCGCGAGCACGACGCAGCCGTCGCTACGGGAGCGCTGCAGCGCGCGCTCGACGAGCTCCTGGGGGGTCACCGGCCGCCCTCCTTGACGGTGTTGAGGATGCGGACGCCGCGGAACAGCGCGGCCGGGGCGCCATGGCTGACCGGCGCGCCCTGGCCCGGCTGGCCCTTGCCGCAGGTGAACGTCCCGCCGAGCAGGTACGTCTGCGGGCCGCCGACCGCCTCCATGGAGCCCCAGAACTGGGTGGTGGTCGCCTGGTAGGCGACGTCGCGCAGCATCCCGGCCAGGCGGCCGCCCTCGATCCGGTAGAAGCGCTGCCCGGTGAACTGGAAGTTGTAACGCTGCATGTCGATCGACCAGGACTTGTCGCCGAGCACGTAGATGCCGCGCTCGACCCCGCCGATCAGCCCCTCGGTGGACGGGCCGCCGACGGCGGGCTGCAGCGACACGTTGGCCATGCGCTGGATCGGGAAGTGGAAGGGCGCGTCCGCGTAGGCGCAGCCGTTGGAACGGCCCAGCCCCTTCAGCCGCGCGATCCGCCGGTCGAGCTGGTAGCCGACCAGCACGCCGTCGCGGATCAGGTCCCACCGCTGGGTGGCCACGCCCTCGTCGTCCCAGCCGATGCTGGCCAGGCCGTGGTCGGCGACGCGGTCGCCGGTGACGTGCATCACCGGGGAGCCGTAGCGCAGCGCGCCGAGCTTGTCGAAGGTGGCGAACGAGGTGCCGGCGTAGTTGGCCTCGTAGCCGAGCGCGCGGTCCAGCTCGGTGGCGTGCCCGATCGACTCGTGGATGGTGAGCCAGAGGTTGGTCGGGTCCACCACCAGGTCGTAGCTGCCGGCCTGGACCGACGGCGCCCTGGACTTCTCCAGCAGCAGCTCTGGCAGCTCCTCCAGCTCGCGCTCCCAGTCCCAGCCGGCGCCGTCCAGGTACTCGTAGCCGCGGCCGGCGGGCGGCGCCAAGGTCCGCATGGAGTCGAAGCGGCCGCCGTCCGAGTCGATCCACACCGCCGTCAGCTCCGGGGCGATGCGCACCCGCTGCTGGGTGGTGACGGTGCCGGCCAGGTCGGCGTAGAACTTGTTCTCCTGGACGGCCAGCAGCTCGGCGTCGACGTGGCTGACGCCCTCGGCGGCCAGCAGGCGGGCGCTCCACTCGCGCAGCCGCTCCTGCTTGTCGCTCTCCGGGACGTCGAAGGGGTTGACCTGGTACTCCGACACCCAGGTGGCGTCCTGGTAGGCGGGCTCGTCCGCCAGCTCCACCGGCTCGGAATTGATCGCCCTGCTGGTGCGCGCCACCTCAACGGCCTGCTCGGCCACGCGCGCCGCCTCGTCGGTGGTCAGGTCGACGCCGGCGGCGAAGCCCCAGCTCCCGTCCGCCACCACGCGGACGGCGAAGCCGCTGGTCTCGCCCTCGCCGGAGGATTCGAGCCGGCCGTCGCGCAGGCGCATGGCCTGGTCGCGCAGCAGCTCCAGGCGGAAGTCGGCGTGCGCGGCGCCGAGTGCCCTTGCGCGCGCCAGCGCCGCGTCCGCGAGCCGCTCGCGCGGCAGCGAAAGGAATCGGTCGTCGATCGGTCCTGACACCATCGCCTCGCTCTCCTGGCCGTCGGGGTGCATCCCAGCCGCGCGCCCGCTCAGCGCACACCGACCGCTCTGCGCGAGCGGATCAGCCGGCCGACCTCGGCGCGGAGCTTGACGAAGGCGTCCAGCTCCTTGGTGGCGATCTGGTCGCGCGGGTGGGGCAGGGGCACGGGAATCTCGGCCACCAGCCTAGCGGGTGCCCGAGACAGCACCAGCACGCGGTCCCCAAGGTAGACGCTCTCGTCGATGTCGTGCGTCACGAACAGCACCGTCATCTGGAAGCGGTCGCGGACCTCCAGCACCAGGTCCTCGAGGTCGGCCCGGGTCTGCGCGTCGACCGAGGCGAAGGGCTCGTCCATCAGCAGCAGGCGGGGCCGGTAGGCCAGCGCCCTGGCGATCGCCACGCGCTGCTGCATCCCGCCGGAGAGCTGCCAGGGGTAGCGGTCGGCGACCTCCTCCAGCCCCACCGCGGCCAGGCTCTGGCGCACCCGCTCGGCCCGCTCCCGCTTGCCGAGCCCGCGCCGCGCCAGCGGGAAGTCGACGTTGCGGCCGACCCGCAGCCAGGGGAACAGCGAGCGGCTGTAGTCCTGGAACACCATCGCGATGTCGTCCGGCACGCCGCTGACCTGCTCGCCCTCCAGCACCACCGTGCCGCCCCGCGGCTCCAGCAACCCGCCCACGCGGCGCAGCAGGGTGGTCTTGCCGCAGCCGGACGGCCCCACGATGCAGACCAGCTCGGCCGCGCCCACCGAGAAGCTCAGCCCCTCGATCACCGCGGGCGCGTCCGGCTGCCCGTAGCTGTGGCCGAGGTCGACCACCTCCAGCAGCGGGCTCGACGAGACGCCCGAGGGGACCGCCGCGTGATCAGCCGTGGTCATGCGCTCTCCTGTGTCCCACGAGCGCCGCGATGCCAGGCGAGCACGCCTCGCTCGACCAGCAGCAGCAAACTGTTGAGCAGGTACCCGAGCACCCCGAGCAGTAGGATACCCGCCCACATCTGCTTGATCGCGAAGCTCCGCTCGGCCTGGACGATGGTGAAGCCGATGCCGCCGGTGGCCGCCACCATCTCGGAGATCACCATCAGGATCAGCGACAGTGACAGGCTCACGCGCAGTCCCGCGAAGATCCTCGGCGAGGCCGACGGCAGCACGATGAAGACCAGCCGCCGCAGCCGCCCGGTCCGGAACGTCCGGCCGGTGTCCATCAGCACCGGGTCCACCGAGCGCACCCCGTCGATGGTGTTGAGCAGGATCGGCCACACCACGCCGACCGCGATCAGCGCGATCTTCATGTCGGAGCCGAGCCCCAGCACCACCAGGAACGGGGGGATCATCGCCGGAGGCGGGATGGCGCGCACGAACTCGATCACCGGGTCGAGGTAGTCGGCGAGGTTGCGGACCAGGCCGATGGCGGTGCCGACCGAGACGCCGGCGGCCACCGCCAGCAGCCAGCCGCCGAGCAGCCGGCCGAGGCTCGGCAGCACGTCGCTGGCCACCGCGGGCGTGAGGAACGCGGAGGAGGCCGGGCCCGACAGCCAGGACGTTCGCGCCTGGCTCAGGATCTCGGTGAGCGGCGGGAAGAAGATCGAGCGCCCGCCCATGGTGGCGAGCTGCCAGGCGACCGCCACCACCAGCAGCACCAGCCAGCGCAGTGCCATCCCGACCGGGTCGGCGGGGCGCCAGCGGGCCCGCCGCCGCAGCGGCCGGGTGCTCACGGTCTGGGTGCTCACCTGGCCAGCTCCGATTGCTGCTGCCAGGCCAGCGCCCTGCGCTCCACCAGCAGCAGCGCCCAGTTGAGCACCAGGCCGAGCACCCCGGTCATGGCCGTGGCCGCGTAGACCAGGTCGGCGTTGCCGCCGCCCGAGCTGGCCCGCAGGATGAAGCTGCCGATGCCGCCCGCCGCGCCGGCCAGCAGCTCGGTGGAGATGGCCAGGATCAGCGCGATCGCCGAGGCCACGCGCACCCCGGTGGCGATGAACGGCGACGCCGCCGGCAGCGTCACCCGGCCGAGGACCGCCAGCCGCCCGAGGCCGAAGGAGCGGGCGGTGTCCTTGGCGATCGGGTCGACGTCCTGGACGCCGTAGACGGTGTTGAACAGCAGCGGCCAGAACGAGGCGTAGGCGATCAGCGAGGTCTTGAGCTGCAGGCCCTGGCCGAACAGCAGGATCGCCAGCGGGATCAGCGCGACCGAGGGGATCGGCCGCAGGAACTCGACCAGCGCCCTGGTGGCCTGGTAGCAGCGGCGCGAGGATCCCAGCAGGATGCCGGCGGGCACCGCCGCGGCGACCGCGATGGCCAGGCCGATCGCCCACGCCTGGAGCGTGGCGGCCACGGCGGTCAGGAAGCCATGGTTCACCCGCTGACGCGGGTGAACGAGGCCACGTCCAGGCGCTGGCTCAGGTTGCCGAACTGCTGCATGAGGTCAGCCACCCGCTGCAGCTCGGTGGCGTTGGGGGTGGCGCTGTAGATCGGCAGGGTCACCTTGGAGGCCGCGGCCGCGTCGATCTTGATGTAGGTGGGCACGACCTCGTTGACCTTGCTGCGGTCGGCGTTGGCGTCGGCCACCGCCTTGTCGAGCGCGCGGAAGAAGGCCGCCACCGTCTTGGGGTTCTTGTCGGCGAACTGCTTGGTGACCGCGTAGCCGCCGACCGGCAGCGCGGCCGTCGGGCCCGAGAACGGGTCGATGATCGCCCTGGCGTTCAGGGTCGCCTTGACCGCGGTGGTGAACGGCTCCACCACCCACACGGCGTCGACGTCGCCGCGCTGCAGCGTGGCGCCCATGTCCGGGAAGCCCACCTCGACGAACTTGATGCTCTTGGGGTCGACGCCCTGCGACTGCAGCACCGCGCTGATCACCAGGCCGCCGACGTTGTTGAGCGTGTTCACCGCGATCTTCTTGCCGGCCAGGTCGGCTGGGGTCTTGATGGGGGAGTTGGGCATCACGAACACGCCGCTGAAGCCGGGCCTGGCCTTGTCGCCGTCGGCGATCAGGGTGAGGTCGATGCCCTGGCTCTTGGCCAGGAACAGCGACATCCAGTTGGAGAACTCCAGTCCTACTTCGGCTCGCCCTTGCGCCGGTACTCGTCGAGGTCGCTGCGCCGGTAGCGGGGCCGGGCGCCGAACCAGGTCACCTTGGGGCCGATGCCCTTGGCACGCCAGCGCTCCAGGCTGCTGATGGACACGCCGAGGTACGCGGCGGCCTCGCGCTGCGTCAGCAGGTCATCGGGGGCACTCATGGGCCAAGCATAGCCGATCCGTGCGGGGCATTGACGGGATACGGGGTGCGGGCTTACGCTGGGTTTTGCGGGGAAACCGCATTCTACCAGCGAGGGGGCACCACCACTATGCAGACCACCATCGACCGGCCGACCACGATCACCTTCGACCTGGAAGCCTCCGGCGTCTCCCGCCACGTCTACGACCGGGCCCGCCAGCTCGTCCGCACCGGCGCGGTCCGCCTGACCGTCGTCAACGGGATGGCGCCCGAAGTCCGCGAGGTCATGCTGGCGGCCGGCGTCGCGCTGCCGCCCGTCTGGTTTGTGCGCGCGGTGGTGCGGGGACGGTCGGGCATCTACCGGGTGGAGATCCTGACGCTGGAGCATGGCGCCGCCCGCGCCTACTGCTCGTGCCCGGCCTACGGGTTCTGCTCGCACCTGCTCGCCGCCTGGGGCAGCGCCGCCGCCACGAACGGCGGCCAGTGATGAGCGACCGCCCACCCGAGCGCGACGACCTGGCCTCGTTCGAGGA
>WNFZ01006155.1_pt1 | contig 25019 bp, 22 predicted proteins | sample 5400081 | NCBI WGS metagenome assembly WNFZ01 (sample SAMN13153365, study PRJNA577476) | soil metagenome | isolation source: 80 cm soil or saprolite under grassland replicate 1 | place: USA:California | collected 2016-06-15
GCTTCGACATCTCGGAGCCGAGCGTACAAAAAAAGCCCCGCCTTCACACAAGAGCGACCCGTGTGGTTTCCAAAAAATGCAAGTCGTTGTCCAAAAGAAAGCAGGACCAAATCGTCCTTGAGCCTTGTTACGCTCAACAGGGGACCAATGGGCAGTGGATGCTGCAAAAGCGCGGCACCCAAGCGCATGAGAAGCGGCTATGAAAAGATGCGCCCAGTGTCACAGAAGGCTCGGGTTAGGTGTCCGCTCCCGTAATTTTTGGAATAGCCGCTGGTGGGTTCACACTCGCTTTTGTTCGGCTCATTGCGAACTGATTTATGCGCAGGAGCGAAACGATGCCGCCAAACGGCGTTGGCAGGCTTTCCTCGCTCGCGGCAATCCGCGAGCTAACGGCCGCTGTTGAACTAACAGATTGGTATCTGGGCGCCCGCGTCGATCGACGGGCGGGGAGGGCCGGCGCGTTAGTGACCAACTGAACTAACACCCATTCAGTGCGCCCCTGCTCAGAATCGGAATGTCAAATGCAAAAATTGATAGTCCAGGGTTTGGCGAAAAGACCCGGAAGATCATCGTGGACCAAGAGACTCGGCTGTCCCAGCGTCGGGACGACTTTTGCTCATAGCTTTTCGCGAGCAGTCAGCCATGGCGATAGCTGCCGCGAAGAAGGCCCCGAACCCCACCGACCGGCACATCGGCGCCCGGGTGCGCATGCGCCGCAAGATGCTTGCAATGAGCCAGACGCAACTGGCCGATGCACTCGGCATCACCTACCAGCAAGTGCAGAAAAACGAGAGCGGCACCAATCGCATCGGAGCGAGCCGGTTGCAGCAAATCTCCCACATTCTGCAAGTGCCGGTAGCGTTCTTCTTCGAGGGCGGGCCGAACGGAAGCGCGTTATCGATTGCCCAGATAGACGACTTCGTCGCCAGTTCAGAGGGCTTAAGGCTGATCGGGGCGTTTATGCGAGTTCACAATGCCGATCTGCGGCGCAAGATCGTGATGCTCGTGCAAGAAATTGCTGGTGACGACGGCAACTGAGTGCGGTCGCGGATGGAGTCGTACTTGATGCTCATGCTTCTTTCCTCAAATGGTGGTGCGCACCTGCGCAAGCTTTATCGTCCGCCCGTGTTGAGGATGTCCGTGGCCAGGCCGCTTTTCCAACTTTTTTCATTGTGCCATCGGTCAACGCTTCAGCGGAGAAGGAAAACGAGTACTAGAGCCAACAGGAGCGCCGCGATCAGGAAACCAGCAATCTCGTTTGTCGCTAGGCCGCTCATTTCGGGGGTGCTCAATGGACGAGGGGGCCACCCTTCGGTGACCCCCACAAGCTTTTACAGAGTAGCGGGACTTACTGTGGCGACGTGCCACGCCGCACTGCACGCCGCGTCTCACGCCCGGCCCGGCGAGCTGTGCGCCGCGTTTGACGCCGCTCCATCCCGGCCGTCGCGGCGTCAGCCTGTGATAGCGTCAGAGTTGGGGCTGCGGAGCCCACATTCTTTTGTGACCATTCAATTGAGAGGGGAACCGCCGTCAATAACGCGGCACCAGCGATAATTCCAAGCACACCCAGCCTTTTCATGATCGGTCCTCCACGATGATATCGCGCCCGTATTGAGGCACCTGGGCGCGCGATGTCTATAGGGTTATCGTCTTTGTGGCGATGGGCGATCCTTTAGCGAGCGGGGTCGTGGCCAGCCTCGCGCGGCCGGGTGCGAACCTGACAGGGACGACTCGGATGATATCCGAGATGAGCGCCAAGCATGTGGAGCTGCTCAAGGGGGCGGCTCCTTCGCTCGCTAAACTGGCTGTTCTCTGGAACCCAACGAACTCGTCGCACCGGCCGGCGCTGCAGGCAGTCGATGCCGCTGCGGGTCTGAACTAATGCGAGCATCGCGCAGGATGATCAGCTGATTCTGCCTCATAGCGCGAATCCGCACCGGATGGGATTTTCGGGAACGACAGGTCACCGTATCAGCGAAACGTGATTCCGGGCACCAGAGTCTGTTGCCGTTCGGACACAGTTCAACAGAAATTCCTGTCAGGGTTTCCGTAGGCGAGAAGTCGCAGACTGAGCTTGAATGCTCGCGCTCCGTCGTCTTTTGTGCCGCTACGTGCGCGTGCCGACTCCAGCAGCGATGGCAGCAAGCCGCAGGGCCTTCCACCACAAGGCCATGCGACGGCCTGAGGACCGTCGCATTTTAACCATCGGTCAAGATGAACGACTGTTATTCAGGGGCGATTGATGAAATCGGGGACCGGGGGGAACATGGCGGCTCCGGCAAAACGCATCGACGGCATCGACTTCTGGCGCGGCCTTGCGCTGTTGATGATATTCATTGACCACGTGCCGGAAAACGTATTTCAGCACGTGACGCAGAAGAACTTCGGCTTCTCGGATGCGGCTGAGTTGTTCGTATTCCTATCCGGCGTATCCGTCGCGCTCGCCTACGGTACGCGTTTCTTCGACGGAGAGACCGTCGTGGCGGTACGCGCCGTGCTTCGCCGGGCGTTCACGCTCTACTGGGTGCAGATCCTGATCTCGTTGCTGATCATAGCCATCTTCGCCGGTGCTGCTGCCCTGTGGGACGAAGACGATCTCCTGGAAGATGCCGACGCGGTGGTGTCGAACCCGCTGCAAACGACCGCCGGCATTTTGGCGCTCCTCCATCAGCTCGAGAATGCCAACATCTTGCCGCTCTATATCGCGCTGTTGCTGATGACGCCGTTGCTGCTGGCGCTGGCGCGCCGCGACGATCGGCTGATGCTCGCAGCCTCGGCCGGGATCTATCTGGCGGCGCGCGCGTTCTCTCTCAATTTGTCAACCTGGCCCGTTGAGGGAACCTGGTTCTTCAACCCCATCGCGTGGCAGCTCATCTTCGCCATCGGCATTTTCGCAGGACGCCGACTTAAGCGCGGCGGTATCGCCTACGACGCGCGGCTCTTCGCCGCTTGCCTCGCTGTCGTCGCGATCGCCGCGGTAGTGCGCACCGATGCCTTCGGCTATGCGTCGGGGCTGTGGCAGGACGTGCGCGACGTGCTCGACTGCGGCAAGACCGATCTCGGATTCGCGCGGCTCGTGCATTTTCTCGCGCTTGCCTACATCGTCTATCATTCCGGGCTCACCGGACTGATGCGGCGGACCCGGGCATTCCTACCGCTGTGCCTGATCGGCCGCTACGGTTTGCCGGTTTTCGCGACCGGCACCGTCCTGAGCGCCATGGGCGAGGTCGTAGAGACGCGCTCAGAAGCTTTCAGCCACGAGGTGGCGTTCGGGGCCGCGATCGTCGCCGGCGGCATCCTTATGCATTATCTCGTCGCCCGCGGCCTTGCGGCGTGGAGAGACAAATCCAGAGCCCAGCAAAGCATGATGAACCGGGCGCACACCTTACAAATGGCTTCGCCATTGTCCTTGCGGAAGTCAGCAATCGTCATGTGGTCAGGAACAAGCCGGCCCCTCAGCCACATCTGTCCTTCATTGGTGTGATGACGATCGTCCCAGATCGCTCGATGTGTCGTCCTAGCGTGACGTCTTTGCCCAACCCCAGGTGCGTGCGCGTCTCATTGTAATAGAGCGAATATAAAGTCAGGACTCGCTGACCGATCCCGATTCCCGCTCGATGGCGACCAGCGGCCGCGGTTCCGGCGTTGTCGGCTACAATGTCCAGGTCGCCGTCGACACCGCACATCATCTGATTGTTGGCCGCTCCACCGCCTCAGCAATCGCCAGGCCGAGCGCTTTGGCGAGGCAGGCGTAGCTCCAGTCATTCATGTGCAGCCCATCCGGCGACACGAACGCTTTGAACGGCAAACGTTCGGTCTCGTGCCAATGCCGCATCAGATCAAAGCGGTGAAAGAGACAGACATGCTCCGCCTTCGCGGTGGCGGCAATCAGTGACACCATGCCGTCTGCCTTTGGCTTGGCGATGACCTTGGGCGCGTATTGCGGATCAATCAACACGACGTCGGCGCCAGTCGCCTTCAGCCGCGCTAGTCCCTCGCGCAACAGCGAGGCGTGCGGCTGCACGGCTTTGTTGTCCAGAACTGAATTGGTGCCAATTTGCCAGAGCACGAGATCAGGCTTTTCCCTGATCACCGCGGTGTCGAGACGCGCGAGCATATTGCCGACGTCCTCGCCGTTCACGCCGCGGTTCAAAACGGTGAACTTGTGCCCGGGGAAACGGCGGACAAGTTCTTCGGCAAGGCGGCTCGGATAGGAGGCAGCCGACGTGCTGGCGCCTGCGCCATAGGTCGACGATGATCCGAGCGCCACAATCTTGATCGGCAGGCCGCTCACGAGAAGCCGCGCCGTACGAGGAAGTGGAAAATCAAAGCGGACTTGATCGGTCGCCACCGTGCACTCGGCCGAGTGGGGGGCCGCAGGCGTGGTGGATGACGGCGCCGGCTGCACTGCGGGCGTTGCGACGGCTCCCCGCAGCTGCGCCCGTGCCGGGCCAATTACCAATAGGCTCACCGTCGCAGCGGCCCCGAGCACAACCGCGCGGCGCAAAAAGAAGTGTCGATGCATAATGTGATGTTTCGCCCCTGTCGAAGCTTTCGTTGCGTTTTTTGTTTGCTACGCGTTTTATCCGTGATCTCCCAAGCATTAGTCGCGTCGAGCCGGAAAAGGTTCATGGGGCGGTCGCCAGCTGGGAAGGCTGCTGTTGACCCCCGAGCCGACACAAGCCAGCTCGAACTCCCGCAGTGCAGCAGTCTCCTTGCTTACTGAGGTGTGCTATCCTTTTGGTTGGAAGCACGGGAGGCATCGGGCAGTGAAACGGCGCGAGTTCATCACGCTTCTTGGCGGAGCGGCGGCGGCGTGGCCGCTTGCGGCACGGGCACAGCAGCCGGAGCGAGCTCGACGCATTGGCGTTCTTATGGCTCAGGCCGCAGACGACCCGGAGGGGCAGGCCCGCGTCGCGGCATTCCTGCAAGGGCTGCGCGAATTGGGCTGGATCGAAGGCCGCAACCTACGGCTCGACTACCGGTGGGGCGGGGGCGATATCGCCCGCATTCGCAGAGACGCGGTGGAATTGGTCGCGCTTACACCCGATGTCATCCTGGCTGGTGGCGGCCAAGTCATGGGGCCGTTGCAAGAGGCGACCCGGACTGTGCCGATTGTGTTTACGCAGACCCCTGATCCCGTCGGCGCCGGCTACGTCGCCAGCCTCGCCCGGCCGGGTGGCAACGCCACTGGTTTTACCAACTTCGAATACGGCGTCAGCGGGAAATGGCTCGAGGTCTTAAGGGAGGTGGTGCCCGGCATCACTCGAGCGGCTGTCCTTCGAGATGCCACCAATCCTGCGGGGACCGGCCAGTGGGGCGCAATCCAGGCCGTGGCGGCGCCTTGGGGAGTGGAGCTAAGCCCCATTGATGTGCGGGAGCGCGGCGAGATCGAGCGCGGAGTCTCAGCCTTCGCCGCTGGATCAAATCGCGGCCTCATCGTCTCGTCGAGCGGGTTTGCGATCCTGCACCGCGAACTGATCATCGCGCTTGCGGCACGACACCGGCTGCCCGCTGTCTATCCGTTCCGCTTTTACGCGATCGATGGCGGCTTGATCTCCTACGGGCCTGATCCGATGGACCCACACCGGCGCGCGGCTCAATACGTTGATCGCATCCTGAAAGGCGAGAAGCCGGCCGAGCTGCCGGTCCAGGCGCCTACGAAGTACGAGCTGGTGATCAACATGAAGACCGCCAAGGCGCTCGGCCTCGACATACCCACGACAGTGCTCGCCCGCGCCGACGAGGTGATCGAATGAGGCGACGCGATTTCATCACGCTGCTCGGCGGCGCGGCTGCGGCGACGCCGCTGGCAACGTGGGCGCAGCAGTCCGCGATGCCGGTGGTAGGTTTCCTCAGCGGCCGATCGCTAGCCTCCGACGCGGACCTTGTGGCGGCGTTCCGCCGCGCGCTTGGCGAAAGCGGTTTCGTCGAGGGCCAGAATGTCGCGATCGAGTTCCGTTGGGCGGACGGGCGGCTCGATCAACTGCCGGCGCTGGCGGCCGAGCTGGTCGAGCGGAAAGTGGCGGTGCTGTTCGCCGGCGCCAGTGAACCACTTGCCGGCTCGCCTGCCGATTTCGGCAGGTTTATCGCCGAAGAAACCGAGAAGTGGGGCAAGGTGATCCGGGCAGCCAACATCAAGGCAGACTGACGCGGCAACCCGATCCAATATTCCGTAACGCCCGTTCAGCGAAATCGCGGGCGTTCGCCCGCGCCGACGAGGTGATCGAATAGCGGTGCTTTTACTGCGGCGCGTTACGACGCGATTGGCACAAAGCAGACACCCCGAGATCACTGCATATTTGTCCGCTTTTGAGGCGAAGCGGACATCCACCGTGCTGTAGCTTTGACCGCCTTGGTCGCTGATGACCCGACTGCGACATCGGCCAGCATCTCATGTTGCGGTAGCGAAGCGGGTTTCGGCCCCTATCAACCCACTTGTTTGAACTGATACGATACCGGCTCCCTGAAGGGCGACGACATGCGGCGGACGCTGCCGCCGCATCAGTGGCCGACGCTGATGACGCCGGCAGCTGGAGCCAAAACGCTCGCCGATCTTCCCCTGAGATCCAAGCATGGATAGCGGCGCGCACGCAGGACAAGCCATGCAGGCCTGGGTGCAGACCGGCGCTGTTTGTCCGAAGTAGTGAGGGATTAGACTAATGAGATGGAAAAGCTGGAAGCCTGGCTTTATCGCCGTGCTGGCACTTTTGGTCGCCAGTCATGTTCTCTCCGGGGTTGCTCTTGCGCAGGACGGAACTGACTGGGTTACCAAATTTCCGCGCGAGCCTGCTCAAGTCTCCACCTGGCCCGGCGGAAAAAAAGTCGCCGTAAGCTTCGCTCTATTCGTCGAGGTATTCGGCTTCGGCCAGGGCCCGGTCTTCCGCCCGGACCTGGCGACTCGCAATCCCGACCTCGTGAACGAGGCTTTCCGCCAATACGCGGTCACCTGGGGCAACCTGCGCGTTGCGCGGCTGTTCAAGGAATTGGATGTCCCGCTCAGCGTCGTCTTGAATGCCACGTTTCCTCGTACGTACCCCTCAGTGTGGAAGGAGTTCCGCGCTGCCCATCCGAAGGCACCGATCATCGCTCACGGCATGAACAACAGCAACGACATCCTGCCGCTCGGGCGCGGACTCGCAGAGCAAAAAGACTATGTTCGCCGCACGCTGGACCTGATCGCCTCCACGACCGGAGTGCGGCCGATCGGCTGGTCAAGTCCCAGCGTCTATTCCAACGCTGACACCATGCAGGCGATGGCGGCCGAGGGCATCACCTACAACCTCGACCAGATGGATTCCGATACCATTTCGCGCCTGAAGACGCCGGCTGGTGCTGCTGCCATATCCAACAGTCACAGTCGATATGGGTCAGTTTCTGGCGAGGATGAAGTCGCCCAACGAAATCGAGACCCTCTGGCTGGACTATGTGTTGGAGCTGGCCAACGAGGCCCGCGCCAATCCGGCGCGCGAGGCCACAACGGTGGTCATCGGACTACATCCCTTCGTGGTCGGCACGCCCGATGGCGCGGCCGCCATGCGGCGTGTTCTCTCGCGCCTCAAGAAAGATGACGCAGTCTGGCTGACCGATACTGAGGCTTTGCTTAAGGCGGCCGGTCTGAATTGACTGGCCGGTCTACGTTGTGGTGCGAGTGCTGGCCAAGCCGATCCAGTAGGAACGGTCGCGAGAGTGCCGCCCGTTATGCCTGCCCCCGCTGACGAGCGACCCTATCTAATGCCCGCTAATGGGACAAAGCGGACCTGCCGAGGTCGCGCTCGTTTGTCCGCTTTGAGGTGCAAAGCGGATCGTATCGGCAACAGCAATCGATCGTGCGAAGCCCTAGTCGCCGCCCAGAATGGCAGGCTGCGACCCTTTTCCGGACCAGACTTGTCCGAGACGCACGGCTTGCAGTGTCGTCGACTGAGCGTTCGGTCTGACGAACTCGTATTTGACAACGCTTGCGTCCGTGCCTCCAGTGGCAACACCGCTGACCAGCAGATTGGCGCCCGTCGTCGTGCTGGTCGTGGCGACCCGTGTGCCGGCAGATCCGTCGAATGGCTCGAAGGCGGCGATCTCGCGGAAGTGGGCGGCGTGGCCGTGGTGTAGGGGGCTCTGCAGATATAGTGACGGGCCCCCGTCCAGTGCGGAGCCGCTCGAAAAGACCTTTACCGAACCGCTGTCCGCGAGCTGACTGACGATAATGCGCTTGGCACCCCCGAGCGAGGCAGCCAGCCAGCCTGTCGCGAGCGAAACGCCGCCCCGATATTCCTTGCCGAACGGAATGAACGAGGCGGTGTTCACGGGCTGGTCGGTCCCGGCCGCTTGCGTGCTACCCGGGCTGGCCTTGCCGATGGGCTTGAAGAGCGCGAAGGCGAACACCTTGACCTCGGTCGGGGTGCCGGGGCCGGGAGCGGTGACGATGCTCTCGCGGCCGGTCGAAAAATCCACGAAGCCGGTGGCGATGCTCACCCCGGACGAGTCCCCACCGTACGGTTTGAACGTCGAGAAGAGTGACGGCGTGGCGCCGGCCGATGACGCCAGCGGGAATCGATAGACCTTCACTTCACTTGGGATGCCAGGACCCGATCCCACGATGATGTTGTCGGACGTCGTCCCATCGATCTGCGCAACAGCCACGCTAACACCGCCACGCGCAACGGCATCGAACGCCTGGAAGCGCGCCAGCTCGGTCCCGAAGGCCCCTTTGCCACCCCTCGCTGCGCCCGCATAGGCCACGACTTCCGGCGCATGGTCCTTGCCGGCACCGACGATCAGGTCAAGCACGCCATCACCATCGACATCCCCCATGGCTACATTGACGCTGCCTTCGAACCCGGGAAACGGGATGACCGTCGCCACGAACCGGTCGCCGTTGCCGTCGTACAGACGCACCTCGGCAGGTTTGCCGGGGGCGCCCGGAATCGCCACCGCATAAGTGGAGACGGCCGGTATGACGTTGATGAGCCCCATCAGCCCGTTGTCTTCGTGGTTGAGGCGATGGCAATGCATCACGTACAGCCCGGTGAACTCCTCGAACCTGGTGCGAATCGAGAGGATGCCGGGTTGGATCACGTTCTCGTCGCTATGCATGGTCGGTGCCGGCGCATTGGCATTATCGATGGCAAACTTGTCGGGGCCGGTCCGCAGACCCGTGGTGGGATCAAAGTACTCGATCACCTGGAAATCATTGACGTGGACGTGGATGGGATGCTCGTCGTTGTTGTGATTGACGAACCTCCACTCCTCAACCGAGTTGAGTCGGGCCTGGATCAGAGGCACGTTAGGGAATGCGCCGCCATCGAACGCATACACGAATGCTTTCGGGTCCTCCGTGCTCGCCAGGTTGTTGAGAAACCCGCCGGAGATCAGGAACTGCCGCTTGACGTCCGGCGTCGTGTTGGCAAGGTCAACAAAGGCCGTGTAGGCACCGAGCGGCTGACCTTCGATGAAGGCGGTCGTAACGCCGCCACCCTCGGAAGCCGTGGCTTTCGCCAGCACCTGGGTTGGAAAGACGAAGAACCCGTCGGCATAGCTGACGGCGGAGGGCAGGACGCTCAGGCTGCCTATGACGGCTGGAGGATTCTCCGTTCCATTGTTGGTGTAGAGCACGCCGGGCGCGCCGATCGTCTTTGCACCGCCTCCGCGTTCCGGCATCTCGAGAACGAGTTCGCCTTGGGCTGGTATCGTCACTGCAATCGCGAACCGGCTCGCCGGTGCAATGAGCAGCCGGGTGCCGTTGTCAGTCGGCGGATACTGGACGGCGGTATAGGGATTTCCATCCTGGCCCACGATGGCGATGGGCGGATGCCGTCCAGTCGCGGTTTCCGTGAGCTGAACGTTCATGTAGGCAATGTCGCTCACATTCGCGAGCACCCAGATTTCGGTCTGGCCAGCCTTGCCCTTGATGACCGGTTGAAACTGCCCGTTTACTGTGAATTGCACATCGCGTTGGTAATCCGGGAGCGACGGATCCGCCGGAACATCGCTGTTGCCGTCCGGCGACGTGAAGCGCTGCAGATTGCTGGGAATGAATTGGAAGAGCCCGCGAGTATTGCGGATGGAAAGCGCCCCCGCATACCAGACCGTAAGGTACTTCGTTCCCGGCTTCGATCGATCGAAGTTGACCGGCGCCAAGGATGGGCGGTAGGTGCCGTTCGCCAGCTCTTCGGCCTTCGGTGGCGTTATGGAGTTGACCCACTGCGGCCATGTCGGATTGTTAAGTTCGGTCAGACCGCCGGCACGGTCAAAGACGAAGTTATACTGAAGCGCCATATTCCGGATGGGAATGTTGTTGTCCGTAACGAGCGGCAGGTTGCCGTCCGTCCGTCCAATGGCAAGCAGGCCGGCGAGACCCGTATAGACCTGCGCCGACGTGAGCCCATGAAGATGAGTGTGATACCAGTACAGTCCCTGTGGCATGTTCCTGGGGATGTCGTAGGTGTAGGTGTTGGACATCCCTGGAGGGATGTGCAGCAATACGTTGTCGGCATTTCCCTTCGGACTGATGTGAAGTCCGTGGGTGTGGAGATTCACCGGCGACGAAGTCATCTGCTCCGGATAAATCGGAACGGACCGACCCTTCGGGGTGTACTGCGGGCTGAAATAATCCCGGATGGTGAGGGCAGTGAGGCCGTTCTCGAAATGGATGATCAGCTTTTCGCCGGGAAACACCTGCAGCGTCGGCCCCGGATAAAGATTGCCGCCTGAGCTCTTCCCGTCCGACGCCGTGCCGCGGACCAGCTCATAGTCGAAAAGCAAAAAGTTTTGGACAGGCGTCGTTACCGTATCTAGCGTGGCCTGGCCCTGCCGCGCGGTAAGCCGAACTTCGAGGACGCCGTCCTTGCTTGCAAGTGTTACTGGCTCTCGGAACTCTGGTCGAATTGCGGGATCGGTTTTTCTCTCGGCACTCTGCGCCCAGGCAGGTGCGCTGGAGCATCCAAGCACCACCAGTACAGCGAGGGCACCACTCGTCAGTAAGCTAAACACGCGACCCGCGTAGAGCGGGTCGTGGCATGAAAGTTTATGCATGTTAAAGAGGTCCTGGGCTTTGCGAACTTTAATTTATAGCAGAAACGAAATCCTCCTGCAGCGCGTGACACGTAGCACGGCGCCGGATCAGCCCAGGTCTAACTCATCTTTTGGTTGGGGCATAGAAGATGCTGTCGATCTCCACGATATCGTCGTCAAATAACCGCTGGACCTCGATCATTGTGCGCGGTGGATATGGCGGCTTGCCCCACAGCTCCGCCTGCACCTCGTCCACCATGGGCGCGAAACGGTGCAGGTCACTGACGTAAACGGTGAGCCGCACACAATCCTGAAGGCTGGCGCCCTCCGATTGGGCAATCAACCTGATATTGAGGAAAGCCTGACGGACCCGGGCGCGGGGATCCTGCACCAATCTGTTGGTTGCGGGATCTATGCCTTGCATGCCGGCGACAAAGATCAAGTCACCGGCCCTAGCGCCAAGGCTCCAGGTGCCCTCCGTCTTGATAGCGCCGCCAGGATTGAGTGTTTTGACGCCGTTTGGCGAGGGTGCTTGCGCGAAACTCAGACTTGACGCGAATGCTATCGCAGTCACGCAAGGAAGAACAAGTCGCGGTAACATTTCAGTACTCCGTCTTGAGTGATGTCTTATATGCCGACCCTCATAAGCGTCGGCTTAAACGATGGACCGTGTATCCGCTCTGTACGCAAGTTCGGTCAACCGCCAGCCCGATCAATGTCCAATGAGCTCGGGCGACGTGCGCTGAGGGTAGGCGAGCGAGTTATGCCCGGTTCTGCCAGTCTCGCGCGGAATCGATCGAGGGCATAACGGACTCGGGGCGAGTGCGGCGCTCCGACATGGATGACCGATCTGCGAAATCCGACGACTCCAGCCCATACCGTTGGCTGTGGCCGCGCAGCGATTGGCACGTAAGCATAATGTTCGGCCGCGCCCTTCCGTTTCGGCCAGCGCACGCCTATGCTTGGCTAAAAATGTAAACTTTGGGGAGTGCCAAGGATGGCGCGCGCCACCGCCGTTCTCTTGCTTTGCTGCATTGCCTCGCCAGCCGTATTCGCGCAAAACAGCGATCCGGATCAGCTATCCGACAAGGAGCGGCTCGGATGGCGGCTTTACGAGCAGAGCTGCAGCATTTGCCATACCAAGCCGAACCTCGTGCTGCACCAGTTCGGACCTGTGCTGTCGCGCGAGTCGCTCAACGGCCGGCCTGAACTCGTGCGCGAGGTGATCGCAAACGGCACGCCACGCATGCCGGGCTTCAAGCAGCATTTCACGCCGGCTGAGATCGACGCAATTGCCGCCTATCTGCAGACGCTGTCGCCGGCTGAAAAGCGCTGAGCGGAAAATTCAAGGGGAGACTCTGATGACACGTGCGCAAGTCTCAACGATCGCCCTCATCGCGTTGCTCACCACCCTGCCCGCGGCGGCCCTCGCCGGTGACGTCATTCTGAGCGGCACTGTCACGTCCGCGGTGGGCGAAAAAATGGGCGGCGTCACGGTCTCAGCCAAGGCCGAGGGCCAAACCATCACCACCAGCGTGTTCACCGATGATTCGGGCGGCTACTACTTCCCGCCGCTGACGTCGGGCAAATACCGGGTGTGGGCGCAGGCGCTGAGTTACGAGACCGCCAAGAGCACAACCGATCTCAGCGCGGCGAAGCGGCAGAATTTTGTGCTCAAGCCCGCGAAGGATTTCTTTCCGCAATTGCCCGGCGACGTCATGCTGGCTTCGCTACCGGGTGACACGCCCGACGATTTCCGGATGAAGACACAGGTGCGCAAGAACTGCACCGGCTGCCACACTGCGAGCTATCCCCTGCAGCACAAGTTCGACGAGACCGGCTGGAACGTCGTCCTCGAGCTGATGAAGCGGCTCAACGTGTTCGGCCACTATCTCGGCGCGGAGCACAAGGGCACGCCCAACATCGACTTCCACCAGAAGGAGCTCGCGACCTATCTCGCCCGCGCCCGCGGCCCGGGCGAAAGCTCGGTGAAGGTCACGCTGCCGGAGCGGCCGAAGGGCGAGACCGCGCGCGTGGTGTTCAAGGAGTACGACTTTCCGAAGGAGCCGGGCAACGGCCCGCCGCAGCCCTCGAATGATGGCAGCGACTGGATGCTCGGCACGCCGTCCGATCTCAACGGTATGGTCGGGGTGCACGACGCGCAGGCCGATCTCGATGGCAACCTGTGGATCGCCTACAGTCTGCCGAGCCGCGACACCACCGTGGCGAAGATCGACGCCAAGACCGGGGCGGTGAAGAAGTTCGGCGTGCCCGACATCGAGGGCTTTGCCGCCGGCAGCCATGGGATCGTGCGCGACGAGAACGGCAATCTGTGGTTCAACACGCGCTCGACGGTCGAGCGCAGCCACGGCAGCCTCGCCAAGATCGACCCGAAGACCGAGAAGATCTCGGTCTACACGCCGCCGAAGCCCATGTCGGGCACCGCCGGCACGCTCGACGTCGATCTCAAGGGTAATGTCTGGGTCACCTCGCCCGACGGCGCTCTGCGCTTCGACATCGCCAAAGAGACGTTCACCGAATTTAAGTCGGTGAGCTACAAGACCCCGCACGGTATTGGCACGGTCTATGGGCTAGCCGTCGACCGCACTGGCAACGCGTGGTGGGCGATCATGAGCCAGGACCTGATGGACTACAGCGACATCAGCACGGGCAAGACGGGCGAGCTGAAGATGCCGCCCGAGCAGGCGGTGATTGATAATCTGACCCCCGAGCAGCGCAAGTTCTATGAGACCTTCGTGGCACCGGACTTCAACACGCCGTTCGCCTGGGCGCAGGGCTCGCGCCGGCTCGGCGCCGACAAGGACGGCGACTACGTCTGGGTCGGCAATTCGTTCGGCGGCACGCTCGGGCGCATCGACATCAGGACGAAGGAGATCAAGCTCGTGCCGCTGCCGAACCCGGAGGCGCATCAGCCCTATCAAGTGCAGGTCGATTCCAAGCACAACGTCTGGACCAACCTGTGGAGCACTGACAAGGTGGCGCGCTACGATCCGGGCAATGGGCAATGGACCTTGTTCGACCTTCCGAACCGCGGCACTGAGGCGCGCTACATCGCGATCGCCGAACGGGACGGCAAGCTCGAAGTGATCCTGCCGTACTACCGCACGCGCAAGGTTGCGGTGATGACCTTCCGCAGCGAGGCGGAGTTAACGGCACTGAAGGCGCACTCCAAGCGGATATACCGAGACGCCTGCTATTTTGTCCGCTTTCGGCTGCAGAGCGGACCTTGCAGATGCGCGCTGGACTTAGGAATACACGGCCTTGGGCAGAAACAACATGCGCGACCACTGCGCCTTAGCACGCTACTTCGCCCGGCGTCGGATCGTTCGGCGGCGGATCGATCTGAAACGTGGCGGCGGTGAGACAGGTCATCGAAAAGCTGCCGACCGTCGCGACCAGCGCCACCAGGTGCTCCAGCCCCATCGTCTTTTCCGCGGCGGCGTAGCTTTCGTCGCTGAGCCCCTTGTCGGCGAGGAGCTCGCGCGCCACGGCAAAGCAGGTGCGCTCGCGCGCATCGGCCAGGCTCGGGGTCTTGCGCGCGTTGATCGCGTCGATAACCGCCTGCTCGATGCCAAGGGCCAGCGAGTTGCGCACCTGTGCGAACCATGGATAGCGCGCGTTCCAATGCCGGGCGACGGCGAGGTTGACGATCTGCTGCTCGCGGCGCGAGAGCGGCCCGGACGCCAGCGCCGCGCGCATGGTCTGGGTCGCCTCGAACACTTTTGGCAAGCGGATATAGGCAAGATACGGCCCGCCCACGATGCCGCTTGTCTGCTTGGCGGCGTCGTAGACGCGCGCCTGCTCGGCGTTCATGTCGGCGCGGTCGATGATGGCGATGCGCGTCATGCGATGCCCCCCGGCTTGGATTGCGTTTGCAACCGCGAGGGTAGCATCGGCGCGCCGATCCCGCCATGACGGCGGAAGCATCGGGCTTGCATAGCGGCGGATGCTGCCTTGCGCTGAACGCCTATTTTACTATCCGCATTTTCCAGCCCTCATCGCTCCACATGCAGCTAACCTCGTCAGCGGCGCGAATGCAGAGATTGAAGTAAGGCACCAACTCGACGAAGACCTCAGTTCCGCTCGGTAGCTCCTGGCAGCTGCTCCAGAAGCTGGACGACGTCCCGTTTTCTCTCTCCATCATGAGAGCGACAACCTTGTCCATCTCCTCCCGCGTGTTGCACTTCGTCGGCTTCTTCAGCACCGCGACCCAGTTCTCGCGCGGGTAGGTCGCCGCGATCTTGTCGCTGGCTAGCCAGATGATCAGACCGATGCACACAATCGAAAATATATGCCTCATTCCCGTGCTCCTTCTTCAGCTGCGAAAGTATGGTTAGCGGTCATTCGGCAGATGTCGGGACAATCTGAGGACCTCTCACAGCCTCCAGGCGTCCTTTGGCCGGCACAGCGAACACGAAGCGAGATTTCCGGAACACCATAGACTCGGGTCGCCCATCGCGACCGATGAGCATGAGCCCGGTGCCCCAGTTCACCAGCGTCAAGATCGTGGGGTCGCCACGGTACGTGGCCACCGGCTCCATCGCGATATCAAGAGCCTCGCCAAGCGGCTGATTGCGATACTCCAACCGCAACTGCGGTCCGACCCCAGCAGGGCACAGCTCAAGACCAGCTTGCCTGGCGCGTTGATACACTTGCGCAAGAGAAGCTTGATCCGATTCCACGCCGAGGTCCGCGGCCGAAAGCACTGCGAGCTCTACGTCTGTTTTCGTCCTTGCATAAGGAAACGCGGGCCGGCCGAGGATTTCGTCGGCAGAATCGCCAATTTTAATTTTCGCTGAATCCAGCGCATCGCGATAAGCATCAACTCCCTTGTAGGTGTCGAGCGTGATCCTTCGCCAAATCTGAAAATGAGCCGGTTTATTGACATTGACCCCACTCGACTGCGCGCTCGGTATTGGCTCGTCCTGCGCGAGGGCAGCGCTTAGGGAGACGGCAAGTCCCAGCCATATCACCAGCAGCGTGTGCAGCGGGCGAGCGCAGCGCGATCTATGTTGCAATCGCATTCTTGGCCACCCCAGCAACGGCAAGGTGTGTGTCGCTACGTCATCAGCTGGGTGCACCGCATCGATCGCAGCCAGCATGACGGAATGCTTAGCGCGGTTGGCCTATTCGAATGTGTGAGGTAGCTCACAAGCCGCACATCAAACGAAGGGAAATGTCCTCAAGACGATGTTATCGATGCGAAAAAATGGTCGCGCAGCCGACGAAGTGATTGAATGATGGCTTGCTCCACTTCTGGATTGGGACCGATCTCGGATATCGGCCGGCGGGCCCCGGCAATGACAGTAGTCCGGATTGAGCCATAAGCGCGTTTACGCGCGTCTTCGACGCGCTATGGCGAAATCCGGGATGCCGGCAGTTATGACGAACGCGGTGGCCTATCGCTCCGCGCTGGAGACAGACCCCGGATGTCGCCATAGCGCGTCCTCAAGGGCGTTCACGCCCGTCTTCGACGGGCTCCGGACGCGCGTAAACGCGCTTATGGCTCCATCCGGGCTACGCTTGCTACGCGCTGCGTTGATCAGGCGGCCTTGATAAGACCGAGCTGGGTCAGCGCCTTGACGCCGTCGTCAAGACCGATTTCCTGGGTGATCTTGCCGTTCTGAATGCGCAACACCGTGGTGCCGGTGAAGTGCATCTTCCGGCCGGTCGCGGGAGGCAGCGAGCCCATCAGGAAGTCGCTGAAGCCAGGACCGGTGTGCGTGCCGCCGCCTTCCCATTGGCCGACGACATAGTCGCCTTCTGCGATCAAATCCGCCGTGCCCCAGAAGTTGAGGTCGGGGAATGCTCGGCGGAAATCGGTCATGAATGCCTTGATGTCGTCACGGCCGCGGCGCGGCTCGTGCAGGGAATACTGCAGGAGCATGTCGGGCGCGGCGAGCTCATCGACGACGCCGAGATTGCAGGTCTTGCCCCAGAACTCGGTGAACCACCGGCCGACAATGGCCTTGTTGTCCTCTGCCTTGCTCATCTGGATACCCTTCCTTGTCTGTGTCGCGAAGCCACCGATCGCAATCGATGACCTGTGCGAGGGATAATCCAGGACGCCGCAGCACAAACTCCGTTTCTTGCCGCCATATCGAAATCCATCGCCGTGTCCGACGGGCGCACGGAACATCCGGCATGATCTCACTACCCCGCCAGCGGGATCGGCTCATTAGGCAGGCGGATCGACTTGAAAGGGGCGGCGGTGAGACACGTCATCGGAAAACTGCCGACCGATGCGGCGCACGGCAGCAAGTCGCTTGCTTGCTCCCTTGCCACCTCAAGTCCATCCAAGGCGCGTCAGGATCGCGCGTCCCATGACCCAGTCCTTGTCCTCCTCCGACAGAAAGCCCAGTTCTTCGGTGAAATGCGTGATTCGCTGCCGGTAGGTGGACTTGCTGAAGGCGTTGGTGAGGTCGGTTCCCCAGTAGCAGCGCCGCGGGCCAAAGGCGTCGAAACAGCGCTTGAGATGCTCGGTCATGTCGCGCCACGGATAGCCCTCGAGCGAATACGTGGGCGCCGAGGAGAGCTTGACCGACACGTTGGGATATTTGGCGAGCGCCACCACCTCGTCGATCGCGTTTTTGATCGCTCCGGCCTTGGCGATCTCAACCGTCAGATTCATGTGGTCGATGATGAGCGGCAGTTGCGGGTGACGTTCCGCGATGGGCGCGAATTTCGGGCTGTTGCCGGGCGCCAAAAACATGACGGGCAGCCGGGCCTTCTCGGCCGCCGGCCAGAACCAGTCCGCGGCGCCGCTCTCCAACAGCGCGCTCTGCGCGCGGTGAAACGTGAGGCGGACGCCCAGCATCCCGGGCTGCTCCTTCCATTTCGGAAGCAGCGCCGCCGACTCCGGCTTCTCCAGCGGAATGCGGCCCATGACGGCAAAGCGGCCGGGATAACGCTTGACCGCTTCCAGCGCATAATCGTTGCGGTCGCCCGGCCAAGACGGCGGCACGATCACCGCGCGATCGACGCCCGCCTCATCCATCAGGGGCACCAGCCGCTCGATGGTGAATGGCTCGGGGAGCTGCGCTACGCGGCCGGGGACCCAGCGCCAGTCCGGCGTTTCCGCCTTCCACAGATGCACTTGCGAATCGACGATCATGTTGGGCAGGCCCTCCGTGAACCGCTCGGATTGCGATCAGTGTGGTCAAGTCTCGCCCCCGGCTCGCCGCTCGGCAAGTGCCGGCAGCACCGTCAAGCCGCCGCTGTGACGGAAAATCTTTTGGCGAGCACCGTCGTGCGCGAGTAGCATCCAACGGCAACCGGAAGAACAAGTGCAGCGGCGCCGTGGGGCGTGTCATCCGCTCGACGCTGGCCGGAGGATGCAGCAACGTTGAACCAGCGCAGCGGCTTCGCGTCGGTCCTGTGGTCGTCGTGTCTGGCGATGCTCGCGGTCGGCGCCAATAGCACGGCGATCATGGCCGCCTTGCCGAGCATGCGGACCGAGCTTGTGCTGAGCTCGGCCGGCGTGGAGTGGGCGATCAACGCCTATCTGGTCGTCTCCGCGGCCTTCATCGTGCTTGGCGGCCAGGCGGCGGATCGGTTCGGCGCGCGGCTGGCATCGATGGCGGGATTGGCGCTGTTCGGCGTCGCGTCCTGCATCATTGCCGCCGCCGGCACACAAGCTGCGCTGCTGGCCGGACGGGCGTTGCAGGGCCTCGCGGCAGCGCTCGCAGTCCCCAGCACGCTGGCCGCGGTCGACGCCAGCGCGACGCCGCAGCGCAGGGCGACAGCGATCGGCGCATGGACCGGCTTCCTGATGCTCGGCTTCAGCATCGGACCGCTGCTCGGCGGCGCGCTCACTCACCTCACGGGCTGGCGGGTGATCTTCTGGTTCAACGTCGTGCTCATGCTGACCGCGATTGCCGGCCTCGCCTCCGCAGGCTCGGTCCGTGCTTCCGGTCGCGAAAGCCGGCGCGCGGATTGGATCGGTTTTGTCTTGCTGACCACGTTGATGGTGTCGCTGGTGTTCGGCCTGCATGCATTGCCGCAGGCGCGGACGGCACCGCTCCCCGTTGTCGGCTGGTTCACAGTGGCGGCGACGGCGTTCTTCCTGCTGCTGAGCGTGGAGTCGCGCGCCAAGGCGCCGCTCGTCAACCTGACCTTCTTCGCGCGGCGCAGCTTCGTCATGGGCGTCGCTATCGGCTCGCTGTCGATGTTCAGCATCATGAGCCTGCTGCTCTACTTCAACCTTTATGCGCAGAGCCGGGACGGACTCGGCCTCACGGCGCTGGAAGCCGGTGCGTCCCTTTTGCCGCTGAGCGCGGCACTGCTTGCGCTCGCCCTCTCGGCGTCCGCGGTGGCGGCACGCCTCGGGCTGCGCAATGCCATGACGGGCGGCATGGCGCTGATCGCGATCGCCAGCGCCATCATCGGCGCAGCCGTCGCCGAGGGTGGGATGCTGCTGCTCGCGATCGGGTTTTTCGTGATGGGCGCCGCTCTCGCCGTGCCTTATGCCTTGGCACCGCGGCTGGCACTCTCGGCGCTTGCGCCCGAGCACGCGGGGCAGGGCTCCGGGATCATCAACGCCTGCACCTTTCTCGGCGGCAGCTGCGGCGTTGCCGGCGGCGCCACCGCCTTGGCGCTGGGGGGATTTCCGGCCGTGCTGACAATGATTGCGCTCGCCGGCATCATCGGCGCCGCGCTGAGCCGCGGCATTGCAGCGACGGCATAAGCTTCCGTTTCTTACTCGGCCCCGGCACCTTGTCGCCGAGCGCGCCACCAATGACACAAAACCGTACGCGGCGGTAGTTAGATAAGCTCCGCCGCAGCGGGGCGGTGAGAAAATGGCGGCAGGGAACTTTTTGCAATCATCGCTGACGATGTCGGCCTGAAGATCCTTTGGTTAATTTTGGGGTCTCGCCGACGATCCTTCCAATCGCATTTGAACCAATTGAGCGGCCAAGCGACAAATAGTCGGGAGCCATCCCTCCGGCGATCGCGCCGGAACATGGGATGGTAAAATTTGGGGGCGCCTTGCACGGACAAAGTGGGCTCTGACTGCGATTCCGCTGGTAACGGCGGCTTGCGCTGGTGCCGTGCCCGCATTCTGCGTTTCGCGCTGCAGGACCGACCTGTCTGTTGGGGGGACATGTCTATGAGCGGATACGAACGCGGGGCGGCGAGGATCAGGGCTAACACCGCGCCGGCGAGAACGTGGACCGTTGCAATCGGCCTGGCTCAAATCTCGCCCTCGCATTGGCTGCGAGTTGCCGGTCTACTGATGACGTTGCTGATTGCGTGCGCTGGGCGGGATCAGGCGGAAGCTCGTTCTCCGCGCAGCGATCCCCCGCGACGCGTGATTCACGGACCCAATTATCGGCCGCCCTATGCAGCCATCGTGGTCGATGACAAATCGGGCTTCGTGCTGCACGAGGTCGGCGCCGATGAACCGCGCCATCCGGCATCGCTGACGAAGATCATGACGCTTTACCTGCTTTTCGAGCAGCTTGAGGCTGGCACGCTCACGCTTGACACCCCGCTGCAGATCTCGACCCGCGCGGCGATGCAGAACCCCACGAAGCTCGGGCTCAAGGCCAATCAGACCATCAAGGTCGAGGACGCGATCAAAGGGCTTGTCACAAAATCCGCGAACGACGCGGCGGTCGTTGTCGCTGAAGCCATCGGCGGCAGCGAAGAGGAATTCGCCAAGCTGATGACCTTGAAAGCAAAAGCGCTGGGCATGACGAGCACGACCTATGTCAATGCCTCAGGGTTGCCCGCCGAAGAGCAAATAACGACCGCCCGCGACCAGGCCGTTCTGGGGCGTGCCATTCAACACCGATTTCCCGGCTACTACCAATATTTTGCAACTCCGAGCTTTCGCTATAAGGGGGCCGAGATGCGCAATCACAACGCCCTACTTGGACAGGTGAAGGGCGTTGACGGGATCAAGACCGGTTATACCGAGGCTTCTGGATACAACTTGGTGTCATCGGTTCGCCGCGATGAGAAACACATCGTCGCGGTGGTCCTCGGTGGAACCTCGAATGCTGCGCGCGATGCTCGCATGCGCCAATTGATCGAAGACAATATTTCTCTCGCCTCGACACGTCGGACGCTACCGATCATCTTGGAAGCGAACGGTGAGCGCATCGCAGATGGGGGATGGGCGCTCTATCTTGCCGCGCAGCGGCTCAAGGATGAGCGCTGGCGTTACCAGTCGCCGTCGCGTATCGCCCGCTTCTACGGCGATCTGCGTTGGAAGGGCGCCGACGCGCAGCTCCATCTGGTCGCGAGCAAGGCCGACAATTTCTTCGGCGTGATCGTTCCGTGAAGAACTTCAGGTTGATTTGAGCCGGGCTGCTAGTCGTCGCCATTGCCTGCCGGCAGCTTGACGTAGGCCGGAATGGTGCCCGAGGCGGTGCGGATGGCCGCGCCCGGACCGCCGTGCGACTTCACGGCCGCCAGGAATGCTGAATTCATGCCGCCATCGGCGCCGGTCGTAACCGACGCAGTCGCAATGCCGCGGTTGATCAGCTCGGCGGTCTCGATCTCGTCACGGCGCTGCTTCTCGCGTACCGCGGCGGCGATGTCCTCGGCGACGTTGTAGGCCGGACAACGGTCGGCAGGGCTGAAGCCGTCCATCGATTCGGCGTCGAAAATGTAGCGCTTCTCGCATACGCCGACCTTGGGCTCGAGACGTGTGACCTCGAAATGGTCATAGCCCTGTTTGATCATTTTCCAGAATGCCATGTGCGGCAAATTGCGGTGGCGGGCCATGTTGAGCGGCGTCATGCGGAACGGGTAGGCCTGCAGCTGGAACGACCCCTGGCCGCCGTAGAATGCTTCGCGGGCGAGCGCGTAGATTTCGGCGATCTGCTCGTCGGTCATGGCGTAGCAGCCGGATGACGAACAGCCGCCGTGGATCATCAGGAACGCGCCGGTGCGGCCGTTCGCCCGATCATATGCATTCGGGAAGCCGGTATTGATCGCGAGATACTGGCTTGAATCGGGATTCATGAGGCCAGGGGTGATGGTGTAGAAGCCCTCCGGCGCCTGGCGGTCGCCTTGTTTGATCTTGGGGCCGAGCTCGCCCGACCAGCGGCAGATCGGATACGTGCGAAGGAGTGCGAAGCGCCCGCTGTCGTCCTGCTTCCAGACCTCAAGCTCAGCCTCCTCCTTGAAGACGCGGATGAGGATCGGAGAGTCCTTCTCCATGTTCTTGGATTTGAGCGTGGCCAGCATGCGTTCCGACAGCGGCTGCATGTGGCGGCCGCTGGTGACCGGTACGCCGCCCCCGCATCCGGCAAGCGTCATCTGCGCGGCGATCGCGGCCGACGCCAGCAGCGCATGCAGGTGAGGTCGTGAGAGCGTAAATTGATAACGCACGCCACCCCTAATTCCCGAACATAAGGACGCTAGGTCCGGACTTGGGTGAGATCAGGGCCCAAGGCCGACCGACCCACAATTCAATTAAATTGGAAAACAAAAGCTTACCCCACCATTCGGCGATGTGGTTGTTTTCCAGAACGACATCCATGTTCGCGCGCCGAGCGGTACATCCGCACCAACTCAGTGTGCTTCGTCTGCAACGGCGCGCTTCGTCGCGGCGATTTCGAATGTAGGCGAGCGGCCAACCCCGCTTAAGGAAGCGCATTGCCGCCATCTACCCCGCCTCGTGGCAGAATTTCTTCGAGCAACTGTGGTGCTATTGCAACACTCTTAAGACTTTTACACAGCGCCACATTGCCGGGCGGATTCCTTGGTCGCATCCCAACGTATTCAGCGAATTGGGGGCTTATCATGAGCATCGGCAGCTTGACATCGAGTGAGCAAACAACAGCCATCAAAGCAGTCTTTGCCACCAACGATGTCCGCACTCTCGTTGCCAAGCATCTTGGGGTTAGCCTCGGTCGTATCACGGATGAAGCGCACTTCACTCATGATCTAGGGGCCGACTGGCTCGACCGTCTGGAATTAATGATGATGCTCGAAGAGCAATTCGACGGCTTGGAAATCACAGATGACGATGTAGATCGGATAGAACTTGTCGGTGATCTAATCCGCCACATTGAAACGTTGGATAACGAAAAGCGACGACGAGGCGCCGCTCCAGTGGTGCGCAAGTTATTCGGGCCACATTTAGCTCCCGCAGTGAAGCCGACCAAACAGCAAAAACGCGAGGATGTAGCTCTCTTTTTTTTGCGACTTGGGGGCGACGCGGTGCGTAGTCTCATTGGTTGGTGCCAAGAGACCCGACAGGCGGTTGATCTTCAACTTTACGTTGACGACGCGACCTTCGCCTGCATCTCGTCCCAGTCGGTACGGTTTCAATGTCCGCACTGCGGAGTTAAACATGAGACGAAGGTGGAGCGGCTTGCCTCGAAGCCACTCTCGGTCGAACCTCCCAAAACGAAACGCACGGGGCATCAGCCGGCCGGCAAGAACGCGTTGCAGCCCCCAGTGCCTCAGGGAAAGCGATAGAGACGCTGCGCAGCAGACAGATCGACCTCAAAGAGAGAGCATCGGCAGCGAAGACCGCTGCCTGGACGAAGGCGGTCGAGAAGCTCCGCAGCAAACAGGCGGCTCTGGCGGAACAGGCGTCGCAAGCCGCCGAAAGCTTGCCGAAGACGTGCGGGTTCCTGCACCCCCCCCGCCAGCGTCCCCAATCCCCAACGGGCCAACTGAGCGCTAGCGCCTGGGAGCACGCGGCGGGCAATGTGCGCTCATAAGCGTTTTGGCCGCGGGCGCGGCGATGGAACTGCGGCGCGATCCACCGCTCTTTGCATGGGTTGGATGGCAGCTTGATTTGAGTCTAGAGCGAGGAACGCAGCCATTGAATCGTTGGGAGACCTACGAACGGCAGACGACTTTGGAATGGAGCCTGTGAGCAGTTCTTCAGCGGGTGCCTGTTTCGCGCCACTGTTGACTTTCAGAAGCGCGATGATGCTGAACACTAGGATCACCGCAACCACAATGCTGAGCAGAGTCTGAAATTACGAGTTCCCGCTTAACAGACTATTAGAGATCGGCGGGCCTCGCATGATCTCGGTCGGGCGGCCTCATCACTCACCCGCCGAGGAAAACAACACGGCCCATAAAATTGATCTGTCCTTCCCCTTTCCATTCGAATCGACCTGGACTGTGTTGAAGACGCAACACTCCCTGCAAATTCGCGCCTACCGCTTCACCGGTAGCCAAGCACACCCGCAGCTCCCGGATAGCGTGGCAAATTGCGGGTCGGGTGCCCGGACCGTTCCAGAGCGCCCGACTAAAGAACCGCCAACGATCTGACCTGAGGAGACCTCCCGATATGTCCAGAGCAGCGCATCTTGCGGAGCTGGAAAGGCGCCATCGGGCGCTGGAAGCAGAATTAGTCGAAGCCCGCGCGCACCCGTCGATAGATAATCTCGAGATCGTGGAGTTGAAGCGTCGCAAGTTGCTGGTGAAGGACGAAATCGCACGCCTGAAGACACTAACGGGGATGCGGGCAGGAGCCTCGAGCAATTTTCGGAATATAGAAGCCCCCGTATCCGGCGGCTCGTATTGAACACGCGCGCAGCCTGAGCAGATGATTTGAGATCGCAGTTGAGGAAATGGGCTGCGGACGCCGCGATTTTTCACCATCGCGCCGCTTCGTGTGGGGCGTAGGCGTAGCGCGTCGGCGGAACAGATCGCTGCTTGCACTCACTCAGCGCCTGGCACCCAATGCGGTCGCCAGGTATCCAAGTGCCCCTTACGCCTTAGGGTGTGATTATTGTGCAACGGCTTGCCGCGATCTTATTGTTGGGTGGACCTATTCCACGCAGAATGAATTGGCCTCTCTGAGCAGCCTGTGCGCTGTGAAGAGGAGGGCTGGGGTATGTCGTCCTACGCAAGTTACTGTCAGGATCAATCCACCGACTGCGCGCGACGAGCAAGGTTGGCGAGTTCACCAGAGGTAGCAACCTACTGGCGATGTTTGGGGCTTCGCTGGCTGCGGCTTGCAGAGCAAGCACAGGGACCGGGTGGTGCCTTGGTCAATGCGAGCGACGAAG
>WNFZ01001627.1_pt1 | contig 24994 bp, 24 predicted proteins | sample 5400081 | NCBI WGS metagenome assembly WNFZ01 (sample SAMN13153365, study PRJNA577476) | soil metagenome | isolation source: 80 cm soil or saprolite under grassland replicate 1 | place: USA:California | collected 2016-06-15
GTTCGGTGCGCAGGGCATCGGCCTCTGCCGCACGGAGCACATGTTCATGGCCGAGAGTCGGCTACCGGTCGTTCGGGAAATGATCCTGGCCGACAACGAGGACGGCCGGCGGAAGGCGCTCGACGAGCTCCTCCCGATGCAGCAGGGCGACTTCGAGGGAATTTTCGAGGCGATGGCGGGGCTGCCCGTCACGATCCGCCTCCTCGATCCACCCCTACACGAGTTTCTTCCGTCCCTCGAGCAGGCCAAGGACGAAAGGATGCGGCAGCGGATTCGGCAGCTCCAGGAGTCCAATCCGATGCTCGGCACACGTGGGTGCCGCCTTGGGCTCCAGTGGCCGGAGGTGTACGAGATGCAGGTGCGCGCGATCATCCGCGCCGCCCGTGCGGTCGAGGGGCGCACAGGCGAGGCGCCGCTCGTGGAGATCATGCACCCGCTCGTCGGCTTCGAGGAGGAGTTGCGCCGCCTTCGCGAGCTGACCGTGCGCGTGGCCGAGGAAGAGGCTCCCGAGGTCGAATATCTCTGCGGCACGATGATCGAGTTGCCGCGCGCGTGTATTCGCGCGGACGAGATCGCGGAGCAGGCCGACTTCTTCTCCTTCGGGACGAACGACCTGACGCAAACAGCGCTCGGGTTCTCGCGCGACGACGCAGAGGGAAAGTTCCTCACTCACTACCTCGAGGACGGCGTGCTGGAGAAGAATCCCTTCGAGACTCTCGATGTGAGCGGGGTCGGCGACCTGATGCGAATCGCAGTCCAGCGTGGCCGGTCGACGAAGCCCGAGCTCAAGCTCGGCATCTGCGGCGAGCACGGCGGCGAACCGAAGTCCGTCGCCTTCTGCCACGAGCTCGGTCTGGACTACGTGTCGTGCTCCCCGTACCGCGTGCCGCTCGCGCGACTCGCAGCCGCGCAGGCGGCACTCGCCGAGAGTGGCGCGGTGGAATACGCGGCGGCCGGCGGCTAGCCGTGGCCAACTACGCCATCCTCGTCGACGGCACGCGCGTCGCTCGCGTGAGCGATGAGGACGGCGCGCGCGCCTGGCTGGCGAAGTACCGCGAGGACCATCAGGAAGACGACCCCGACGCCGCGCACGTGCAGATCCTCGAGCGCAACTTCCTGTCGTGGCTCACCGGCGGGAAGCTCCTCGACCGCAAGCGGTTCCTCTAGCTGAAGTCGGTTACCTGGAACGAGGTGCGCGCGCGGCGGCTCGCCCGCGCCTTTCTCGCCGCACGCGCCCCGTCCCGCCGCATGCTCGACGTCGTTCGCGATATCGCCGGCGTGCACGCCCAGGTTCAGGCTTCCGCCGAGCTTCAGCTGGCGACGCGCGTCGAGGGGATCACCCAGCCCGACGTGCGCGGGGAGCTCTGGGAGCGGCGGCGGCTCGTCAAGGCATGGACGCTGCGCGGGACCCTCCATCTCCACCAGGCCGGGGAGCTGGCGCTCTGGCTCGCAGCCCGGCGTGCTGTGGCCGGCGGATCGCCGCAAGAGCTCGAGCCGTGGCGAGATCCCGCCGGGGTCCTCCACCCGGCGCTCGGCGCAGACGACGTCAGGGCAATCCGGGCAGCGGTCTGGGATGCGCTCGACGGCCGCTGCCTCCTTCGCGAAGAGCTGGCCGCGGAAGTCGTCAGACGCGTCGGGCCGCGGGCCAGGTCCCGACTGCACTCGGGGTTCGCATTCTTCCTCGACAAGGTCTGCCAGGGACCGCCCCAAGGAGCCAAGGTCACGTTCGCGCGGCCGGATCAGTGGATCGAAGGCTGGAAGGACGTGGACGAGCGGGAAGCGCTGCGCGAGGTCTGCCGGCGCTACCTGCGCGCGTACGGCCCCGTGCGGCCGAGTGACTTTCGCGAGTGGTTCGCGCCGGACGCGTTCAAGCCCGCCGACGCACGCGCGTTGTTCGACTCGCTCGCTGACGAGCTCGAGGAGGTGGACGTCGAAGGCCACAAGGCATTCGTTCTCGCCGGCGACGCGCAGTTCCCCGAGGCGACCCCGTCCGTGAAGCTGCTGCCGGAGTACGACGTCTACGTCATGGGCTTCCGCGAACGTGAGCACCTCGTTCCCGAATCAGTCAAGAAGCAGGTCGCCGACCACGGCCGCGGGCGGTACGAAGGCCCCGCCGGAGTGCGCTTCCTCCTCATCGACGGCGTCACCGCCGGATTGTGGGAGCGGAAGAAGCGGGGCAAACGGATCGAGTTCGACGTCACTCCCGCTCGAAAGCTGACCCGCGCCGAGCGTGCCGAGCTCGATGCGGAAGCGCACCGGATCGGAGAGTTCCTTGGGCTCGAGCCGGCGCTTACGGTCGAATGACGACCGGTGTGCCTAACGGAAGACTCCGCATCAGATAGCGGAGATCCGAGTCCCGTGCGTGCAGGCAGCCGGCCGACACCGCGCGGCCGAAGTCGCTCGCAGACGGCGTGCCGTGAATGGCGATCCGGTTCCCGCCTGTCCACCCGGACGGCAGGTTCGGCTGCGTGGCCGAGAGCGCGAGGATGCAGCAGCCGTAGTACGCGCTGTACGCGGGACCGGGGAGCTTGTCCGTCACCGCGTACTGTCCTGTCGGCGTCTCGGAACCGGCGCGGCCGACCCCGACCAGCATCCGGCGCACGACGCTCCGGCCCCGAAAGAGGACCAGCGTCCTGCTCGAGAGATCGACGTCGAGGCGTAGGGCCGTGCGCGTATAGCGCGGCCCGCTGAGCGTGCGTCCACCCAGCCGAGCCGGTTCCCGAGCTCGGGCTGCGTCACGGCGAGCCAGCGACCGCGCTGTGTGCGCAGCACCGCGAGCGCCCGCGGCGATCCGAATTCGGTGCTCGATCCGACCCGTCGCACGACCGGCCCGAACGGGCGGGAGCGGAGCGCAAGGGACGTGCCGGGTCGTACAGAGACGATCAGGTGCGGTTCCGGCTTCGGCGTGACCTGCATCCACGACCCCGGCGCGCTCAGCCAGAACCGGGCCGACGCGGAGGGAGCCACGGCGAGCGCAGCGGCGAGCACGAGCACGGTGAGGAGGGGGCGACGCATACATAGTGGATCGACAGGCCCGCATTGCGCTGGCGTCCCTCGAACGAGGGACGAAGCTCGGAGATTGCGCTAGATCTCGCGTTGAAGGCTGCGAAGGTCGCGCGCGAACGAACCGCCGCCGATGATGCGCTCCGCGCGCTCGCCGACCCTTTCCCGCAGCTCGCGGTCCGAGGTCACCACCCAGACAGGCGGCTCGACCTCGTCGACCTCTCGTGCGATCCGGTCGTCCGCCGTCTCCGCGCCCTCCCACACGACCACGACCTGATGGCCGTTTGCCTCGGCCCAGGCCTCGCACAGCTCGACGAGCTCGCCCTTGGGAATGTTGGGCCAGAGCGAGCGGCGGACGTTCTCGGCGTCAACCAGGACGGTGGCCACCCCGGTAGGTTCTCGCAAATGGCGCGCGGAGGCCGGTACGAAGCGGGCGCGATCGCCGTCGCCGTGTTCGCGTCCGGTGCGGCGCTGCTCGGAATCGAGATCGCGGCTAGCCGCGTCCTCTCCCCGTTTTTCGGCAACTCGCTCTATGTGTGGGGTGCTCTGATCGGCGTCGTCCTGTCGGGGCTTGCCGTCGGCTACTGGGCGGGCGGATTGCTCGCAGACCGCTTCCCGGCTTTGAGCCTGCTACTCGGGGTGATCGGGCTCGGCTCGCTGGCGGTACTCGCGATCCCGCTGGTCGACGAGCCGGTGCTGGAAGCGATCGTGCGCTGGGATCCGGGCCCGCGTGCGAATGCCGTCGCCGCGGCCACGGGCGACGCTGTTCGGCGCGCTCGTGCTCGTCTCGGCCTCGCAGCGGCTGCTGATCGCGGCGGTTGTGGCCGCCGTCGCGACAGCGGGAGCGAGCGTCGCCGCCGTCCGTATCGCACCCAACACCACCGGCGGCCGCCTCGTCGGCGTCGCGGCCCAGAACTGGTCGCCGGCCTTCCGGATCCGCGGCCAGCAGGAACCGGTCGGAGTTCCCGAGGAGGGGTTCCAGATCCTCTTCCGGAAGGACACGGCCTATCACCGCGTCTTCGTCGTGCAGGACGAGGAGCGCCGCTTTCTCCGGTTCGGCTCGTCGTACCAGAGCGCGATGGATCTCGACGATCCCTTCACCGGGTTCATCTACACGAGCTTCTTCGACCTCGGGCTTGCGTATGTACCGGAAGTGCGCGACGCCCTCTTCGTCGGCCTTGGCGGCGGATCGGCACCAAAGCGCTTCTGGCGGGACTTTCCAGCGTTGAGGCTGCAGGTCGTCGAGCTCGATCCCGTAGTCGTCGACGTCGCTCATCGCTTCTTCCGTGTCCCGCGGGACCCCCGGCTGAAGATCGCCGTCGAGGACGGACGCAGATATCTCGTGAAGCACGAACGCCGCTACGACATCATCGCGCTCGACACGTTCTTCGAGGACGGGATCCCATTCCACCTCACCACGAGGGAGTTCCTCGAGCTCGTTCACGACCGGCTCAGACCGGGAGGCGTCGTCGTCACGAACACGATCGGAACCATGAACGGGGAGGGATCGAAGCTCTTCCGCGCGATCTATCGCACATACAGGTCGGTCTTTCCGACCGTCGTCGTCTATCCCGTGCACACCGGCGAGGCGGAGGGGGAGCCGATCAACCTGATCATCGTGGCGACCGACGGCGCCGAGCCGCCGAAGCCTCTTCTGCTGGACCGCTGGCGGAACATTCGCGCACGCGCGCGGACCGCGCCGGACCTGACGGATGCGATTCGCAGTGGCGTGGATGGAGGGATCGGCGTCGCTGACGTTCCGCTGCTGACGGACGACTACGCACCGACAGACGCACTCCTGCTCGACCAGTGAGTCAGGGACCGACCGCGAGTACGGCGGTCCGACCGTCCCCCTCCGTCGAGGCGGCCCCTCCTGTAACGCCGAACCTCGTGCGGCGCGAGGAGATCCCGGGCGCCCGGCGGGTGGGACGCAACACCTTCGAGACGCTCCTCTTCCGCGGGCTCTCGACGCCGGTCGCGTTGGTGCTCGTCGTCATCCAGAGCCGGTTCCTCGACCCCGCGGGGCGCGGCCGCTTCGTCCTCGTCGTGCTGACGGTCACGATCCTCGCGCGCCTCTTCGGACAGCTCGGCGTCGCCGTCACGACCCACGCACGGAATGCAGAGCTGCGTCCGTTCGTGGGCCGCGCCCTCGCGCTGGCACTCGTACTTGGGATCGCCGGGATCGTCGCAATCCTGGCCGCCGGCGCGATGATCGATGCGTTCGGTCTTCGCCTGGCCGCGATCGCGGCGCCCGCGCTCGTACCGAACGTCGTGAACGCCTGCATCTCCGGCGTCCTGCTCGGCCGTGCCCGGATCCGGCTCTGGAACTACATCCAGGCCCTGCCGCCGCAGCTCACGCTCATCGGCATGCTGATCGTGGTCGTCGGTCTCGGTCATGGCGTCGACGGCGCAGTCGCGGTCTGGACGGCGGCGTACTTCGCGACCTCGGCGTTCGCGCTCCTGGCTGCCCGCGACGTCTGGCTTCCGCCGACAACACCGCGGGTGCTCGATCGTCACGGACGCGCCATCCTCCGCCTCGCGCTCGTCATGGGTGCGGTCCAGATCGTCAACCTGATCGGCTATCGAATCGAGCTGTTCATCCTCGATCGCTACGAGGGGTTGGCGCAGGTCGGGATCTATTCGATCGCGATGCAGGCGGCGGAGGCGATGTGGCTCGTCCCGGCTGCTGTGGCGACTGCGGTCACGGGCCCGGCCGTGCACGAGACTCCGGCAGGCGCCGCGCGGCTGATTCGCAATGCCTGCGGCCGCGGGCTCCTGTACACAGGGGGACTCGCGGTCGCGGTCGGAGCACTGGCGCCACTCGTGATCCCGTTGCTCTTCGGCGACGATTTCCGGGGCGCGACGCGTCCGCTGCTCCTGCTTCTGCCGGGCGTCGTCGTGTACGGGCCGGTCTCGATCCTCGTCGTGTACCTGTCCGTCCGCTGCGGGCGGCCGAGGCTGAGTCTGCTCGTCTCCGTGATCGGCCTCGTCGTGACGGCCGCGGCGTCCTTCGCCTTCATCCCGCGCTACGGGGCGTCCGGCGCCGCCGGCGCGAGCGCGATCGGCTATGCGGCCGGCGGCCTCGCGGCCTGGATCTCGTTCGTACGTGTTGCCGGACTGACCCTGCTGGGACGCTCGGCTCGTCACTAGAGTCGGGTCAATGGCCGAGCCGACACCCACCGCGCCGCGGATTCCGTCCGCGTACGGCGTCCCGACCGACGCGTCAGGTGGCGAACTTCTGCCCTGGAGCTGGGCCGTCGACCAGCTGACGACCGCCCGCAATTACTGGATCTGCACGACACGGCGCGACGGGCGACCCCATGCGATGCCCGTGTGGGGAGTCTGGCTCGACGGCGCGGTCTGGTTCAGCACCGACCCGTCTTCCACAAAGGGTCGCAACATGGCGCGCGACCCGCGCATCGTCGTCCACCCCGAGAGCGGCGACGAGACTGTGGTCCTCGAAGGGGAGGTCGAGAGCAACCCGGACGATCGCGCAGCGCTGCAGCGGTTCGTGGACGCGTACGAGCAGAAGTACAGCTTCCGCATGGAGTTGGACAACGAGAATTACGGGATCTACGTCCTGCGGCCCCGCATCGCGCACACGTGGACCGAGCAAGATTTCCCGCGTACGGCGACGCGCTGGGTCTTTAGCTAGCTGAGGCGCCGACTCGGCGGCGCCGCGAGGAGGCTGTGCGGGCTTTGCCGCGTGCCCGTTCAAACCCTCTTTTTGGATCCGCCGACAGCACGAGGGCCCGTGCCGCTCTAGGCGTACCCCTTGGCCTTCCAGTAGGCGAGCCCGACCGACAGGATCCCGACGGCGACGACCGTCGAAATCCCTAGGAGGCCGGCGCGGCCGTACGCCACGTTTCCGCGGCCGAAGCGCGACAGACCGAGCGTCGCAACCGCGCCCCCGATCAGGCCGCCGATGTGGCCGCCAATCGAGATGTTCGAGATCGAAAACGTGAACACGAGGTTGATCACGATGATGCCCAGGGCGCTACCGCCGAAGACGTAGTCCCGCTGCTGCTCGAGTACGAGTCCCGCGCCGAGGATGCCGAAGATCGCGCCGGACGCACCCACCGTAGGCACCGTGGGATCGAGGATAAGCGCACCCGCGGACCCCGCAAGGCCGGAGACGAGGTAGAGAAGGAGGAAGCGGCCCGAGCCGATCCGCCGCTCGAGCAGCGATCCGAACCACCAGAGCGCAAGCATGTTCAAGATCAGGTGAAACGGGCCGTAGTGGAGGAAGGCGGCCGTCATCAGGCGCCACCAGTCTCCATGTGCGACACCGGCCGCCAGAGCGTCCGGAATGGGGATGCCCTTCGGCACTCCAAAGAGCCCATTTCCCTGCTTCACCCCATTCGCGATCAGGGCGCCGTCCTGGTAGATCGAGCCATGGTTCGCGTTGACACCGCTTCCCTGGGCAAGCTCGGCGACGTAGACGGCGACGTTGAGACCGATGAGTACCCGCGTCACCTTGGAGCCGACGCCCTCGAAGGCCGCCCGCCGAACACCGCTCGTCACGCGCTGCACGCCCTGGGGCTTGCCGGAGTGGTCCGGGCAGCGGATTCCAACCGGTGCCACCGTCATACACTCGGTGCAGATGGGCCGTCCGCACTCCGAGCAGGAGAGCCCGGTGAGGCGGTCTGGATGGCGGTAACAGGTCCTCTCGACGGCTTCAGCCATGTGCGAAGTAGCGTAGTTGGATGCGGGTTCACGTCGCTTTCACTCCCGACGAGGCTGCTCCTGCAGCTGTGGGAATCGTCGTGGACGTTCTGAGGGCCACGTCGACGATCGCGCAGGCTCTCGCGTCGGGATTCCGCCGTGTCCTCTGCTGCGCCGAGATCGACGACGCACTCGCGCTCCGCGCCGAGCTTCCTGATTCGCTCGTCGGCGGGGAGCGCAAGGCCGTGCGGATCGAAGGCTTCGACGTCGGCGCCTCGCCACGCGAGTTCCTCGAGCCCCGCGCCGAGACACTGATCCTTTCGACCACGAACGGGACGAGGGCAATCCTGGAGGCGGCTGAATGCTGCGAGCAGGTATTCCTCGGTAGCCTGCTCAACCTGAACGCTGTCGCCGAAGTGGGGCGGGGGAAGGACGCCGTGATCGTCTGCGCCGGCTTTCAGGGCGCGTTTGCGCTCGACGATGCCTACTGCGCAGGGCGGATCGTGCAGCTCCTCGACTCGGAGCGCACGGACGCGGCGATCGGGGCCGAGCTGGTCGCGCGCGCCTTTCCCACCGCCTCGGACGGACTGAACGCCCGGACCTACGGTCCTCCGGGACTGGAGGAGGACATCGCGTTCTGTGCCCGCGAAAGCGTCCTCGACGCCGTGCCGCGCCTGGTCGGAAAGGTCGGGCCTGCGGCGGAGATCGCACTGACGTGAAGAGCGCGCTCCTGCTCGTGGCTCTCCTGGCGGCTCTCGTCCCTTCTGCTACCTCCGGCGGTGCACAGAAGCCCTGGCTCTGGCAATGCGCCCAGATCCACCTCGCGGAGGCCCAGTTTCGCTGCAACGTGAGACTTCTGCTCGCGGACGTCGAGGCGTCCCGTGACCCCGCCCGCGAGCTTCCGCGCATCGACCGCAGGGTGCGCGTTGCGGGGGGAGCCCTGGAGGCCGGCTGCCACGTCCTCATGCACGAGGTGGGTCGCAGGTACGCGCGGGCCCACCGGCTGACGCTCGGCAGCTTGCAGCGCTACGTGCCCCGCTCGAACGATCCCAACTGTTCAGCCGGTTTCGGGATGGGGCTCGTCATGTACCTCGGCCCGCAGATTCTTCGCTCGGGCGCCGGTGCCGGAGTGCGCTCTTGTGCAGCGCTGCCGACGAGATATCGGGCCTACACCTGCGTCCACGGGCTCGGACACGCGCTGATGCGCGCGTATCACGGCAATCTCGCCGAATCCGTGCGAGCGTGCCGTTCCCTGCGCCCGACGTACGCGCCGGATTGCGCGCAGGGTGCGTTCCACGACTACTGGATCTCGCTTCGCGGCGCCGACGGCACGACGCGGCCGCCGCATGCGAGCACGTCGCCGCGAACGATCTGCGACGGCCGCTTCACGTACATCAAGCCGTGCTGGTACCGCTACTTCCTGGAGCAGGCGGTGACACTCCCGGTGAGGACGCCTGCGGATCTCCGCCGCTCCTGCCACGGGCTCCTTGGGCTCGAGCGGTTCGGTTGCATCAGCGCGGCGGCGCTGATCATTTCGGCAAACCCGTTCGACCAGATGCGGATCTGCTCGCGCCTGCGCGGCGCGGACGCGTTGGCATGCCTCCGGGGCGTGCCCGATCAAGCCCTGGGCGGAGAGCCTGCGAAGCAGCTGCGGCTGATTCGGGCGTGCAGCCGAATGGCCGTCAACGCACGAAGCGGGTGCTACGAATGGCTCGGGCGCACACTGGCCGTCGTGACGAACGGCGCGTTCCGGGTCCGGGGCTGTCCGAGACTTCGGCTCGAGAGCGCAGTCCGCGCATGCGTCGCCGGCGCGAGGCGGATGGACGCGGCCCTCGTCACCTTCTCGTAGCTAGCGAAGAGCGCGGAGAGGATCCACGGAGGCCCCGCGCACGCGGAGCTCGAAGTGGAGGTGAGGGCCCGTGGCGTGGCCGGATGCGCCGACGAGGCCGACGCGCACGCCTTGACCGACCCAGACACCGACCCGGACGTCGATCCGAGAGAGGTGTGCGTACATCGTCCGCTCGCCGTGTCCGTGCGCCACCGTTACGAGGAAGCCCCAGCCCCCCTCCCGCCAGCCTGCCCAGACCACCTTGCCCGACCGCGCGGCGTAGACGGACGTGCCCATCGGCGCGGGAAAGTCGACGCCCGAGTGGAAGCGGTCCCCGCGCGGGCCGAAGCGATCGCCGACCACGGGCGCAGTCATCGGCCACGCGAGTGGCAACGGGATCGCCGCAGGCGGCCCTCTGAGCGCCCTCAGCGTCGCCGGCCCGGCCACGCCGTCCGGCCTGAGGCCTGCCCATTCCTGAAAGCGGCGAAGCGCTGCGTCGCTGTGGCGCCCGAGGATCCCGTCGAAGGCACCTGAGGGGAAGCCGTGCTCGGCCAGCTCGAACTGGAGCGCGGCCACGTCCCAACCTGCCTTACCGATCAGCAGCGGCCGGCTGCCCAGGGAATGCCGGGCGAAGCGGCCGAGCGCACGCCGCGTCTGCGGACCGACGACGCCGTCGACGGCGATGCGGGCGTGGACCTGGAGGCGGCGGATCGCCTTCGCGGTCCTAGGACCCTTGATCCCGTCGATCGGGCCGGCATAGAGCCCACGCGAGTGCAGGCCGACCTGGAGGGCGGCCACGCCCGCATCGGCCACGGCGCCCTGGGGGGTGGCGAGAGCCGCGACGAGGACGAAGGGCAAAACGAGAAACGCCCTGATGTGCATGGGGTCGTCCCTTTTCGCCATGGCGTTTCGGATCCCTTGACAGGGGAACAGGTGTTCGTGTAGAACATACGTTCCCATGATCGCCTGCGTCCTCATCCCGGGCTTCGAGCTACGGGCCGCTTTGCGGAAGCAGCCCGGGCTCGCGCTTCGGCCGGCGGCGCTGTCGCCGGTTGCCGGGACCGAGCCCTTGCTCGGCCCTGTCACTGCAGAGGCGGAGCGGCTTGGCGTCCGTCCGGGGATGAGGCTCGGCGAAGGCCTCGCGACGTGCCCGGAGCTCGTCCTCGTCGAGCAGGATCCGGCGGCTGCCGAGCAGGCGTGGGAAGAGATTCTGCGCGCGCTGGAGGACTCCGGCTTCGCCGTCGATCCGGCTGGGGTGGGGTGTGTCTACTTCGAGACGCGTGGAGTGGAGAGGTTGTACGGCGGGCTCGAGCCGGCGCTCCGGCGCTCCCTTGCCGCCGCCGGAACTGCCTGGGACCCACGCGCGGGCGCAGCGCAGCGCCGGTTCGCCGCTTTGGCCGCGGCGAACGTCGCGCGGCCCGGGCAGATCTTGGTCGTCTCCGACGATCAGTTGGCCCAGTTCCTCGCACCGCTTCCGCTCGAGCTCGTGCCGATGGAACGGCGCCGCCGCGCGGAGTTGCACGAGCTGGGAGTGAGGCGGGTCGGACAGCTTGCCGGGCTCCCGGGCGCCGCCGTGGCCGAACGTTTGGGGCCGGACGGCCGGCGCGCCTGGGGCCTGGCGAGAGGCGGTAAGGCCGTGCGCGTTCGCGGCCGCCGGCCGCCGGCGGAGATCGTCGAGGCGCTCGAGTTCCCCGAGGCGGTGGGAAACGAGCTCACGCTTCGGCGGGCGTTCGGCGCGCTGCTGGAGACAGTGATGGCGCGACCGGAACGGGCGGGGCGGTTCGTTCGCAAGCTCGCCCTGTCGGCGCGCCTGGTCGGCGGCGGCTCGTGGCGGCGGTCGGTGACGCTGCGGGATGCGACGACCGAGCCGGATCGGCTGAAGGCTGCGCTTGCGCCGAAGCTCGCGGAACTGCCGGCGCCCGTGATCGAGCTCCGTCTCGAGCTCGTCGAGCTGACGGAGCATGACGGACAGCAGCTCGAGCTCTTGCCCGCCGCGGGCGGAGAGCTGGACGTTCGCCTCAGAGAAGGCCTGCGTCAGGTGCGGGCAAGCACCGGCTCAGGCTCGGTCAACCAGGTCGTGGAGGTGGCGCCGTGGTCGCGGATCCCGGAAGCGCGCGCGTTGTTCGTTCCGCGGGACGACTAAACCACCCCCGCCCGGCGGTCGTCCACGCGCGGATCGACGGAACGCCTGAGCAAGTGAACCGTCAACCGGTCGCGCTTGTCCGCGAGGAGTGGCGTGTGGTCGATCGGTGGTGGACGGAGGAGCCGGTGTCGCGGCGCTACTTCGAGGTCGTGTTGCAGTCAGGGGAGAACGCCGTTGTCTTTCGCGACGAGGAGCGCAGCTGCTGGTTCACCCAGAGGGGTGCTTGAGGACCAATCAGTTGCCACGAGATGCAGCCAGGATTTCCTGCGCTCTCGCGAGACCCTGCTCTGCCACAACGATCTCGCGTGGCCCGCCACCGGGCATGCCGTCCATCATGCCGACGCTCAAGTTCGTCGGCCGCTGCTCGCACTCGATCCCTTCCGTTCGCAGAAGCGCGCAGAGCATTTCCGCCTCGTATTCGTTCGGCGCGAGCGTGAGGTAAACGAGGCCAGCCAAAGCGTTCGCCTAACGTTCCGATTTCGCTGCCGCCTGCGCGGCAAGGTCTGCCCACTTGTCGGCGTGAGCCGCCGGCACGACGACCCATTCCTTCATAGCAGCGCGTCGGCCGCCCGAGGGATCGAACAGGTGCGCGCCGTCCAGCGCGAGCGCCGCCTCACGGGCCGTCACGTCAGACAGCTTGAAGACCATCGCGCCCTCGTCGTTCGAGAAGCCGCCGACCATCTTCCCGCTGCGCTTGATCGCGGGCATCCCCATCATCTGGCCCAGCTCGACGTCGTCGTTCTGCGCGGCAAGATCATCGGCCAGCTCGTCGTAACGGGCACGCGCATCCATTCACGACACCCCCACGTTGTGTGTTGCCAGCAAGTCCTTGTGCAGCTCCTGTGTCGCCGCCGCGGGCACGATCCCGAGCTCGTCGCGCAACAGGCAGCGCAGGCTCTCGTAGACACGCAACGCTTCGGCGACGTTGTCTCGACGGGCGCAGGCCTGCATCAACAGGCGATAGCCGCTCCGCGAGAGGATGCCGCTGAGGGTGCCATTCGCCTAGTCCACTTCGTACACGTCGTAACGCGCGTGGAGCCCTTCGTCGGGCTCCTCGTCGCGTTCCTAGGAATTCTCCCTGAGCCAGTCGTGGAAGCCGCAGCTCGGGGCATGGACGTTGAGCAGGCGCGCGCTGCCCGGACCAGGGTTGGAGAACGTGTGCACGAGACCGATCGGCGCGGCGACGAAGGAGCCCGCGCCGAGACGGAGCTTCTCCTCGCCGACCAGGAACTCGGGCTCGCCGGCGACGACATAAAACGAATCGACGTGATCGTAATGGACGTGCGGCTCCGGCCCCGCGAATCCAGGCTCGAGCTCGAACTCGACGAGCGAGAGCTCTTCGCGCCCGATCTTGATCGTCGAGACGCGATTGTTTTCCTCGAGCCGCTCGCCTTCGCCGGCAGAGAGAAGGATCGCCTCCGATCCAGGAGGGCCGCTGCCCACTGGAGCGTCGAAGCTGTCAAAGCCGCCAGGCTCGCCGCGGTCCCGTGCCTGCAGATTCTTCGCGAAACCTCCGTCCGGCGTATGGAAGTTGAGGAACCGCGCGCGAGAGGTGCTTCGAAACCCGTGGACGACATTTGGCGGGGCACACACGCAGGCGTTCTGCGGAAGGTGCTTCTCCTCGTCCTCGATGAGAAACGCGAGCTCGCCGTCGAGGACGTAGAACGAATCCGCATGCTGCCGGTGGAAGTGCGGGCTCGCGCCTGGCCGGGCGTCCGGGAAGAGCGACTCGGTGATGGAGAGCTCTTCGAAGTCCGCCTTGATCACGATCCTTCCACCGAAGAGCGCTTCGCCCTCCCCGGCTCTGAGAACGACCCCGTCCATCGCGTCCGAGTATGACGATCGAGCTTCAGCCCGAGTTTCCACACCGGACGCGCAAGAACGAGCGGTTCTCCCTGGAGGGGAGCCGCCCGGTTAGTGGCTCTGAGCCACAAAGTCAGAGCGCCAGCCGTCGCCCGGTGCCGTATGTGGAGCTGCACGCTCACTCCTCGTACTCGTTCCTCGACGGCGCATCGCTTCCCGAGGAGCTTGCGGTGCAAGCCGCCGAGCTCGGCTATCCGGCGCTCGCGCTCACCGACCACGACGGTGTCTATGGATCCTTGGAGTTCGCGCACGCGGCGAAGTACTTCGGCGTGCGGGCGATCACGGGCGCGGAGCTGACGCTGGCGGATCGCTCGCACGTCACGCTCCTCGTGGAGACGCCGAAAGGCTACGCGAACCTCTGCCGGCTAATCACTGCAACGCACGCACATACGAGGCCCCCGGGAAAGGAATCGCAGCCTCCAGGGAACCCCGCGCTCGACCAGGCACTCCTCGAGGAGCTCAACGAAGGGCTCGTCTGCCTGTCCGGCTGCGCGCGTCACGGGCTTGCGGTCCGCAACCCGAACGCCGCCGCCCGCCTTGCGCGCGTCTTCGGCCGCGATCGCTTCTTCGTCGAGCTCCAGCGGCCGTACGAACGAGGAGACTGTCGCCGGAACGCGCTGCTGCGCGACCTCGCCGAGTCACTCGGTGTCCCGACGATCGCCACGGGCGACGTGCATGCGCATCACCTTCGCCGCGCGCCGCTGCAGGACGTCCTCGTCGCCGTTCGCCACCGCAGCTCCCTCGACGGCTGCGAGGCCGAGCGGCGTGGAAATCACGAATGCGTCCTGCTCTCGCCCGCCGAAGTGGTCGAACGCTTCCCGGATGACCGCGCAGCGGTCGCGCGGACCGTCGAGCTCGCCGACAGGCTTAGGTTCGATCTGACGGAGGAGCTCGGCTACCGCTATCCCGACTTCTCGGACAGCCCGGAACCGGCCATCGTCCAGCTTGCACACGTCTGCAACCGCACATTCGAGGATCGCTATCCGGCGCAGCACAAGCTTCGTCGCGAGGCGAGGGCGCGGCTCGAGGAGGAGCTCAAGCTGATCGATGAGCTCGGGCTCGCGGGCTTCTTCCTCCTCCACTGGGACGTGCTCGAGCTCGCGCGCGAGTGCGCGCTGGAGGTGCGCGGGCACGATTCCCCGCGCCATGCGCTGCCGCCGGGGCGCGGGCGCGGCTCCTCCGTTGGCTCGCTTGTCTGCTACCTGACCGGGCTCTCCCACGTCGATCCGGTCGGCGCCGAGCTCTCGTTGGGGCGTTTTCTCAACCGCGAGCTCGACGCCGTGCCGGACATCGACCTCGACTTTCCCCGCGACATCCGCGAGAAGCTCATCGTCGCGGTCACCGAGCGCTACGGCCGCGAGCACGCGGCGCTCGTGGCCTCGTTCGCAACGTATCGCTCTCGCGGCGCGATCCGTGACGTTGGGAAAGCCCTCGGCCTTCCCTATGCGGAGCTGGAGCGGATCGCGCGCGTCTCCGACGGCTGGAACGCAAAGCGCGTCGCCGAGGAGCTGCAGCTGCTTCCGGACGCCGACCGGAAACTAGTCTCGCCGCGCTGGCGCGCGTTCGCCGAGCTCTGCAACGAGATCGCCGGCCTGCCGCGCCACATCTCGCAGCACCCCGGCGGGATGGTGATCTCGTCGCGACCGCTCGTGGAGCTCGTCCCCGTGCAGCCCGCTGCAATGGCGGGCCGGCAGATGTGCCAGTGGGACAAGGACTCCTGCGCCGACGCGGGGTTCCTGAAGATCGACCTGCTCGGGCTGGGGATGCTGTCCGCGGTCGAGGACTGCGTCGACCAGATCGCGAGACTCCAAGGGAAACCCATCGACCTCTCCAGGATCCCGCTGGACGACAAAGCGGTCTACGACGACATCCAGCGTGCCGACACCATCGGTGACTTCCAGATCGAGAGCCGTGCGCAGATGCAGAGCCTTCTGCGCACACGCCCGGAGAATCTCGACGATCTCACCGTCCAGGTGGCGCTTGTCCGACCGGGACCGATCCAGGGGAAGGCGGTGCACCCGTACATCGAGCACCGCCAGCGTCTGCGCGAGGATCCGGCGTTCGTCCCGCCAGTCGACCACCCGCTGCTCGCCGACTGTCTGCGCTCGACGCTCGGCGTCGTGGTTTTCCAGGACCAGGTACTCGAGGTGGCGATTGCGCTGGCCGGCTTCAGCGTGGGGGAGGCGGAGGGCCTGCGTCGCGCGATGAGCCGGAAGCGCTCGCACGACGCGCTCGAGGCCTACCGCGAGCGCTTCGTCGAGGGCTCCCTGCAAAGGGGCGTGGACGCAGAAACAGCGGACAAGGTCTACGACAAGCTCGTCGGGTTCTCCGGCTTCGGTTTTCCGAAGTCGCATGCGGCGGCGTTCGGCCTGCTGGCCTACCAGTCGGCCTGGCTGCGGCACCATCATCCCGCGGAGTTCCTGTGCGCGCTCCTGAACGCGCAGCCGATGGGCTTCTACCCGCCGGCGACACTCGTGCGTGACGGTCAGCGCCGCGGCGTCGAGACGCGGCCTCCGGAGGTGAACATCAGTGCGGCCAAGTGCACCGTCGAGGACGGCGCCGTGCGCATCGGCATCGACTACGTGAACGGCATCGGCGAAGACGACGCAAAGGCGATCGTGCAGGAACGCGAGCGCAGCGGCTCCTTCACGAGCGTCCGCGAGCTCGCCCAGCGGACGCAGCTCTCGGACCACGGGCTCGAGACCCTGATCGTTGCCGGCGCTTGCGACTGCTTTGGCTTCCCTCGCCGGCAGCTCCTCTGGCAGCTGGGGCTCGTCCCGCGCTCTCAGACGGTCCCCGGCTCGGGCGGGGAGGAGAAGCAGCTTGCGCTGCCGCTCGATCCCACGGCCGCAACTCCCGAGTTGCCAGAGCCGACCGTCTGGGAGCGAATGCTGGCCGATTACCGGACGACAAACGTTTCGGTCGGCATCCATCCGCTGGAGCTGCTGCGGGCCCACCTGCCGGAAGGCGTGCTCTCGTCACGCGAGCTCGACTGCGCGCCGGATCGCTCCCAGGTCGCGGTCGCGGGCATGGCCGTCGCGCGGCAGCGGCCGGCAACGGCGAACGGCGTCGTCTTCATGCTGATCGAGGACGAGTTCGGCCCCGTCAACCTGATCGTTCCGCCGTCCGTCTACGAACGGCACCGTGCGATCGTCCGCGGCGAGCCGCTCATCCTCGCCCGTGGCCGCTTCGAACGGATCGAGCGCAATCAGAACGTCCTCGTCCGCTCGCTCGAGACCCTCGGCCCACTCGCGCGCGAGATCTCACAGGAGACCGAGGTGGGCGCCAGTCTGCCCGGCGCCCACCACTTCGGTCATCGCTAGCTAGAAACCGGTGCCGGTGCCGACGTACTCGCGCCTGATGCCCGCGCCGTTCTTGCTCGTCGTGCCGGTCGACTGGGCCGCACTCTTCAGGGCTGCCTCGACCTGCGTTGCCGAGCCGGAGTAAGTCGAGAGCCAGAGCGCACCACCACCGCCGACGTGCGGTGAAGCCATCGACGTACCCGACAGCGTCGCGTACCCGCCACCCTTGTACGTGGAGTAGATGCTCACACCCGGCGCCCAAATGTCGACGCACGGGCCATAGTTGCTCCACGACGCCTCGTTGTCGTTCGAGTCGGTCGCCGCGACTGTGGCGATGCCGTTGTTCGTTCCAGCACCGGCCCGTGCGGGGGATTGACTGCACGCATTCCCTCCGTCATTTCCGGCTGCAAGCGAGTAGAAGACGCCACTCCCAGCCGAGCCGCGCACGGCATCGTCGACCGCGGCGTTCGCCGATCCGCCGAGGCTCATGTTGGCGATCGCAGGCTTGATTGCATGGGCCGTAACCCAATCGATCCCGCTGATGACGCCCGTCCACGATCCGCTTCCACCGCAACCGAGCACCCGGACTGCGTGCAGACGGATTCCGGGAGCGACGCCGACGACGCCGTTCGCGTCATCTCTCGCTCCGATCGTCCCGGCGACATGGGAGCCGTGCCCGTTGCAGTCTTTATTCGGCCCGTTGGCGAAGTTCACCGACTGGACGACGTTGAGGTCCGGATGAGCGTCGTCAATCCCGGTGTCGATCACGTAGGCGTCGACGTTCGTGACCGCCCCGGAGCCGTTGCCGGACAACTGGGAACTTTTGTCCGCGCCGATCTTGAGGATCCCCCACGGGGTTGTCTGCGCCGTCGCATAGGCGATCCCGTCCGTCTCGACATAGGCGACGTTCGGGTCGGCGCGCAGCGCAGCGACGCGGTCGTTCGGGATTACTGCGGCATAGCCATGAAGCGCCGCCGACCACACGGCGTCGACGTTCGCGCCATAGCGCGCGGAATGAAGGTTTGCGACGGCATTTGAGTCGACCGCGCTCTTCAGGACCACGATGTAACGGTCTGCCCCCTGACCGCCGCCCGCTTGCGCCGGCACCACCAGGACGGTCATGAGCGCCGCTGCAGCCACGGCAAGCAGGACGATACGTCTACGCATTGGACCCCTCCAAAGAAGAATGACGGACTCCTCAGATGGTAGGTCGGAAAGCCGACGGACACAAGCCTCAATAGGCCTCGGGTTGCTCCTCGGGCGCGCGCTGCTCCATCGGGGATCCATGCGCCTGCCGGTCGAGGTTGAACGCCGTATTGACGAGCGCCACGTGGGTGAACGCCTGCGGAAAGTTGCCGAGCTGGCGCCGTGCGACGGGTTCCCACTCCTCTGCAAGGAGGCCGAGGTCGCTGCGTAGATCGAGTAGCCCTTGGAAGATCGCCTGCGCCTCGTCCACGCGGCCCTGAAGCGCCAGGTTGTCGGCGAGCCAGAACGTGCAAGGCAGAAAAGCGCCTTCCCCCGGCGGCAGCCCGTCGACGCTCCGGGCCTCCTCGTCGGGCGTATAGCGGTAGACAAACCCGTCCCGCACCAGCTGGCGCTCGATCGCGGTGACGGTACCGACCATCCGCGGATCGTCGGGCGGCAGGAAGCCGACCAGGGGGATGACCAGCAGGCTGGCGTCGAGCCGCTTCGAGCCGTACGACTGCGTGAAGGAGTTCAGTTCGGCGTCGAAACCCCGTTCGCAGACCTCGCGGTGGATCTCGCGGCGGATCTCGCGCCAGCGCTCGACCGGACCGGGCCGGTCAAATCGCTCGATCGCCTGAACACCGCGGTCGAACGCGACCCAGGCCATCACCTTCGAGTGCGTGAAGTGGCGCCGCGGCCCACGCACCTCCCAGATCCCTTCGTCAGGTTCCTTCCAGGCGTGCTCGAGGAACCCGAGCAGGCGCCGCTGTAACGCCCACGCTTCTTTGGAGACCTCGAGCTCGCGGATCCGGCCCTGGTGAAGCGCGTCGAGCACCTCGCCGTAAACGTCGAGTTGGAACTGCTCGCTGGCCGCGTTGCCGACGCGAACCGGTCGTGACCCCTCGTAACCCGGGAGCCAGTCCAATCTGAACTCCCACAGCCGCCGCTCGCCGGCGACGCCGTACATGATCTGCAGCGCCGAGGGGTCGCCGGCTGTCGCGCGCAGGAGCCAGACTCGCCACGCCCGCGCCTCATCCAGATAGCCCGCGTTGATGAACGCGAGCAGCGTGAGCGTCGCATCCCGCATCCAGCAGAAGCGGTAGTCCCAGTTGCGCTCGCCGCCGAGCTTCTCCGGCAGCGACGTCGTCGGCGCAGCGACGATCCCTCCGGTTGGCGCGTACGTGAGGGCTTTGAGGACGACGAGGGACTGGTGAACCTCCTCGCGCCACTTGCCCCTGTAGGTGCACTGCCCCGACCAGTCGTTCCAGTAGTCCATCGTCTCCTGGAGCGCCACCTCAGGGTCGATGGCCGGCGGCGGCTGCTCGTTCGATGGGTACCACGTCAGTACGAACGGGACGCGATCGCCCTCGCTAACGGTGAATTCGCCGACTGTCCGCAAGTTCTCGCCCCGGTTCTCGACCGGCGTCCTGAAGCAGAGTGCGTCAGGGCCGGCAACGGCGATGCGTCCGTCCTCGATCCGCCGGACCCATGGGATCGTCGAGCCGTAGTCGAAGCGGATGACGAGCTCCGAGCTCATCTCCACCTCGCCACGCAGACCTTCGACGATGCGGACGATGTCCGGCGCCGTTCCGCGGGGCGGCATGAAGTCGATCAGCCGAACGGCGCCGCCCTCCGTCTCCCAATCCGTCTCGAGGACGAGTGTGCGCGACCGATAGCGACGGCCGACCTCCCAGCTGTCGGTGCGCGGCGCCACGATCCAGCGCCCGTGTTCCGCCGCGCCCAGCAGCGCGGCGAAGCAGGCGCCCGAGTCGAAGCGCGGAAAGCACGCCCAGTCGATCGAGCCGTCGCGGCCGACGAGTGCGGTGGTTTGAAGGTCCCCGATCAAACCGTAGTCCTCAATCCGCGCCATCAGCGATCCTCGATCTCGAGGGCGAAGCGCCGGAAGCGCCTGAGAACTGCTCGATTGAACGCTTCCTCGTACTCCGCCGCGGCGTCCTCGTCGAGTGTCGACGCGAAGTTGTCGCGGAGGTCGGCCAGAAGCTCCGTGCCGGTTTCCACTAGGTCGACGTAGTCGCCGTAGCGCTCCTCCGCCTCGTCCCGGGCGGCGCGGTCGTAGCTTCGCTCGGCGGCGTCGCAGTCGTCGATCAGTCCGCGATGCTCTCGCTCGAACAGGCCCAGCTGACGGTCGATCACGTCCGCAAACCTCTCGCGCCTCAGCCTCATATGGGCAGTACAGTAGAACGCCTGCTTGTCCGAACCTGGAACCTCTTCCACGGAAACACGCAGCCGCCCGGACGAAGAGCGTTCCTGAGAGAGATGGTGCGGCTCGCGGCCGAGGATCGTCCCGACGTGCTCTGCCTGCAGGAGTTGCCCGTGTGGTCGCTCGGCTTCCTCGGCGATTGGAGTGGGATGACGGCGGTGGCGGACGTCGCGCAGCGGCCGATGCTGGGGCCGATCCCAGTAAGCGCCGGGATCGGCCGCATCCTCACCGAGCTCAACCACGGCCTGCTCCGCTCGGCGTTCACGGGTCAGGCAAACGCGATTCTTGTTCGGCCCGAGCTGCCTGTGCTCGATCACCGGCACATCGCCCTCAACCCGGTCAGGTTCCGTCGTGGGCAGGCTCGGCAGCTGGGCCTCGGGATCGTTCCGCGTCTTGCGTGGGCGAGCGAGCGGCGTGTTTGCCAGGCCGTCCGCGTGCGGCGTGGGGACGGAACGCTCGTGATTGGAAACCTGCACGCCACGAGCTATCCCCCGGACAAGCGACTGCCCGATGCCGAGCTCCTGCGGGCTGCCGTGTTCGTCGACGGGCTCGCCGCGCCTGGTGAGCCGCTCGTACTCTGCGGCGACTTCAACGTCAGCCTCCGCACGTCGCGGACGCTCACAGACCTCGCCGATGCCGAGTGGGGCTTCACTGGAGCAACACCGATGGGAATCGACCACATCCTGGTGAGATCCCTCGCCGCCGAGTCGCCGCGGAGATGGGATGCAGACCGCCGGCTGCACGAGGACCGTCTCCTCTCGGATCACGCTCCCGTGGAGGTCAAGGTCGGATGACCTTCGAGGAGGCGCGCGCCCACTTCCCGGTACTCGAGCGTTTCGCCTACCTCAACGCCGGCTCGCTCGGTCCCCTGTCGCGCGCGACGCTCGACGCCATGGAGGCAAGGGCACGGTTCGATCAGGAACGGGGGCGGGCGGGACGCGCCTGGTACGAGGACATGTTCGCGCTGCGTGGGCACGTGCGAGAGCGGCTCGCCAAGCTGGTCGACGCACCGCCAGACCGGCTCGCGCTGACGCGTTCCACCACGGACGGCTGCAACATCGTCCTCTCGGGACTCGACCTCGGGCCGGGGGACGAGGCCGTCACCACCGACTCGGAGCATCCCGGCTTGCTCCTGCCGTTGCACGCCTCAGGAGTGCGGGTCCGCGTTGCCGAGGTGGCGGCCAGGCCGACGGGGCAGGCTCTCGAGACGATCCTGTCCTGCGTCACTCAGCGGACGCGCTTGCTCGCGCTCTCGCATGTCCTCTGGACGACGGGCCAGGTCATGCCTGTGCACGAGCTGAGGCGCGAATCTGGGCTGCCGGTACTCGTGGATGGCGCGCAGTCGGTCGGCGCGATTCCGGTCGAGGTCGGCGAGCTGGATTTCTACACAGTGTCGGGCCAGAAGTGGCTCTGCGGGCCCGATACGCTCGGAGCGCTGTACGTTCGCGATCCCGACGGGCTGCGCGTCGCGATCCCCTCCTATTTCGCCCAGAAGTCGTTCGCCTCCGACGGGAGCTTCGTCCCGGTCGCCGGCGCTGCGCGCTTCGACTCCGGCTGGTTGACGCCGCCAATGCTCGCAGGCCTGGAAGCCGCTCTCAGCGAGGCGCCGGAGTGGCGCTTCGACCGTGCTGCGGAGATGGCCTCATACTGTCGCAGCGTTCTTGCCGGGCAGTGCGAGGTTGTGGGCGACGCCCCGCAGGCGACGCTCGTGTCATTCGTTGCACCGGGCGACCCCGCGGAGGACGCGCTGCGTCTCTACGACCGCGGTGTTGTAGTGCGCGATCTTCCCGGCACGAGTTGGCTGCGTGCGTCGTGTGGCTGGTGGACGAATGAAGATGACATCGACCGGCTCGTCGCAGAGCTGTTCGAGCCTTAGCCGCTCCGAACTGTCGATGCCCTAAAGGGCCGGAGGTTAAGCGAGCGAAGCCGCTTAATCGTAGGCCGCACTAACGCGTGCGGCGACGCGAAGCGCCGATGCGCGCGGACCACGACCTCGCGCCAGGCGCAACCCACATGAGCGTGCGCGGGCTTGGCCCGCGGCACGTTTCCCGTGAAGCGGCGTGCCGGCGTGCCTAGCCCTGAGCGAAAGCGCAGCTTTCGCTCAGCCGGAGGGTGCGTAGAGGTCGATGATCGTGCCGTCCGGATCCTTGAGCTGCGCGTAGCGCTGCCCCCAGAATGCGTCCCACGGCTCCTTGTGGCCTGTCGCGCCGGCGTCCAGGAGCTCGCGGTACACGCGGTCGACCTCGTCCGGCGATTCGCAGCGAAACGCGCCGCCGGGGACTTGACCGCCCCGAGTCCACTCCGGGTCGAACGACCGGATCACATCCTCCGTGTCGAGCATGTAGCGCAGTCCTCCCGGCAGCTGCGCCTCTGCGTGCCCTTCGTTCTCCGCGCCTTCGGGAAAGTCCAGCCCCAGCTTGCGGTAGAAGGCGACCGAGCGCGCCATATCGCTCACGACGATGCCGAACGCGTCCAGCTGCGGACTCACGGTGACGCCTCCGCGGTCGCTGCGGTCCGCAGGCCGAGCTCCGATGCGATCGGCTGTAGAGCCGTGACGACGTTGCGGATGTGATCGTCGAGCTCGAGGCCGAGCCCTTCGGCTCCGGCGTAGACCTCGTCGCGGTGCACGCCGGCGGCGAACGAGGGCTGTTTCAGCTTCTTCTTCACCGACTTGGGCTCGAGGCCGTCGAGGCCGGTCGGGCGAACGAGACCGACGGCATGTACGAATCCGGAGAGCTCGTCGCATGCGAACAGGCTCTTCTTCAGCAGCGTATCCCGAGGCATCGAGAGGTGCTCCGCGTGTGAGAGGACCGCCTCGACCACCTCATCGGGATATCCCTCCTCGCGCAGAATCGGCGCGCCGTCCTGTGGATGCTGGTCGAGGGTGGGGTGGATCTCGTAGTCGAAGTCGTGGAGGAGCGCGACCACGCGCCAGAGCTCTTCGTTCTCGCCGAAGAGCTCTGCGTACCAGCCCATCGATGCCTCCACGGCGAGCGCGTGGCGTCGCAAAGCCTCGCTCTCCGTGTACTTGGTGAGCGTCTCCCAGGCCCGTTCGCGGGTGTTTTTCACCTCGTGGGTAGGCTACCGCGATGTCGCAGACAACCGTCGTCGGACGTGCCGCCGAGTCCTTCGTGATCGAGGGCGGACGGCCGCTTTACGGGCGTATCCAGGCAGCGGGGAACAAGAACGGCGCCCTGCCGATTCTCGCAGCGTCGCTGCTCACCAGCGAGCCGGTAGTGCTCCGCAATGTTCCTCGGATCGCAGATGTCGAGACGATGATCGAGCTGCTGAACGACATCGGCGCGGAGGTGGACTGGGCCGGGCCGAACGAGGTTCACGCGCACGCCGCGGAAGTCGTCAAGCACGAGCTCGACGAGGAGCTCTGTAGCCGGATGCGTGCTTCCTTCCTGCTCGCGGGGCCGCTACTCGCACGACTCGGGAGCGTGAGCGTGCCCCCGCCGGGCGGCGACGTGATCGGGCGCCGCCGGCTCGATCCGCATATCCACGCGTTCGCCGAGCTCGGAGCGCAGATCGACGTCGGTCGCCGGTACGAGATGCACGGCGGCGCACTCCGCGGCAAGCCCATCTTTCTAGACGAGGCGAGCGTCATGGCGACGGAGAACGCCGTCATGGTCGCGGCTCTGACACCCGGGGAGACCGTCATCGGCAACGCCGCCTGCGAGCCGCACGTGCAGGATCTCTGCCGCTTCCTCGGCTCGCTGGGCGCGCGCATCGAAGGGATCGAGTCGAACGTGCTGCGCGTCGAAGGCGTCGAGTCTCTGGGCGGCGGGGAGTGGGAGATCGGCCCAGACCACATCGAGGTCGGCAGCTTCATCGGCCTGGCCGCCATCACCGGGGGTGACGTCACCATCGATGGCGTCAAGAACGCCGACCTCGTATCGATCTTGCATGCGTTCGAGAAACTCGGAGTGGTGGTTGAGCCCGGCGACGGCCTCGTGCGCGTCCCCCCGCGCCAGGAGCTCGTCGTGCAGGACGATCTCGGCGGTCACGTGCCGAAGCTCGAAGACGGTCCCTGGCCGGCCTTTCCCTCCGACCTCACCTCCGTTGCCCTTACGGTCGCGACCCAGGCGGATGGAACGATTCTCATGTTCGAGAAGATGTTCGAGAACCGCCTCTTCTTCACCGACAAGCTCGTGAGCATGGGCGCGCGGATCATTCTGTGCGATCCGCACCGGGCCGTCGTCACCGGGCCCTCGAAGCTGAGCGGGCAGCGGATGGAAAGCCCCGACATCCGTGCCGGCATGGCGATGCTGCTTGCCGGCCTGTGCGCCCAAGGATCCTCGACGATCGGCGCCGTCTACCAGATCGACAAGGGTTACGAACGGATCGACGAGCGTCTACGCCCGCTCGGCGCCCAGATCGAACGCATCGACGGCTAGCAAGTCAGGCTGTACCCTCCGTGCCCATGGCGACGACCGGACAGGGTCGCGCGAGCGCTCGCATCAACGTTGCCGGGCGCGGCGAGACGAACGTGGGCACCGGCGTGCCCGTGCTCGATCACCTGCTGTCGACGCTCGCCGTCTACGCGTCGTTCGACTTGGCGCTCGAAGTGGAGCCGGGAGGTCCGGAGGTCGAGATCACGGCCGCGGCCCGGTCGCTGGGCGAGGCGCTCGCGGATCCGCTGCGCGCGGACGGTGTGCGGGGCCACGGCTCGGCCGTCGTCCCGGTCGACGAGGCCCTGGCGCACGTCGCACTCGAGGCCTCGGGGCGGCCGCTCCTCGTCTCGAAGGTGGACCTCTCGCAGGCCCGGATCGCCGGCCTCG
>WNFZ01001196.1_pt1 | contig 24963 bp, 35 predicted proteins | sample 5400081 | NCBI WGS metagenome assembly WNFZ01 (sample SAMN13153365, study PRJNA577476) | soil metagenome | isolation source: 80 cm soil or saprolite under grassland replicate 1 | place: USA:California | collected 2016-06-15
GAAGAGATCATTTCGATCGTCAACTACGTGCGCAATGGAGGCGATCAGCCTGCGACGGAAGCACTGCGGCCGTTCATTTCACCAGGCGTCTGCACGCGAGCGCGGCGCGCGGGACTGATTAAGAGAAAGGAATATCTCGGCTTTTGCCCTCACTGCCACGCGACCAAGCGGCAATTCAAAGGCGGACTCTCAGCTCACGGGACTCAACAATATCGTTGTGGCAAGTGTCGCCGCGTTTATCAACAGGACTATCAGAGCGGCAGGACCAGACCAAGGCTCTCTCCACCTTCTTTTCAACACTCCAAACACGACAGTCGCTCTGCATCGGTTGAGTCGTAATGGTTCAAAAGGGCAAGACTGTTCCAGTAGCTTTTGTTGGCCGGCGCTTTTCAGCAGCGGAGATCAAACTAGTCCGCGAAGTGGTAGCTGATTTCCGCGGTCTCAGTCTCACGGAGATGGCGCGCACAATCTGCGAACTACTGGAATGGAAGCGACCGAATGGCCGTTTGAAGAATCACGAGTGCCGGTTGTTCCTGGAGAAGTTGAGCGCTCAGGACGGTTTGAGTCTGCCGACATTAAGACAGACTGGGCCGCGCGGCCCGCGCGTAGTGACCTACACAGCGAACGGCGAAGGGCAAGAGCCGCTCAATGGCAACGTGAGCCAATTCGCTCCGCTGTCTTTGTCGGTTGTTCGTGGCTCAGAGAGCACCTTATGGAACGAGTTAATCGAACGCTACCACTATCTGAGGTACAGAGTGCCGGTCGGCGCCAATCTCAGATACTTCGTACGCTCGCAGTCGGACCGCATTCTGGCGTGCATGTTATGGTCCAGTCCGGCATGGAGGATGGCGGCACGAGATCGTTGGATCGGCTGGACCAACGAAGAGCGTGTGCGCAATCTTCAGCTCGTGGTAAACAACTCGAGGTTTCTGATCCTACCCTGGGTTCGCGTGCGTTATCTCGCGAGCACTATTCTCTCTTTGTGCGCGCGGCAACTACCCGAGGACTGGGAGTTCGTTTACGGTTATCGCCCGCTGCTTTTGGAGACGCTGGTCGACTCGCAGTTTCGCGGCACCAGTTACCGGGCAGCCAACTGGATCTATCTCGGGGAGACACGTGGACGAGGTCGAATGGACCACAGCCATGAGGCCCACGGACGCGCTGTCAAGCAGATCTTCGTCTATCCACTATCTCGTGATGTGCAAAGGCGGTTGAGAGAGCGAATGTGAGGAAAAAAGCATGAGGATTATGGATGAGCCGGCGCGTGCTTCTTCAGCGTGGGAAGTATCCTGATTGATTTTCCTACCTTCTGCTCGGCCAGACGCAGTTCGTACAGGCTTTGCAGATTCAGCCAAAACTCCGGACTGGTACCGAAGAAATGGCCGAAGCGTAAAGCCGTGTCTCCAGTGATCGCTCGCTGCCCATTGATAATCTCTGTAATACGGTTGGTTGGCACTTTTAACTGGCGCGCCAACTCAGCCGCACTCATTCCGAGTGCTTCCAATTCTTCAGCCAGGTGCTCGCCTGGATGTATAGCTGTTATTGACATTAAAGTTCTCCCGCTTAGTGATAGTCAGCAATTTCTACGTTAGTCGGGCCTGACGATTTGTCGGACCATTCAAAGCAAATCCGCCATTGGTCGTTGATCCTTATGCTGTACTGCCCTTTGCGTTTTCCTTTCAGCGCTTCAAACCGATTGCCGGGCAATGCAGCCAGATCCAATATTGAAGTCGCTGCTTCAAGTCGGTCCAGTTTCAGGCGCGCGGCCCGCTCAATACCGAAGAACGCCTTGACTCGCTTTCCCGTCGCAAAGTCTCTCGTACGCCCGTCCCGGTAGCTGAGGATCACAACTCGAGCATAAGCCATTCTTACGCGTTACGTCAAGCATAATGAAGCCGGCTATTCGTCCGGACAGCTACAACGACGATCTCGGTCCAATTTTGAAGCACAAGTTCAATGCGGTCGAGCGAGAACTGTTGTACGTGCCTGAGGAAACAGTCGTGAAGATACAGCAATCAATATGGCGAACAAAGTCTCGGAGAATTTCTCCTAACTGATCCAGTTCGATTAACAAAACGATGGGACGAGATACAGCCAATTTCACAGCCTACACTTGACGACAGCCCCGACTAGTATAATACTTAGACAGTTGGCTAATTAGACAAATACTGAACACAGACCATATCCCCAACGTATTGAATTACTGAAACACCACATGGACAACGTTTTCAAAGCGCTCTCTGACCCAACCCGGCGGAAAATCTTGCGGCTGCTGAGCCGGGGAGAGAAGACGGCCGGCGAGCTGGCCGCCCGTTTTGATATGTCGAAGCCTTCGATGTCACATCATTTCGCTGTGCTCAAGGACGCCGAGTTGATCAGCAGCCGCCGGGACGGGCAGCAAATCTGGTATAGCCTCAACACCACGGTGGCCCAGGACGCAATCGGGTGGGTGATGGATCTGGTGGAGCGCTCGTCGGGGAAACGGAGCAAACGTAAATGAAACGAAACTACTATTTTCTAATCGCGGCGGCGATGGTCGTGGCAACGTTGGTCGTGACCGCGTTGCTCTACCCTCATTTGCCGGATCAGATTCCGGAGCACTGGAATTTCAAGGGAGAAATTGATCATTACGGCAGCAGGCAAAGGGTCTTCATGCTCCCTGGCGTCATGGCCGGGGTCTTGTTGTTATTTGCTGTGCTGCCCTGGCTTTCGCCGAAGCGATTCGAGGTGGACACGTTTCGCTCAACCTCTCTTTACATCATGGTCCTGGCGGTTGCGCTGTTCGCGTATTTACATGCGTTGCTCCTCTGGGCCGCTCTCTCCAGGCCGCTCAATATGCCTCGTTCTCTTATGGGGGCGTTATTTTTCTTCTTGATTCTGGTCGGAAATGTTCTTGGCAAGGTGAAGCGAAACTTCTACATCGGCGTGCGCACTCCGTGGACTCTGGCAAGTGAAAAGGTGTGGTACGCGACCCACCGGTTTGCCGCGAAGGCCTCCGTGGCCGCCGGATTTCTTGGTCTGCTTTCCGTAATTATCGGCACGCCGCCGGCAGTCGGATTATCGATTCTAATTGCCGCAGCGCTGGCGTCCGTCATCTATTCGCTGGTGTACTACAAACGCCTTGAACGATTAGGTGAATTGTGAATCAGGGTTTCGGTCTCAGCTACACGCTGGGCTGATCCGAAACGTGTGTCTCAGCTTCGAGTCTCAGTTATAAGGAGTGAACCGATGAGGCGATTAACTTTCCTGCTCATTTTCATCTCGTGGAGCGCGCCCACCTTTGGACAAAAGACGGCGACCAATTACGAAGCCCTGGCGCGCTCAATTACCGCTGACCTGGTCGCGCGCCGTTTTGAACAAGTCGTGGCGCATTTCAGCCCGGACATAGCGAAGGTGCTCGATGTGCCGGCCCTGGCCGCAGCCTGGGACGGCGTCATCGGGCAGTACGGCGCTTTCGGATCAATCGAGCGCGCGGAACAAGAAGAGAAAGACGGCCTGCAAGTGATCTACCTGACGACCGTTTTTGCGCGTGGAAAATTGACGCTCACCCTGGTGTTTGACTCAAACGGGCGCGTGGTTTCGTTTACTGCGACGCCACCGGAAGCCCGCGAGAGTTGGAAGCCCCCGGAATACGCAAAGGCGGATTCGTTCACCGAGCGTGCGGTTACCATAACTACCGGGTTGTGGCAACTTCCCGGCACGCTCACGATTCCTTCGGGCGCCGGTCCATTTCCAGGCGTTGTGCTGGTCCACGGCTCGGGCCCCAACGATCAGGACGAGAGCATCGGTCCAAACAAAACATTCAAGGATCTGGCTTGGGGTCTGGCCAGCCGGGGTGTTGTCGTCCTCCGTTACGAAAAGCGCACCCACAAGTACGGCGCGAAGAGCAGCGCCGATCCGGCGACCCTCACCGTCGCGGATGAAACCATCGACGACGCTCGTTCAGCCGTGGCTCTGTTGGCCGCAACTCAGGGGATAGATCCAAAGCGTATCTGCGTTCTCGGTCATAGTCTTGGCGGCTACATAGCACCGCGGATCGCTACGGGTAACACAAAGATAGCCGGGCTGGTTTTGCTGGCAGGCAACACTCGGCCGGTGGAAGATCTGGTGGTCGAGCAGGTTCGCTATGGCGTTTTACTCGGCGGCAAAGTAACGCCGGAAGGACAAAAGCAGATCGAAGCGGTCGACAAAGAGATGGGTGAATGGCGCAATCCGGATCTGAAACCGGGTATGACCGTCCATCTGCTGGGCTCTTCGGTTCCGGCTTCCTACGTGCTCGACCTGCGCGGCTACAAGCCCGGCGAGACTGCCGCAGTGTTGAAGATTCCAATTCTCGTGTTGCAAGGCGAGCGGGACATTCAGGTGCGAACGGCGGATTTTGAAGGCTGGAAAAAGGCACTCTCCGGTCATGCGAATGCAAGCTTCAAACTCTACCCCGCGCTTAATCATCTCTTCATGCCGGGCACGGGGCCATCTTCCGGCTCCGAATACCAGAAACCAAACCATGTCCCAAAAGAAGTGATCGACGATATCGCCGGATGGATCGAAAGCAACGAAAGAATGAAATGACGTGTTTTCAGATGTAATCCCATTGAGCATGCGAAGCAACTCGCACCAAAAGACCGGCGGAATTGGACGAGATCTAGTGGGTTCGAGTCCCATCGCCCGCTCCATCTTCCTCAGTAATTCTTGGATTCAATTTTTCAAAAGCTAGAGAAGCTTTAGAACTGCCCCCGCAAACTCTCCCTGCGTAACTATCAGCCTCTCCAAGGATGGCGCTTGAGAGGGAGTTAAGAACGTTGAAGACGGCATCGCCTACAGAAGTCGATGCTGAACGCTTCGGAAGGTGCTCATTCGTATTCACTTCTAGAACCATTCGCATCCTCTTTTATATATTCGCATCCACTTCTAGAACTCACAAACTCACAGAGAGTCTAAGTTAGTTTCCCCCTCTGCGGGCCGATTGTGCCACGAGAGCCCGCACGGACAACTCTCCGCAAAGCCCCCAAGTGCTCCACTCCGTTGCGCCCCTCCGGGTGCGCGTTCGTTATGGGGAGAAGAAGAACACCCAGTGAGCAAAGTAAGCAAGCTGCTTCCTTTGAGGACAGTTTTCACTTTCCGTACTCGTTAATGGAAAGATCAGATTTCCTTTTCTCAAAGTTAACAACGTATCAGTTATCATCCGCTGCTTTTCAGGTAAAAGATTCTGTCGCTAACGCCCAGCCTTGCTGTTCGCTTGTTTTTTCTTCTGTTAGCTCCAGCGGTGGTCTCTCCGGGCGGCGAGGGCGAGCGTAGCGAGACCGAGCGGCCCGGAGAGACTACGGCTTAAGGCTGAAGAAGGTCAATGTTAAGAACAGTTTGGGCCAAAGTTGAAGGTCGTCGCCGACTGTACCCGATCGACGAGCGCTGCGACCTCGTCGAACCGGTCAAGTTGTACCTGGACCATCTGGCTGCGCTTGAGAAGTCTCCCCACACACTAGAGAGCTACTGTCGACATCTCGGCCGCTACTTTAGATTCCTGCGGCAGGCAGCTGTCGATTGGCGCAATGTTCGCCCGGACGACCTGGTACGCTTCATTCAACAGCTCCGCAGCGAGCATGCTAATGATAGGCGGTTGACTGAACGCAGCGTTAACACCGTCGTCGCCGCGGTCAGCAGCTTCTATCGTTACCACATTCAACGCGGCGAGCTACTTGAGAACCCAGTGCTCTATGAGCAGATCTCTGATCGCTTCAGTAACTTCAAGCGGTTCCTGGTCCACTTAAGTCATGGTCGAACCGTCAAACGAACCCTGAAGCTCACGGAGCCCCGCCATCAGATCAAGACCGTGACAGATGGGGACTTCACCCGCTTCTTTTCTTCGCCTGCGAACCTCCAGTTCAAGTGCATCTTGCTGCTGATGCGCGAGAGTGGTTCGCGCGTCGGTGAAGTATTGGGCCTTTGGATCCAGGATGGAGTTTCATCGAAACGGCGTTTGGGTTCGCCGCAGGGCACGGTTAGTCAATCAAGCGTTGGCCAAGAGCCTTCGAGAGGGCGAAGAACGCTTCGTCGATCTGTCGCCATCGCTGATGGCTCGATCGGCTTGTCTTGAAGCATAACTTCGACACTGACCACCTCTTTGTCGTGCTGAAGAAAAACGCCAGGAGCAGGCAGAACCTGTGTTTGACCCTCTCAACGGAACGAGCCGCTGGGCGATGGACAGTCCGCGACGCGTGAGCCCGCCGTGACTGTGCACCAAGGAGGTACACTACCGCTTCGACCTGGATCCGCGGGCGGCCGCGCGTTTTGGCTTCGGCGCGATCCGGGCGCCCTTCGGCGTCTTCCCTTGTGCCTTAGCCGGCTTCGCCTTTGCTGCGGCCGGCTTCCTGGTTCGTGCCCCGCCGGCCTTGGCCGGCTTCTCCTTGCCCTTTCCCTTGGCGGCATTGAACGCCACGGCGGCGAGGAGAAGCTTGCTCAGGCCGCTCGCGTTCACCTTGTCGCCCTGGAAGATCTTGATGGCGCGCCACTTGGTGCCGCCGAGCTCGGCATTGAAGAGGCCGTCCACGTCCCCCAGCTTCGCACCGTTGATGAAGGTCACCTTCACCATGTCCTTGAAAGCATTGCAGATGCAGAGGATGCCGTTGTGGCTCCACGTGGGCGTGCCCATCCACTTCCATTCCTCCGTCACGTCGGGGACGGTCTCGCGGATGATGCGACGGATTTCCGCCATCGTTTGTCCCCGCCAGTCGGGGTGATCGGCGATCTCCTTGTCTATGAGCTCAGAAGGGTTCATGTCGTCTCCGTCGTAAAGGGGGTGCTCACTCGCGGTCAGGCGCTCGCCGGCGTGGCCTGCAGGCGGCGCCAGAAGAAGTACGAGAGCCCCCAGAGCACGCCGGTGGCCGCCGCCCAGCCCCACGAATTGCCCTGAACGCTACCTTTGCACGGGCGGTGATGTAGGCTCAGAATGAGACTCTACGCGCCAACCGCTCCATGGTTGCCATGCTTCTCGGTTGCGGTCTTCGGAGGTCCGAACTCTTGTCCGTGACTGTATTGATTAACTGAAATGATTTTTCTATCCGCAGGTCTGAAATACCACGACACCACGGTCAGGATTAGAAGTAACACCGAGGCAAATATTTCATTCACGGGATCACCCACTGCGATATGTGAAAATAGCGCTCCCGACATGGCAAAGAAAAAGCCTGCATAAGCCCATTCCTTTAGTAAAGGAAATTTAGGAATAAGCACTGCTACAACTCCCAAAATTTTCCAAACACCTAGTATTGTTAGAAAATAGATAGGATAGCCCAAGTGTGCAATACCATATACCCCGGGCGGCGCCACGGCTCCTTCCGCTTTCATTTTGAATAACTGTAATGTTCCAGTTGATAGCATTCCTGATGCAAGCCAGATAGTAGAAATCCAATAGATAATTTTATTTCTCTTCGTCATAATGTGCGCTATTTCTTTTATCTTTTGGGGATTTAAGTGATAGAGCGTGGTTGGTGCATTGTTTTGCGATCCATCTCGATTCACGACTTTTGAGCCGCCTTAAGCGGCCAGTTGGGCGTTTCGATACCGAACTGCTTGGCGTACTCCGCGTTCAGCCGCCGCCAGCCGCCGAACTTCATGGCCTCGGTGCCGACGATGCGTCCAATCGGCTCACCCGCGAGGAGCCGCTCAAGGACGTCGAAGCAGATGTGCCAGCCCGCGGCGCCCCACGAGATGAAGCGGCGATCGATGTTGTGCCACAGCGTCAGGCGCGTGCCGCCGCCACCAAGGGCTTCGAGTTCCCACCGGATGTCCTTGTCCCACCAGTTGTACTCAAGCACCTTTGGAGCGTCGGCTCGTGTCACTCTTGTTTCGGAAACCTGCGGCGTGGGCGCTCCCACCGTGGTGAGCTTCACCGTTCCAACCGTACCCAGGCTCCCATCGGCTTCAAAGGGGGCCCACTCGCGCAGATGCGCTGGGTCGGTAAGCGCCTGCCAGACTTTTTCCGGCGAGTGGCGCAGTTCTCTGACGAGAATGAGCGTCCACTTCTCTCCGTCCTTTCGTACCTGCGCCCCGCTGGCCGGACCCGGTGTGTACTGCTCGCGATCGGTCACCTTCTTCTCCTTAGCGTGAATAGCGTGCCAGCTGGGTGAGCTGAATGAGGTTGCCGCAGGTGTCGTTCAGCATCGCAATGGTCGAGCCGGTCACGTCGGTGGGCGGCATCGTGAACTCGGCGCCGCGGGTCTTGATCCGCTCGTAGTCGCCCTTGACGTCGTCGGTGTAAAACATGGCCGCGGGCTGGCGCTGTTGAAACATCGCCTGCTGATACGCTTTGGCTGCGGGGTTGTTGTTCAGCGCCAGCTGCAGCTCAGTGCCGTCCGGCTCCTCGGGCGAGGCCACGGTCAGCCAGCGAAATGGGCCCTGACTGAAATCGGCCTTCTTGGCAAAGCCCAGTACCTCCGTATAGAAGCGCAGGGCCTTGTCCTGGTCGTCCACGTATACGCTGGTCACTTTGATTTTCATTTGGCTTCTCCTTTGTCAAGTTCGCGGTTTGGGCCGCGTCGTCTTCTCCTTGTCTTCCTTTTCGTTCGTGTTGATTGATCCATGCGGTCGAGGTGGCGTTCGAGAGCATCTACGTGAGCGGACCAGAACCGACGGAACGGAGCCAGCCAGGCATCCACCTCCTGAAGTGGTTCAGGTTTCAGTCGGTAGAGACGGCGCTGTGCGTCCACCGTGGATTCTACGAAACCGGCCTCACGCAGCACTCGCAGGTGCTTTGACACGGTCGGCTGCGGCATACGAAGTTGACGCTCGATCTCTCCCACCGACTGTTGTGACGAGACCAGGAGGCTCAGTATCGCGCGGCGGTTCGGCTCGGCAATGATTTCGAACACAGATTCCATCCTCTTGATATACCCTACAGAGCATATGCTTGTCAAGGTATATAAAGGACTGGGCCCAGGCAACGGTTTCAGTCGGCGTGCGGGGATGCACCGTCTGATGCGTACCGTCGACTTCCTCGCTGAAACGCATCTCAGACGGGAGAGTCTCTCAGTACTGAGACAAACCACGTCTGGTATCTCATTCAATGGGTGAAATGGATTACAACTCTATCGTTTGGGATTTTGTTGCGGTTTATGAACCGGGCAAACTATGGGAGAAGACTCCGCCCGAGGCAGCGTATTCCGGCAACCCGGATGTCGACGTTATTGAGGAAACAAGAATTGCCATTCGGCGGCAGTTAGAGCCCAAGACGATCAAGAAGTAAACGACAACAAGATCAAGAACGAGATAACGCCTCACGAACAGCCTTAACGACTACCATGAGTAAGACCAAGAACATTCAGATAAGGCCTCGCCTGCATTCCGCTGCGCTCCACTCCGCCGAATGTGAGTTTCAGAGGAGTATAGAAGTGAATGCGAATGAGCACCTTCCGAAGCCTTTAGTATCGACTTCCTAGAACTCACAGTTCTCGACGGAATGGAACAGAGTGAAATGAAGGCAAGGCCTTATTGAATGAGGTTTAGGATTGGAGCTGCTTCCGCTGATTTCGTGTAGGTATGCTGTTATGGGTTTATGCTTGACGTAGCGCGTTTATCAGTACCCGATCTCCTCTCCCGAGAGGATGTTTCGGATCTTAAGTCCTTAGGTACATGCGACCGTTGATCTCAGAGCGCATCAGCGGCTTACGTCGTTGAAAGCACCAGCCTGTTAATCCAGTTCGCAAGAAGAAGTGCGACCTGTGCCTCCTGGCCGCTGTAATCGTGGTCTCCGTCCTGAATGATTGCAGTATCAATATGAGTAGGTCCGCCCGAGTGTTTAGCGATCAGCGCGCGCATACGTTCGAGATCAGTCATTGAGCCGACATCGCCCTCGGAGCCATAAAAAGCAAAAAGCGGAGTGCGGACTCGGGTAATAGCCGGTTTTGTATTCTTGATGCCATAGAAGTCGTAAACGTCGTCGGGTGTCAGCGCATAATCCAGAAAGGTTCCTGCACTGAGCCGGAGATTCGGAAGAAAGTCTTGCCCGTGTCCGGCAGCGACCATCTCGGTAGCGATCTTGAGCCGATCGGCATCTCCTCTTGGAGGCCAGAGTGCAAGACCGACAGAAGCTTGTCCCCAACCAACCACTCGCTTATCAGGTCTCTCCGCCATGTAGCGCCGGACAGCCGGTCCGCCTGCGCTATGTCCGATCAACACAACTGAGGAGTGACCCTTCTTCTCAGCGACATCGATCCAAGCTGCAATGTCAAGCGGCTCTTCGCTGGGCAAACCCCACAGAGCACCGCCCCGAAGTGCTGAACCGTCTGCGTGATCTGCGAGCACGCAACCAATGTCATGCATGCGAGTGTTTCCCAAAACGAACCTATAACCCTGAGAAGCCATCTTCCGTGCAATTGCCACGTAGCTGGGATAGTAGAAGTTTGCGGTGGCGCCGTGAACCCATACCACGGCTGTCGGTTTCAGCGACTCCGGAAAGGGAGAGAAGACTAGACCCGCTTGTTTCAGCTTGTCTTCAGTGTGAGCCGTTATGAGCTCTTCCCTGGTGGTCCTATGGCCTTGTTCGGGTGACGCTGGAGATTGTGGAGATTGAGAGAAAGCGCCGGAAATGGTTAGCGCGGCCGTTGAAGATGAGGATAGTAGAAATCTACGACGGTTCATTTTCTCTCCCTAAATGCTCAAGAAACCGTCTGGACTTTGAGAAGCTAGTCCTGAACGGAGACAAATGAGCAATTTGATCGGTCTTCGTCAACTAACGAGAAGACCACTTGTCCGAATAGTCACCCATCTACCAACTTGATCAGCTATATAGCAACCCAGCGCACTGTCTTCGAGGTCGCTCAAGCATTCCTCCGTTGACCTTTTCCTTTGTGGTTGCGCAAACGAGAATTGTCGAGCCCAATTCGTTTGCGAAGGAAGACAGTTGCCTGCGGGTTGTCGTTATAGCGTTCACAGGGAACGTAACCCCGCTTCTGGTAAAGGGCGATCGCGGCTTTCAGACTATCGTGACTATCCAAATAAATCCATTGCAGTCCCTCACTGCGTGCATATCCCTCCTGTGCATCTAACAGCGCGTTCGCAACGCCGTGTCCACGAGCACGAGGCTGCACATAGAGGCGCTTACACTCTCCCGCGAACGAAAAGGATTCCAGTCTCCGGAGGACGACGCATCCCACAGCTTCGTCGTCAATATAGGCGAGCCACATGCCGGCAGAGGTGTCGTTAAAGATTTCTTGGACGACGTCGGGACTATCCCGCTGGACGACATTGATCGCTTCGTAATACTCCTGCAAAAGTCGAAGCGCGTCATCGTTAGCTTTTGCCAGCCGAACTATTCGAGCGGCAGGCCTTTCATCTTGACGCAGAATCGAACGGACCTTCGACAGCGATAAGCTGACCAGGTCCCGTTCAGCCGCACTAAGCGGCCGCAGCAAACTTTGTATCTGTAGGGCCGATTGCTGGTTAAGTTCGGCGAGCTTCTTTTGTCCCTTTGTGCAGAGGGTAAGCAGCTTCTCGCGACCGTCGGTCCTTGACGCCGTCTGTCGGACGAGCTTCCTCTTGGTCAAAAGCGCAAGGGTTCGACTGACATATCCCGCATCCAGGCCGAGTGTGCTCCGCAGGGTAGAGGCCGTCAATTTTGGGCTTGAATTTATCTCGTAAAGGATGCGGGCCTCAGTCAGCGAAAACTCTCCGTCCAAATAACGCCTCCGCAATAGACCGAGTCGCGCCGTATAGAAACGATTGAACTCCCGAATCGCAAAAACCTGAGCTGCATCTTTGGCCGACTTCCCTATTGATGGCATGTCCAGAAGGATATGACAGATAGTTGCTTTTAGCAACTATTAGAACGGCGGAGACTCAAATGAACACATGCGCATCTGCATCTGCGCCTCAGTCCAGCAAACGGACATACGGCTAATTGAATGAGGTTTTAGGATTGGAGTTCCTTCGGTCGATTTCCTGTAGTGTGCTGTTATGGCTTTATGCTTGACGTAACGCGTAAGGATGGCTTATGGTTGAGTGGTGGTCCTCAGCTACCGGTACGAGCGCACGAGAGACTTCGCAAGGGGAAAGCGAGTAAAGGCGTTCTTCGGTATTGAACGGGCTGCGCGGTTGAAGCTCGACCGTGTTGAAGCGGCGACTTCAATATTGGATCTGGCTGCGTTGCCCGGCAATCGATTTGAGGCGCTGAAAGGAAAACGCAAAGGGCAGTACAGTATAAGGATCAACGACCAGTGGCGGATCTGCTTTGAGTGGCCCGACAAATCGCCAGGTCCGATTAAGGTAGAAATTGCTGACTATCACTAGGTAGGAGAACCCTTATGCCAGTAACAGCTATACATCCAGGCGAGCACTTGGCTGAAGAATTGGAAGCACTCGGAATGAGTGCGGCTGAGTTGGCGCGCCAGCTAAAGGTGCCGACCAACCGTATCACAGAAATTATCAATGGCCAGCGCGCCATCACTGGTGATACCGCCTTACGGCTGGGCCATTTCTTCGGTACCAGTCCGGAGTTTTGGCTGAATCTGCAAAGTCTGTACGAACTGCGTCTGGCCGAGCAGAAGGTAGGAAAATCAATCAGGATACTTCCCACGCTGAAGAAGCACGCGCCGACTCATCCATGATCCTCATGCTTTTTTCCTCCCATTCGCTCTCTCAACCGTCTTTGCACATCGCGAGATAGTGGATAGACGAAGATCTGCTTGACAGCGCGTCCGTGGGCCTCATGGCTGCGGTCCATTCGGCCTCGTCCACGTGTCTCCCCGAGATAGACCCAGTTGGCTGCCCGGTAGCTCGTACCGCGAAACTGCGCGTCGACGACTGTCTCCAAAGGCCGCGGCCGATAGCCGTAGAGTTGTTCCCAGTCAATAGGAAGTTGTCGCGCGCACAAAGAAAGAATCGAGCTTGCAAAATATCGAACGCGAATACATACAAGAGCGGATGCGAATGGTTTCAGAAAATACAAAAGAGGACCACTTTCATTCGCATTGACTTCTGAAACTCACACCTAAGCAGAGATGACTGTACTCGCATCGAATAACGGTCCGCGGCAGGCATCGCAAGAGGAGCTATCCAGGCGACGTGACGCCCGCCATGATGCTCTTCAGTCTGAGCTTCGACAGTCATGAGCCACACGGAGCCATGTGCCTCGGCTGCGACACCGTCAGGGCCGGCCGCTTTCTTCGGGGTCTGTTCGCCAGAATCGTGCAGCCCTCCTCCCCACGCCAGCTCTGGAGAATCTTCGATGCACTTCACGAGTGGCTGCTGTTCTGCAATCACCTTCGTGATTTGGACCGAAGACTTAACAGTTTGACCAGAGGCAGTTTGAGATTGGACAGAACCAACCTGAAATAAAAGCAACATAAACGTTGCACAGGCAGCCAACGCGATGTTTTTCATAAAATCTCTTATGTTTGAAGGATACTTTGGCACAACGTGTCCGCTATCGCCGCATCTGTGTAAGCGATAGCTGCCGAACGCTCGGCATCACCCGCGCCCCTATTCAAGATTCATGAGAGGCGCGCTGATGGGCGTGGGGTGCGTGCCGTTAGGCCGCGGTGCATCGGCCAGAGTTCACGGCTTAGGCGCCGCCCTCGGCCTGTCACGGCAATAAGCGATCAGCCTTCGCGACGAGCACTAGCGGCAGGGCGAGGCCAATGGCCTGGGCGGCACTTTTGTTGATACTCAGGTAGTACCGGCCGGGGTGGCTGACCGGCAAATCGCCCGGGTTCGCGCCCCTGAGGATTTTATCGACGTAACGCGCGGCCATGCGGTACTGCCCCTCTTGGTCCGGCGCCCAGGCCATCAGCCCCCCTGCTTCGACGAAGAAGGCCGACTGGTAGATGGCGGGCAGGCGGTTCTTCGCCGCGACGTCCACGACGAGCTGGCGGTTGGCGAGCGATACCGCCCCCTGGAAATTCACGAGGCCGTCCATGCCGTCGTCGGCGATGGCGGCGAGTGCCGTCTCCAGCTCGCTCAGTGATGCGGCCCGGTAGGGTTTCACCGTCAGGCGGAGCGACCTAGCGGCCCGCTCAGCGTCGGCGAGTTGGGCCTCGTGGCCGCCCCGCCCCGGTGTCGTCGAGAGCAGCGCGACGCGCGAGACTTTGGGCGCGGCAGTCTTCAGGAGCCGGAGCCGCTTCGCCGTCACGCCCGGGGGCAGCTCGTCTATGCCGGTGTAAATGCCGCCGGGGCGCTTGAGACTCTTGGCGAAGCCGTTGCTGACCATGCCCGGGCAGGTCGCGATGACCATCGGCATGTTCGGGTTGTTCTTGCGCACCTCGAGCGCCTGCGGCAGCGCCGCCGCCACGATCAGTTCGAGGTCCATGCGGGCCAGCTCGGCCGCGTGCGAGATCAGGTCCGACGAGTTGGGGCGTGAGATGCGTTTTTCGATGACGACGTTCTCCCCTTCAGCGTACCCCAGCCTGCGCATCTCTTCGTCGAACGCCTTGATCAACGTCGGCACCGCTCCGCTGAGGAAGCCGATGCGCCTGACGCGGAGCGGCCGGGCGCCCTGCGCGAACGCCGTCAGCGGGAGCGCGCAGCCGAATAGCCCGAGGCTCCGGACGAACGAACGGCGGGTGTAGATGCTTGCCATAGCTTTCTCCCCCATTTCGCGCGGCCTAACGAATAGGGCATCAGCGGCGCGCGCGAGCCTTTGATGATAAGAGGCATGCTGAGTGCGCGTCCGCTGCATGCCATTGTTAGGTTGCGGCTACGGGCTAAGTTTATGCTTCTTGAGCCACTCTAATGTGATGCGTAATACCTCTTCCTCCCGCCCCCGGAACTGGTGTGCGGCGGCGTCCATCCTTCCGTCCCTGACGTCAGGCAGCAGTACGTATTCGAGATTCTTGTTTGCTTCCTGCAACTGCTGCTGGGCGGGCGGAATCGTCGCCGGAAACGGATCGGCAGGATCGCGAATCGCGAGGATAGGTCGGCCCTGAACCTTCCTGATAATCTCGACCGGGACGGCTTTAGTATCAGGGCCTCCTTTATTTAGAAACGTCTCGTAAGAGCTGGGCCTGGGCTGCCCGCCGGGAAGTATTGGCGGCAGCAGAAATGTATCTTTGGCCAACCCTGCTGCGACCATCTCCTTTGCCTTAGCGACAGCTTGTTCATACTCGGCCCGGGAGCCGAACGACCTCGTGAGCCCGTCGCGCTTGTAACCATGCGGCCCGTAGAGGATGATCGCTTTGACGCGTGGGTCATCGGACGCCATCACGTAGTAAGGGGCTGTCACAGTACCATAACTGTGCCCGACTAGAACGACGGCTTGAGCGCCGCGCGCTGCTAAGAAGTCGATCATGTATTTATGATCCATCGCGGACGGCTCAAAATTGTGATACCACTGCTCCTGCCCATGATCACGGCGGTTCATCGAAAGGGCGATGTAGCCAGACCGGGCGAAGTTCTCACCGAGCCAAACAAGCCAGTCACTGTAAAACTCTGAGCCTCCGCCGGGAGCGATAATAATTCCTACGCGCGCTTTACCGCTGGCAGGTGTCCACAACGCACCATGCAAGGTTATACCGTCACCGGTTTTCAGTTTGACAAACTCGCTCTTGATGTTCGTCTGAGCAAAGGAGCTTGCACAAGCCGAGGAGATGAACACTAGCCCAAATAGTATAAGGAGACGTTTCATGAGACACCTCTCTGTTTGAAACCGGTCTATCAGGATTTTTGGACTTCGGTCTACCAGGCAATTGATGACTGAAGTGATAACGATCATTTTGATTCGGCTTAGATATGAGAATCTGGTTACACTAACTCCATGTCGAAAGCACGTCGCAATTCCACTTTCGTTGAGATGGAGGCTGCTCCCTTCCAAATCAAGGCGCGCAAGGCGGTCCCGCATGCTTTCGTGCTCGAAGCACTCACTCCAGTGTCACCCGTGACGCGCCCCATGTTCGGCTGCGTCGCAGTTTACCTTGGTGAAAAGATTGTCCTCATACTGCGCGACAAGCCAGACAAGACGGCGGACAACGGAGTTTGGCTCGCCATCGCTGCGGAGCACCACCAGAGTCTGCGCCACCAGTTCCCGAATATGCGGTCCATTAAGGTATTCAAGAAGAAGGTAACGGACTGGCAAGTCCTCCCGATTGATGCGCCGGATTTCGAGGCGGCGGCGCTACGGGCTTGCGAACTCATCCTCGTGCGAGATCCTCGAATCGGGAAGGTGCCGCGGCCACGGCGAGCGTCGAGATCGCGTGCTCGGAAGGTGGCGAAATCCTTCAAACAAACAAAAGCAAGCAAAAGGCCCGCGACAGGTCGCACTAGGTTCTGAAAAACCGCGTCCGGACCTGACGGGGCGTTGTCAGCTTAAGGAGAGAACCAAATGGCCAATTGGCAATATGAATCCACGTTTGGCGATCCAGTGAATTGACTCTGGCCAAAGATCATGTTCCGATCAGCGGAATGCGTGTTCGAGGTTCGATTGCGCGCCAAGTTCCTCGCCAAAACCGTTCGCATCTTCTTTCGTGTATTATGAAACCTTTCGCATTGACTCTTGTATGCATTCGCATCCACTTCTGTGAAAAAATCCCGATCTGACCCCTCCCATTCGCATCTTCTTCTGAAACTCACACTCGGCTGGAAGGAAGTGAAGCCGAGGCCTATCTGCGGTTCGTCAGTTTGTCGTAGATAATTTCGTCTTCTTATTTGGAGCGCTAGAACTTGCTCCAACGCGGTTTGATGGTCTGAAGGTATGCTATGCGGTGGCGTTCGCGATCCGCATAAAACCGAGAAGCCGAGTCCGGCATTCGACAATTTGTTGATAACCAGAGAGCACAGGCGTCGCTGCGCCGCGAGGTGCAGTACGACGAAAAGCACTTCGTGCACGAGCACCGCGACGCGCCGCTGACGTGGGGTCGCGACTTCCCGTACAAGCTTCTGGTCAGCCGGCGCGGGATGGAGCTCGTAGGGGCCGCGGCTTCTTCGTGATTCCCTTCAGGACGGCCCAGCATTCCGCCGTTCGGACACCGTCGCGGGACATCTGGTTCCTTTATCGACTGCCAATACTCTACTTGACGATTATCGATAAATAGTTTATTGATATTCGATATAGGAAGGTGGTGAATCATGTCAAAGCCAATCCCGTCATCCGCCGCGCTGCCAATCGCGTACGTTATGCTGCGGATCCTAATTGTCGTGAACTGGCTGGGCGGGGCCGCGATCCTCGCTCTGCTGGTTGTCCTGCCGAACGAGCAATGGATCATGAGCGCTTTCAAACTCTCTCCCTCGCCTGACGCCGAGCGGCTGGTCATGGGCCTGCGCGCGATCGCCGTGCTTGGTCTCGCCACGATTCCACTCAATCATGCCGTCCTGAAGCGGCTGCTCGAGATCGTTGAGACGGTTCGCGCGGGCGACCCGTTCGTCGCCGCGAACGCGTCGCGTTTGCAGGCGATCGCCTGGGCACTGCTCGCGCTGAACCTTTTCAGCATTGTGATTGGCGCAATCGCCAAGACCGTTTCGACTCCGTCGCATCCGCTTCATATAGACGCCGGCTTTTCAATCAACGGCTGGCTCGCGGTACTCCTCACGTTCCTGCTGGCCCGCGTGTTCGCGGAAGGCGCGCTCATGCGCGAAGACCTCGAAGGGACGGTGTGACATGGCGATCGCCGTCAAGCTCGACGACCTACTCCACGATCGGCGGATGACGCTGACCGAGCTCGCGGATCGGATCGGAATGGCGCTGGCCAACCTCTCGATCCTCAAGACCGGCAAGGCACGCGCGATCCGCTTCTCGACGCTCGATGCGATCTGCGAGGCGCTCTCGTGCCAGCCTGGCGACATTCTCCGGTTTGAGCCTGAGCAAGCAGAACGCGAGCGACCGGCAGCGGCGAGCAAACGGAGCGCAAGCCGATGAACGCCTGCTGAACGCGCACGCATGCACGTGGCGAGAGGCACACACAAATCTAACAAGGACGATATCAAATGAAACACAGCGTTATGTTAACCATCGCGTCTCTGCTCTTGATCCTCTTCTTTCCAAGTTCACCGGGTCTTGCCTTGCGCTATCAACGCATCGCTACCCGAAGCGGGTCCGGGTGCAACAGATGTTTTTAGGCGTCTTAACGGGGGGAGGGCAAGAGGGGTAGCAATGCAATAGTGATCCCCGCCACAGGACGGGAGCGCTCGTGGTGACCGGACTAGTGGTCCCCTGGTATCGGGAAGAACAGGTTTTGCATCACAACTGCCATAATGAAGAGTATTATCGCCGTCCCGACTACTAGCCCAACGCGTCGCCACGGGTGGTCGGCAACGAGAACCCAAGCCGCCACTACTCCCGCGACAGTCGATCCGACTGTGACGGACGCGGGCCAAACAAGCAGAGCCGAAGTCGGCATATGGAATACAGAATAGGTTGCAAGTACGGAACCAGCCCCGTATACGAGCCCAGCGCCTGCCCCGAACCGTAGACCTGCGATCAGAGTCGGATGCTTGCCATAGAGCCGCAGAAGCAGCCACGTCAGTGCGGCACAGTAGATCGCAAACGAAGCGTACCCGAAGGGTATCGACCGAAACAACTCCTGCGGCGGTAACCAATATATCTTCGTGGCCCGCCACCACGCCGCGAGAAGGACCGAGTGTGTCAGAAAGTCCAATACTAAGTAAGCACACCAGGCCGCTATGACTGCTGAGAGGAACGTCGACTTTCGAAGGCTGAGATGTCTCTCGATCATTCACTGGAAACGATCGCCTCTCTGATCACGGTGAAGAGACCAGGCCACCGAAAAGGCTAATGCCGGCGTGTATGATCATCCCCGGCACCAGACTCTTCTGCCATAGGGCCAATGCGCCTAGCCAGAGCGCGAGCAAACTGACGTAGATCATGAGCGCCATCCCCAAAGAAACGTGTCCCGTGGCGAAGACCACAGCCTGAAGGAGCAGCGCGATTGCAGGACTACCCGTCAGTGCGCGGAACTGCCTCAACAGGTATCCGCGGTAAAGAACCTCTTCACAAAAGTTAACGCCGACCGAGAACACCACCCAGCAAAGCTTCTCAAACTGTCCATGGGGAAGGAATTGTAGTACGGCGCGAAGCTCATCGGGCTTTGGTTTAAGGAAAGCCCCCAGTACTGCTCCGAAGATCATCCAGAGTATTCCGCCCGCGACTGCGATCCCTACATAACGAGCCCAGCGTGCCGCGCTCCAAGGTGACTGATCGACCAACGCTCGCACTGAGTATCCTGACCGACGTATGCCAGTTCGCACTAGCCAGAACAGCAGCAATTGAATGACCAGTATCCACGCATAGAGCGGGAGTCTTCCCGCTGGTCCGACTAAATCGTGCGAGCCACGCAACGTGCGCAACAGCCCTCCAGCAGCCAACAGGCCGAGGACGAGGAGAACAATCACGGTATGCGGCCTTGAGGCAACGAACTCGGGGATCGCTTTTTGCCTCGAATCAGTCGCGCTCAAGTGCATACCTCCTCGGCGGATTGTGACTTGCGGCCAACTTCTATTCCTTGTGCGCCTAACGCTCAGTGACAGCTTTGACAAGGGCCTCAGCGCCGGCTAGCTCGAGCGCAAAGCGCGCGGCAGCAGCCGCGCCGAATACCGTGCAGACTTCGAACCCGCACGCGCGAATCCAAAACGACAGGCCGCGTCCGGACCGGAGCAGCAGTACGTCCGCGAGACCGAGCACCGGCAGAATCACGATCAACAGGCAGAACTTGCGCCACACCTGGCTGAGAGGAAAGACGACACCTATGCCGATCCCGACAAGAACTAAAAAGGCGCTCCATGCCACTTTCCTAGTGTGCGAGAGATCCGATTGGAGAAAGAGTCGCAGGCCGGCGAACCACATGACACCGGCGGCGACTAGGATCGTGATTCGGCCAAGCAATTCGAGCATCCGGATTCTCTCTCCGCGGAACCAGCGGTTGCTTTCCCGCCGCCGAACGTCCTAAGTATCTATACAAATGCTGCATGTACTCAGAAACGGAGCATTATTGCATCACGTGGTTGAAAAAGCTCTTTGACCAGTGTCTGCTATTTTGAGAGGTTCAACCAATAAATTATCACGCCTCTTCCCACGGGCTCCAGAGCGGCGCGGCGGCTTGTGTGAGTCGACGCTGCACGTCGCGACAGAGAGGGTAAACGTAGATTCGTTTCATCGGGTGTCCGTGAGCCTCATGGTGCTGATCCATCCGGCCACGCCCGCGCGTCTCTCCCAGATAAGTCCAGTTCGCCGCCCGGCAACTGGTATCGCGAAATCGCTCGTCAACCAACGTCTCTAAAAGCAGCGGGCGATAGCCGTAGACGCGCTCCCAGTCCACGGGGAGTTGCCGCGCACACAAAGAGAGAATAGTGCTCGCGAGCTAGCGTATGCGCACCCAGGGGAGAATGAGAAACCGCGAGTTGTTTACCACGAGTTGAAGGTTGCGTGCTCGGTCCTCATTGGTCCAGGCGATCCAACTATCCCGCGCTGCCATCTTCCAAGCTGGACTGGACCACAACAGGCAAGCCAACACCTGCTTCGCTGAGCCCGAGCGCACCAGGTATCTCAAATTGGCTCCCACCGGAACCCTGTATCCCAGATAGTGGGCAGCTTGCGCTAACCTATGGCCCATTGAGACGCCACATAACTTTTAGGGCTCAACGGGTTCGCAGGAACGACATTAACCCTTTATCTTCAGCCCACTTCCTTGTGCGCTTGGTTTCTTTTACTTTGCTTTGTTAACCTGAACTGGGCCAAATCAGACGAGGAACTCAGCCTGACTGTTGACGCCTTCAGACCTTTTAGGAAAGTTGCGAGGCGGCGCGTATCACATGAGGAATCCTTCGTGTTGCAACCGGAATCGTCGCTAGCCGAATTAGAAAGTTTTCGGAAGAATCCCAAAAATTAGATCGACAAGGCCAGCGAGGGTAAAGAATATGAAGGATCTATCAAATACTGTTGCCGACGGCATTATCCATTACTATCGGGACTCCGCTCGACGAGTAAAGTCTCTTGCTGAAAAGCTTTCGGAAGAACAGTTCTGGAAAAAGCCGTATCCGTATGGAAACAGCTTCGGGAATTTGGTGCTGCATATCTCGGGAAATTTGAATTATTACATCGGGGCTCAAATCGCAACCACGGGATACATTCGGGAGCGTGAGCTGGAATTTGCGGACAACCATACTGAGCGTAAAGACGAGGTTTTGAGAAAGCTGAATGAAGCAGTCGATCTTGTCATCGAGACGCTTAAGATCCAAACCGAGCGGACGTGGGGAAAAGAGTACACGGCCATAGGGGTAGATGATGTCAGGGATCGATTTGGCATCTACCTGCGGTGTGCAGTTCACTTTCACCACCATACCGGCCAAATGATCTACCTGGTCAAAGAGCTCTTAGATGAGGTGTCAAATTAGCATTCGATGAAGGCATCGAACTTTACTTCTACCGTTCGGGTCTTTTAAAAGGACGTTCCATGCGTACGCCGATATTCCAGCTTGACGCCTTTACCACCCGCCGGTTCGCGGGTAACCCCGCCGCCGTGATGCCGATGGACAAATTTCTTGAGGATGATGTGTTGCAGGCCATTGCCGCCGAGAACAATCTGGCCGAGACGGCTTTTCTGGTCCCCGATGGCGGCGACTATCGCTTGCGCTGGTTCACACCCACGACCGAGGTGCCGCTTTGCGGCCACGCAACGCTGGCCAGCGCAGCCGTGGTCATGGAGCGGCTAGAGCCTGGACGCGGCAGGGTGATCTTCCATTCGGTCAGCGGCCCCCTGACAGTGAGCCGCGCCGGTGCGGGTTACCTAATGGACTTCCCGGTCCGGCCTTCCGAGATGGTCAAGACACCGCCCGCGCTCGCTGAAGCGCTGGGCGTCGTCCCAATCGAGGTTTTCTCAAACGAATTCAACTACTTGGCTTTGCTGGAGAACGCGCAGGTCTTGCGTGCGCTTGCCCCTGATATGGCGGCAATCAGCCGCCTGGACCGCAGCGGGGTGATCGTGACTGCGCCGGGCGACGGAATCTATGACTTCGTCAGTCGCTACTTCGCCCCGGCCAAGGGCATCCCTGAAGATCCCGTAACCGGCGGTGCGCACACCATGCTGGCCCCTTATTGGGCCAAACGACTGGGCAAGACCGTGTTTCGCGCCTTTCAGGCCTCGCGCCGCGGCGGGGAGATTATTTGCCGGCTGGTCCGCGATCGCATCGAGATGGAAGGCACTTGCGTCTTCTACCTGGAAGGCGAAGTGGAAATCTGAGTATAGTCAGTGCCTAACCGAATGGGGACTCACTCGTTTTGTGGCCAGTGCTGGCATCTTTGCTGATAGTCTCTGGACATAGCGTTCGACCATTGTGTGAATACCGAACCGGGTGATGGGCAGGCCGCCAGCGATTGAGAAAGACGTGCTCATGCGGACCTCTGTCGGTGATTAGCGTGGTAATCGCGCTAACCGTATGCGGCCATAATGGACAACGGCGCAGCTTGTTACCTTTGCCGCGAATCTGTACTGAGCTGAAGTCGCGCGCTGGTGCATGGGCCAGCTGAAGAGCTGCAATCGTCAATTGTGCTTCCTCATCCGCGCGAGCACTCGTGTTGTAGAGGAATAGCAGCAGAACATAGTCTCGTTGGCCCTGTGCTGTACTGCGGCCAGTAGCGCGTCCATCTCTGATTTCTCCAGATAAGTAATCCCCCTGTTCATAGCTTTCCTGAAGGGGATAGCTCGTATTGTCCCGCACCATTCAATATGTTCTGGACTATTTTCTCCGATGTAGCGCGCTAGCGCGTGGACCACTACCAGTCGTTGATTGCGCGTCGTCATGATCAATCTTCTCCGGACTCCCGAGGAACACGAGCACATCTCCCTTACGGACCGGGGTTTCTGGACCCAGATTGACATGCGCGTGTCCTTCGCGAGTGATTGCGATAACCGAAACACCCGGTCGCCACGCAAGACTGGGTGGCGAACAAAAGCAGGACTTAAAACTTATGTTGTGGCTGCGCTTCTAGCAACGAACTGCCAGTCAGATTGGCGCTGCCAGTCACATGGGGCCGTTACGATAACGACCTTCAATTAAACCGCGAGAAACAATACGAGCTGCAGCTCGTTGAGTCACACCCAGGCCATCGCCAAGGAGCAGGAACCACATTGCGCACTCTTGGACCATTGCCTTGCCAGTCGACGATCTCAAATGATACTTGACTGGCTATGGCATCGTTTGTCCGTGCTCTTAAAAGGATGTCCAGCCCGAAAAAAAACCACTGCCGCGGAATGAAGAACGAACCTCCATTGAGCGGTGGAGCAGGAGGATGATCGGTCGCATTGCTGAAATATGGTCGCGATTATTCCACGGGCAGACCTGCATCAACATTCAAAATCACGCCCCTCTCAGCTTCGCACGTCATTGCCCGCTTTATTGCAGGTAGACACGTTTCGCTAAACTAGGAGTACCGGATTCGTTAAGGACGAATAGCATGTAAATTCCGGGAACCGCCTGTGCTGGGACCTTCGGCAGTCTTATTCGAATTTCCCCTTTGTGAGCCGCTCCCTTCTGGTGAAATGAAAGCTTCACATACCGGTCGCCTGTAGTGAGGCTGTGTGTGTTATGGTCGCTCCGAAGCATCACCACCGACGAAATCTGATCCGGATTGTCTGCCACCGTGATGTCGAAATGACCGCCATAAGAAATCTGCTCCGGTGCGTTAACGATGACCGGCCTCACCGCTCGAGCGCCATCCTGCTTAAAAAGATAAGGTGGAGAAAATAGTTGTCCCACTGGAACGCCTTGATCCGGATCTCCGAACGGAAGTAACCCAGCGTATGAGGTCAGCAGCGGAAAGGAAGGATCATCGGGCCGAACCAGCGCTTCGCGGTTCTCTCCTGCGAAGAACACCGAGGCGTCGGGTAGCAAGGTGGCCGTCCCATGCAAGCCGCGTGAGACTGTCGTTTTTGCGAGTTTTGTTATAGAGCCTGTTGACGGATCGAACATCTGGAAGCGAAGACCCCTATCCTGCCCCCAGTCTCTTTTTCGGTTAACTATGTCGTGCTCGAATCGATGCATTTACGGGAGGTGAAACCAGAACCAAGTCACCGCTTAATACCCATGCGCGCTGGCTTTGGGGCAAAGCGAGGTGCCAGCACGCTGTCGTTGATCTCTCGCGTTACAGCGAAAGGAGCGCATCGCTGGCTGGCGTCAAAGCTGAAAGCATTTTGCCCGAAACGGGAAGGGTTAGGTTCGGAGGATTAGTTGTTTTTCTAAGCGATCAGGAGCACGAGGGGGAACAGAAGGAGGACTTAAAACTTATTCTTACAGCAGTCCATCATTCTAGCCTGCATGTCGGCATGCATGTGTACGTCGGCTGAAACGCTGACGCTCAGCGCTGCGAAGATTACCAGAGAAGTAAGCCCCTTCAACATAGCCGCTCCTGAATCTATGAAGCGTGAGAATCGTTGTCAACCATTGGGCACACCGTCATAAATGCGCCGCTCTTGAGTGCGTGGGACCGGCCCAGAGTCCGCTGCGTCATAGAATCTGAGTGCTTCAATTCCAACATCGCTCAGCTTCGCCACTTTCCCAATCGTTAACGCTTCTACCGACGCTACGGTTACTTGTTTCGATCTAGCTTCTATTTCTGTACCTCTCTCGATTACCTGGTCCTGCGTGGCCTTATATCGCAATCGCTACGATCAGCGCGATCAAAGCGCTGACAGAGAGGATGACCCGCAACACATGAGGGTACTCCCATCTGTCCCGGAGTTTTCCTCCAGCCTTCACTGCTATCTTCGGATGATGTTCCTTGCTTCATGGGATCTAGCCCGGATTATTCACGAAGGGTTGCGTTGAGAGCAAGGGCGAGGGGTTTTAGCGAGGGAGATGAGAAGAGGGGCGAGTTTGAGAGGGAAGGGGGACAGATTGTGAGGAGGGCGCGCTTTTGTGACCGGTTGGCGGCGACTGGGGAGGAGAGTTTGCCCTGTAGAGCTAGGGCAGACCACAGATTGTTCGCTGGTGGTGAGGTTTAGGCAGGCGCGGCGCCGAGGCGACGAGCGATGCGCG
>WNFZ01002286.1_pt1 | contig 24893 bp, 26 predicted proteins | sample 5400081 | NCBI WGS metagenome assembly WNFZ01 (sample SAMN13153365, study PRJNA577476) | soil metagenome | isolation source: 80 cm soil or saprolite under grassland replicate 1 | place: USA:California | collected 2016-06-15
CACCACCGGCCGAGGTCTCACACCTACGCACGCCAGCTAGCATCTCGAGGCTTCCAGCGCAGTCCGCGCTGCCGCCCCCTGCCCTGAAACCATGCCATCTACCAGGCAAAACGGTCCCTTGACAAGCCGTTCCACATCAGTACTGCAGCCGTAGATCGTGACCTTCATGGCTGCCAGGTGGCGGCTTGCCGGCGGTAGTGGCAGCGACGAGCCCGTGCCTGATGTCGGCGCCGCCACGCTGACCAGCGCAACCGGTGGCCGAGGTCACTGGTGGGACGGGCGACCAGGGTCGCGAACAGGTGCTGGACCTCGTTGCAGGTCAACGGGATCAGCCCGGGCGATGGCGGCCGGCAGGTGCGCTCGGTCACGGCGGCGACCACCAGGAAGGCGTGGGCGAGCATGGCAAGGGTGACCCACCGGTACCAGGACCGCCAGCGGCGGACCTGGTGCTGGTCCAGGCCGACCAGGCCCTTGCCGGTCTGAAATCGCTCCTCCACCGTCTACCTCACCCCGGCGACGTGGACCAGGGTGGCCAGTGGGACGGGGCCAGGCGTCCAGCAGCGGTAGAAGGCCAGCTCGCCGGTCCGCTGGTTGCGGCGGATCATGAGCCAGTACTGGCCCGCCTGGTCGCGGGAAGCCGGGCCGTGGTGGTCCAGGCGGATGAACGCCCAGTCGTAGTAGCGGTGGCCTTTGGCGCCCTTGCCGCACGACACCTGCTGCCACGCCCTCGCCGGGACCTGCTTGAGCAGGGTGCCGGCACGGTGAAAGACGCCGCCGAAGCTGACGTGGTGGTCGCAGGCGACCGCCAGCACGTAGCCGACGCCGCGGGCCTGCAGCTCGGCCCGCAGTCTGGGGTCGGCGCCGTAGACCTCGTCGCCGGCAACCCACGCCGCCGGGACGCCGGCGTCCAGCGCGCGGCAGACCATGGCCTGGGCCAGGGCCGGCTTGGTCGCAAACCCGACCTGGTCGGGGACGCCGACGGCTTGGCAGCGCTCGGGATCGTCGGTCCAGCTCCGGGCAGGTAGAGGTCGCGGTCGATCAGGGCGTGCCCGGCAGCGGTGGCATAGACCATGTAGACCGCGACCTGGGCGTTCTCGACGCGGCCCGCGGTGCCGGTGTACTGGCGTTGCACCCCAACGGTCCCGGCGCCCTTCTTGAGGTCCCCGGTCTCGTCGATGACCAGCACCGCCTTCGGGTCGCCCAAGTGCTCGACCAGGTAGTCGCGCACGTCGTCGCGCACCTTGTCCTCGTCCCACAGCGCTCGGGCGAGCAGGTGCTGCATCCCGTCAGGGTTGGGGTTGCCGGCGTGCTCGGCGATCGTCCAGCAGTTCTTCCGTGGCAGGTCGGCCAGCAGCCCCAACACGAACGCCCTGGCGCGCCGGCGTGGCTCCACCCGGCCAAAGCGGCCTGCGACCCGGCCCAGCAACTCTTCCAGCCCTGCCTGCCACCTGGCAGGGGCTACGCTGTGGCCTGCGGCCACCGTCTGATCTCTGGTTGTCGTCACAACACCGGATCATCGGCGGTGGCCGCCCCGGTCTGTCCACCGGCTCCGGGCGGACCCCACCAGCCAGGTCACGGGCGGCCCTGGGACGGCCCTGGGGCGGCTTCATCCGGCTCGAGTATCCCGGGAGGTGGGTTGCGCCCACCAAGGGCGGGACGGTCGATCCTGCGCCACCTCTACCACCTGCGGCGTGGTCGGCTGGTTCGGAGCGGTCCATGCTGTCGGGTCGAGGGTGCACGCCGACCAGCGGAGGTTGTCGCAGATGGCACGGAGGTTGTCGCGGGCTGGGCTTGACCGGCTGCACGAGGCAATGGCGGCTCGCGTCGCCGGGGGTGAGCTGCCCGGCATAGTGACGCTCGTTGCCTACGGTGACGACGTGCAGGTCGACCCGATCGGTGCGATGGCGTTCGGCAGTGATGACCCGATGCGGCGCGACACCGTCTTCCGGATCACGTCGATGACCAAGCCGGTCCTCGCGGCGGCGACGATGATGCTGGTGGAGGACGGCGCGCTGGCGCTGGACGAGCCGGTCGACCGGCTGGCGCCGGAGCTGGCCGACCGCCGGGTCCTGAAGCTGATCGACGGCCCGCTGGACGAGACCGTCCCGGCCGAGCGCCCGATCACCTTCGAGGACCTGCTGACCTTCCGGATGGGCTACGGCATGGTGGTCGAGCCCACCTTCGACCCGCCGTACCCGGTCAACCGCAGGGCCAACGAGCTGCAGCTCGTCATGGGCCCGCCGGACCCGCGCACGCCGCACGACCCGGACGAGTGGCTGCGCCGGTTCGGAACCCTGCCGCTGATGTACCAGCCGGGCGAGCGCTGGCAGTACAACGCCGGAGCGCTGGTGCTCAGCGTGCTGGCCGCGCGCGCCGCCGGCCAGTCGCTGGAGGACCTGTTCCGGACCCGCGTCTTCGAGCCGCTGGGCATGCATGACACCGGCTTTTGGCTGCCCGCCGAGCGGCTCGGCCGGCTGCCGAGCTTCTACATGACCGATCCCCAGACCGGGACGCTGGAGTTGCAGGCGCTCTCGCCGCCGAGCGACTGGACCAGCCCGCCGGTGTTCCCGGCCGGCTCGGCAGGCCTGCTCTCGACCCTCGACGACTACCTGGCATTCGCCCAGATGCTGCGCAACAAGGGCGTTCACCAGGGCCGGCGGCTCCTGTCGGAGCGGTCGGTCGAGCTGATGACCACCAACCACCTGACCCCGGAGCAGATCGCCGGTGGCGGGCCGATCCTCGGCGGGCGCGGCTGGGGCTACGGCATGTCGGTGGCCACCGCGCCCGACGAGGTCTCGCCCGTCCCCGGCCGCTACGGCTGGGACGGCGGCTACGGCACCACCTGGTTCAACGACCCCAACCGGGACCTGGTCGCGATCGCCCTGACGCAGGTCTCCGACTTCCTGTTCAACGGCGGGATGGTCGAGTTCGGCAGGCTGGCGCTCCAGGCATGAGCGCCGGCCACCACCGCTGACAGGTCCGCCTGGGACCCATGAAGATCACGAACTACGGCTGCAGTACTAATCAGGAGGGCTCGTGGGGTAGGTCAGCAGGACTCGGCGCCTGCTCGCTGCCGTCGCTGCCGGTGCCGTCGAGCTGGCGCCAGACGAGCGCGTCGCGCTCGTGGCCGATCATCGCCTGCCTGGTCTTCTCGCGTTGCAGTTCGAGCCGGTGAGCACGGCGAGCACGGAGCTGCTCGGCAGCGAACGCGAGGATCGAGTCGCCGTGGAACAGCAGCAGCACGAACGCCAGCAAGGTCCAGATCGCGGTCCACATCACGAGTTCCCCTCTTCCTCGGACTCCCAAGGTGGCCGGCCCGACCAGACTTCGTCGCAGACTAGGTGGGCCTCGGCAGCGCGGCGGGCGGCGGCGGTGGCCGCCTCGACACTTGCGAAGCCGCGCGCCACGGTGGCGTAGCGGTCGTCGGACCAGACCTCGGTGCCGCCCGGGTCGTCGGGGTCGCTGCAGGCCAGTAGCTCGGTCTGCCGCTCGACGTAGACGGTAGTGAGGTCGTCCAAGTCGAGCGCGGCGTAGTAGTAGACGATCACCAGCGCGCCCGCGTGGTCGCGGTGGCAGAAGCGGACGCTGAACGACTCGTCGAGCTGGGCGTCGCCGCCGATATCGCCGCCGGGCAGCACGCCGCCGCCGGTCGCGGACCCAGGCCAGGCCAGGGTCGCTGGCGCCGGCTGGAGCTGGCTCGGGGTCGGCGTGGGCTTGCCGTCGTTGACGGCGGCGGCGAGCAGGCGGACGACGTGGCCGAGCAGGGCCAGGCCGAGGACGGCCTGGGCAAGCGGGTGGGCAACGCTCATTGGCTTCGGTCCTCCGGGTGGGGGTGGGGCCGGCCGCGTCGGCGTCCGCGGCCGGCCCCACGCATGGCTAGGAGGCTGCCGCCGCGACAGCCGGATCGTGGTCGGTGGTGGCCAGCAGGCGGGCGCGCAGCTGCCGGTCAAGCTGGCTAGCCAGCTCGGGGTGGTCGCGAAGGTGCCGGCGGGCGGCCTGGCGGCCCTGGCCTAGCCTGACCGTGCCGTAGCTCAGCCAGGCGCCGCGCTGGGCCAGCAGCCCGGCGTCCAGGCCGAGGTCGAGCAGGCCCGCCTCGGCGCTCAGCCCGTGGTCGGCGTGCAGCTCCACCTCGCACGCCTGCCACGCTGGCGCCAGCTTGTTCTTGACCACCTGCGCCCGGACGCGGGCGCCGAGCACCCGGTCCCGCTCGGTCACGCTCTCCGGGTGGTGGAGGTGCAGGCGCACCGAGGCGTAGTACCCGAGCGCCCGACCCCCGGCGGTGTAGGTCGGGGTGCCGGCGACCCCGGCGCGCTGGCGGAGCTGGTTGGTCACCACCACCGCCACGCCAGCGCGGGCGATCTGCCCGGCGAGCTTCCGCAAGGCCTGGCTGAGCAGGTTCGCTTGGACCCCGGCGAAGTGCTCGCCGATCTTGCCGTCCAGCTCGGCCTGCGGGACCAGCGCGGCGACCGAGTCGATGACCAGCGCGTCGACCGAGCCCGAGGCGATGAGCAGGCTGGCGACCTGCAACGCCTGCTCGCCGCTCTCGGGCCGGCACAGCAGCAGCCGGTCGGTGTCGACGCCGCACCGCTTGGCCCAGGCGAGGTCCAGCGCGTGCTCGGCGTCGACGAACACCCCGGTCCCGCCAGCTTTCTGCGCTTGGGCGAGGATCGAGAGGGTGAGGGTGGTCTTGCCGACGCCCTCGGGCCCGTAGACCTCGGTGACCCGGCCCCGCGGGACGCCGCCGACGCCCAGGGCGTGGTCCAGGGCGAGGCTGCCGCTGGTGATCACGGCGGGTGGGGTGCTGGCGGTGCCGTTGGGGCTGGCGACGATCGAGGCACCGAACTGCTCGGTTACCGCGTCGAGGGCGGCCTGTAGGCCCCGATCCCGCTGGTCCTGATGCTGCGTTGGTGGTCGGATGGTGGTGGTGGTCATGCCAAGCTCCTTCCCCTGAGCTTGTCGGGCCTTGGCCGGGTGGGTGGCGAGCGTGGCGTGCGCTTCCCCACGCGAACCGCCTGCTGGCTTGCTGGCGGTTTGCCGCACGGCCACGCCCGGCCCGGCCCCTATGGCGCGGACTGCCGGTCAGCTCAGCCGGGCGACCACCCCCTCCCCGCTCGCTTGGGCCGGGTGGCCGGGCCGGGCCGCCGACGCCGCCGCGGGCAGCCGGCGGCCCAGCCCACACCCGGGCACGACGAAGCTGGTCACGGCGTGCGCTCCTGGCCGGCGTGGCGGGCCAGCTCGGCGGCGTAGCGGGCCTGGAACCGCTCCGGGTACGCCCGCGCGCAGCCCCTCCAGCGCCCGCACCCACGCCAGCGCCCGCCGCCGCCGTGGCGCCCGGTCCGCCACGCGCAACGGCAGCCGGGCCGCCTCCACGGCGAACCGCTCGCGGGCCTGGTCGGGGTGCTGTCCGGCCAGCCACAGCAAGGCTCGCAGCCTGGCCCTGGCCGCGGCCGGCCGCTCCACCCGGCCCGCCTCGACCGCTGCGGGCTCGTCGGGCTGGAGCGCGGCCAGCTCGGCCTGGAAGCGGGCGGCGTACTCGTCGCGGAACAGGGCTTGCAGGTCGGCGCTGGCCTGGCGGGCGGCCCGATCGCGCGCCCGCCACGCCGCCAGCCCCGGCACCTGGCCGCGGACCCGATTCAGCGCCTGGGCGTAGCACTGCTGGTACTCGTCCGGGTGGGCGCGGGCCAGCCAAGCCGCCGCGTGGCGCTGCGCCAGCGACCGCACGCGGTGGCGCTCCCGGTACGCCGCCGGGTCGGCGGGCCTCGACCGTGCCGCGCTCACCGCCCACCACCCCACGGCGACGGCCGCACGCCGGCGCCGGGGGCGGCGTCCAGGCCGGGCAGGGCCGGCTGCACCGCCACCCCTGCCGCCACGGCCACGGTGGCGCCGGGCTGGGGGGCGACGCGCTCGGCGTGGAACCCGCAGTAGCCACGCCTGGTCCCGGCCAGTGGGTGCGGCAGCGCGAACGCCACCACCGCCACCGCCTGGTGGGCGCAGCGCCGCCACGCGCAACCGCCCAATCCTGGGCTTGCCGCACTCACGACATCCCCCGACCTGGACCCGGGCGCGGTCGCTCGACCACGGCCAGCTCTGCGGTCGGCTCGCCGTCGAGGTCTCCGGCCCAGGCGGCCAGCTCCCGCAAGGCCGCTGCCCCGGCCGCGAGCACCTCCGCCACGTCTGGCCGCGCAAGCCAGCCGGCCCGCTGCGCCTGCCGCGCCTGCACCGCCGCCAACCTCGCCGCCGCCGCACAGAGCCGCTGATCGGCGGCCTGGCGGTCGCGATGCAGCCCGGCCAGCTCGCGGCGCAACGCCCGCCGCCGAACAAGCTGCCAGCCGCGAGCCTCCTCAAGCAGGCGTGTGGCCTCGGCCTCGCGCTTGGCCAGCCCGTCGCACACCGCCCGCTCCGCCTGGTGGCGCCGCTCGGTGTCGGGCGCGAACTCGTCCAGCGAGCGGGGCAGGGTGGCCAGGACGTCGACCGCGGCCTGGCAGCAGCGCTCCAACGCCACGCCGCCGCGGCCGCGGGCTTGGCGGGCCGTGTCCGCGTCGGGGGTGACTAGGCGGCGCAGCTCGGCGGCTAGGCGCTCCTGCTCCTCCTGCTTGCAGGCCCGCTCAGCCTCGGGCTCCAACCTCACCGGGTCTGTGGGCTCGCCGTCGCGCGCCGCCAGCTCCGAAAGCAGCGCCCGCGCCTCGGCCAGGCGCTCCTGCGCCCGCCGGGCCAGCAGCGCGTCGAACCCGTCAAGTGCCGCCTGGACCGCGTCGGGGTCGGCGCCAAGCCGCGCCGCCTTGCCCACGGACGCACGCTCCATGGCTGGGTTTCGCTGCTCGGCGTCGCTGGTGGGTGCGTGGCTGGGTGACGTCACCTGCTGCCTCCTTCGAACCTGCGGTGGGGGAGGGCTGGGGCCGGCCGTCGCCCGGTCGCGGGGGCACGAGGAGCCGGGACGGGCCGGCCCCAGCCAGGGGGTGCCGGGGCCGGCCCGGATCCCCGACGGGCCGGCCCCGGTGGTCTCACGCGAGGAGCCGCCGGCACCCCCTCCACGTGCGCGCCTCCTGGGCGGCCTGGCGCTGCTGGCAGCTGGGCCGGTCGGCGCAGACGAAGGTGATCGGCATCGACGGGGTGAGCGGTTGCCAGCCCCACAGCCCGACCCGGGCGCACAGCAGGCACCAGCGCAGCCGTACGTCGGCCAGCTCGGCGAGCGCGTCACGCAGGCCGAGCGTCCAGGCCCGCGCTGTCACCCGCGCGGCGTTCACGCCGGGCGCTCCTGGCACGAGTGCGCCGCGAACACGGTCAGGACCGCCTTCGGGGTCGCCTGGCGGGGGCTCGTCCACCCGCAGCGGCGGCACCGCGCCAGGAACGCCCCAGCGTTCGGGACCAGCCCGGGGTCGAGGACCAGCAGCGGCCATGCGTCAGGCCGCCGAGACGCCAGCTGGTCGAGTGGCGCCATCTCAATCCTGTCCATGCATGCGTGCATGAATGGACTATGCACAGATGCATTGCCTGACGTCAAGGGGAGTGCCCGGAGGAAAGGGCGGAGGTGCTACGGGGCGGCTTGCTGGCTGGACCAGGTCGGCACGGCGGCGACCACCAGCAGCATGGCGGCGACCAGGAGGGGCGCCCGCAGGCCCTGCCAGTCCGCGACCACGCCGCCGGCGAGCGCGCCCAGGCCGGCGGCGCCGATGCCGACGAGCCGAAACGCCGAGACGACCCGGCCAAGCAGCGCGTCAGGCGTCAGCGCCTGGCGAGCGGAGCCGACCGCCACGCTCGTCAGCGCGGACGCCGCGCCAAGAACCGCGAGCAGAACGCCGGCGATGATCGCGTTGGGGGCGAGCGCGACGCCCAGCCAGGCAAGCCCTTGGACGAGCAGGGCAACGGCCTGCGCCTGCCGGTAGGACAGCCGGCGCAGCAGCGGCGCCGCCCGCCAGCTGGCGACGACGCCGCCGACGGCCATGGTGGCGAGCAGGAAGCCGTAGCCGGCGTCGGCTACGTGCAGCGCGTCCTTGGCGTACAGCACGAAGGTGGCGATGGCGAGGTTGTAGCCGAAGTTGTAGGCGCCCAGGCTCAGCGCCAGGACCAGCAGTTCCCGCGTTCGGGCGAGGTGCCGCAGGCCGCCGCGGACCGCGACGCGGACCCGCTCGTGTGGTCCGTCTGGTGCGGGGACGTGGGGCAGGCGGCTGACCAGGACTGCGGAGGCGAGAAAGGTAAGCGCGTCGCCGGCGAACGGCAGCGTCTTGCTGACCGCGAAGGTAGTAGACCCCAGCGGTGGGCCGGCGAGGGAGCGGCCGATCGTGTCCAGCGCCCAGAACCGGCCGTTGGTGCGGGTCAGTGTCTCCTTGTCGCGCCCGACCACGGCCGGGATGACCGCCTGGGCTGCGGAGTCGAAGAAGCACTGCGCCACGCCGACCAGCAGCACGGCCGCAACTAGGAGTGGCACGCTGGCGGTGCCGGTGAGCACCAAGGCGGCCAGCGCGGCCAGGATCGCCGCGCGGACCAGGTCGGCGGCGACCAGGACCGGCCGGCGTGCCCGCCGGTCCACCAGCGCCCCGGCCGGCAGGCCGACCAGCAGCCACGACAGGTAGAACGCGGCGGTGACCGCGGAGACGGCCAGCGGGTCGCGGGTCAGGGACGCCGCCAGCAGCGGCGCCGCGGCGATCAGCGCGCCGTCGCCGGTGACCGAGATGCCGGTGGCCGCAAGCAGTGGACCGACGCCGCGCGTCGTCACGCCCTGGCGTCGGCCCACTGCCCGCACCTCACCATTCGGTCTTGCGCTCAGCGCTTGAGCTGGTCGGGGTGGAACTCGCCGCTGCCAGCACCAGCGAGGAAGGCGTTCCACTCCTGCTCGGTGAAGGCCAGCACGGGACCGGCGCCCTGGTCCTTGCTGTCGCGGACGCCGACCCAGCCCGCCGCGTACGCCACCTCGACGCAGCCGGTGTCGCCGCTGGTGTTGCTCTTGCGCCACCGCGCGTTCGTGAAGTCCGGTCGCTCCATGGACCCGTCACCTCCTGACGGTCGCCTGCCTTGCGTATCGCTCGAGCTCGGGAACCAGCGCCTCCAGGTACCGAGCCGACTCGTCAGTGCCAAGGGCAACACCTCGCAGTCGCCGAAACAGCGTCGCGTGCTGCTCGACGTCATCCGCAGCGGAGAAGTACACGTCACCGGTAGGCGACTCGATCCACACCACCGGCGGGCTCTGCCGTTGCCGGAACTCGTAGATGGTGAAGCCCACCGCGGAGACCACGTCGTGCTCGACGCCCAACGGGACCACCTGCAGGTCTATCCGGGGCTGCCTGACGCGCTCGACCAAGCTGGTCACTTGGTCCCGCAGCACCTCGACTGGGAAGGCTCGGTACAGCAGCGCGCGAGCGTCGAGCACGACCTCGAACCTCGGCGCGTCCTTCAGCGCCAGCGCCTCCTGGCGGCGCAGCCGCTCCGCAGCGATCGCGTCCGGGTCGTCGGCACCAGCCGCTGCGGCGATCGCCCGGGCGTACTCGCGGATTTGCAGCAGGCCAGGAACGACCACCGGCTGGTACTGGCGGATCCGCCTGGTCACGGCCTCCAGCGACGCGACCGTGCCCTGCCGCCGCGGCCAGCCACCAGCCCGCACGATCCAGGCGCTCTCACCCGTGTCCTCCGCCGTCGCGGCGAGCAACTCGGCGCGCACGTCGTTGGCGACCCCGTACAGCGCGAGCAGGCCGGCGACGTCGCGCACCGTGAAGGCCGTGCGCCCCATCTCGATCCGCGACACCTTCGGCTGCGACCACCCCAGCGCGGCCGCGACCTGCTCGCCCGACAGGCCCACGACCTCGCGAAGCCGCCGCAGCTCGGCACCGACCCGAAGCCGCTGCGCCGACGCAGGAGTCGGCATCACCACCCACTTTCATTCGTGCATGAATGACGCCTCAGCTTACAGTGTGCAGCCGAGGAACACGAGCGCCGTCGTTGGAGCGCGCTGGCCTGAACAGCTCCGGGCGGGAGCGGAACCCACCGCTCACCGACGGCTCGTCAGCAGACTGAGCCTTCTCCGGTCCAGGTCGTCGCTGCTGGGTCCCGATTCCGCGAGAATCACGGCAAGGGCTAAAGGTCGATCCCGAGTCCATCGGAGAGTTCTCGCGCGTGGGCAAGCTCCTGTCCCACGGTAGAAGCGGCAAGCTCGTGCGGCGATCGCCGTGCCGGCACCAACGGATCATCCCCTCTGTGTCAACCTCCAGTGAGGCAGATCAGGCTGCTGAATCATTGAGCTGAGAGGGCGGGGAAGGAGTTCCCCGGTGACCACGACGACCGACGATTCCCTGAAGGCGCACGCCCAGGCTGGCGCCATGGGCGACACCACCGATCCGGACCCGGAAGTGCCCGAGCGAGCCCGCGGCCCGCGGCGGTACTCAGCGACGTACAAGGCGCGGGTCCTCGAGGAGTACGAGCGGCTCGACAAGGCCGGCAAGGGCTCGCTACTGCGCCGCGAGGGCCTGTACACGTCCCTGGTCTCCGAGTGGCGCAAGCAACGGGATCGAGGTGCGCTGCAGGCGCTGGCCACGCCGTCGGGTCGGCCGCCGGCCGATCCCCGCGACCGGGAGGTCGTCCGGCTACGCCAGCAGAACCAGCGCCTGGCCAGCGAGCTCGACAAGGCCCGCAAGGTGATCGAGGTCCAGGGAAAGCTCTCGGCGCTGTTGGAGCAGCTCGCCACCGACGGCGTGACCGAGCAGCCGCAGGGCGAGACGAGATGATCGACCAGGCCGTCGCCGAGCTTCAGGCAGTGGTGGGCGTGCGTGGCGCGTGCGCGGCGGTCGGCCAGGCGCAGGCGCGCTGGTACCGCCGGCACCGCCAAAGCCCGCCGCCGCCCCAGCCCGAGCGGGCGCCCCAAGCCCAGCCGCGGGCGCTGTCGCAGGTCGAGCGCGCCGAGCTGCGCCAGGTGCTCAACAGCCCCGAGCACGTCGACGAGGCACCCGCCACCGTCTACGCCAAGCTCCTGGACCAGGGCGTCTACCTGGCGTCGGTGCCGACGATGTACCGGGTGCTGCGCGCCCACGACGAGGTCGGTGAGCGCCGCCGGCAGGCCACCCACCCGGCGGCCACCAAGCCCGAGCTGCTGGCGGCCAGGCCCAACGAGGTCTACTCGTGGGACATCACCAAGCTGCTCGGCCCGGTCAAGTGGTCCTACTTCTACCTGTACGTGATCCTCGACATCTACTCGCGCTACGTGCCGGGCTGGATGCTGGCCCACGCCGAGCGCGCCACGCTCGCCGAGGCGCTGCTGGCCGACACCGTCGCCAAGCAAGGCATCGCCCACGGCCAGCTCACCGTCCACGCCGACCGCGGCTCGCCGATGACCGCCAAGCCAGTGGCGTTCCTGCTGGCCGACCTCGGGGTGACCAAGTCCCACAGCCGACCGCACACAAGCAACGACAACCCCTACAGCGAAAGCCAGTTCCGCACCATGAAGTACCGGCCCGAGTTCCCCGACCGCTTCGGCAGCTACCAGGACGCCCACGCCTTCTGCGGCCGGTTCTTTCGCTGGTACAACGACGAGCACCGTCACTGTGGGATCGGGTTCCACACGCCCGCTGACGTGCACCACGGTCGCGCCGAGCTCGTCAGAGCCCAACGGGCCCAGGTCCTCAACGCCGCCTACGCCCAGCACCCCGAGCGCTTCGTCCGCAAGCCGCCCGAGCCGCCGGCGCTGCCAACCGCAGTGTGGATCAACGAGCCGAAGGAGGACACCGCTACGACACAGTGATTCCCAAACAAATCTGCCTCAGAAATGTTGACACGCGCCGTCCGTGTCGGACCAGCTTTGGGCTGGCCCATCGAGGTCTCCGATCCGCTCCAGGTGGCTACCTGCGGCGTGCTTGCTGGCGTCGCGGGTCCACCGCTCGCCGAGCACCTGCAGTGGGTCGCGGTCCCGGTAGGCGCCGGCCTGCTGAGTCTGGGCGTCGACGAACACGTGCAGTTCCTCCACGCAGCGGGTCGCCATCGAGTAGGCCGACTGCCGCGAGGTCTGCCAGCCGCCCGGCAGCACCAGCACCACTGCGGCCTGCCCGCCCTGCAGCTTCAGCGCGTGGCCGGCGTAGCCAAGCCGCAGCGGCTGGGCATCCTCGTGCACGGCCGGCTGCACGGTGACCGTGCGGCCGTCGTCGGCGCGGACCACGGCCAGGCCACGGTCGGGGTCGACGGCCTGGACGTGCCCGGCGGTGCCGTTCGGGACGTAGGTCCGTAGGTCGTCGTTGGCGCGGTAGGGGCGGACGAACCGCACCCGGTCCCCTGGGAACAGCCGCTCACAGCGGCTGTGAGCCCGATCAACCAACGTTATGGCAGGGCCGGTGAGTTCCCCGTCAGTGAGCCGTTTCGCTTGGCACAGGGCGTTGAGGGTGTCGACGGTGCGGTTGTCGGTATCAGTCACGACCGCCACCCCGTCCAGGCCACGGGCACGGCGGTGGCGGTCCCAGGCGTGCACGACCTCCTTGACGGCGGCCGACCGGTCGGGGGCCAGGTGCAGCCGGCCGCGGGCCCGCAAGCTGACCAGCGCCTCAGGCGCGCGGCCTTCATGGATCGCCTGGCAGACCTCCCGGTCGGCGGGGTCGCGCTGGCGGACCACGCGGGTGAGTTCGGCGTGGCCACCAATGGCCTGGTCGACCAGGCGCTGCCAGCCGCCGGGGCCGACCGGCTGGGCCTGCTCGGGGTCGCCCAGGGTGCGGATGGAGGCGGGGCCGGCGGCGTCGAGCAGGGCGGCCATGCGGGGGGTGTCGACCATGGCGGCCTCCTCGACCAGCACCACCCAGCTTTCGGTTGGCTCGAGGTGGCCGGTGGCACGGCGCGGGCGAACGCCTCGACGGTGTAGCCGCGGTCCAGGTCGAGCTCGCGGGCGGTGCGCCGGGCGGTCTCTGCGGCGGTCGACACGAGGACGACGGGTTGGCCGTTGCCGCGGTAGGCGCGGACCAGGGCGCGCAGCAGGGTGGTCTTGCCGGTGCCGGCGCGGCCCTCCAGCGACGCCCACCCCACTGGCGCCCCGAGGTCGTGGAGCGCGGCGAGCTGTTCCTTGGAGAGGTCCGGCCCGGTGGCGGTGAACGCGGCCGCGGCGGCGAGCAGCTCCGGGCGCGGGGCCAGCATCCGGGTGGCGGCCTTGGCTCGGGCGGCCTGCACGAGCTTGCGTTCCTGGGCGAGCAGGACCGCGGTGGTGTACCTGGGGCCGTGGGGGGTGGCGACCGGGACTAAGTCCGGCCCGGCGAGGAAGCGGTCGAGGAAGGCGCGGGCCTCGGTGGCGTCGAGCAGGCCGGTGGCGGCCTGGTAGGTGGCCTTAGTGACCTCGGCGGTGTCGAAGGTGGCGTCCTGCCGGGTGAGGCCGTCCGAGGCCAGGAGCTGCGCCCGCACCATCGCCTCCCGCTCGCCCAGCGGCCGGGACGCCTGCCCCTGCTGGCGGTGCGGGGCAGGGACCGGCAGGCGGTGGCGCGCAAGGACGGCGCGGTAGGCGGGCCACTGCGGTGCGGCGCAGGCGTCGTTCTTGGGGGCACGGTCGTGGGCCGCCAGCCGGCCGCGCTCCCGCACGGTCGGCGGCCGCCCCCGGCGGGCCTGGAACTCGGCGACTTGCTGTTGGAGGTGGCGGTGGCGGCTGGAGAACAGGTCGACCAGCCGCCGGTCGACCCCGGCCAGCTCCCAGGTCCGGCCCTTGCGGGCCTGCTGCCAGGCGAGTTGGTAGCCCAGCCGTTGCAGCTGGGAGGCCAGCTCGCAGGCGTAGATGGCCTCGGCGGTGGCGGCGAACTGGTAGACCGGCCGGGAGTCGACCGCCAGGTAGCGGCCCTGGCAGTAGGCGAGGTTGAAGATGAAGGCGTGGGAGTGGAGTTGGGGGTCGGGGGGCCGGCCTGGCTCGGCGGCGGTCTCGAGGGTGGGGCGGCTGGTGTGGTGGGTGAACACCGCGACGGTAAGTTCGCCGGGGATGTGGACCTGCTCGCCGTTGACCGTCGGCCGGCAGGCCGCCACCCGCGCCTCGAGCTCTTGGAGGGTGACGCGGACGGCAGCCTGGTGCGCGCGCTCCAGGGCCGCCCGCGCGGTGGGGGCGGCGAACGGCAGCAGCGCCGAGACCGACTTGGGCGGGCTGAGGTTGCAGTCGATCCCCGGCACGCGCATCCCACCGTGCGCGACCATCGCGCCGCTGAGGGGGTCGGGCCTGGTGGCGTAGGAGGCTTTGACCAGCCGCTCGCCGGTGACAGGGTGGCAACCGGCGGTCAGGCGCTGGAAGGCCGCCCGGTCGAGCCGTTCCAGGCCAAGCCGAGTCCAGAGCCGCCCGTGGAGTTCTGGGGCCGCTTGTGATGGTGTCCCGTCGGGCCTGAGGTAGTAGTCGGCGCGCTCCCTGCCGCCGGCGAGGTAGCCCCACAGGTCCCCACCTATGCGAGCGATCACAGTGGCCTGAAACTTCCTTGGCACGAACACCCGCCACGCTCCGGCCGATCCGACGCCAGGACCCGGCCAGCCAACCCCGCGACACTCACAGGAAGGCTCACAGGGAGCCTCACAAACGTCCTTCGCACTCCCCGGTGGGGCCTGCGAGCAGCCATAGCGACCGTTGCCGATGGCTGCTCGTACGGTTGGAGCTGCTGGGGTCAAATGAGGCCTGGGTTAGGCTTGCGGCATGCCTGAACTGGGTTCGCGGCTGCCACCTTCCTTGCTGCCATGTGACATCCGTGGCGCTTGCCACGCAGAAAAGCTCGTCGGCGCTGGTCGGTGCTTCGCCCACGTGACTTCAAACGCCAGGGCCGCCGTGCTGGAGCGAATCCGCCAGGGCGGCCCGGTCAACGTGGCCAAGGGCGTCACGTTCTCCGCGGAGTTGCTCGACGAGCTGCTCGCGGCGCTACCCCGCGATGACGAGGACCACTACGTATTCCGTCAGGCGGACTTCTACGGTGCCACGCTGCCCGGGATTAAGCTGGTCGGGGCGCGTTTCGACGGCCGTGCAAGGTTCGAGGGGACGAACTTCGTTGGCGGCGCCGTGTTCGACCGCGCGTGCTTCCACGGCCACGCCTCGTTCGCCAACGCCAGCTTCCACGGCAGCGCCTCGTTCGGCGAGGCGGGCTTCGGTTGCGCCCGCTTTGACGGGGCGCGCTTCCCCGGGGATGCCTGGTTCAGGAAGGCGAGCTTTCAGCAGGAGGCGTCGTTCGACAACGCCAGCTTCCAGCGGGACGCCAGCTTCGACGGGGCGGCCTTCCACAGCGACGTTTCATTCGGCGGAGCACGCTTTCCCCAAGCCCGTGACCTGGGACCGGTCTTGGTGCGTGGGCGGCTCACGCTCGAGGACGCCGTGTTCGACCAGCCCGTCCGGATCCAGGCGGCGGCCGCTGTGGTCGACTGCAGCGGCGCCCGGTTCTCGGGCGGGGCGCAGTTGCGGCTGCGCTACGCCGCGGTCGCCTTGGCCGACGCCAACCTGGCGGAGCCGGTGATCCTCGCCGGGGTCCCCCCGTTCCCTGGCGTGGACGACGCCGACCTGGCGCACTACTTGGAGTGGCCAGCCAGCGAGGCTGGGGCTGCCTGGCGGCCGCGGCTGCTGTCGGTCGAGCGCGCCGACGTCGCCGGGCTGCACCTGGCCGACACCGACCTGCGCGCCTGCCGGTTCTCGGGGGCGCAGAACCTCGACCGGCTGCGGATCGAGGGAGTGCCGCTGCTGGCGCGGCCGCCGGGGCCCTGGCGTGCCCGCCGCGTGACGGTCGCCGAGGAGCACCAGTGGCGCAGCGAGCTCGGTGAGCGCCGCCGTGACCGCGGCGGCTACCTGCGGCTGGACCAGCCGAATGACCGTGGCTGGTACCCGAGCGCGTGCCAGCCGCCCACGTACCCCCTTGGGCTCATACGGGAGGCGCCGGTCGTCGAGCCGGTGCGGATCGCGGCGGTGTACCGGGAGTTGCGCAAGGGCCGCGAGGACGCCAAGGACGAGCCCGGCGCGGCCGACTTCTACTACGGCGAGATGGAGATGCGCCGCCACAGCCCCACCGCCCCTGCGGCCGAGCGGGCCATCCTCACGCTGTACTGGCTGGCCTCCGGCTACGGCCTGCGCGCCTGGCGGGCACTGACCGCGCTCGCGCTGGTGATCGGGCTCGTCGGCGTCGCCTTCAGCCAGGTCGGCTTCCACCGCCCGCACCCGTCGCTGGCGGTGGGCTGGCTGTATGCCCTGCAGGCGACCGTGTCCCTCGAGGGGAAAGCCCGGCAGCTCTCCGGGCAGCTGACCCTACCCGGCGGGCTGCTGCGCGTCGGGCTACGGCTGAGCGGACCCGTCCTGCTCGGCTTGGCGCTGCTATCGATCCGCAACCGGGTCAAGCGGTAACGGCGCGCTGCTGGATCATGCCATCTGAAGCTGGCCGGGCTCGGTGCTCGACGCGCACGAGCGCCCCCACCTCAAATCCCACGGACCCCGGGACAACCTCCCCGCCAGCTGCTGATCACGTACCGCGGCATGATCGGCAACGCCAGTACACGGGCGAAGCAGCCGCGATCAACGCGCAGGCCACACGGCGAGTCGCCAAACGTCCACCTTGGATCTCCCACCCGGCCGTACCTATCGAAGAGCACGGTCCGTCACCGAATCACGGAAAGTGGGCCAGATCCAGTTTTCGGCCGTCGTTGACAACCGGTTAGGCAGTCGTCAAAGTCGAAAGCCTTTCGTAGTACCCCGGCGTCACAGGTTCGTCATGGTTTCAGCCTTCTGCAAGGGGACGCCGGGCAATACCCTTTTTATGGAGGTAGCCATGAGGGATCCCTGGGAAGTTCTGACCGCGGGGTCGCCCGACGCGGATCGATCAGTTCTGCTCCTGCCGGGCGGTGCCAACGCGGCACGGTCGTTCAACCTCGTGATGGCTGATCCGGCGCTTTCCGGTGTCCGCCTGGTGGCCACGACGATCCCGGGTAATGCCGGCGCACCGCTGTCCAAAGACGTGTCCGTCCCCGAACTGGCCCGCCAGGCCGGCGAACTGGCCAAGACACACGATTGCGACGTGGTCGTGGGCTTTTCGCTCGGGGCCACCGTGGCCCTGGACATGGTGCTGTCGGGCCAGTTCCACGGCCCGGTCGTGTTGCTCGGGATCAGCCTGACGACGGCGGACGAGTCCCGGTTCTTCCGCACCGTCGTGCGGGCATCGCAGAAGGTCGGGAGATGGCCGATGGCCTTGCTGATCCGGCTGATGCCGCTCATGGCGAGATCCGCCAAGACCGACCCGGCGCACAAAAAGGAGCTGATCGAGGACCTCAAGCGGAACCGGGCTGCCGAGGTGGTCCCGGTATGCAGCGAGTATCTCGACTACATCGCCACGGATCGTGACCCGGCGGCCGACCTCGCCGCGTCGGGCAACCCGGCGTGGGTGGTCCACGCCGAGAAGGGGGACGGCGGCCTCACCGACGCCGAGCGGGCAACACTCGAGGCCGCCCCCAACGTGACGTTGGTGACCATTCCCGGTTCGGTGTTCTTCCTACCGGACGAGGTTCCGCAGCAGATCGCAGAGGTCATCTCAGCCGCTCTTGCGCAGGCGCCGTGAGGGGGCCAGTCGCAAGCTTGCGCTTCTCGGACCCCATCCATCGCCCGTACTGCCAGAGGGGCGCCACAGGTAACGAGGTAAGAGTCCGCCCGCTCATGCCATGATTCCGGCTCGCGACGCCATGGCACTGAGGCGGGGAAGGTCGCCACTGATCTCCAGCGCCCGCTCCAACTGCGCCCTGGCACCAGCCCAACGCTTCACCCCCTGCTGGCCGAGGCGGCTCGCCCCTGCCGCCACGCCGTCGCGACCCGCTGGCAGGTCGACCAGACCTATATCAAGGTGGCTGGCCAGTGGCGCTACGTGTACCGGGCGACCGACCAGTTCGGCCAGGTCGTCGACGTGTTCGTCTCGCGGCGCCGGGACGTGGCGGCAGCCCGGCGGTTGTTCCAACAGGCCATCGACGCGACCAAGGTCACACCCGCGGAGGTCTAACCGACAAGGCGGCGACCTACCCGATCGTGCTGAAGGCGTTGCTGCCTGCGGTGTGGCATCGCACTGAGTAGTACGCCAACAACCACGTCGAGTGCGATCACGGTCGGTTGAAGGCGCGGCTGCGACCGATGCGTGGGCTCAAGCAGGATGGCAGCGCCAGGGTGGTCATCGCCGGTCATGCACTGGTTGTAAAGCGACACCCGAGATGGGGATGAACGGTGACAAGAACGTGCACAGGACCGCGAGCTGCCGCGGCAGGTCACGGTCGTATCGGCGACCAGGAGCCGGGTCGCCAACATCGTGTCCGCCGCTGTCACCACGATCGTGCCCGGCAAGGATCGGGGAGCGCTGGAATGGGTCTGGTGGAGTAAGCCGGGGGAATGATCATGCGGGCACGATCGCCCCCGGGTCGGCGTGATGATGGTCCCACCGGACCCTCGACGACTGTCGGTCAAGGCGGGTCAACCGTAGTCCGCCAGGCGCGAGAAGACATCATGGCCAACCCGGTCGTGCACTTCGAGATCCTGGGCCGGGACGCTGCCGCCCTGCGGCGGCTCAACCGTCCAACCGCCAGATCTGTAGTGATGCAGCTGGCGACCTACGGCACCATCGTCCACAAGAACCGCAGGTCACCGCAGGTAACCGGTCGCAATGCGCGCAACCACGAGCATCGGCAACTGCGGCACTGACGGCAGGGTGCCAGGCGGGGGCCAACGTGGGTCGGTGACGGCGGCTTCTGATCGCGTCGGTCGGCCGAACCACCACTGATGCACCAGATTTTCGGTGTGGTGATCTCAGCGGTCTAGGGCAGCCCGGCGAGTAGGTCGACCGGCGTGGGCGGGTCGGCGCCGTGGCGGGTGCAGGTGATCGCGGCGGCCAGGACTGCCTCGTCGAGCAGCTCGGCGAGGGTGTCCGCGGTGACCGCCCGCAGGTGGTCGCGCCGGTCCGCGCCGAGCAGGTCGCGGTGGTGCAGGCCGGCCAGCAGGGCGCTCATGCAGGCGTCGCCCGCGCCGACGGTGTCGACCACGTCCACGGCGCGGCCGGGTCGTCGCATCACCCCCGTCTGCCGCGCCGCCGCCACCACGCCGGTCGGCCCGAGCGTCACCGCCACGATCGACGGGCCCTTGGCCAGCCACGCCTCGGCGACCTGTTCGGGCGCCCGGCCCGGCAGCAGCCACGCCAGGTCGTCGGCGCTGGCCTTGACCACATCGGCGAGCCCGACCAGGGCCTCGATGCGACCGCGGACCGCGTCAGGGGGGCCCATGAGCAGCGGGCGGCAGTTGGGGTCGTAGGTGACGGTCGCCGTGCCTTGGGCCCGCGCGAGCAGCCGCTGCAGCGCATCGGCGCCCGGAGGCATGGTGAGCGCCAGCGACCCCGAGTGTAGCGCGACGACGGCGCCCTCCAGGGCGTCGGCGAGTTCCTCGTCCCGCCACTGCCAGTCGGCGGTGCCGCCGACTCGGAAGTCGTACTCGACCGCGCCGTCTCGGCCGACCGCGACGATCGCAAGCGACGTGGGCTCCGCCGCCCTTACCGCGAACGACAGGTCGACGCCGTTGCCGGCCAGGTGGGTGCGGATCCGGTGGCCGAGCAGGTCGTCGGCGATGCGGGCGAGCAGGCGCACGGGCACCTGCAGCCGGGCCAGGCCCACGGCGACGTTGGCCGGGCTGCCACCGGGCGCCGCCTCGAACAGCCCCTGACGGTGGGCCGGCACGAAGTCGACCAGCGCCTCGCCGGCGACCGCGATTATCCCAGGCCCGCCGCGCCCGCCGGGCGCACGGCTGCGCTCGGCGGGCATCGAATCCGACACTGGATCCACCGGCTTCCCTAGGTGGTGCGGAGCCCAGGCTTCGGCCGATTAGGGGTCCCCGCACGACAACCTAGACGTTCCAGAGTCGGCACGCCCAGGTGAGCGGTCCTCGACCTGGCCAAGTAGTCAGGCGGGGACCCCTTAGTCACTTGGCGACCTCCTCGCCGGCCATGGCGCCGGTCATGATCGCCACCGCGTCCGACATCCTGAAGTCGTGCGGGCTGATGACCGCGACCCGGCGGCCGAGGCGCTGGATGTGGACGCGGTCGGCGACCTCGAACACGATCGGCATGTTGTGGCTGATGAGGATCACCGGCAGGCCACGGTCGCGGACCTTGCGGATGAGGTCGAGGACCATGTGGGTCTCCTTGACCCCCAGCGCGGCGGTCGGCTCGTCCATGATCACCACGTGGCGGGCGAAGGCGGCGCTGCGGGCGACCGCGACGCCCTGCCGCTGCCCGCCGGAGAGGGTCTCGACCGCCTGGCGCATCGAACGGATGCCGATCTTGAGGTCCTGCATGTGGCGGCGCGACTCGGCGAGCATGCGGCCGTGGTCGATCATCCGCAGCACCGACCCGAGGATGCCGGGGCGGCGCACCTCGCGGCCGAGGAACAGGTTGTCGGCGATGTCGAGGGCGGGGGCCACCGCCAGGTCCTGGTACACGGTCTCGATGCCGTGGCGGCGGGCGTCGAGCGGGCCGTGGAAGCGCACCGGCTCGCCGTCGAGCAGGATCTGGCCCTCGTCGGGGACGATCGCCCCGGACAGCGCCTTGATGAGGGTGGACTTGCCGGCGCCGTTGTCGCCGATGACCGCGTGGATCTCGCCCGGGAGGAGCTCGAAGTCGCAGCCGTCGAGGGCGGTCACCTGGCCGTAGCGCTTGACCAGGCCGCGGGCCTCGAGGACCGGGGTCGGCCGCTCGTCGGTCGCCGGCGTCTCGGTCACTGCTGCCTGGGTCACTTGGCTTGCCTCCTGCGTGCGAGCTGGTCGACGGAGACGGCGAGGATCACCAGGATGCCGGTGATCAGCACCTGGTAGATGGAGCGGACCCCGAGGAGCTGTAGGCCGTTGCGGACGATGCCGACGATCAGTGCGCCGATCAGGGTGCCGATGACGCTGCCGCGGCCGCCGAACAGGCTGGTGCCGCCCAGCACCACCGCGGTGATGCTGTCGAGGTTGTCGGTCTGGCCGGCCTGGGGGTCGCCGACGCTGGTGCGGGCGATCAGCAGCAGCGCCGCGACGCCGTAGACCAGCCCGGCGGTGGTGTAGACGCCGAGCAGCAGCCGGCGGGTGCGGATGCCGGTCAGGCGGGCCGCCTCGGGGTTGTTGCCCACGGCGTAGACGTGCCGTCCCGCCGCGGTCTGCCGCAGCACGTACCACGCCACGACGAACAGGACCAGCATCACCACGGTGCCGTAGGTGACGTCGGTGCCGCCGACGGTGAAGGTGTTGCCGAAGAAGGTCAGCGCCGAGGGGAGGTTGGAGATCGTCTGGTCGTTGGAGTAGATGTGGGTGAGGGCGAAGGCGATGTTCAGGGTGCCGAGGGTGACGATGAACGGCGGCAGCCGCAGCCCGGTGACCAGCGAGCCGTTCAGCGCGCCGAACGCGGCGCAGACCAGCAGCCCCATGGCGACCGCGAGCAACGGGTTCACGCCGCTGTTGACCGCGAGCTTGGCGATGACGATGTTGCCCAACGCCATCACCGCGCCGTTGGACAGGTCGATCCCGGCGGTGAGGATGATCAGGGTCTGGCCGATGGCGAGCGTGCCGACGACCATGACCTGCTGGACGACCAGCGACAGGTTGCCGCCGGTCAGGAACCGGTCGGACCGGGCGGTGAAGAAGGCGACGGCGAGCAGCAGCGCGATGAGGGGTCCGAGGGTGGACAGGGCGAGCGCGCGGCGCAGCAGCGACGGCGCGGCCTCGGCGGGTGCGGTTTCGGCCCGCTCGGCAGGCGTTACCTTGGCCATGGGCACATCCTCTGATCGATGATGACTCGGCGGACGACTGGCCGGCCGGAGGCCGGGCCCGGCGAGTGGCCGGGCCCGGATCCCCGTGGGTGCCGGTCGGCGCCGCTAGCCCCAGCAGTTGGCGAGCCCGAACTTGGTGTCCTTGGACGGAACCCCGGACTGCGGCTTGTCGGTGATCAGGGTGACGCCAGTGTCGGTGTAGCCGGACGCCTTCTTGCCGTTCTTCGCGAAGTCCACGACCGCGTCGACGCCGGTGGAGGCCATCTTCAGCGGGTACTGCTGCGAGGTGGCGGCGATCTTGCCGTCGACGATCGCCTTGACGCCGGTGCAGCCGCCGTCGACCGACACGACCATGACGCTCTTTTCCTTGCCCGCGGCCTTGAGCGCGGTGTAGGCGCCGAGCGCGGCCGGCTCGTTGATCGTGTAGACGAGGTTGATGTCGGGGGCCTTCTGCAGGCAGTTCTCCATCGCCGTCTGGCCCTTGGCCTGGTCACCCTGGGTGTCTTGGCTGCAGGCCACCTGGGAGCCGGTGGCCAGCTGGGTGGCGTTCTGGTCCACGTTGGCGGCGCCGAAGCCGGTCAGGAAGCCGTTGTGGCGCAGGATGCCGACGGTGATGCCTGGAGCGAGGTCCAGGGTGGCGATCTTGGCCGGCTTGCCGCCCATCGCCGCCTTGGCGTACTTGCCGATCAGCAGGCCGGCGTCGTAGTTGTTGGTCGCGAACAGGGCGTCGACCGCGCTCTGGGGATCGGTCGGGGTGTCGAGCGCGATCACCTCGACGCCCTTGTCCCGTGCCTTCTGGATCGCCGGGACGATCGCCTTGGTGTCGCTCGGGGTGATCAGGATCCCCTTCACCCCGGCCGCGACCATGTTCTCGATCGCGGTCACCTGGCTGGCGTTGTCGGTGTCGAACTTGCCGGCCGCCGTGAGCAGCTTGGCGCCCTTGGCGTCGGCCTCCTTCTGCGCGCCCTCCTTCATCTTGACGAAGAACGGGTTGGTCTCCGTCTTGGTGATCAGCCCGACCTGGACCTGGCCGCCGGAGGACCCGCCCGACGAGCTCCGGCCGGCGCACCCGCTCGCCAGCAGCGCCAGGGCCACCACGGCCCCTGCCCACGCCACTCGTCGGGACCGGCGACGGCGTGCCATACGGTCAGCCACCATTCCTCCTTCCGCGCCGTCCACCGGCGCTCAGACAACGTTGTCCGGGACATATAGCACCCTCATGGGTGAATGTCTAGTAGCCGGAGCTAAAACTTTGTGAGAGACTCGATTCATGGACAACGACAAACTGACAACGTTAGCTGGACGGGACGGGTGGGCCGCTCGGGTGCCGACCATGCGCGACGTCGCCGCCCTCGCGGGCGTCAGCATCAAGACCGTCTCCCGGGTCGTCAACCAGGAGCCTGGCGTCGCACCCGAGCTGGTCGGCCGGGTGCTCGATGCCGTCGACCTGCTCGGCTACCGCCACAACCTCACCGCCAGCAGCCTGCGCCGAGCCGACCACAAGACCGCGACGATCGGCCTGCTGCTGGAGGACATCTCCAACCCCTTCTCCTCGGCGCTCCACCGCGCGATCGAGGACGTCGCCCGTCACCGAGGCACCCTGGTGCTGGCGGGCAGCAGCGACGAGGACCCGGACCGGCAGCAGGAGCTGCTGCACGCCCTCGTGTCCCGGCGCGTCGACGGCCTCATCGCCGTGCCCGCCAGCGGCAACCAGAACGCCCTGCTGCGAGAGCGGCGGCTCGGCAGGCCGATGGTCCTGGTCGACCGGCTAGCCCCCGAGGCCGACAGCGTGGTCGTCGACAACCGGGCCGGGGTCGGGCAGGCGCTACGCCACCTGGCGGCGCACGGCCACCGGCGGATCGCGTTCCTCGGGGACCTCCGGTCGATCTGGACCGCCACCGAGCGCCACGCCGGCTACGTCGAAGCGCTTGCGGCCGAGGGAATCATGCTCAACCCCCACCTGGTGCGCATGGACGTCCACGGCATCGACGTCGCCGAGGCCGTTGTACGCGAGCTGCTCGCCGCGGCCGACCCGCCGACGGCGCTGCTCGCCGGGCAGAACCTCATCACCATCGGCGCCATCCACGCGCTCCAGCGGCTCGGGTTGCAGCATCGGGCCGCCCTGGTGGGCTTCGACGACTTCCCGCTCGCAGACCTGCTAAACCCGGGTGTGTCCGTCATCGCGCAGGACCCCACCGGCCTGGGGCAGGCGGCCGCCGAGCTGCTATTCGCGCGGGTCGACGGCGACCGGACACCGCCGCGGCACGTGGTGGTGCCAACCCGGCTGGTCCCGCGCGGCTCCGGCGAGATCCCCGCCCCGTGACGGGTGGGTCGCGCGCCCCCCGGCTCACCAGGCCGACGGCGGCGGCGTCGCGGGCCAGGATCGTCGGGCGGCAGGTGCGATCGAGCAGGAGCCCGAAGTCCCGCACAAGCATCGCCGGGCGGCAGTTGCCTGGTCCCAGTGACAGCCTCTACCTGCGGTTTGCCTACATACCCTGGCGGGGTAGGGTGCCAGAAGGCGCCGACGCCTCCGGTGGACGTCAGCATGGCGCCCTGGCCTGCGCTCATGGGGCGCCGCGAGGGATTCGACCCCCCCGCCAGATCCGCAGACGGGTGACCGCCGTCGGACTGGCCGGTTCCAGGCGGGTCTGCCCTGCTCACGTGGGGTGCGTCGTCGCTCGCGTCGGAGCCAGAGCGGACCACTGGACAAGCTTGGGTGACCTTGTAGGGTTCTGGACCCTGACCCCGCGGACCGGTGTGGTCGTCCGGCGGACGGTTCAATTCAAGGGTCGCCGCCATGGACGTTCGTTGCGAGGGTGTGCCTGCGAGGCGGTCTTGCCGGCGGGGATCCTCCAGCGGCGGCCCCGCCAGGATCTGCGTAGCCTGCGGACCGCACCGACGTGATCCGGTGACCGACCCTAGGAAGGGAACAGCTCCTCGAGCTTCTGGCGCATGACCTTCGGGTCGGCGTCGACGCCGGTCCAATGGTTGATGCTGATGATGGCCTGGTTGACCAGCATGCCGAGCCCGTCGAGCGTGACGCAGCCGCGAGCCTGCGCATCGCGGATCAGCGCCGTCCGCGGTGGGTTGGGGATGACGTCGGCCACGACCATGTGCGGCTCCAGGCTGCCCAGCTCGATGTTGAGCCGACCCTCGACGTGGGGAAACAGCCCGATCGACGTCGCGTTGACGAC